>ERZ724514.460-NODE-460-length-18229-cov-4.443986_pt1 | contig 18229 bp, 13 predicted proteins | sample MGYA00376047_ERZ724514 | MGnify/ENA primary metagenome ERZ724514 (study PRJEB28724, sample SAMN07190883) | activated sludge metagenome | isolation source: activated sludge of sewage treatment plant in Hong Hong | place: Hong Kong | collected 2016-03-17 ...
TACGATACGCTTAATTGGAACGAACAAGACGGAAGCCGATATCGATTTCCTTGAAATCCGTCAGTTGTTTGAAGCGGGTATAGAGCCGGCACAGTTCCGGATCGTGCATCCAGCTGCCACCACGAAATACGCGCTCTTCGCCCCTTGGCGTATCGATCCAGGCCGAGCCGTCTGCCGGGGCTCCCAAATAGCCCACGTGCCAGTCGTCTTCAACCCACTCCCAAAGGTTTCCGTTCATGTCGTACAGGCCATATCCGTTCGGCATCCTGGTAGCGACAGGTCGCGATTTGTCGCCGGCATTAGCGGCGTACCAACCGACAAGGTCCAAACTATCCGACCCGGAATATTTAAACATTTCCCCTCCGTACGCCGCATATTCCCATTCGGCTTCCGAGGGCAACCGATAAGTTTGTCCTGTTTTCCGGTAAAGCGCCGGGATAAACTGGTTGACAATCATATCCCAGGAAACATTTTCAACCGGACAATCCGGCATACAAACATTGTCGCTTGGATTGTCGCCCATTACTGCAAACCATTGTCCCTGGGTAATTTCGGTTCGGCCTATAATAAAGGCGTTCACCGTATTCTGATGCAGAGGGCCTTCATCGTCGTAACACATTTCTTCGTCTGTAGTGTCCTGATCCTCCGTGCATCCCATCATAAAGGTGCCGCCGGGAATAGATACCCAATAACCCTCAAATGGGTTGGGAAGGACTCTCAGAACCAGGGTCTTGGTGATTTGGCAGCTGCCGAATCCCACTGTCAGTTGCACCGTCGCATTGCCGGGCGTATTAAAAATATGGACCGGAGGCGAGAAATCTGTTGAAGTGGTACCGTCGCCAAAATCCCACAAATAGGTAAAGTTGCCGGTAGAACGATTGGTAAACTGCACATGTGCCCCCCGGAAAATTTCCGTATCCGTATTGATGGTGAAGTCGACGCCGAGAAATGAACAACGCTCCGGGCCATAGACCGTGCCCATACCGGTAGTTACATACGGACGCAGGTAGAATATTTTTCCCGTGTCCAGGCCGCTGATTTCGGCTAGAAACGTATCGGCAGTCAACCTGCCCAATTCAAGTTTGTCATTCTGGAGGGTGGGCGCAGGCGCCTCGCTCCATACCCACCCGTGTTGCAGAATGTTTAAATTTCCGTTGCCGCTCAGCCAGACTTTTGCCTGGAAAATGTTATTGGAATCCGGGGTGATCTCTGTGGAGAGAAACCCGGGGTTGATTACGTTATTGGTATCGGTGGGGATATCGGGTTCCTTCTCCAGTATGCAGGAGTATATGCCCAATGTGATGGCGCACAGGAACGATAGCAGGAGTGGGTAAAAGTGTTTCATGGTATTTGAAATTTATGGGCAGGAGCACATGGCCTGCCGGTTAATAGGAACGTGCGAGTCTGAAGCCGAATGAGGAGTTCTTGGTGGTTGGATCACTGGAAGCGCGATTGGCAGTACGGCAATTGGTGGGGTCTGCTGTCCATGCGCCGCCGCGCCTGACGCGGTTGGAAGTCTGCGACATGTCGATCCAGGCCGAGCCGTCGGTCGGGGCGCCGTCATAAGTGTTGTGATAGACATCCTCCACCCATTCCCACACATTTCCGCTCATATCGTACAAGCCGAATGCGTTCTTTTTTTTCAAACTGACCTGGTGGGTTGAATCGCCGGAGTTGTCCATGCTCCAGCCGACCGAATCACGGTCTGTACTTCCGGAATATTTGAGCGATTGGTTCCCGCGGGCCGCATATTCCCATTCGGCTTCTGAAGGAAGACGGTAAAGCGGCGCCCCGGCAGGAAGCGTCTGGTTCAGTTTATCAATAAAGGCCTTCGCCTCAAGCCAGGAAACCTGTTCCACCGGATAATCCGGTTTGTTCTGGTGAAAAAAACTCGGGTTGTTGTTGCTGCCCATGATAAACTGCCATTGTCGCTGTGTTATCTCGGTTTTGCCCATCATGAACCCGGCAACCATAACCTCGCGAACGACCAGTTCGTCGCTGTCGCATCCGGTTTCGGTCTGCTGTTCCGGCGTACACCCCATCATAAAGACGCCGCCCGGAATGTCGACCATATAGCCATCAAAAGGATCGGAAAGAACCGTTATCGTCAGGGTTTTCGAAACCTGGCAGCCGTTATTTTCCGCTGTCAGTCGAACCGTTTTTGTACCCGTACCGGTATAGGTGTGTTCCGGAGAAACCTCGGTAGACGTTTTGCCGTCGCCGAAATCCCACGAATAGGTACTGTTGCCCGGGGTCTCGTTCATGAACTGCACTTCCACTCCGAGATAAGCGACCGTTCCGGTATTGGCGGTGAAACTGACACCCGAAATAGTACAGTGTGCCGGGCCATAGGTCGTGCCCATGCCGGTAGTTACGAAAGGGCGCAGGTGGTATCCTCTCCCGGGTTCCAGACCGGTAATTTCGGTAGAAAACGACTGAGCAGTCAGTTCTCCCAAATCAAGGGTGTTATCCTGGAGGGTTGGGTCCATCCTTTCGCCCCACACCCAGCCGTGGTGGAGAATGTTCAGATTCCCGAGGGAACTGAGTTGTGTCGTAGTCTGAATTTTGCCGGAAACAAGTACGAGTTCGGAGGAGAGGAAACCCACAGGATCTATGTTATTGACACCCTCGGGTATGGGAGGCTCCTTTTCAATGGTGCACCCTGAAAAAACCAATGCCGTGGCGCAAAGGAGGAAAAGCGGCAGAATGGAGAAGTTTTTCATTGGCATCAAGGTTTTTTGTTTTTAGCAAATGCCCATCCAAGCCCACCGGTGATCTGGACTGATTTATACTGGATGCTACTGCCTCCCAATTCGAGTAGCAAGCGGCCGACCCGCACCACAACACCTGCATCGGTTGTGATGCCTTTGCGGTTGATACTTTCGTTGAGCGCCCAGCCGGTGCCGACCGGTGATTTGTCGAGGTCGTATGCCTGGTATTTCCAAAAAAGTTGCTCCGCGCCATAGCCCATTCCAATATATACGTAAGCATTCCGGGCGACCCGGATCGTCGGGCCGGCGGTGAATGCGTAACCGGCCAGGCGTTTTTCACTGCCGATCTGATATACCCCTGAACTCGGGTAATCTATTGCTCCGGCATCCGAGACGGTGTACGTATAGGAAACCGGAAACTTGCCCATTCGGAAGCCTGCATAAAAACCGACTTTGCCCAGGTGCATGTATTGGAGCCCGAAAGGCGCGCTGTTGCTGCCATGAAGCAGCAGGCCACGGAAACGCGGCGCTTCGGCAGCCCGAACTTCCGAAGCTGTAATTTTAACCTGAATACCTTCGAGGCTACTGATACCGTCCTTGAAGGGGTCCCAGGTTATCACTTTGTTTTTGCCGCCACGGTTTACCCATCCGAAATCGCCCGTCAGGCTTTGCATGGGCTGGAGCGCCGCCCCGTTCGATTCGATATAAGGCGTAATTTTTATTTCCTTTTTGTAACTCAGTCCTTTCAGGTCATACTGGATAACCATAAGTTGAGAAGACTGGTCAAAAGTCGTACGGACGTTTTCTACTGTTTGAGCAGTCGCAGGCAGGTAAAGGAGGAGACACAAAAAACCGGGCAAAAGCCATCTCAGGTGTTGCGTTGAAGTAAAGGAATGCATGGATTTGATTTTTTATGAAAAAATGGTGGTTTACTAATTGCCACAAAGCAGTCCGTTATGGATAATTCCTCGCCAACCGAAAGCCGATGCTGACTTTTCGTGAATTCGGGTTGCCAAAAAAGCGGTTCCCGACCAAACAGTCCTTCGGCGAACTCAGCCAGTAACCGCCTCGCAATACCCTGTCGGTCCCTGTCGCAGGGCCTTGCGGGGCAGTTCTTTCTTTGTTGCTGGTGCAATAGTCCTTATCATACCAGTCCCAGCACCATTCCCATACGTTGCCCGTCATGTCGTACAAACCAAAATCATTGGGCAGGTAGGACCCCGTTGGGGCCGTATAGAGAAAGCCATCCGAATAACCGGTGAAAATATCCAGGTTCGGGATTTTGGTTTTGGTTGCTTCGTCGGCCACATTACCGCCATTTTGAGCCTTTGGCAGATCATTGCCCCAGCTATACCGGGTGTGCTTCCCGCCATTACCGGCAGCAAATTCCCACTCGGTTTCAGTTGGCAGGCGGTAACCGTTGGCCGACCAGTTACAGGTGACGGCTTCATTTCTGGCGCCAGGGCTGAGACTGGCAGCATTGGCCCCCTTGTCAATTGAATAGACTTCCTGCAGACCGTCCCGTTTGCTGCACCAGTTGCAGTATTCTACTGCGTCGTACCAGTCGATGTTGATTACAGGGCGCCGTCCGCGCCCCCAGTCATTGTCGGGCGGCATGGGACGGTTCGTTGCAACGCAAAAGAGGTCGTATTCGAAGAAGGTCAGTTCCTTTGTTGCCAGCCGGAATGATTTTACCGTAACCTCACATCCGCCATGTGCGTCGCCGGCACGGATACTGCCCGAGGGAATTTGCCTGAAATCCGGTGAAATATAACGGGCAGTTAAAATACTGTCCCGATGCGGGTCTATTTGTCGTCGGGCCTGGCGAAGTACCTGTGCCTGTTCTGCGGGTACCCTTCCGGCAAGTTTCAGGAGGAAAGCGCGCGCAGAATCGTTGTTACGAAGTCGGGCAACGGAATCCAGCAACGCTGCCGCCCGATTCAGTTGGCCTGTTTCGGTATAACAAAAAGCGATTTCAAACCGTATGCCAGCCACCGTATCCTGAGAAACCGAGAGGTTTTCCATGGCATTTATTTTTTCCAGGGCAGCCTCGAAATTGCTGTTCATGATATCCAGCCGGGCGTTTTCAATAAGGATGCGCTGTAGTGCTCGATTGGCGGCTGCCACAGAATCCGGCTGGACATTCAATTCGCCTGCGCTTTTGATTTTTATGGAGGCCATTTGATATGCCTTTTGCAGCAGGTCTTCCTTCGCATGACTCAGGAGGGAGCGGCTCAGATTCAGGTAAGCCAGGTCGACGGCATCCGGCAAGGCGCCGAGGGTTTTAGCTGCTTTGGCTTTATCAACTGCTACGTCAAAATTTAATTCCTGTTGGTTTCGCTCTACTTCCGCCAAAAGGAGGCGCACTTCGCACGCTGCATTTGCCTTTCCCAGATTTTCCAGCACGACGTTCAGGCTGTCTACATATACTTCCGCCTTGCGGAGTGCGATTTGTGTTTCATTTTGCGACTCACGCACTTTTTGTGCGCTTTCTTCCAGCCTTTTCGCATAGTTTTCAGCCTCGATCCGCTGATCGTCAATGGCTTTGAAGATATTGCTCTGCAGGGCCTGCCGCTCCTGCAACAGCGCATTTTTGTAATCGCAAGTCTCGGTATCCTGCAATTTTTTGAGCGCCTGTTTGAGGTTGTTGCTGCTGTAGGCCGTTTTGGCCTGATGCAATATTGAAAGGCAATCTTGCGCATTCACTGTACCGACAAGTGTCCAGCAAAGCAAAAAGAGGTGGATGTGTATTTTCTTCATTTGGTATGTATGTGGTTTAATGTTCCAGTCTTTTGAGTTCGTTCAGTTTGTTTTGGAGGGCAGGGTTGTCGGGGTAGTTTTCCAATGTTGTTTTTGCTTTTTCCAAAAAAGCACGATAGTTGTCGAGGTAGCCTTCGGTACGCTGTTTCTCTGCGCGTTCGAGCATATCCTTGATGTCCAATAACACTTTGTCGGCCTCGGTCTGTTGAAGTTTCTCCAATAATTGCCGGGCATTGTCGCGCTCCTGCAACGCTTCAATTTGGTTGCGTTTGGCGGCCTGTCGTTGCTGCATAGCCCAAACCCCCAGACCCGCCGCCACCAAAAACATCACGAAGGCAGCCATGCTCAGCAAGTTGGCCCGCTGTCGTCGTCGTCGTTCCAGTACGGCCAGGCGCTCCGCTTCTGCCTCCCGCCGTTTTGCTTCCTCCAGCTCTTCTTTCGCCCACCGCTCCTTTTTCATTTTGAGCATAGGCGTCACCAGGGTGTCGTGTGAAATCTCAAGGCTTTCCCCGCCCACCGAGTTCGGCTCTTTGCGGACCAGGTAGGTGTTCTCCAGTGCACGCAACAGCGTATCGTCTACGGCAAACTGGCTTTTGAGAAACTGACTGTCCACACTCATCCGTCTCCCTTCTCCGCTATGCGGGTCCTCGGCCAGCAGGCCTTCCTCCAGAACACGTTGTGCAGGGCGTTGCTGGGACACTTCGAGCCGATCGAGTTGGCGGCGATAATAGGTCTCGTAGAGATTGCTCATGTCCGGCAAGTCGCGTGCATCCACTATGGGCATTTCGCTTTTGGGTCCTCCGGAGATGGCGCCATTTTCCACCTGACTTTCAATGTACTGGCAAAGGATTTGAAGCTGGAAGGCCTCTACGCCTTTGGTCTGGCCGGAAGACAGCTCCGTTAGTATTTTTTGCAGCGCTGCTTCGGTGAACTCGAATGGCGGTGTAGAGAAATTAGCCCCGGCTCCGGAAGGGATCGGAGGTCCGGCGTCTTCTGCATGCGCATGTGTGTCCGGAGCCGGGTGTGTAAGGGCAGCCGGCCTTACAATGGCCTCCCGTGCCTGGGCCGGGGTAAGCGAACGCAGTTCGTAACGTTTGTGCAGGATGGCCGGCAGGGCATCGGTCATGGAGTCCAGCAGACTGATACGGTCGGCGCGGATGGCAAAAACCGCTTTTACGTTCATGGGCTGGGCGAGTTGGCGTTTAGCCTCGGGCGTCAGTTCCGGGAATCGCTTGCGGAGATGTTGCGGGATGTCTGAATAGAGCAGCTCTGCCAGTTCGCGTTTGAACAAATCCTGTTCTGCTGCCGGGTACGAAAAAAACTCTTCGAACTGATCGAACACTACTACGAACCGCCCACCGGGGCTTGCCGACTGCCGCCGTTTAACATGGTACCACAGGGGGCGTTCGGCTGCATCGGGGTACAAGGTGGAAAGAAAATCGCCATCCGGTTCCACACCGGTATCGGGTAGTTTTTCCTGAAGTTTGGCCAGCGTTGTTTTGAGGGGTGAGCGGGTTTTGTCTTTTGCGTAGGAACCCAGTCGTACTTCCACAACGATGGCGCGGCGTTCTTCCTCCTCTTCCTCCTGAAACAAGGGCAGCACCCCGGCATTGAGCAACGAACTTTTGCCGTATCCCGATTTGCCAAACAGGACGACCAGTTTTTCCGATAAAATCAGGTTGAACAACCCTTCAATGTCCTCGTCCCTGCCGAAGAAAATCGTGCGATTTGTCGCCTCGAAGGGCTTTACGCCCATGTAGCGATAGGTTTTCTCGCTCATTGTTGGGACAGTTTTGGCGTAAGGTCAAGGATACCTTTTCGCACCCGGGCAATTTTGATATCCAGGTTCTCCTGAGATGTCTCCCTGTTGCGACTTTCGGTCAGCCAGGCGTAGTAATTTGATTTGTATATCGTTACTTCATCACGGTCGGAAGCGGGCAGGTCGGCGGAATATTCTTCGAGCCGTTCGAGCGCCCCCTCGATATTGTTGAACTGTACCAGGCGGCGCACCAAAGCCGCGCGATCGGAAATGGGATTGAAGAGGGGGCGTATTTTTTTGAAGGCGGCGTATTCCGTGTGGAGCTCATGCAAAAACTGGTAGTCGCCGCCGTAAATGGTCAGGTTGAACTGTTGCTGGAAGAAGTCCTTCGCATCCTCGTCATTGACGACGGTTTTGGTTGCGTAGTTTTTATTGACATTGGAGAAACGATCCCGGTTTTTGTTCAGGTACCGCAACAACAGTTGGGTGTACCATTTATCGAACTGAAAACCGATAAAAATATACGTTGTGGCGTTGACCAACATATCGTTGACGGCCTTAGGCACTCCAAAATCCCCCAACAGGTTCTTGAGCAATTCGAACATATCATCGAAGTCGAGCACCAGCGACTGATAGTCCTCGATGCTTCCACAGAGGTTGTAGATCAGGGGCGAGGCTGCAGACGGCTTGGTAATATTCCCGGGCGTGGCCTTGTCTTTGGTGGAAAAATAGTCAAACTGGAAATTCAACTGCCGTTTGCTAAAAAATTGCGGCAAGGCAAGGTCAGGGTTGACCGAAATGACCAGTGGAAATGGCAATTCGGCTATGGGAATAAATATCTCTTCATCGGTAGGCAGACCCTTGTAAAACGCTTCGGCTTCGGTCTGTGCATCCATTTTTGACACGGCTGTGTCAAACAAAAAAAGTCCGTCTCGGGCAAAAAAGTGTGTCGCATCATCCGCAAGTTGCTCCACGAGGTGTGCATGAAAATCTGCCGCTACAGACACTCCAGTATGCGGAATAAAGTCGGGGCCGATGAGCAGTACAGCGCGCTCCTTTTCGAGATCATTGAGAATGGGTTTCCAGTTCAGGGTGGGCATGGCGGGCATCCGTTTCATTTGAGTGATGGGGAGGGGGATTATGTGTTACGAAGGCAAATATTATGTATAATTCAATGCAATCACCAAATTATTCAAAAAATTTTGAAAAAAAAGCACAGGCCCTATTATTGTATGGGTGTTTCCAGGTTTTACACAATCGGGGTTGTATAAGAAAGATGCAGTTATGAATATCCATTATTCGCCTGTTAAGCGGGCGGGATAATACGTTATCAATTTCCAGGCGTCTCAGGGCCAAACGAATTTTCGGACGGCCGTTTCCCTGCCCGCCGCAAGCCTGATAAAATATACTCCGGGCGGGGTTCCCGATCCGCTGGCTGAAAGATTGCTCCAGGAAACCTGATGCTCACCCTGCGGCTGTTTTCCGGCAACAATTGCGGACATATTTTGCCCGGAAATATTAAAAATCTCGAACCGTACATCGGCGGAGGTTTTCAGGAAATACCGGACCAGCAAGGTCCCGTTCGTACCGTCCGGTGAAACGGAAACAATACCCGAGACTTCGGGCCGGGCCGTCTCCTGTGTTCCGGAAAGTGGTGAAAAGTCAACGGCGAGGCTTCGGGTATACACTTCATCGCCCGTCAGCATGCCGTTGTTATTGGTAGCATTGACGGATGCGTAAAAAGTCACGACGCCAACATCTGCGGAAGGTGCTTTCCAGGCAATTTTCCATTCGGTTTGCATGTTGCCGGCAGCCTGGTGGGTGACGTATTTCCGGCTGGGCAGCCCGATCCCGGGGATAATTTTCATTTTGTCGGGGTCCAGGAGTATCCATTCACCGGTATTTTGGTTGTTCTCGTTCAGCGCCAGAATTTCGAAGCCGTTGCGCAGGCTTTGCTGGTTCGCAATGGTTACGGTGAGTTCGTAGGTGCTATCGGCGACATATTTCAAGTCATTGCCGCTGAATGCAATGGACATTTGTGCAGTACCCACGTTGACCGGAACATTGTGACAAGGCGCCCTGCCGCAGGTTAACTCTCCCGGCGCCCCCGTGTTTTCCGGGAATGCACCATCGAGATTGGACAGTAAAAGAATGCTCCCTGCCAGGAGCGCCATAAGTGGAAGGATTTTTTTCATGATACGTATGAGGGTTTAGCCGTGTTGTGTTAAGAACCAAGCCTAGGAAGATGTAATAATGGACTAACCCGCCTACATTGCGTTTGTTCTTTCTTGCTAAGTTCCGATTATTTTGAAACAGTCCTTCACCACAGCATTAGGAAGCCATGCGCCCGACACCACCAAATTTTTTTTCGATTTTTTTAAAAAACAAAATACATTTGCCTTGCCCCGCCCCTGTTAAGTTCACCAAATGATTCGAGGCTACGCTCCCCCGCCAAGTGGCTTTGATTACGATCACATCTTGTGAAAAACATCCTTCTTGCCTTAGACCTTCAACCTGCCGACAGATTGTTACTGGACCAGGCTGCCTTGCTGGCAGAGGCCTTCCATGCAAAACTCTGGCTGGTACACGTCGCTGCCCCCGACCCTGAATTTGTGGGTTTTGAGACCGGCCCGGTCTATATCCGGGAGTCGCGCGCCAAAGAACTCCGCGAGGAACACCACCAACTGCAACAGATTCTGGAAGACCTGCGCGACCGGTCGATAGAGGCGGAAGCGCTCCTGATACAGGGCCCTACCGTCGATATGCTTGAAAGAGAAGTGGAAAAACTTCAGATTGACCTGCTCGTCGTGGGCAGCCATCGGCACGGCTTCTTCTATGAGACGTTCGTCGGACACACTTCTTCCAGACTGATCAAAAATCTTTCCATCCCAGTACTGATCGTACCCTTGCCAAATGAATCATAACATCAATCTCAGGTCCTTTCTGATCGCCTTAGGCATTGCACTATGCTTGCTTGCCGTATACGAATGGTATTTCAGGAGCGTCGAGCACTGGGCCCCCGGATACGACAACAACGCCGAACTATGGGCACTTTGGCGCGGGAAAGTAGAGACCCTTTCTTCCGACGATGTAGTCATTCTGGGTTCGTCCAGAGGGCACTTCGACATCAATATTCATCTTTGGGATTCCATTACCGGTCACCGGCCGGTAATGCTGGCCATTCCGGGCGGATCGCCTTATTACACGTTTGAAGACATCGTCGAACGCTCGACCTTCAGGGGACTGATTGTGCTGAGCACAGCCCCCGGCCTGTTCTACACCCTTGGCACCAGCGGTGGAGCGCTATGGGTAAAATCCGATATGGTTGACTATTATTACAAACAGACATACGCCCAGAAATTCAGTTATTGGGTATACCAGTGGATCGACCCCTGGTTTGCCTACACCGATCCGGACATCAACCTGCGGTCGCTGATCAACCGACTGCCGTTTCCCAACCGCGACTCGGTGGAAAATGGAGTCGTATGGCCGCCCATGGTGCGAATGGACAGGTACCGCGGCATACGCATGATTCCTGAAATGGAAACGGATACGGCCCTGCAAGGCCGGCAAACAAGGATATGGGACCGGCCGGAATGGAAAAACGAATTTGCCGATAGCGCGGATGTGATCATCAACCATTACGTCAGTCTGGCAAAAAAACTCCAGGCAAAAGGCGGAAGAGTGGCCTTTATCAGGCCGCCCGTGACCGGCCAATACCTGAAACACGAACCTGAAATGTACCCCAGGGCGCAGTATTGGGACCGAATGTTACGGGAGTCCGGATGCAAAGGCTATCACTTTCAGGATTATCCGGAAACCCGCGACATGGTCCCGCCGGAATGGTCGCACCTGAACCGCAGAGATGCCGATATATACACCAGAACGATCATCGCACTGCTTCAAAAGGATCAGATCATAACAACCAAATGATATGCTGTTTAACACCATCGGCTTTTTTGCTTTCCTGATCGTTGTACTGGTACTGTATTACCTTGCTCCGCTCACGTGGAAGGCCAAGAAAATCATGTTACTGGCCGCTAGTTATCTTTTCTACGGCCTGTGGAATCCGCCGCTCATCGCGCTGCTCGTGATATCGACCCTGGTCGACTGGACCGCGGGAAATCAACTGGCCAAAAACGAAAAAAATAAAAAAAGAAGGTATTGGCTGCTGCTGAGTATTATTGTCAACCTGGGTTTCCTGGGCTTTTTTAAATACGGCAATTTCATGCTGGAGAACTTTCAGCAACTGGTGGCGCTGTTTGGTGTCGAATACACACCGCCGAAATGGGATATCCTGTTGCCTATGGGTATTTCGTTTTACACCTTCCAGACGATGTCGTACACCATCGACCTGTATTTTAAAAGGATACAGCCGGCACGCACTTTTCTGGATTTCGCCTTATATGTGACGTTCTTTCCGCAACTGGTTGCCGGCCCGATTGTGCGGTCCGATGAACTGGTGCCGCAATTCTACGAACCGAAAAGGGCTTCACAACAACAGTTTTTTACCGGATTGCTACTCCTGACGATCGGACTCTTTCAGAAAACCGTGTTTGCCGATTCCCTGCTCAGCCCGGTATCCGACAGTGTATTCGGATCAAAGGATCTGCTGCTTCCGCTGGATGCCTGGACCGGTGTGCTGGCCTTTTCGGGACAAATATTTTTTGATTTTGCCGGGTATTCCCTCTGCGCCATCGGTATAGCGAACATGCTGGGCTTTACGCTTTCTGACAACTTCCGGTATCCGTACGGCAGCGTCGGGTTTTCCGATCTCTGGCGCAGGTGGCATATATCGCTGTCCAGTTGGCTGCGCGATTATTTGTATATCCCCCTGGGCGGCAACCGGTTTGGCGTGAGCAGGACGTATGTGAACCTCATGCTTACCATGCTGCTGGGTGGCCTGTGGCACGGCGCAGCGTGGACTTTTGTTGCGTGGGGCTTTCTGCACGGCCTTTACCTGGCGCTGGAGCGCTTCTTTAAAAATTATGTAAGCATCAAAACCGACAGCCAGACGGTCCAACTCCTGTTGGCGTTTCTTACGTTCAACTGTGTCAATATCACGTGGGTGTTTTTCCGGGCAAAAGATTTCGGATCTGCCCTCCGGTTGCTCGGGTCCATGTTTTTCCTGCATGGCGACAAGCCGGTGCTCACCACCAACCACCTGGTGCTGGCATTGCTGTTGATGACGATGGTTTTCCTGGGGCATTTTTTCATGCGAAGGTATGCCCTGGTCGACGTGTTGCAACGCACGCCCGGCTGGCTGCTCGTTGCAGGATGGGGAATCATGATCTTTGCACTGATGGTCGTACAGACTACCGGGCAGCAGTTTATTTATTTTCAGTTCTGAAAGCGGGAAATATCCCGGAGCGTTCCGTGGCGGCCCTTGAAGTCGTCAGTTGGGCTTACCGTATATTTAGTCGGTCAAGGCTGTTGCCTACTGCAAATTCCCGCATCCCGGCATTGAGTTGTTCGAATTCATCCGGCCCGGCACTTTTTACGAATTTGCCATCTTTCAACAGGTGAATTACGTCACAGTTGTCGCTGAGGGTCGAGAAGATATGCGACGAGATAAGCACCGTTTTGCCGCAAGACTTCAGTTTTCGGATAATTTCCGTGATAATGATATTGCTGTGGATATCAACGCCATTAAAGGGTTCGTCAAGGATAAAAACTTCATTATGCTGCAAGAGAATACCCAGCAATGCCAGTTTTTTCTTCATTCCGGTTGAATATGTCTCGGCATATTGCGCCAACGGCAGATCAAAAATATTTTGCCGCTCAAAATCATCGTCGTTGATATCTCTTGCAATGCAAAGCAGTTTCAGGTATTCCCAACCGGTAATTCTTGACATAAAATCAGGGTTGGTCTGCAGGAAGCCCAATTCGTTTTTCAGGTTGGGAAGATCGGACAATATCGCCCCCTCGTGGTTTTCAAGTCCTGCAATACACCTGAAAAAGGTAGATTTTCCGGAACCGTTTTCACCTATGATGCCATACACCCCTCCCTTCGGAAATTCAAGATTGATATCCTTTAAAACCTGCTTATTGCCGTAGGATTTTGACAAGCCCTTGATTGAGATCATTCCAGAATAGGGTTTAAACGCTTTTGGGCCTGAACAAAAAAGATCGGTATGACGATCAGCAAGGCTGGCGGGAACCACAGGCACAGGGAATACAGCACCGCCTGCGGTATGTTCATTTCATACGGAAATGCCGAATACTTCGCCAGCACCATCGAGATAAGGAAGATATAACCTGCCATCTGAACCCCGGTAATGATTGGGATGTTTTCCGGAAAAACCATGCAGAGCATGACGAGTACCGGTATCGTTAATATTGAAGAGCAAATCAATGCCGTGGATATTTTCTTTCGCAGGAACCCTTTTGCGTTTGCCGAGTATATCCAGACGAAATAGGCGCGCTCCGGTTTGAAATAATAGGACAAGGTGATGAAAAAAAGCAGGGCTAATGAAAAGACGCCCAGGTTGAAGTTCTCGACTTGTATCGATTTCAAGGTCAGAAAACAGGCCGCCAGTATTAGCCAGAAAGCCTTTCGGGTGCCCGCGATAAATTCAAACGGGAACTTCCGGAAGGGCGTAGGTATGGTAAAACGCCACAGTTGCCTGGTGTTGATGGCGGCTAAGGGTATTGAGATCAGAAATAGCCCAGTGGCCATCAGGTATGTTCTTTCGTAAACCAGGTACAGGATAAATGGCAGGGCCGTGATTATGTTTTCCTGTACCCTGATAAGATAGTAGTCTTTGCGCTTGAAAATTGATCTCAGCAGGTCATTGCGGTTTGCATCGCCCAGTTTAAGTATTACAAAAAAGCCGAGGAGGGCGTATATCCAATCGGCGGCGGCAGTCCTGCTGAACAGGTAGGCAGATATGGCCACAAAAGCAACTCCCGCCAGCAATATTCCCGGGAACGGGTGAATGCCTGCTTCAGTCAATTTCCTTTCTATCCTTCTGAATTGCAGAACGAAGTAGTTTTTCATGTTCATGTAGCACTTGGGGCTACCTGTTTTGAGGAGGCCAGCGGCAAAATTATCATCCGATGCAAAGGACGCAGGCTTTTCATCGCCTTTTTCGACAAAGTCAGCAAAATCGGGCACGGGAGCGTTCCGTATGGAAGAACCATAACGCCCCTACCCTATTCATACACGAATAAAGCGCCCGATTCGCACTGTTGCCTGATGCCGTGCAGCGCTTTTTTCATCATGCCTTTCCATTGCAGTCGGCAGAAAAGCATCGTGAAGGGATGGTACATGATGTTTTTGGAATAGAAGGTGTAGGCATAATAAACATCTGTAACATTAGCCTTCCGTGCTGTGACCTTCCATTCGCCGACAGCCCTACCTGCAAAGAACATCAGGGGAATATTAAAGTCGTAAATCGTCCATTTCCAGGACACATTTTCGTTGCGTTCGAGTATCTCGTCCTTAAACAGCCTTCCCTTTGGCAACCACAGGTTTCCGTTAGTCACCGGATACCGGATACCATTTACCTGTCCCCAACTGCCATCCTCCTCAAATCCGGTAACGGGCGGCTGAAACCTGTAGCCGACTAAAAACTTTGTCGCATCTCCAAGAATAGGACATTTAAACGCCCTTTCCACCGAAGTATGGAATGTTTCTGCAAATTCGAGTTTAACGCTTGGGTACATTTTCCGTCATGATTAATGCCAACTTTTTACACTATTCATAGAATTAACCAACCCCGGCATTACATTTATTGTTCGATTTGAAAATCAGGCATCAAGATGAAACAAAAACGCAACAAAACCCTCTTGTACTGTGCCATTTTGATTGGAAGCTGTATGAGTGTATACACTGCTGATCTGACGGCACAGGGATGTCCCGGACTCGGCAGCATCACACTGAATGTCGAGGATACTCCCAACCCGACCTTAAGCGCCCCTGTGCAACTCTGCTCCGGAAGTAATGGCACCGTATCCGTCAATGAACAATACGATACCTATTTCTGGAACACCGGTGGAACAAACCAAAGCATCTCAATCTCGAATCCGGGTGTCTACGCCGTCACGGTTACCAATGCTGGAGGATGCAGCGGTACAGCGACGGTCAACGTTGGAGCCTCTCCTCCGGCAGTCCCCGTGATAACCCAGAATAGTTATACCTGCAACGGCCAAATCACCCTCAACGCAGGAGGAGGATTCACCAGTTACTCCTGGAGTAACGGCGGTGGCAATGCCCAGACCGCTACCTTTACCACTTCAGGCACCTACTCCGTCACTGTGACCAATGCGGCGGGCTGTACCGGGACCGGCAGTTTTAACCTGAATATTCCGCCGCCACCGGTAGTAAATATCACCGGCAACCTGGATATCTGTACCGGCGAAAGCACGACTTTGAGCGCTACAACAGGTTTTTCGGCTTATGCCTGGAATGTGGGTGGCAATACGGCAAATCTTACCGTTTCCAGCGCAGGAACCTACACTGTAACGGTAACGGACAATTTTGGCTGCACAGATACGGAGTCTGCAACAGTGATCGCTGAGCAATCCCCCGCTCCTAGTGTCGCCAATGCGCAAGTCTGCCCCGGCGCCTCGGTTACACTCAGCGTCGCCAATGCGCCTTTTCAAAGCTATTCCTGGAGCACTGGCAGCGTGATGTCCACTACTACGGCCACAACACCCGGTACATATTCTGTCACCGTAACGGCAGCAAATGGCTGTATCGGGAGTACTACTGCAACCGTGACCCTGTTGCCCGCGCCGGCGCCCAATATTACTGCGGCGGCTTACGCCTGTAATGGACAACTTATCCTCGATGCAGGCGCCGGGTTTAACACATACGAGTGGAGCACCGGCAGTAATGGGGCATCCATAACAGTTAACGCCTCCGGCAATTATACCGTTATCGTCAGCAACGCGCAGGGTTGCACTGCAACAGACACCTATTTTGCAGATATTCCGGCGCCACCTGTAGTGGCCATCGCGGGAAATAATACAATATGCCCCGGGGAGTCTACGCTTTTGAGTGCGTCACCTGGGTTTTCGAATTACCTGTGGTCAACCGGTTCGAACAATGCTTCCATAGATGTGTCAACGGCGGGCAATTACACCGTCATCGCCACTGATCCGTTCGGATGCACTGCGACCGATGAACTCAGTGTTAGTGTGCTTGTTGCCCCAACGCCAAATATCAGCGGGCCGTCGCAGATATGTGCCACCGGCAGTGCGACTTTCTCCGTACCAGGCGCCTTCACTGCCTTCAACTGGAGTACCGGGGATATAACGCCGACCATTACCGTCAATACGGCCAATACCTATACGGTGACCGTGACCTCTGCCAACGGTTGTACCGGAACCGACGCTCAAACCCTGATCGTTGCCAACAACCTTCAACCACAAATAACGGAACTGGCTTATGCCTGTAACGGGCAAATCACGCTTGATGCCGGCGCAGGCTTTTCTTCCTACAACTGGAGTGGCGGACAAAACACCCAAGAAGTCACCGTAAATGCAGCCGGCATTTACGATGTCACTGTCAGTGACGCAGGCGGCTGCACCGGCACTGCGTCAGCAATTGTCAGCATTCCCTCGCCGCCAATGGTGGATATTTCCGGAAACAGTACGATCTGCGCCGGCGCAGCAACTACACTTACAGCCACCGCAGGTTTGAACTCGTATATCTGGAATACCGGCCAGGTGGGCGATACTATCACTGTAAATACAGCAGGTCTTTACAGTGTTACTGCCACCGATGTGCAGGGCTGTACGGTCGTCGATGAGATTACCATCAATAGCCTGCCGGCGCCACAACCCGTTATCACCGGACCTTCCGTAATCTGCACCAACAGCAACGGCACCCTCTCCCTGAGTGCCATGTATAGCCAATACAACTGGAGCACCGGGAACAACACGCCTGCCATAACCATCACAAGTGGCAACACTTACAGCGTAACAGTGACGGATGCACAGGGCTGCACAGGTACAGATAGCCAGGTGGTGACTGAGGCGTCCGGTCTTGCGCCTGTCGTTTCTCAACTCCCTTACGCCTGTGACGGCACCCAAACCCTGAGCGCCGGAGCGGGTTTCAACAGTTACCTGTGGTCTGGTGGCCAAAATACGGAGACGGTCAGCGTCGATACCAGTGGCGTATATACCGTTACGGTGACTGATGCAACGGGCTGTTCCGGTACCGGCACCCTGGCTGTTACCATTCCGGTCGCGCCGGAGGTGATTGTTTCCGGAAACAACAGTTTTTGCCAAAATGAGAACACGGTGTTGACGGCAACACCAGGCTTTGTGTCCTATATCTGGAGCAACGGGCAAAACACCGAAACGGTCACAGTGAATCAAAGCGATAATATCGCCGTAACAGTGACCGATAACCTCGGTTGCACCGATACTGCAAGTATAACAGTGACGGCTCAACCGTTGCCACAGCCTCAGATTGCCGGTCCTGCCGCTATTTGCCAGGGAAGCAGTGCGACTTTATCTGTAAATCCCGTGTACATCGATTATCAGTGGAGTACAGGCGCGCCGGGGTCAAGCATCACCGTAAATGCAGCGAACACATATGCCATAACCGTTACCGACACCAACGGGTGCACCGGTGTAGATGATGCATCAGTGGCCATTAATCCAAACCCTGCGCCTGTCATTTTTGAAGCGCCTTACAACTGTGATGGTCAGATTACCCTGAGTACAGGTCCCGGTTTTAATGCCTATGCCTGGTCGGGTCCGGGAGGATTCGTCAGCAACATTCCGCAACCAACAGTAAATACAAGCGGCGACTACAATATCACGGTGACAGACGCCAATGGCTGCACCGGTACCGCGACATTAAACACCATCGTACCTGTCCTGAATCAGGTGACGATTAGCGGTGACACTCAATTATGCCCTTCAGAAACGTCGACCCTGGTGGCTGATGCAGGCTTTGACAATTATTCCTGGAGCACGGGCAGTCTCTTGCAGATGACAGATGTGACTGCATCCGGTACTTACAGTGTAACCGCCACTGACG
>ERZ724514.462-NODE-462-length-18199-cov-7.486387_pt1 | contig 18199 bp, 15 predicted proteins | sample MGYA00376047_ERZ724514 | MGnify/ENA primary metagenome ERZ724514 (study PRJEB28724, sample SAMN07190883) | activated sludge metagenome | isolation source: activated sludge of sewage treatment plant in Hong Hong | place: Hong Kong | collected 2016-03-17 ...
GTCAGGGAACCGTTCGCTATCTGGGCGAATGGCACACCCATCCGGAAGACTATCCCCATCCTTCTGGTCTCGATAGATCGGAATGGAACCGCTTATCAGCGAAGCGTCGGGACAAGAGGCCTATGCTCGGTGTCATCGTCGGGCGAAAAGCTCTGTATGTCGAATTGATGCCTAGTTCAGGCCGCGGTTCGGTGCTTACCCCTGTGGAATAGGGGCCAATCAAACCAATGCCCTCCCGGCATTCCGCCGTCGGGTTCGCGGGCTGCGCCACGCGCCTCGTGCCGAGTCGCGGCCATTCGGCTTTGATCCCTGAGGCCTTCGGCCTCGCAGGCCTGCGCACTCCGCATGGCAATGGCAGGGCCGCGAGAGAGTGGGGCGGTCTTACTGTTCCCTTCACCGTATCACTGCGTTCTCGCCGTCAAGGGCTACGCGCCGATAGCGCTGGGTCCTGTTGTGTTGCCAGCCTCGCACCCTGACTGCTGTGCTGCGCCGTGCTGACGACGGTTCCGGGCAATTCCGCACGTGCAACCGGAGATCGCCATGAGCACACACATCACTGACGAACAACGAACAACGCTTCCTGCTGCTGGCCAACGGCAGAGAATCACTCCAGAACCAGGATTTCGATCGGGTACCCGTGGTCAAAGACTGAACGGCATGTAGGCGACGGGTTGCTGCCCAATTCGGTGCATTAGGCTAACGGCCGGATTGGCCGAATATGAGGCAGCCGCAGTTTGGCCGCCATTTAACTGCTGATCTCCATGACGCAGAGGGGCAGCATTCAACCAGCACGCACCACCGGCAATCCGTCCCAACTCGTCGTATAGCCGGGCGACAGGTTACCCCGCCGCATCTTCCAAGAGCGCTCGACACCCTCGGCCGCCAGACGGAGCGTCTGACGGCCGTAGCGCTGATTAATGTTATCCAGGACCGCCATCAGTTTTCCGGACCGTGCATCTCCAGACCCTCCCTGACTATCGAACAAGGCCAACTGACGTTTTGCCGCTGGCACCAGGTCGAGGAGCATCACGCCGGCCTTGTGATAGCCAAACCCCGGCCGGTAGATCCGCCTCAAAATTCTGATGGCCCACTGCGTCAGCACCCGCGTATCGGCGGTCGCCTCCGGCAACGGTACGGTGACCCCCTTCTGGTATTGCGGAACCTCAGGCTTGAAGACATTGGTCCGGATATAGACCTGCACCCCCCCGGCCAGGGAATCCTGCGCACGCAGCTTCTCGGCCGCCTTGGCGATATAGCTGGCCACCGCTTCTTCGAGATCCGCCCGCTCGTAGACCAGGGTGCCAAACGACCGGCTCGACATGATTTGCTGCTTGTCGGGCACCACCTCCTGCAGGTCGAGGCAGGACTCACCGCGCAGTTCACAGACCGTGCGTTCCAGCACCACGGAAAAACGCGCGCGGATAGTCTCCGCATCGGCATCCCTGAGCTGACGAACCGTCTGGATGGCCATCGCCGCCAGCCGGGCCTTGATCTGGCGCCCCACACCCCAGACCTCGCCAACCTCAATGCGGGCGAACAGATGGCTTAGCGCCCCGGGACTGAGCGTCGTGAAGTCACACACGCCGTCCGCCCCGGCAAGTCCCTTCTTGGCGCAATGGTTCGCCAGCTTGGCCAGTGTCTTGGTCGGGGCAATCCCGACGCACACCGCCAAGCCCAGCCAGTCAGCCACTCGTTGGCGAATCTCCACGCCGTAGGCAGCCAGGCTCTCGGCGCGCAGGCTCATCTCGGACAAGTCGAGAAAGGACTCGTCGATGCTATACACCTCCAGGTTGGGCGAGAAATCCGACAGGACCTCGACCACCCGATTGCTCATATCGGCGTAGAGGGCATAGTTCGACGAGAAGGCCACGATGCCGTACCTTCGTGCCTCGGCCTGGATCTGGAACCAGGGCACGCCCATCGGAATACCCAGCGCCTTGACCTCGGCAGAACGCGCCACGACACAGCCGTCATTATTCGACAGCACGACAACCGGGCGGTCTTTCAGCTTGGGATCGAAGAGCTTTTCGCAGGACGCGTAGAAATTGTTGCAATCGACCAAGGCGAAAACCGATTTCATTTCAGGCCACGAAACGTTTGAACTTTCCCACCACCACGCCCCAGATCTCCAACTCCATGCCTTCCTGGATCTCAAGTGTCGGGTAACAGGGATTCTCTGCGACCAGAGCCACCCGAGCGGCGCGGCGATGGAGGCGTTTGACGAGGCGCTCGCCATTCACGAACGCCACCACGATGTGGCCGTGTCGAGCACGGACGCTTCGATCGACGACCAGGATGTCGCCATCGAAAATCTCCGCACCCTGCATGCTGTCGCCTTCAACGGGAAAGAAGAAGGTCGAGACCGGATTCCGGACCAAGTACTCGTTGATGTCGAGTCGCTTGTCCTCATAGTCGGCGGCTGGGGACGGGAAGCCGGCAGAGACCTTGACGGCATCGAGCGGTAGCGCCTGTCGCGGTGCATCCGGTAGCGGGATGAAGACGCCGGGAGTATTCACCAGCCTGGTCTCAAGCATCAACGACATCTTCATGCTGGTAGGGAAGGCTGGCGTTGGCAGACGTGTCTTCGGTAACGAGTAGGTTGTCGCAGACGGGGCAAACCAGACAGGCATGGCCATCAAAGGCGGCCATTTCAAGCTCATTGGCACCCAGCGGGGCGTGACAGAATGGACAGACGATACGGATCATGAAGGGCTCCTTGAATACTGTAATTTTATACAGCAATTCAGTGGGCGCAATACTGTATGCAGTCGGCATTGCCGGTTCGATGCCGTTGACGCCCGGAGCAACAAAGGCAGAATGAGGCTATGTGTGGCCGATACGACCTGAACGAATCACCTCAAATGCTGATGCTCTACTTCATGTTGGAAGCAGAGCCAGACCTGTACAGCAATCCGGATGTACGACCGACCAACATGGCACCCATCATCCGTGTCCATGACGGCCAGCGTTTGGCGCTGCCGGCTCGCTGGGGGCTGATTCCATCCTGGTCGAAGGACGACAAGATTGCGCAGCACACCTTCAATGCGCGGGCCGAGACGATCACCGAGAAACCCAGCTTCCGGGCGGCCTTCAAGCGCCGCCGCTGTATCGTGCCAGTCTCGGCGTTCTTTGAGTGGCGAGCCATCCCAGGGGAAAAGAAGAAACAGAAGCTACGTTTCTCTAGTCCGGATGCGGCCCCATTAGCCATTGCGGGGTTGTGGGAACATTGGACCCGCCCGGAGACTGGCGAAACGGTCGAGTCCTATACCATCATCACGACGTCGGCCAATAAATTCATGGCGCCCATACATGATCGAATGCCGGCCATTCTGGGCAAGGCTGACTGGGAAGCCTGGCTCGATCCCGAGGCGGGTAATCCGTTGTTACTGGAATCGATGTTGCAGCCTTGTCGGGATGACTGGTTGGAGTGTGAGGCGGCTTGATCCTGTCCAGACCGTAGTGCCTTGGAGTTGGTTGGTCGATATTGTCAGATTGAACTTCCGGACTCGACCGACAGCGGCAATAGAAACGGGTAACTATTCAAATAACGGCCGCTCGGTCCAGTAGCTAGTCTGCCCTCTCCTCGGCCAATCCGGCCGTTCAATTCGAAGCTCGTATAAGGCAGCAAAGGATCGCTTACCTGCCGCTCAAGTGGGAGCGCAGAACGGCAGATTCGTTCTCGGGTAAATGCAAACGTTCGACACTGTCCTTCCCGACGCAAGTTTCTTGGACAGAGGCGGCTTCGCAGGCAGTGTATGGAGGGGGGCGGGACGGTCTTGCTCACCGGCACACCTGCTGGCCTCAGTCCGTCGCCACTTTCCCCAATGAGACTTACCATTTGCATACTGCGCGCGGTAGAATGAAATTTATGTGATCACACAATTTCTTATGCCGAATGCCCACACTTTTTGGATGGCTTGGTAACTCAGACCTCCGCGCCTCAGCGGATGCGTCCGGAGCGGACTCTGGCCCTATCTGGATGGCGCTGGAGACAGGTGCGTACGATTGCCTGGTGCTCTTGTCGGATCACGGGCAGGACAGAACGCAGAATTTTGTGGCATGGCTGAGAGGCAAATTTGCGGGCGCTATTGACGTGCGCCACGCAAAACTGCGCAGCCCGACCGATTTTGAAGACATTTACGTTGCAGCCAACGAAGCGGTGTCTGCGACGCTATATTCATCCCCTGGGCTGCAAATTACTTTTCATGTGAGCCCAGGAACGCCCGCCATGGCCGCAGTGTGGGTGTTATTAGCAAAAGCCAAGTTCGGGGCTAGCCTCATAGAGACCTCTCGTGAGCATGGCGTGCACCCGGTCGTAGTCCCATTTGATCTGGCTGCTGAATTCCTTCCCGCTGCAAGCAAACAAGCTGATGAAGCCCTCGCGCAGCTTGTACAAGGATTGCCCCCCGCTGCGCCGGAGTTCTCCAGCATCATTCATCGCTGCGCCCCGATGAAACGCGTAGTCGCGATGGCGCAGCGACTGGCGCAGCGGGACCTACCGGTGTTGATCCAAGGTGAGTCTGGAACTGGCAAGGAGCTGTTTGCGCGCGCAATTCATGCCTCAAGCAAGCGAAAAAGTGCGCCGTTCGTGGCGGTCAATTGCGGAGCCATACCACTAGATCTCATAGATTCTGAGCTCTTTGGCCACGAAAAGGGTGCGTTTACTGGCGCTCACGCCAGCCGCGTTGGTCACTTTGAGTCGGCTTGTGGTGGCACGTTGTTTTTGGACGAAATCGGTGAGCTTCCACTGTCGTCGCAGGTCCGATTGCTTCGCGTGCTCCAAGAGCACGAAGTTACTCGTCTCGGGGCCAGCAAGCCCCGAAAAGTCGATGTGCGCATCATTGCCGCCACTAATCGAGTCCTTCCGGAAGAGGTTCGGGCCGGTCGATTCAGAGAGGATGTGTTTCACCGAATCGCGGTCGGCATCTTGGCCCTGCCTCCGCTGCGGAATCGAGAGGGAGACATCAACCTACTGATCGATGCCTTACTTGCTCAGATCAACCGCGAAGCAACATCACAGCCCGGCTTTAAGCATAAGGTATTGTCTGTTAGCGCAAGAAACCTTCTGCTGCGCCACGCGTGGCCGGGCAACGTCAGGGAGTTGCACAACGCTCTTCTGCGAGCCTCGATCTGGGCACCGGGAGAGGAAATTGCAGCCGAGGAGGTGGCTGAAGTTCTCGCGCTGACATCCAGTCATACAGACGACACCATTCTTGGGGCGGCACTTGGCGAAGCGTTCTCCCTTCCGGATTTGATGGGAGAGGTGGCTCGGCACTACCTCGAGAGGGCTATGGCGCAGAGTCACGGAAACAAGACCGAGGCAGCGAAGCTGCTGGGCCTTGGGAGCTACCAAACCCTGACAAATTGGCTGGCCAAGTACCAGTCAAAGATACGTGGCACGGATGGTGCTTAATAATAAGAACTTATATGAATTGGAGGCCAAGTCATGGGATTTGCAAAATACCAAGAAGATATCGTGAGCCGTTACGTCGGCGATTTCGCGATGCGCACCACTCAGCCGCCAGCATCACCACCCAAAGCCGCAACCCCGAATACGAAAAATCAACCTGAACAAAGGACAAGGAAAATGAGCAGTCTCAAGAAATTTGCTGTCGCAGCCCCCCGGCCTCTACCCGTGATCGTCTTGGCTGACGCGAGCGGCAGCATGGGGGAGAACGGCAAAATCGAGGCGCTCAACGCTGCGATGAAGGACATGGTCTCGACTTTCTCCAAGGAAAGTCGCCTGCGCGCTGAGATTCAAGTTGGCTTGATCACATTCGGCGGAAAGGCACAGATGCACCTACCGTTGGTTGCGGCACACAGCGTCGCTGGATTCGCTGAATTGAAGGCTGAAGGCGTGACGCCGATGGGTGCTGCATTTGACCTCGCCCGTCAGTTGCTGGAGGACAAGGATCGCATTCCCTCTCGGGCATATCGACCTGTTTTGATTCTCTTGTCTGATGGGCAGCCGACCGACGACTGGGAAGCGCCTTTCAATGCACTCTGCCAATCCGAGCGGGCGCAGAAGGCAACCCGACTTGCGATGGCGATCGGTCCTGATGCCGACGAAGCAATGCTGAGGGATTTCGCTAACGACGTAGAAGCACCCATTTTCAAGGCGCACAACGCTCGGGACATCCATCGCTTCTTCCGAGCAGTGACCATGAGCGTTACCACTCGCACTGCAAGCCAAAATCCCGATCTTTCAACCGCCTTTGTTGTTCCGCCGCCAGATGATGATGCACTGGACCTCGACTTCCAATGAGGTTTATTGCCTGCGGCGCGAGCGTGATCGGCCCCAGACACCTAGACCTGCGTGAGCCTAACCAGGACGCTATGGCCTTGACGGGCTGCCGGGACGGTTGGATTGCGGCAGTGGCTGACGGACTGGGATCTCGAACTCATAGTGATCTGGGGGCACGTCGCGCCTGTCAGGTTTCCAGACGGATCTTGCGCGCCGCACCGAACAGCTTCGATTTACCTGCAACGCTGCCATTGATTCATCAGCAGTGGCTTGAAGCCGTTGAGCCAACAATGCCGAGAGACGCCGCTACGACGCTGTTGTTCGCACGCGTAACTGCTGAGGGCGATATCCATGCTGCTCAATTGGGTGATGGCTTGCTGCTGGTGAGATGCGCTGGCGAGTTTCGTCGCATTACGCCCGAACGCACCGCCTATGGCAATCAGACGTGGGCACTTGAGTCCACACACGTGCAGGACAAATGGAGTACCGCAGAGGGCCGACTCGCCGAGCCCGGGGATGGCTTAGTGCTCATGACGGATGGTGTGGCCGATGATCTTGAACCGGACCAACTCACTGACTTCTTTGATGCGCTTTACCAAGACCTGAACACTCGGAATCGCCGCAGAGGTCGGCGCTGGCTGCAGTCTGAATTGAATGACTGGGCAACCCCCCTGCACAGCGACGACAAAACACTGGTGGCCATATTTAGGACGTCCAAATGAGCACAACAACAGAAGCACCGAAGAAGAACAGGACTGTGCTAGACCAACACGGTCAGACCTATGAGTTGACGGGGCGTATCGGTGAAGGCGGACAGGGGGTCGTCTGCACGACCAACTACCCCAACGTTCTCGTAAAAGTTGCGCGCGCAACCACAGAAGAAAAGAGAGCCAACTGGGCAAACAAAATCCGAGCGCTTATGCGCCAGCCGCTTGAAGGCCTCCCTATCGCCCATCCGTTGGCCCTCATCACGCAGCCGCAGCCTGGTTACGTCATGGAATTGATGGATGGACTCGCCCCGATGACTGATCTTATGCAGGTGGCGACAGATGCCTTGATGTCGGAAGACGGTCTCTCCGGCTATGTGAAAACAGGCGGCTTGTCACGTCGGTTGAAGATTCTCGCTCGCCTGGCGCGAGTACTGGCTGAGCTGCACGGCCGTGGTCTGGCCTATGGAGATCTCTCTCCTGCAAATGTCTTCGCATCGCAGTCACTTGAATACGCCGAAGTTTGGTTAATCGACGCCGACAACGTTGCCAGTCAGTCGCGTGATGGCCAGCAAGGTGTGTTCACTCCAGATTACGGGGCCCCCGAAATCCTACGGGGTGAGTCTGGCATCAATACGCTGACGGACAGTTGGAGTTTTGCGGTCATAGCGTTTCGCGTCCTCACTCTGGCGCACCCACTCAAGGGGAATGTCGTCCTTGAAGGTGAGCCCGAGCGCGAAGAGGCTGCTCTGCGTGGCGAACTACCTTGGGTAGATCACCCAACTGATCGCAGCAACGCCCTGTTGATAGGTCTACCCCGCGAGATCACGCTCAACGCTCCACTCCGTGCGCTGTTTGAAAAATGCTTCAATGCCGGGCTGAATACCCCCGGAGAGCGGCCGAGTCTTAATGAGTGGGCTGATGCCTTCGAGGCTGCCACAGGTCATTGCGATCAATGCGAATCCTGTGGCAGTACGTTCTTCTACACCTCAAAACAGATTTGTCCATTTTGTGATCACTCGCAGGACAAGAGTCGCACGATCCTGTTGCAGGAATATCGCTACATACCACCCGAGCTACTTCGGGAAGGCTTGACGGAGGATGTGCCAGAGTCGTTGATTCGAAAGGAATGTTGGACCCGCACCGGTAAGGCCCTAGTGCTGAGCATGAACCCCGCCGAATTGAAGACTCTGCCTTTGGGGACCTCTTTGTATGCGGACGCGATTGCGCTATGCACTGTCCAGTTAGCCAAGGATGGGTTGTGGATAGAGCCCTCGGCCAGCGCGCGAATCTCCTTACAGAGAGCATCCGATGACAAAGTCGTCGCGGTTGCCCGTAGGCAGCGGCTTAAGTCTGACAGTCGTTCAGGTACGTCGTTCTGGCTCCACCTTGGCGCCGTAGACGAAGAACACGTCGTATGGCGTTTCAACTGGTGAGCCAACGATGAAACTCAACGAATATTCTCTCCTATCGAGCGAGCTTGTTCAGTTCGCCTGTGACGAGTCGGCCACTGATTGGCAGATCGGCGAGGCAGTATCGGTGCAGGCACACGGCAGTGACTATTTCATCCGACAGGGTGATTCAGTTTGCGTCGGCAAAGTATTGGGAAGCCAGGATCGGACTGCGATACAGGTGCAGCGAGGCCTGACATTGTGGATCTTGCGAAGTCGACACGAAAAGGTTCTCCAGCTTCAATCGCTGGATTTGGTCGAACAGATCCAGTTGGATATGGCGGTTTCTGTTGATGAGGCCATTGCCGAGCAGTTGGCCAGCAAGGGTGAGATTTCCGCCCCCGACATACAGGCCGCCATAGTGTGGTTGAGCGATCGCTTTGTCAGTGCTGATGACATACCAGGCTCGGGGATGGAGCGTATTTTTCTTGGCCGTTTCGACAATGCTTCTGATGATGGCTTCGTGCTATTTGGAGCGGGCTGGCGTGGCACGGTCAAACGAGATATGGGTGTGCTGAGGCTGATGAGCGTGACTCGTCTGAGGGGGGTGTCGGCTCGGCTGGCGATGGCCGTGGGGAAGATCTCTTTCCAAGATGCCAGTGTTGCCGTGCGCCTTCAAAGCACGGAGCAGCGGGCACTCCTCGATGCCGCGCTACGCGACAACGGTAGCTACCTGCGTCTATGGCAAGAATACGGCGCACTGGAGTGGGAACAGGCGCGAGATTGCGCGAGGGAGCTTGGCTCCCTTCGGTTCAAAGGCGCAGAACTCATTGAGGGTGAGCTTTGGGCTTGGTTTCTAAAAGTTGATGTCGAGCACCTAAAGGATTTCCGAAAAAGATGGAAAGCCTTGGGTTTGCCCGGCACCACTCAAGTAGAGCTTGGCGAGAAGGAACTAGATCTTGATTCCGAAGTTGAGGATGTCCCGGAAAAAGGCCAACGGGCACGGCGACGCCCGGTTCGAGGGGTATTGCGGTTTGAGAGAGACGGCGTTGTTTTAATTCCAAGCCAAGACCGGCGCTCAGAACGGCCACCAGCAAAGGGTTTCATCTACTACTCACTATCTGGTGACGAAGCTGTACAGACCCGTCGTGCGCGTGCAAAGCAATCCATCAATGATGGACGCCGACTGCCGCAATTGAGCTATCTGCTGGAAGGGGTAGCCCCGCCCAGCGCGCGGCGTCGTCAGCTCGTTGGCTTATCCGCCTATGCCAAGGCTTGCTTCAAAGGCGTTCCGACCGAACGCCAGAAATTGGCCCTGGATGTTGCAATCAATACGCCGGACATTGCTCTGATCGTCGGTCCACCCGGGACGGGAAAAACACAAGTAATCGCTGCCCTGCAACGTCGCCTTGCGGAAACGCTTGGCGAGAACTCCTTACAACACCAAGTGCTGATCAGTAGCTATCAGCACGACGCCGTCGATAACGCTCTGAATCGTGCCGAAGTCTTTGGCTTGCCTGCTGTTCGCATTGGCGGTCGAGGGCGTCGTGACGAAGGCGGTGTCGACCCGGTTGGTGTTTGGTGTGAACGCAAACGGAAGGAAATTTCTGTCCGACTCGACACGATTCAGCTGAACGAGCCTTTGACCCTGCCTTTGGTTGCGCTTGATCGGCGGATCACTGCATTGAGGCTCGCAAGTTTATCGTCACAGGAACGCCAAACACAGTTCGAGCAAATTGATGTTCTGTTGCGCCAGTTGCTCGATCTGGATGTTCTCCTCCCGGCCGATATAAAAGACCGATGGGATGAGTTTCTTGCTCAGCAGGCAAAGGTCGAAACCCAGCGCCAGGCCAATGAGCCGACAGGGCTTGTGCGACTTCTACGGGCTCTGCGAACCAGCTCAGTCGGGTTTGCCGATGACGGTCCAGACAGAGTCCATCAGCTTGAGCGTACGCTGCGACGTGGCAATGTCAAACTCGAAGAGTCGGAATGGCAGTTGCTCCAGCGACTTTCAACGGTGGTTGAAGCGACGGACGCAGATCTTTCTGATTTAGCCGCATTCAAGCTGTCCATGCTGGATCGGCTGAGCCCAGATTACAGGCCTCCGCAGCTTAAGCAGGCGCTGAACGGTGAAGCGCTCGGTATCTTGGCCGATATCGAGCACGCCATTGCAGCACCTTTGCGTCAATCTCGCCGTGGTATTTCTTCGGTTGTGGGCGCTTACCATGCGGCACTTTCCCAGGCCCCTGATGAGGCGGCGAGAGCGGTACGGGAATACGCCAGCATTGTCGGTGCGACGTGCCAGCAGTCCGCAGGTAAAGCCATGAGTAGCTTGAAGGAGTTGAGCGACTTAGAAGCATCCGAGGGAATAGAATTCGACACGGTTGTCATTGACGAGGCTGCACGGGCAAACCCTCTCGACCTTTTCGTTCCTATGGCGATGGCACGCCGTCGCATCGTCCTGGTTGGGGATCATCGGCAGCTTCCTCACCTTGTTCAGCGAGAGTTGGAAGATGAACTCATTTCAAGGCAAAGCCTGACTGAGGCTCAAGCGAAGGCGTATGAGCAAAGTCTTTTTGAACGGCTCGTGAAACAGCTTAGAGAGCAGGAGAAAGTCGACAACATCAAGCGCGTCGTGATGCTTGATACGCAGTACAGAATGCATCCGACATTGGGAGACTTCATCAGTAAGCAGTTCTATGAGTCTGAAGGGCTTGGTATCTTGCACTCAGGTCGGCCCGCGCACGATTTCGCTCATGCGATTCCAGGCTACCAAGGTAAATGCGCTGCTTGGTTGGATGTTCCTTTGCAGGAGGGCAAAGAGGATCGACGGGGCTCTAGTCGCATTCGGCTAGCCGAAGCCAGAGCGATTGCAAAAGAAGTTAAACGGATCGCAGACTCTTGTGGGCCGACACTGAGTATTGGCGTAATCAGTTTTTACCGCGCGCAATGTGACCTCATTCTTGAGGCGCTCGTCGACCAGGGCCTTGCAGAGGAAGAGGACGGTGAAATCCGGATTGCGCGATCCTACCGACAAACCGAATCAGGCGATGAGCGGCTACGTGTTGGCACGGTCGACGCGTTCCAAGGCAAAGAGTTTGATGTCGTCTTCCTGTCTATCGTGCGCGCTAACGACGCAGTCGTTTCCGATCAAAAGGAAGGAAATGAGCGTGAACGATTGCTAAACGGTAAGTATGGTCACTTGCGCTTGGCAAATCGCTTGAATGTGGCAATGAGCCGCCAGAGGAAGCTCCTTGTTGCCGTTGGTGAAAAACGCATGGCTGAAGGCCCCGAAGCCGAGGAAGCCGTCCCGGCTCTTTCTGCGTTTCTAACACTTTGCAGAGAGGAGATGGCAAATGGTCGCTGATCGCTATCTTCGCTTCGATGTGCGTTGTCCCTCTGGTGGGCGTCCGTTTCTATGGCCTGTTCGAGTTTGGAAGGTTCTTTATCCGACAAAGCGTGTCTTGAAGCTGAATCTGTTCCAGCAGGCGATCCTTGGACTTGCACGGGCTCGATGCCAGGACAGCTCGGAAATGGCGGAACTGCTGGGGCTGGACGGAGAACTCGTGGCGTTCATCATTGCGACACAGTTGATCCCCAATGGCTGGATGACGACATTGGGGGCAGTTACTCCTCAAGGTGAGCGTGTTCTCGAAGAGGCTCAGGATGCCAGTGAGGAAGTCCGCATGGGGTACGCGTATCAGGACGCAATCTCGGGGAATTGGCTGCCTCGATTCACTGAAGAACTTCCAGAGATTGAAGCAAAGAGAATCGATGAGCGTGGTTACCCAATATTCCTGCGTGATCTGGATTCCGGAAAAGAAGATCGTCCGTTCCGCCTGAATCACTTCCGGGAAAGTGCACTGGACATAGGGGCACTCTTTGATGCGTTCGAGCGCTATCGGACGGATCACGACCACGCCAAGCAGCGTGATGATGAACTTCCGACTCGTGTTCGCATTGAGAGCCTGAGCTTTGTCGAAGATTCAGCGCAGCCGATGTGGTTGTGGACTTGGATCTTCCCGGACGAGGCCGGGCCACAACCTTGGCTGGTTGCCGACCCGTTCGGGCTGCAGCAGGCCGCATCATGGTTGCGCAAGCCATTGCAGGAAGTCCTGCCGCGAAACGATGGCGTTGCGCGATACATCGCTAACGCAGTAGGTGAGACAAGATCGAACGACTTGTCGGCAGAGGAGTGGCTGCGATCTTTGGAGAACCAGATCGATTTGACACTACTGGCGGACTACAGCTGGTCACGGAAGGTGCCGCTTGTTGAGGGATATCTCGCCAGCGTTTTGAGAAGAAGAGCATTACTCGCAGGCCAGGAGAGATCTTGGCAGGAGGATGTGACTAGTCTTCTCATTGAGACTCATAACTTGGCAGAAAGCGTGTTGCAGTGGCTGTTGAAAGCGTATCCAGCTGACATCAGGAGGTTGCCCCACTGGAAAGATCAGCGGGACTGGAAGGATGGAGAAGCTCAGTACTACCTCCAATTTTTCAATCTTTCGTGCCTCACTGATGAAGTCATCAAGCGGCTTTCGGAGCAGCGCTTAGATCAAGTGAGAACAGCTGCAAAGCGAGGCGGCAGTTCGCTCAAGGCGTTGTTGTTTGCGGGACTGCTAGGGACGGTTGATCAAGTTGGCCATCCCTTCCTCAATCTATCCGCTGATGAGCTGCGACTGAGTCGCCTGCTGGACATGGCTGACGCTCGAAACAAAAAAGCCGGGCATTCAGGTGGCGAAAAAATCGATCGAGAGGCCGCCATGGAATACGCTGATTTCGTCATCGAATGGGTTCAAATTTTTAAGGGCTGGTATTGATATGGCAAAACACCATAAGGGGAACAAAACCCCAGTGGCACAAAACAAGAACGCTGCACAAAGTGCTGTCGCAACGGCATGGCAGAAAGCAACGGCTGGCATTGGATCGATTGCATCGCTTGTGCAAAGCGATGCCCCCGTCGTGACGCTACCGAACTTGGACAATGATCAGGTCACTGCTTTGGACAAGGCCGAGCCTGAGAAAAAAGTTGAGATCGAGATGCTGTTGGTGGAAATCGTCGATGTGGCGATGAGACTTCGTGATCTGCACGAGGAAGTGAAAAAGCGCACGGATGACCTTGCTCGCAAGGAAGATGCATTCTCCAGGAGAAGTGAGGAGAACAAAAAGCGAGCTGAAGAGATCCACAAACTTGATGATGAGTTGAAGCAACGACAAGCTGAAATCAAAAAGTCAGAATCGAAGCAGGCTGATACAGAGCGCGAACTTGAAAAGCGAGAGCTGGATGCGCGCTCCGGTTTTGCCGCCCAAAACGTCGCAGCACTCAGTGGCCTCAAAAAAGAGATCGTGGAGCTAGAGTCTAAGAAGACAGAGATCCAACTTGGCATCCTTCAGGCGGAGCAGAAAGCACGTGACGATGAGTCTGCGCGCGCCTCCGAACTGATGGAACGTGAGGCGGAGATTGCAAACAAGGAAAGAGGTCTTCAGCAGCAGCAACGACGGCTGGATGCAGAGTGGAAAGACCTAGAACGCGAACGAACACAGATCCGTGAGGATGCCCTCCGGGAGGCAGAGCAGGAGATCGCGAGATTGACCGATGCCCGCCAAAGAACTGAGGCTCGCCTTGAAAAGGTGTACCGCGATTGGACCTTGACTGAACAAAAACTGGAGCAATACCGGGAGTTCTCGGAGGCTTTGGCGGGACGACCTGCACGCGAGATTCTTGACGAGTTGGCTGCTCACAAGCGTCGAGTCACTCAGCTAGAGAACCAAATTGCAAACAGTCAAGATGATCGGCTTCAATCTGAAAACGAGGCGCTGCGAAAACTTCGTGACGAGCAAAAGGCTCAACTCGATGAGGTCCATGTGGAATTGGCTGATGCAAAGGCTCAGCTTCATCGCCTGCGTCTCGGCGTCAGTGACAAAGAGAACCTTGAAAAGGAAAAGCGTGCCCTCGAAAAGAACAATCAGATCTTGAGTGCAAGGCTGAATGACTTGGGTAAAACGGTGGATGACCTAACCCAGTCACAGCAGTCCGAAAAGCCGTTCCCCCAAATGGCATGGATGGATTCAGCATCCACTGCAGACTGGATCAAGGATCGTAAGGCCAAGGAGTTGAGCCTGCCGGAGCAGGACGTTCCTGATCTGAAAAAGTTCTCGGTCGAATTGCAGCACAGGATCGCCCAAGCGGAGGACGGTGCTCCACTGTATTTCCGTCTCGAAGATATTCAGTTGCTCATCGCTGGGTTGGCCATGAGCCAGCTTCACATCTTTCAGGGGATCAGCGGCACAGGCAAGACGAGCTTGGCCAAGGCATTCGCAAAAGCCGTAGGTGGCCATTGCACCGACATTGCCGTCCAGGCTGGCTGGCGAGATCGTGATGACCTTCTCGGGCACTACAACGCATTCGAGAAGCGCTTCTATGAGCGTGACTGCCTGCAAGGTCTTTACCGAGCGCAAACTGGCGCATACAAGGACCGGTGCAACATCATCCTGCTTGACGAGATGAATCTCTCGCGCCCCGAGCAGTATTTTGCGGAGTTCCTCTCAGCTCTTGAAAAAAATGATCCAAAAGATCGATTGATCAGCTTGTCGGAAAGTCAGTTGCCGAATGCACCGGCGCTGCTCGTCGAAGGACGAAGGGTTCGAGTCCCCCATAACGTCTGGTTTGTAGGCACGGCCAACCACGATGAGACCACGAATGAGTTCGCTGACAAAACCTACGACCGTGCTCACGTCATGACGCTTCCTCGCCATGAAGCAGGTTTCAAGGTTGAATCAAAACCGAAGGCCAGCTTTAGCTATGGATCAATGATGGAGCGCTTTGATGGCGCTGTGACCCAAAACGCCGAGGAAGTTCAGGAGTTGTTGGCTGAGTTGACCACTGGGCCGCTCACGAGCATCTTGCAGGATCGCTTTGACCTGGGATGGGGGAATCGATTCGAGCGGCAGGCTATGCGATTTGTCCCGGTTTACATGGCTGCAGGCGGACGCAAGGAAGATGCGCTGGATCACTTGCTTGCGAGCCGAGTGTTTCGGCGCGGCAAGGTCACTGGACGATACGATGCGACGATCGATGATCTGACCGCGATCAAACAAGCGCTCGAGACTGTTTGGAAAGGTTGGAAATCCCAGCCACGCCGTTCCATTGCTCTGTTGGCTGAAGACCAACGACGCAAGGAACGTGGCGCATGAAATTTCTGGACCGCCTTACTGGTGGGCAGCTCAGTGAGCTACCCAACGCGTTCCTGCCGGGGCGGTATTGCTTGCTTGAGCCATTCATGGTCAACGGACATAGCCACTTGCAGCCAGGTGATCTGCTGACGGATGATGGCTCTGGCGTCATACGGATTCAAGACGCTGAACGCCAAGTGCTCTCCAGCGAGCAGACCGACGAAGAGCAGGCAGAGTCCGATCTATCTGCCGAGGCGATTATTTCGATCGCCGGAAAACTCGTTCACGCACAGGATGCAAATGTCTCTCCGATGCTTCCGGCTGAGATGGCAGCGCAATGTGCGCTTGAAGAGCTTGAGCGGGACTTGGCCACTGTACTCAGAGATGGTCATTTGCACTCAATATCCGACCGGCCCCGCAGAGATCTTCGGTATGACGACTTAGTTGCACCCGTGGCGCGCGCTCGCCGTCTAGCGACATCGGCCTTAAGTCACCTGGCTTCGCACTCAGATTGCTGGCAGCAGCGCACGCTCAGCGGTGTTCAACCTCGCAAAGTTCTTGCTCGTTTCAGCGAGGACGACTATGCCATCTATGAGAACCGTCTCTATAAACGATTGTTGGATCGGCTTGATCGGCACCTTGCGAGGAGACTAGCTCGCATACGGGGCGTCAATTCGCGACTTGAGCGAGCTTTGGAGTTTCAAGGCTCAGAGCAGACTCATTTTCGACTCAGAGAGGATATTTGTCGCCTTTGGGGGGAGTCATATCTTGATGACAAGACGGGGATGCAGTTGGAGGCAGGAAAGCTCGCACTCGCCGAATTGGAGTCTCAATTGCGTGCAATCAGAGGATTGAAGCAAAGGGGCCTCTATTCGCTGGTATCCGCGGTTTCGGTGGTCCCAGCCCAAATTCATCGAACAAACATTCTGAATCACGACCCTCACTATCGTCATCTGCCTCATCTATGGGAAAAGCTGAAAGATGATCGAGAGGAGCGGCTATTGCCCCCGGATGATCGTTTGGCGCGACAGCTGCAATTGCAACACGCTTACGTAAGCTACGTCGGCCTAGTAGTCAGACGTGCACTAGAGCGCTATGGATTGCGCAGCGTGGATGGAAGGTTTGTTTTCAGTTGGGCTGGCCGGAATTTCGTGCTCAAGCATGACGCGCATGATTGGGTGGTAACTCAGTCTGGCTTATCTACTCTAAGGATCGTTCCGATTGCCTGGTTCGGCGCGTCCATCAAGAGCGGCGAGAGTTTGGAGCCTGGCCGCATCGTATGCTGGCCTGGTGCTCCAGCCAGTGTCGCATCGCCGCAATATCTTCCCGTTTCACCGCTGGATCTTTACGTCGTTGAGAGGGTGGGGCATCTGATCGATGAATGGATGTTACGGCAATTGCTCGAAGGTCATGGCCGAAAACTTGGGCCTCTGCCTACCCCGACCAAGAAACTGACAGAGGCTTGGCCGGAGCAGTTCGAAAACAGTTCACCAACGCACGTTAGGCTTCTTGCGCCAATCGATGCTCAGAAAGCAGCCGAACTGAGGGCATCACTCATAGGTTCGGCGAACCCACAAGTTGAGGATGCCGTCGGCTCTGCCATCGAACAGGTCGCAGCGCTTGCTCAGCTTTGTGGGCATACGGCGCGATTCGAACGGGGTCTGCAACAAGACTTTTACTGTCAATGCGCGTCTTGCCAGACAACTTGGTCGCTTAAGACAACCGGCAAAAGGCGGCATTTTTCCATGCGGCCGAAGGGCGCGTCGACCTTATCGGAGGCTAATTCTTTTGCTTGGGCTGGCAGAGATTGGTTGGAATTTGACTTGGATTCAGCAGGGTGATGATGGACAAATCGTAGATCCCACATGAGCGCCTTCTGACTTTCCGTGTAATAGATCCGGCGTCTCTGTTTCATTTGCAACACTCCTTCTGCATATGCAGTTTCTAGTGTGTTGCATGCACCGGTTGAATCCAAGAACTGGAAGCTGACATTCAGCGACGTAGACATGACGCTGGCACTCAAAGTGCACCTTTCTTTCGTAAGCGATCATTAAACCGCGCCATCCCCATCAGCAGACGAATGGGTGTAACGGGCAGATCAGGTAGAACTCAATCGCCCAAGGTCAGATGCCAAGGCAAGAGTTGTTCGTAATCGTCCGCCGTTTTTGCCAAAGGTAAGGCTTTGAACAAGGCAACCAAATACCGATAGGTATCCACCCCATTGGCCTTGCAGGTCTCGATCAGCGAGTAGATGTTCGCGCTGCCATTGGCGCCGGCCACCGTGTCGGCGAAGAGCCAATTGCGCCGCCCCACGACGAACGGTCGGATGTAAGCCCCCGGCGAAGTCATCTGTGAATTGAGTGCTTAGGCCGTGAAGATAGTGTCCACTAAAGAAGATGGTGGACACTATGGAAATCGAGAAGCCGAGCCGCCGGAGGCGGAACCATACAGAAGAGTTCAAGCAGGCGGTGATTACAGCCTGTTGTGAGGTCGGCGCGTCAGTCGCCGGCATTGCACTGGCCAATGAGCTCAATGCGAATCAGGTCCGTCGCTGGATGCGAGAACGAGGCATTGAGCCGCCGAGCCGCAGCCTGTCGGCGCGGTCGATTTCACCGGCGCGAGGCACAGAACTGTCGGCGCGCGTTTAAAAGTACCCAGTGATGCGCATTGAAATTTACCCAGGG
>ERZ724514.465-NODE-465-length-18121-cov-4.771726_pt1 | contig 18121 bp, 20 predicted proteins | sample MGYA00376047_ERZ724514 | MGnify/ENA primary metagenome ERZ724514 (study PRJEB28724, sample SAMN07190883) | activated sludge metagenome | isolation source: activated sludge of sewage treatment plant in Hong Hong | place: Hong Kong | collected 2016-03-17 ...
CATCGTTTTATCAATTGTAATATTTGTTTCGATATTTATATTTTTTATCTTTGCAGGATATAATAACCAAGGAATGATTGGCAGAATACTTATTTTTTTAAAAAACATTATGCTAATAGTATTCGGCATATTAATTTTATTTTCTATATTTTTTGTCATTAAAGAAATATACGACTTCATCAATAATTATATTTTTTTTAATAAGCAGTATTCAAAAATAAAAAGCACACGAGAAGAAATTTATAACTTATATTTCAAATTGATTCCGTACTTTCAAAATAAGTTTATTAATTACCTTGAAAACCATATGACAGAAATAACCGGAGAGTGGCCAGACGAAACCTTCCTCAATGCCGACCAAGGACATGTCCGTCTAGCCAAACTCGAAGAAAAATGGCGCGGCCTTGCAAAATAACTTGTCTAACCCTGAATCCTGTCCTGGTTTATGCATTTTGTGAAAACCGTGCATCCTACCCACATCTCCTTCACAAAAAGCACAAAACCATGCGTACCATTGGCTCAACCTTCCTCTTTTTCCTCCTTTCTTTTCATCTTTTTGCCAACCCGGGGGTCACACCCGTTATTTCGGAAGTCACCGTATACCGCAGCGGCGCCAAACTCAGCAGTGTGGCGACGGTGAAAATACCCGCCGGCAAATCGGAGGTCATTTTTGAAAACCTGTCGCCTTATTTCAACGCCAACAGCCTGCAGGTCAAAATCAAAGGCACGGCGACGCTGCTCTCCGCTGTATTCAGCCTGAAAACACCGGGCGCCGGACCGGAGCACCCGCGCGCGCCCGTGTTGCGAGACTCGCTGCTGCTGCTCGGCGACGAATTTACCCGCATCCGTGACGAACGGGAGGTGCTGAACGGGGAAAAGGCCCTGATTGACAGCAAAATGGGCCAGATCGGCCTGACTACAACCGATCCGAATACCCGAACGACGCTTACAGTGGCAGAACTTCGGGAACTGACCGCTTTCTACCGACAACAACTGATGGGCATCAAGGATCGCCTGCTTCAGATAGCGATCAGGGAGCGGAAAATCAATGAGACCTACAAGAATATGCAGGCCGACCTGCAACGCCTGCAGCCCAATACTGTCAACCAGACCGGCGAGGTGGTGATGAAAATTGACGCCGCAAGCGCCCAGTCGGTCGAGATTACCTGCACTTACCTGGTCACACAGGCAGGCTGGACGCCCTTGTACGACCTCCGATCCGAGGGGCTGGATAAACCGTTGCAACTCGTTTACAAGGCCAATGTGTCCAACATGTCGGGCTTTGACTGGAAAGGAGTGATCCTGCACCTGTCGACTGCCAGTCCCTTGTCCAACAACGACCGCCCAATCCTGAACCCCGTTTTTGTCGACTTCCGCCCGGTGGTAGCCTATTACCAGAAACAGGATATCAATGCCCAGGCGACCAACATTTACCAGATGGAACAGGTGCAGCAGATTGATGGCGGGGCTGTTAACATACGAGGGTCGCGCAGTGCGGAACTTGCAAATCCCATTGCGGCAGATGATCTCGGCGTACTGAATGCCATGTTTGAAAATACCGGCGACTTCAATGTAACCTTCGACGTCACCAAACCGCAGGATATACTCGCCGACGGCAAGGAGAATATCATCCAGGTAGACGAAAAAGACATGCCGGCGGCATACGAGTACCATTCCGTGCCCAAACTGGAGCCTACGGTGTTCCTGCTGGCCAAACTGGCCGATTACGGCAAATACAACCTCCTCCCGGGGATGGCCAATCTGTTTTTCCAGGATACCTATATCGGTCAGGCGTATATCAACCCGCAGGTGGCCGCCGACACTCTTCTGCTTTCTCTCGGCCGCGATGAGCAGATCACCATCAAACGGGTACAACCGCAGGATTTTACCGAGCGGAAGAAAATTTTCGGCTCCACGATCAAAGAAACCTATACCTACGAGATCGCCATTAAAAACAATAAATCGACACCCGTAACGGTAGATGTGCTTGACCAGATTCCGGTCTCCAAACAAAAAGAGATCGTTGTGGAACTGGAAGAAACAGGCGGCGCCAAGTACAACGCCGACTTCGGCAAACTGGAATGGCAGGTTGTTGTGCCGGCAGGTCAAACGAAAAAGGTCCGGTTCACCTACTCGATCAAACGGCCGAAAGACAAGGCTGTTGGAATGGTAAGGCAGTAGGCGTATCGGGTGGTGTGCCACAGGCAATGAGCCTGATCGGATGCCCAAGGCGATAAGGGTTTAGTAAGCGTGTATCATAAGTCGTTTTGCCCTTTGTCGATCCAAATATCGTTTTGGGAACAAAATACCCGTGTGCCACCACTAAGCCCCGCCGCCCCTGCAATAAAATTTGGCAAATTGCCCAGGGTCATTACTGATGAGTCAAAAAAAAATCCGCCCCCGGGCTTTTGCCGGGGGCGGATTCTATCCAAACCTCTTGGAACAAACGGGGCAGGATTGAGCCTGAACACCCGCTATTACTTCGGAATCCCGAATAATTACATATTGATCACCTTCACTTCTACCCGCTGGTTCTTCTTGCGGCCTTCTGCGTTGATGTTCGGCAGGATAGGCATCGTCCAGCCATAGCCTTTGTGCTGCACGCGCTCGGCGGCGACACCCTTGGCGATGAGCCATTCGGCCACAACTTTTGCACGGCTGGTGGAGAGTTCGTTGGCGAATTCTGCATTGGGCCACATCAGGTTGTTGGTGTGTCCGCGCACTTCAATTACAGCCGTGGGATGCGCCTCCATGAATTCGAGCAGGTTGGCGAGTTCTTCTTCGCTGTCTGCCTTGAGTTCGGACTGGTTGGCGTCGAAATACACACGCTCCAGGCGGAAGATGCTGCCCATCCTTACAGTCCGGGAAATCTTGTTGGCTGCCGGCTCGACCGTTTTTTTAGGTGTTTCCACGGTTGCTGCAACCGGCTTGCGCGCTGTTGTTGCCATCGATTTCGGAGCAGTACGCGCTACTTTCGGCGTAACGGTCGGGGCCGACTGAGCGGCAAACATCACACCCGGGTCGTCGGATGCAAGCATGTCGGATGCAGCGGGTTTGGGTTGCGCTACGGTGATGCGTACCACATCGCCGATGCCGTATGAGTTGTCCAACTGGGCCAGGATAGCGGCATCGTTGGTGCTTTTATCTTTCGTATAGACGATTGTCGTGTTACCGTAGGTTTCGTCGGTTTGGGTGCCTTGAATTTCGTTTTGTGCAAACGAAGCGCTTACGGCGAGGAGAAGCGGCAAAGCGAGGAAGTGCTTGAAATTCAAAGAAGATTTCATGATAAATCAGATTTTGCGGATTGAAAAAAAGTTTTTGTTTCGGTTTACTTGCGGCTGGTCAGTGCTTTGTTTTTTTGGCGTCTTTCCTGTTCGATCACCTTTTTATACAGGTCCTTGTCTTCGATGATCTCTTTCAGGCTTCGGTCCCAGAGGGGGTCTTTATCATTCCACCCGGTGATTTTTACTTCTGTGCGGCGGTTGAGTTGGTGTTCGTATTCCGAGCAAACAATTCCGTCGTCGCACTTATTGATGAGTTGGGTTTCGCCGTAGCCTTTCGATGTAATCGACTCCACCGCCACCTCACAATTGCTCACCATGTAATCCACCGCTGATTTTGCCCGCTTATCCGAAAGGGTCAGATTGTATGAATCGGAACCCCGGGAATCGGTGTGCGAACCAAGTTCGAACTTCAGCCCCGGATTGTCTTTCAAAAACTCGGCCAACTTGTTGAGATTTTTGGCGGCTTCCGGACGAATGTCCCATTTATTGAAGTCGTAGTAAATATTTTTTAACTGAAAACGCTTGCCGATCTGCATCGAATCGAGATCGATAGCGCCGAGGAAGTAGCCGACCTCATTGCCGTGCGACATCAGCGGTACCACGTCGGGTTCCTTCACACCCATACCGTCGACGCACAGGATGCAACCGTTTACGTTGACGTACACTTCCACGCGGCGGTTGAGATAGCCCTGCTTGCGCACCAGCATGGTGTAGTGGTTGCCTTCGGCAAAGGAAAAGTTGAAAGTAGATTTGGGCGACTTTTCGATGGTGAGCACCTGCTCCTTCGTCGTGTTGTTGTAGATTTCAATTTTGCAGTCGCGCAGGGTATTGATGGTATTGTGTTCGAAAGCCTTGTCGAAAATGGTGATGTCGAACACATAGCCGGGCTTGCGGTCCAGTTTCACTTTCACTTTCTTTTGAATACTTTCGAGCGCGACAACCTTCTCATTTGAAAAGAAGGTGCCTTTGTCGGCGTGTATTTTGTACCGCTCCACCCTGGGAACCTGGGCGGAGTAGAAACCTTCCGCATCCGTTTCAACAAAGGCAAGCGGGAGAATGAGCATGTCGTCGTACACCACCACGGTTGCCTCGCTCAGCGGAGCGCCCGAAATGCTGTCGACTACAAAGCCGGATACATCGACGTATTGGTATGTTTGCTTTAAGCGTTGTCCCGTCAGGAAAAGTGGGATTAACAGAGCAAGCGGGAGAATAAAATGGGTAAGCCTCATGGCTAATCAGTTTTGGTCAGTTGCACATCCAGTTATCTGGACCTGCAATAAGCCTTGCTAACCATGTGCCAGTACAGCCCGAATGGGAAATTTTAACAAATTATTATAAAAATTATGTTTTTATTAACAAGGATATTTTCTTACTATCCGCCGCCTGAAATTGGGCAATATAGTTCTAACACAGGCTAAAACGCCTGAACAGGGGCAAAACGGCAATCCGGAACGCGTTGTTATTCCGTACCGCCTATTTGAAGTAAAGTAAGATGGCTGACAGTTTTTTTTCCCGCGCCGCACAATTTTCCGGCAGGGCGCGCAGAAAAAACGAGACCGTACCGCTACGATTCCCGCCAGAGTACCCCGCCGAAGCGGTCGATATATTGCCATTTGTCGTCGATAGTCACCAGCGCCAGCCCGTCGCGGAAGGGGGAGACGGTATCAAACGACGCCGGGATAGTCACCTGGCCTTCCGTATTGATATAGCCCCATTTCCCGTTGATGCGCACCTGTGCGAGTCCTTCGGAAAAAACACCCGCATCCTCGAATTTTGGCATGATGGCGAGTTTGCCCGCCTTGTCTATATAGCCGTAAGCGCCGTTGATCTCCACCAGGGCAAGTCCTTCGCCGAAATCGCCTGCTAGATCAAACATGGGCTCCACCGCGATACTGCCCTCCTGATCGACAAAGCCGTACTTGCCATCGCGGAAGGCCAGTGCCATACCGTCGAAAAACTCGCCGTGTGCGTGGCCTTTTACAAATTCAAACTGCGGCGGTACCATTTCGCGACCCGAGCGGTCGACCAGCCCCCAGCATTGTTCCGTTGTCACGACCGCCACGCGGCCCTGAAAAGCGTGTGCCGCATCCCAGGCGGGCTGTATTACAAACCGGCCGGTATGGTCTACAAATCCCCATTTCCCGTTATCGCCCGCCGGCGCCAGTCCGTCGCGGAACATACCGGTGCCGGAATAAACGGGTTTTATGACAAAATGGCCTTGAGAATCAATAAAACCGGCCCGTCCGTTGAAGGTAACCGGGGCGAGGCCTTCACTGAAATTGCCGGCAGCGTCAAAAAGCGGCGGAATGGCCAGGTTGCCCCGCCTGTCGGCAAAGCCCCAGGATTGCACCACCTGCACCCGCGCCAGGTCTTCCTCGAAAGGACCCACCGATCGGAACAGGCGTTTTATGAACAATTGTCCTTTATCGTTCAGCAGTGCCCATTGGCCGTTCAGGCGTATGACGGTGAACCCGTTGCGAAAATCACCCGTCTCCAGGTACTGCGGTTCTATCACCACTGCACCCTGTGCACTGATGAAGCCGAAATATCCGTTTTCGCGAATCCTGAACAGCGGATTGTACATGAGATAAGGGTTGCAGGTTATGCGGGTTGCTGGTTACGGGTTGTGCGGGTTTCGGGTTACGGGTTATGCGGGTTGCTGGTTACGGGTTGTGCAGGTTGCGGGTTTCAGGCGTTATGCAAAAGTCAGGGCAAAAATAGGGATTTCGGATTTCTCCGGTTGCGGAAAGGAAAACGTGTGACCGCAGCACCCTGTTGAATCGTTATGGAAGTGTTAAGTTTTTTCGTATTTTTCAATTTATTTTGAAAGTTCATTTTTTTCTAGATTGGTTCAAAATAGCATAAATAATTGATTATTAAATACTTAAACCAAAGAACGATGTTGTGACATCAAAATATGTCAATCGGCGACATTTTTTTGTTGAAGAAAAATTTTGAAGTTGTTCAACAGAAATCGTACTTTTGAGACATCAAATAAAACAAACAAGGAGGTATACCATGACCAGCATGGAATTTAATAGTAAACTGAACACATTGACGACGCTGCTCCACTCCTTCGCCTATAATTTGACGAAGAATATGGAAGATGCGAAAGATCTCTACCAGGAGACGGCGTATCGCGCATTGTTCAACAGAGACAAGTTTCAGCCCGGTACCAATTTTAAGGCGTGGATGTTTACGATCATGAAAAACATCTTCATCAACAACTACCGCAAGAAAGTTAAGGCCAATACTATTCTCGATACTACCGACAACCAGTATTATCTCAACTCCGGGAGTCACGCCACTTCAAACGCCGCCGAAGGCGGCATCTTGCTGAAAGAACTGAATATTTTGGTTGAGTCGCTCGACGACAGCATTCGTATTCCGTTTTTAATGCACTTTGAAGGCTTCAAATACCAGGAGATCGCAGATGAACTCGGGTTGCCCCTCGGTACCGTGAAAAGCCGCATCTTCTTTGCACGGAAAGAGTTGAAAGAAAAAATCCTGTCGAACTACGGTTTCCATCCGAACTAAGACAAAAAAACAAATCCAGTTACGCAATTTCAATTGGTTCAGGCCGCTCCCAAAGAGCGGCCTTTTTTTTACAAACTCCTCGTTCGCCCGCCGTCTACCGGCAAATTAATCCCGTTGATATAACCCGCAGCAGGGCTTGCCAGAAAGGCCACAGCCGCCGCTACTTCCGACGGTTCGGCAAACCGGCGCAGCGGAACGCTGTTTTTGAACTGCTCCTCCACCGCTTCAACAGGCCGGCCTGTCGATGATGCCCGTTTTTCGATAATTTCCGTCAGGCGGCCTGTACCGGTATAACCCGGCAACACATTATTTACCGTGATGCCGAACCGGCCGGCTTCATTGGCCCAGGTCTTGGCCCAGCCCGCCACGGCCCAGCGTGTCGAGTTGGATACACCGAGGTTGTCGAGCGGCTCCTTTACCGAAGTACTGATAATATTGATGATACGACCGTATCCAGCGGCTTTCATGCCCGGCAGCACCGCCTGCGCCAGCAACTGGTTGCAGATCAGGTGGTTGTGGTATGCCGCGAGGAAAGCGCCGGCGTCCGCTTCCACGATAGGGCCGCCCGGAGGGCCGCCTGTGTTATTTACCAGCACATGTATGGTTTTTGTTTCGCACAGGGCTCTGACTTTTTCAGCCAGCGCCGCGGGGTCGGAAAAGTCGGCAACGATATAGCCGTGCTGCTGTCCGCTACCGGTAGCGAGTGCTGCCACAGATTCAAGAAGGGCCGGTTCGGTGCGCGCCAGCAACGTGACATTGGCGCCCAGCGCAGCCAGTTCGATGGCCACTGCGCGCCCGATACCTGCGCTGGCGCCGCCTACCAAAGCATTTTTACCTGAAAGCGATAGATTCATGCGAAGTTTTTTCGATGGCAATATTAAAAAAAATTGACCGCCCGCTTGCCTGGTTCGATGGAACACCCGTATTTTTGCCGAACGAACGTTCGGTATAATGCCTGTAACAAAAATAGATAAAAAAGAATTGCTGCACCGCTGCTGGGAAGTATTTAACCGCCACGGTTACCACGGCACGTCTGTCAGTATGCTCGCCGAGGCCACGGGTCTGGGCAAATCGGGTCTGATGCACCACCACCTTTCAAAAGAAAGTCTGATGCGCGCAGTGGTGGATTACGCCATATCAGAACTGCGGCGGTACGTATTTGCCGTGGCCGGCGAAGACCTTCCGCCTGAACAGCGCCTGGAAAAGTTGTTGCGGCGACAAAACCGCCTGGCCAAACACGACCGCCGCGGCTGTTTTTTTGCCAACACCGCCCTGGAAACGGGTCGCGAAGGGCTATTTAACGACCAGATAGAATCCATGTACGAAGAATGGCAGGTCACCGTAGCCGGTATCCTGGCATCGATCATGCCTCCGGACGAAGCCGCTGAAACTGCCTACCGCCTGCTGCTGGAATACGAAGGGGCCGTCACCATGTACAAACTCACCGGAGCGGAGCAACACCTGGAGCGATTCGTCGCACGGGCCGTGGGACTCTTCGGAACAAACCCTGTAAAAAAAGACGCCCGTTAAAAGACAGATAAAAAATGACACCAGATGCCCAATCCAATCGTCTGACTAGAAACAAATAAATGCACCATGCTGCAAATCATATATAAACTGATCGGTTTTGGCCTGAACATCGGGTCGCTCATAGCGCCGAACCGCGCTGCCCATACGGCCATCAATCTTTTTTCTGCGCCGCCCAAACCACGCCTGCGCGAAAAAGAGCGTCTTTTTCTGGATTCGGCGCGCCAGGTGCGGCGCCTGGTTGCCGGAATGCCTGTGGTGGAGTATCACTGGGGCGAGGAGAACGCCCCGATGGTACTGCTAAGCTATGGCTGGGGCTATAATTCGGGCCGCTGGCGCCACTTTGTACCCGAACTCGTGCAGGCTGGGTACCGTGTTGTTGCATACGATCCTCCCGGTCACGGACTGGCGCCGGCAGGATACCTGAATATCCCCAAAAATGCCGCGATCATCCGCGCTTTGCTGACCGAATACGGTCCTGTAGAAGCGATTATCGGGCATTCATTCGGCGGCAGCAGCAGCATCTTTGCGCTCGACGGGCTACCGGCCTGGCAACATCCGCGTCGCATGGTCATCATGGCGTCCTTCAGTTACGCGCCCCGGATATTTGATGAATACCGCAGGGCCGTCGGGCTCTGGCCTTCTTTGTACTGGAACATGGTGCGCAAGTTTGAGCAGCAGATCGGATACCCCCTGGAGTATTTTGATCTGGCCATGATGACGGCAAAACTTCCGCATATCCAGGGGCTGCTGGTACATTCTTCAGGCGACAGGGTTACACCCTATGCCGAAGCCCAGCGCTACCACGCATTCTGGCCCGGCAGTCGCCTGTTTAGTCCGCGGGATGGCGGCCACCACCTGGGTACGCCCGATATTACAGCGGCGGTACTCGGTTTTGTACTCGAGGGTACGGCGCCGGCACAGGCCGCCGTTCAGGAACAACCGTTACCGGTCGGGCACGATCTGGTGCGGTATTTTGCTGGGATGTGAGGGACGGGCCGCCTGACCTAAAGACAAAGCCGCCGGGTTTGGAGAACAGCCCGGCGGCGGGTACATTGGTTTTTAGTATTTTAATCAACAGGTACTATTCTAATCTACAAGACTAACTAAGCGATACTACCTAAATTTAAATTACAGAAGGGGAAAATAATACGGTTATTTCCGACGGCATTTTAATAGCACAAATCTATCCCAAGACAATGCCTGTAAAAACCTCGCTATTTTGAAAAAATCCCTGTTTTTTGATGTTGAAGTTTAGCCTTATCTTGCATTGCCTGATTCCAAAACAAGGCTGATGCAATGAAAACGTCTAAAAACTATACCTTATCGCTTCTAGGTCTGCTTGAAAAACCGGACCTGACTGCACTGGGAAAGTTTCTGGAATCCCCGTTTTTTACGTCAAAAAAATTTCTTTATCCCTTGTTTTCCGAGTTGCGCACGGGAGGGAATCGGGCTATCGAGCGGCAGGAGAACACCTTTTCCCGTGTTTTTTTAAACAAGCCTTTCGACGGCCATAAATGGCTTAAGGCGCTTTCCGATCTGAACGGTTGTATTGAGGATTTTCTCGTTATCAGGGAAGTATTGCAAAACCGGGAACTCCGGATGCAAGCTTCAGTTAGCGCCCTTTTTGGCAAGGACGACGAAAAGATATTCCGGCGCTCCGTAGAAGCAGCGCTTAAAACGCTCCCCGGAAACGACGTTCCGGAAACCATAGAGGGCTGGCAACTCAGGTTCTGGATACTGAAGCGATCTTTTGCGTATCCGCATACCAACCGGCTGTCGCCACCGGGCAATCTGCTCGACGATCTGGACGAAAGCCTTGAGTTGTACTATACCATTTCAAGGCTTCAACTCGCCTGCAACCGCGCTTCCCGCGCGCGCATGCTGAACCATGCCCAGGAGGCCGGATCATATAAACAGTTGCTGGATCAGACAGCCGCCCTGGATAAATCGGGCAAAAGTGCGCTCGTTACCTTATACCGCGCCCTGCTTCGCGTATTCGTCGAACCTGATATTTCCTTCGTTGCATTCATGGAATTGCTTCGAACACAGGGGCCGCGACTGGAGCACGCCGAGTTGGGATATGTCGTGCGTTTTTCCTTCAATTACTGCATCCGCCGTTACCGGGAAGGAGAAATACAGGCCATGGAATGGTACAGGCAAATTTTTGAATGGGCCAACGAGCGGAACGTATGGTCCGAGGTGGCGACTGAAGAGTCATTTCTGAACAACGGCCAGGTATTAGCCAAAAACCACGATGAAGCGACCTTCAATACTTTTGTGGAGAAAAGCAGCGGCATATTGCCTGTCGACCGTCGAAATGATGTGGTGACCTTACTGCGCGCTTCCCGATCTTTTCATCACAACGCGTTTGACGAGGCGGAAAAACTTCTTTCAGGGCTTAAAATGCGCGATCCGCGTTATGCATTGCTTTTTCATGCACTCCAGGTCCGCACTTTATATGAGCAATTGACACTCGGGAAGTCCAGCCCTGAACAGCTGGAGCAATCGATAGAACGTTTTGAGGATTTCTTGCAGCGGAGGGATATTTACAGCAAAACGCTGCGTAAACACTATCGTGTTTTCATTTGGTTTGTCCGAAAAATGACGCAGGTCGGGACAAAACGAAATGTTACAAAAGCATACCTCCGACATCATCTTTCCCAAAAACAGCCCGCCCTGAAGGATTGGCTGGTTGAAAAAATTGACAGGCTGCCGGGCTGAGCAAACACCCGCTTCTGCTTGCTCAACCCTGCATTATGCCCAAACACCCGCATCCTCCACCAACACCTCCTTCAACCGCTGCCGTGCCCGGCACAGGCGACTTTTGGTATTGCCCGACGTCCAGCCCATGGTGGCGCTCACCTCTTCGATGCTCTGTTCGTGAAAATAGAACAGCATCAGCGCTGCCTCATCTGCTGCGGAGAGTTTTTTCATGGCGCCTTTGAGCCGGTCCACCCGTTCGTCGTCCATAATGTTTTGGAGACTGTTTTTGGCCGGTTCCTGCAATTGCCAAACAGCCAGTTCCGGCGTTTCCAGCGAGACGGTATCCAGGCGTTTGCGGCGCAGGTGATCGAGCGAAGTGGTGCGGGCAATTCGGAACAGCCAGGTTTTAAAACTGCAATCAGCGCGCCAGCCCGGCAGGTAGCGGCAGGCTTTCAGAAAAGTATCCTGCATGACTTCTTCGGCATCTTCATTTTGCCGCGTGATACTCAAAGCAATGGAGAAAACCATTTTTTCATACCGCCGGAACAGCAGGGTAAATGCCTGCTGGTTGCCGGCAAGTACTGCATCAATGATATCTTTCTCGGTTTCAAGCGCTTCGGGCTGCCGTTTTGGCAAAACATAAGGCGCGTGGTTTTTCCCCAGGGTGGAAGTGATCAAAAAATGGAATAGCATCGTCGTTTAGTTAGATTGTTTTTCGAATACAAAGGTGCCCCATGCGCCTGCCAAATGCAGGGCATATTGAGTAGTCGTCGGGAGAAAATGAGCAGGATACGGGTAAGACTGAGTGCGCCTTATTCAAAATTCCGCCATTCCTGTTCCCATTGCGCTATGCTGTTGATGACGGAGATTTCATTGCTCAGCAGCCCGTACGGCTCCTGAACGAGCATCATTTGTGCGCCTAATACAGACGGATAATGGATGCCGAAATCATAGGATGCGCCGTATTGGACACCTCTCAAGGCGTCGTTCAGGGCTGCCATCCGCTGTCGCGAGGCGCTGCGAAACTGAGCGAACAAGCCGGCAGCTTCTTTCATCATGGCATCGGCCAGATCTCGGTGTTTGCCGAGTGCTTTCCTGCGGATTTCCTTTACTTTTTCCGGATCATGGTCGTGGCCGTATTCGCCATAGGAGATCATGGGCAGTTTTTTGATCTCGGCCTCCGCCCAGGCATTCACTTCCTGGTGCAGGTTGTCGTATTTCGTTTGCAGCTCCGTCTGTGCGTTCCAGCGACTCATGTCATTGGCCGTTTGCATATATTCCGAATAAAGGGTCATCCAGTCTACATCGGAACCCGGAATGGCTTGCTGGTTGCGATCCGGCTGGCCGTCTACGGGCTTTATCCCTTTATCCGCCAGCAATTTGGCGATATAGGCATGCTGTTCCGTTTCGCTCATCTGCATGAATTTCTGGGCAAAAGCCGGGTCGTTCATCATTTTTTGCGCCAGTTCGGAGGTAGCGCCGTCCATGGCCGACTGTTGCTGGGCCGAAACCCTCGATACGGGCTGCGCTGCCGGGCGGATACCCGTCGGATTCTTTTGGTAGAACTGCATTTGAAGGGTCTGGCCCTCCTTGTTATACTGCTCTACCTTGCTGATCCAGGCCTGGTAGTAGGGGGTCGCATCAGGACCATCGTTATCGGAGTAGGCGCGTTGATATGCTTCGGCAAGGGTGGCGGGTGGTGCAGCCAGTTCATCGAGCAGGGATACGGCATCCACTTTAACGACAGGTTGTGCCGTGACTACGGCTATGGGGAAGAGGAGGGCGGCAAGCAAGCCGCCGGGCATTTGTTTTTTCATTTTTTCAAAGCTTAATTTTTCCAAATAGGCAGATATACCGCCGGTTTATTTCAGGCGTCGACGCAACGCGATGGTGGCTATGATGGTGCGTATGCCGACTCCGCTTACCGCAATGGCGGCCAGAGCGATCAATTGTTCGAACGTATTCATGGTGTGTGTTAATGGTTAATCGTGTTGACGGTACAAAATTCAGGGTAAAGCCTCCCCCGACCCGTCGCAATTCACGACAGAAAAGGGATAAAATGCGACAGCGCCAGGGGAGGAAGTCCGGGGATTTACAGCGATTGCGCGTTCGGAACCACGTTTTTGATCGGTGTGATCGACTTCAGGTAGGCGAATACTGCTTTCAGGTCTTCGTCCGACATGTTGCGGTATGCCTGCCACGGCATGGGCGGGAGAATCGGACGCGTACCGTCGAGGCCTTTCGATTTACCCTCGCGGATTGCCTTGAAGAACTGCGCTTCCGTCCAGTTGCCAATACCGGTGTCGTCGGGAGTCAGGTTGGCGGCGTACGATACGCCCCAGGGGCCGGCAATAGCCGTCAGACCCGGGCTGAACACCGCAACGTGTTGCGTTTCAATGAGTTTTTTCTTGTCGTCGAAAGTAAACGGCTCGTCTGCCGGGTGCCCCATAAAGCGACGCGACATATCGGGCGCAGGGCCCTGAGGCGTCATCATTTTGGGCGTATGGCAATCATCACAGCCGATCATACCGACGAGGTACTCGCCGCGTTTTACCGGATCAACCTTGGCGGCGGGGATTTCCGTGGCCGTTGACTGCCCGGTAGCGGGCTGCTGTTGGCAGTTGGTCAGCCAGAACATCAGGGCTCCGAGACCAAATACCAGAAATGCTTTTGCTTTCATGTGTTTGATATTTAAAAATGTGAGATAATGAAAAATGCCCCGCTGTTACCCGCGCACAGCTTTCATCACCACAGTACCTTCATCCAGTGTTCCGGACAATACGATCTTGTCGCCGTTGAAACTGAAATCGAATACCTGCACTTGTCCGTCAGGGGTAACCATCGATATCTCGTCGCCGCTTTCATTCAGGCTGTACTGGCCTTTAACCGTATCGGCGGTATCATCCATGTAGACGATGGTCCAGACAAATGTACCGCTGGTTTCGTCGGCAACATTGAGTTTCAGTTGCGAAGACTCGATAACGAGCCCTTTGGCTTCCACGCCATCGATGGTAAATGACTGGATCGTCCAGGTACCCGAAAGCGACTCCGGCAGTCCGGGTTTGGTGTCGTTGTCCTTTTTACAGCTGGTCAGCGCAGCAGAGGAGACCAGGAAAAGCGTAAGCGCTAAAAAATTGATTTTCAAAAAAATGGATTTCATCGTTCGTGTTTTATTGGAAGTGATTTAAAATGGAGTGAATGACCGGCTTCGGGGTTACTGGCGATTGGTCAGGTCTTCGAGGGCGATTTCATACTGCCTGGCCGTTTCATTCCAACGGACGCAATATTCCATCGGGTAGTATCCTGCGGGAATGAATTGTTGGGGCTGGCGGATTTCGAAGTGATGGTGTTGTTTGGCTTTGATCATGTCGACCGTTATCATCGGTTCGTAAAAGATCACCTTTCCATCATAAGCGCCATAAATAAAGGTGTTTGTAAACGGCTGTCCGTTGAATTCCGGCGAGGTGGGATCCACCCAGTGTACGCCCATTTGCGGCACGGGGCCGGTCGGGAAATAGGGCGCCGGTATCAGCGTCGAATCCGGAGCATTGGCGAGTTTGTCCGCATCGTTGGTACCGATCAGCAGTTTTTCCGCTTCCGTAATCTTGTAGAAATGGCAATCGAAGTGCGGCACATTGTATACTCCTGCCGGCTCGTGGCCGTGTGCCTGGAAGTCAAATGTGATGTGCTTGATGGGTGTTTTGCCCACCGCCTCGGCCGGCAATTCGAGGGTCAGCGGATGGTCGTGGGTCGGCAGGGTTTCGAGCGCGTTTTCGCTTACAGCAATGCCGATTTGTTTTGGGGCGCCGTTTGCATCGATCTCGATATAGGCCCTTGCACTGCCGCTGCCCAGACTGGCTGATTTGCCGTAAAAAATACCTTCCGTTTGGGGATCATCGTCCTTGTCGCAGGCGGTGAGGCTGAAAGTGAGTGCTGCAAGCAGCAAGAGTGAAAAATTAACGAGTTGCTTGTTCATAGCTTTAAAAATTGACAGTGAATGTGTTTTTGTTTACTAATGTGTGAAGGCAAGGCGCCGCCAGGCTGCTCGCGTGGTCGCTCGCCGCAATGGTGTACCGGTAACCCGGAAAAATTTGGTGAAAGGAATGCAAAGGCTAAGTTGGCAGTCCATCCCGATCCGCCCCAAAACGGCTCGAACCGTGGTGTCTTCGTCGCCAGAGGCGGTGGGACAGACTGCTCCTATGGCCCCGCTCTTGCAGCGGAGCCTCCTTTGAAAAAAAATGAAAATGCTTGATGATTATGCTGTTGCCAGCAAAGGAAGTTATGCGCGTTACGGTAATGTGATGCCGGATTTCATTTGTTCAAACAGTACTGTTCCGGAAGGATCGGCAAGCATGTCTGTTTGAGGCAGTTTACCCTGGTAACGGGCTTTCAGTTGTTGGACGGCCACCTGGCCACCCGGGTCCGGCGCCGGAAGTCCGGAGCGCAGAAAAACGACGGCGCTGCCAATGAGCACAAGCGCCCTGATGATTGTTTTCATATTGTAATTGCTTAATTTATTATGATACAAAGGTATGCCGCTGCTTAAACACATACTTGAATAAAAGCGACATTGTCATTGGGGCTATTATTTTGTTTATCAATTTGTTATAGCCAGGGGAGTGCTGTACAGCGGCGAAAATCCCGAGATAAAAGCCGTTGGGTTCTCGCCCGTAAACTCCCTGAAATCGCGGATGAAATGCGACTGGTCGGAATAGCCGAAATGGTGGCTGATCTCTGTCCAGGTTGTGTTCGGGTTGTGCTGCACAAAATCGTAAGCGCCTTTAAACCGCACGATACGCACATAGGTCTTGGGGCTGATGCCGATATTTTCCTGAAAGGTGCGCTGGAGCTGGCGTTTGCCGACAAACACTTTTTCACACACTTCATCTACCGATTGCAGGCCCGTGGCCATCCGGATGTATTGCATGGCTTCGGAAAAATAATAGCGATCGCGCTGTTTCTGCTCCGCCACACGCTTCCGGAAGTAATTGACGGCAATCTGGATGCGATGCTCATGGGAAGGGGCATCCTGAATCTGTTTCACCATTTCCGTTATGGTACCGCCGAGATAAGAATGCAATTCGGCAAAGTTATCTGCCAGGTCGCCGATAGGTTTGTTGAACAGCATGATGAGCGTCTCCGGCTTGCAACTGATCCCGAACAAACCCGTACCGCCCTGCAGCTGAAACATGACCGGTTCCACATGGATGCCGCCAATAAAGGCTTCGGGAAACAGGGCTTCCTTTCCGTCCATGATCCCGGTATGGTAGAATGGCGGCGTGATATGGATGATGATTTCAACCTGTCCGGTAGCAAGGCAATACTGCATCGAAGAGACTTCCGTAACCGGACCATCACTTTGTATGTACCAGCAGGCATCGAGATATGGTTTCAGATCTGCGGGTACTGTGAAGTGCTGTGCGACGATTTTCATTTTCTTTTCAAAAGTTTAGGACAAAGGTCAGGGTAGGTTTCTTGCGGGAATTGAACAAAAGCGACTTTGTTGACCGGATTATTTTGGTTGCCGATAGACCGGATACATTTTAACCAGGTTGCAGGCGTATTGAAAATATTTATGTGAATTCATGATGCAAAGGTGAAAAGGCGCCGATGTATGATTCATGGTAAAAACCAAGATTTTCCCCGGTTAAAGCCCATTCCCGATTGCAGTGCAAAGTTGGGGTCAATATGGTTGGGTGTGGTATCACATGAATGTGTGAAAAAGCGATCTCTGACGGGTTTCTGCTTTATAATTCATGCGATACCACTTCCCGACGCAGGCATTTTCATGCCTGCCAATCAGTTTCCTTCCTGAAAGCGGGCCACCTTATTCTTGATGACCGGGACCGTTTTCAGGTAAGCATGAATTGCTTTGACCTCCGTTTCGGACAGGGCAGTGTGCGGCATCATAGGATAATGCAGGGTACCGCCTCCGCGTTTTTTGGCGAACCTGACGGCATCCACAAATTCCTGTTCCGTCATTTTACCGATACCGGTCTCCTCGTCCATGGTTATGTTGGCCGTCGGAACGGGCGTTACACCGTCAATATCCAGCATTACCGTTCCACCACCATAAAAACCCGGTGTTTTCTCGGGCTCCAGGTCGTTGAGCGTTTTCAGGTCGGCGCTGTGGCAGGCAAAGCATCCGAGCATACCATTGGCCACATACCTGCCAAGGGCAACCTTGTCGGTAGTATCGGGCTTTACGATAGGCTTTTCCGGCAGCGGCAGGGGGTGGAAGGCGATATTGCTGAGCAATTTGATGAGAAAATTGGCCTGGTTGGGCGGGTATTCCCGGGTGTCGGGCGCCAGTTCGGGGTCGGGCGAACGCAGCCAGGCAATAACCGAATGAAGATCGTCGTCGGACAGGAGCGGAAATTTCGGCATAAACGGCGGGACATACTGCCCGGTTTGCGGACGGATACCCGTGCGCAGAAAGTAGTACAACTCACCGTCCGTCCATCCACCCACGCCAATCGACTTGTCCTGTGTGATGTTCAGGGAGTAAATTTCTCCGAACTCTTTCGGAATGTCGGTGCGGTGCGAACCCGTCAGTTTTTGGGTTTCCGGGGAATAATGGCACTCGCGGCAGAGCATGGAAGCGATACGTTTCCCTTCTGCAATATGCACGGAATCGACGGTCACTTTCAGGTTTTTTACCTGATCGGGTATTTCTACCGGGTATTTGGGCACACCTTTCACCTGGATATAACCAGCAAAAAGCGCCACCAGCAGCACAATGCCGCCAAGCAGGAAACCGAGTACTTTCAGTAATTTTTTCATAAAGTTTAAGGTGATTGTTCCGTTAAAAAAGACGAATTTACAAATGCATGAAATTATATGCAAAATTGGGCGCAAGCCGGCCGCACCGGCAATCGCACTTTTGTGTGATATTTTGACGGTACAAAGATCAGGGCGCCTGTGCCGGGAGATTGTCGCATTGTGCGACAGAAAAGTGACATCTTGCGACAGGCCGGGAGCAGATGCATCAGGCATCTCTTCGGTGCACACACTAAAATCATACAGGGACCACAAATTTTAGAGGGTTTTCGGCGGTTCTACCGAAA
>ERZ724514.469-NODE-469-length-18079-cov-4.728695_pt1 | contig 18079 bp, 17 predicted proteins | sample MGYA00376047_ERZ724514 | MGnify/ENA primary metagenome ERZ724514 (study PRJEB28724, sample SAMN07190883) | activated sludge metagenome | isolation source: activated sludge of sewage treatment plant in Hong Hong | place: Hong Kong | collected 2016-03-17 ...
GACCGGCCCTGCCCTGTACCTCTATTTCAAAAAGATACTGACGAACTCAAACGAACTCACGGGTAATGACCGGCTTCACTTTTTACCGGCTGCGGTCGTTTTTCTGTTGAATGCCGGCGCCTTTTTCGGCTTCGAAAACTGGCGGCAACTGGCGATGTACAACAATTACGACCACTTTCCCGGACTGGCGGAACAACTGACCTTCATCGGGAGCAGCGCGTATTACAGTTTTTTGATCGGGGCATTGTTCCGAAACAGCGAATACCCGGACCCGCGTTTTCAAAAATGGCAACGGCAATTGCGCATCTTTCTGGCAATCGTGACGATTGGCCTGACGGTCATGATCCTGGGCAACCTATTCTATTTCGACCTGATGTCGACCTGGCTCGACTACCATCCGGTTTGGCTGTTCATCGCTGTATTTACCCTGTGGAGCATTTACGTTCTGGTGTTTAGAAAGGAGGTTATTTTTCAAAAAAGCCCGGTCAAGGAAAGCCGCTGGCCGGACGTCAAAATATTACTGTGGAAAGACGCCCTGGAGACCGCCATGCGCCACCAAAAGCCCTATCTCAACCCCGACCTGAGCCTTCAAATGCTTGCCCAAATGGTCGGCATCAAGGAAAAAGACCTTTCCGAGGTGCTCAACATTGGTCTGGGAAAGAGTTTCCACGATTACATCAATCTGTATCGGATCGAAGAAGTAAAAAGGCTGCTTCTCAACCCGGAAAAACAGCACCTGACCAATTTTGCGATGGCGCAGGAGGCTGGTTTCAATTCCAAGTCCGCCTTTTTTGGACTGTTTAAAAAGCACCTCGGCATGACGCCCGGGGCATTCAAACGAAAAAATGAATCCACCACAATTCCCCTTTCATTCCATCCGAATCCCGACATTTGCCCCATGAACGCCATCCGCGAAACAAACTTCCAACTACCCGGCCAGACGGCCTTTTACCGCGGCAAGGTCCGCGATGTATACTCCGTACAACGCGGCGACGCAGAGCTGCTGGTCATGGTCGCCAGCGACCGCATTTCCGCTTTCGACCATATCCTGCCCCGCCCCATCCCCTGCAAAGGCGCCGTGCTCAACCAGATCGCTGCGCATTTTCTCAATGCTACCCGCGACATCTGCCCCAACTGGCTGCTCGACACACCCGATCCAAACGTGGCCATCGGCCACCGCTGCGAACCCGTTCGGGTGGAAATGGTGATCCGGGGCTACCTGGCCGGTCACGCGGCCCGCACCTATGCGTCGGGATTGCGCACGCTCTGCGGCGTTGCCTTGCCCGATGGCCTGCGCGAGAACGACCGCTTCCCCACCCCCATCATCACGCCTACCACCAAGGCCGACGAAGGCCACGACGAGGATATTTCCAGGGAGGAAATCCTGCACCGCGGGATCGTCAGCCGGGAAGATTACGAGGAGATGGAAGCCTACACCCGTGCCCTGTTTCGCCGGGGAACGGAAATGGCCGCCCGGCAAGGCCTTATCCTCGTGGATACCAAGTACGAATTTGGGAAAAAAGACGGTCGCATCCTGCTGATGGATGAAATCCACACCCCCGACAGTTCCCGGTATTTCTACGCCGATGGCTATGCCGAACGCCAGGCGCGCGGCGAAAAGCAGCGCCAGTTGAGCAAGGAGTTTGTGCGCGAGTGGCTGATCGCCAACGGATTCCAGGGCAAGGAAGGCCAGGCGATGCCCGAAATGCCCGACGCATTTGTGCAGGAAATCACCGACCGGTATGTCGAGTTATATGAAAAGGTGACGGGAAAGGCGTTTGTAAAAGACGAATCGACCGACCTGCCGGGCCGCATCGAGCGGAATATACTCAGCGCGCTGCCTGCAACGCCTTGATCTGCGCAAACAACTCCGCTTCGTCGCCCGTTGCGTATTTCTTGTGCTGCCACACCAGCGCGCCGTTCTTGTCGAACAGAAATACCTGGGGCAGTCCGTTCAGTCCCCCGGGCAATGTGGTTTTGAACGCGCGGGTATGATCCCAGTACACCTGGAAAGGCCAGTTTTTCTCCTGCACCATAGCCTGCACCTTTGCAAAGCGTTCGGGAAAATCCATGGAGATGGCTACCAGGTTAAAGTCGGCCTCTTTTTGCCATTCCGCATAGTTTTTAGTGTACGCCGCGAGTTCCAGATGGCAGGGCGGACAAGTCGTCAGCCAGAAAGCCAGCACAGTGGGTTTGCCGGTTTTGAGCACTGCGGCGGAGTTTACCGCGCTACTGTCCGGCTTGATCAGGCTGATATTGAAAGGAAAGGGCGAAGCGGGCTGCTCGTTCTGGCCGAAGGCCCGAAGGCAAAAAAGCAACAAAAGAGCGGGAAGAAACCGGATTGTCATACAGGAAATGGATTGTCTGAACAAAGGAAAAGAATTGTGAAGTTTTGTTCACATTCCGATGTGACGCCGGAAGCGTTTTAACGTCCCATTAACGGTTTTTAAGAAAATGGAGCAAGGCTTCATCTGTTTGTTGCTTTTTTCGTCTCTTTGCAGGTGATTTGTTTTTAATTTCTACCTAAACATACCTGCCCTGTGACGTCGAGCGCCGCGCGAAAGGCAAAAGACTATACTGACAGCGAACTCATTGCACTTTATCTCCGGGATCAGAATACGATTTATTTTAATCATCTGTATCAGCGTTACAAGGGCAAGGTGTTCGCCAAATGCATTTCCATGCTGGCTGACGAAGGGCTTGCCCGCGATGCCACACAGGATGTGTTTATCAAGGTATTGCTCAACCTTTCCAAGTTTACGGAGCAATCATCCTTTTCTACCTGGGTCTATTCGATTACATATAACTACTGTATCGACATGATCCGGAAAAAAAAGAAAATACCGCTGATCTATACCGAAGACATCGGCAAGGTGAGCAAGGAACCCGAAGTGGACATACCGGATAGTGTGTTGCTGGAGATGAAACAGGAACGCCTCGCCAAAGTACTTGAAAACCTTCCTCCCGGCGACAAGGCCATACTGATGATGAAATACATCGATGATTTACAGATACGGGATATCGGCGATATTTTGGGAAAGTCGGAGAGTGCCATTAAAATGCAGATCATGCGCGCCAAACACAAGGCGCAGTCCATATACGACGACCTGTTCGCTAACGACCCGATCGAAACATCCAATACCTGAAGTACCACAACCAGAATTTAATCGGCTCAATACCGGCAATTGCCTATAGACAATAACCTACACATTCACCGCTGCCTGTAAAAGGCGGCAAAACATAATCCTTGATATGGCCAACAATTTCGAACAATGGCAGGGTGACTGGGAGGATAAAGTGCCCGAAGAAATCGGCCACAATATCCTGCACCAGGCCAACACCCTTTCCCAATTCGGCCGAGTGATCGAACTCTTCGTCCCCAATGCCTTGCAAACAGCCGCCCAACTGATCGGCGGGTCCAGCCCATCGGGCCCCAGACCCCGGCCCAACGGCGGGCGCTATTCGCCTCCGGTAATTCCTGCCGGCCGGCCGCCGGCGGGCGGCAGCGGAACGGCGAGGGAGCAGCGGTTGCCCTCCGATCCCGAAACAACCTGATCCACATTTGTTGACAATCTTCCTTTACCCTACTCCATGGATTTTTTTGACCAGTTGAAGAATGGGGTGTTTGCGGAATTGCTGGAGCGTTTTTCAGCGGCCATTCCGAAACTCACCTTCGCCCTCATCATATTGCTCGTCGGATGGCTCCTTGCCAAAACGGTCCGAAAAATCGTGCGCCGTGTGTTCGCAGGACTCGGTATCGACCGGCTCGCCGAACGCCTGAACGACATCGACCTGGTGCAACGCACCGGTATGCGCGTCGAAATATCGTCTGTGCTGGCACAAATGATCTATTTCGTGCTCATGCTGGGCTTTGTCATTTTTGCTACCGATGTGCTGGAAATCCCGGCCATAACGACGATGGTGCGCGACCTGATCGACTACATGCCGGCCCTGTTCTCCGCATTCGTACTGTTACTCATGGGCCTCTTCCTTGCCGATATCATCCGCGGGATCGTGCTGACGGCCTGCCAGTCCATGGGCCTCCCGTCGGCAAAAATGATCTCGACGGCTATATTCTACTTCCTGTTTATTACCGTCGCCGTCAGTGCGCTCGCGCAGGCCAAGATTGACACGGGGTTCATCGCTTCCAATATTTCCATCATTATTGCAGCCCTGGCTTTTGCCTTTGCCTTCGGCTACGGACGCGCCTCGCGCGACCTGCTGGCCAACTACCTGGCCGGCAATTACAACCGCAACAAAATCCAGGTCGGCGACGACATCCGCATCATCGGCATGCGCGGCAAGGTGGTTCTGATCGATGCCACTTCGCTCACACTCCAGACCAACGACCGGGAGATCATCATCCCGCTCGGCAAATTGACTTCTGAAAAGGTCGAAATTTTTTACCCCGACGCGCAGGACGACAGCCTGCTCGAGCCCGGTGAGTAACGCCCCCTTTATTTCGTCACAAAACTCATTTCTTTCATGAAATCATTACAAACACTGTTCATTTCCTTTTTGCTCTTTACTGCTGTCAATCTTTGCGCCCAGGAAGCCGGCGAGGGCCGGCTCAAGGAAGTCACCGGCATGATAAAAGCCGACAGTTTCGGCTGGACGATCGGCGGCGGCGTCGGCCTCGACCTTTCGGGCATGGGGCTGCTCAACCCCAAGGTAGGCTCCGGCGGCAACCGGATCGGTATCGGCGGTATCGGCACCCTGGTTGCCAAACGCAAAGAAGACAAGTGGTTTTGGGACAACGGACTGGCACTCCAACTGTCAGCCCAGCGCCTCGGAAAAACCAGCGCCAACCAAGCCACCGGCTTCCAGAAAAACCTCGATGTGCTGCGCCTCACCTCCCGTTACGGACATAAAATGAGCGGGGACAAGTGGTTTGCCGCCGCAGACTTTTTTGCCCAGACGCTGCTGCTTAAAACCTTTTCGAGCAATTACCTGTCGGCGATCAGTCCCACCGACCGCGTCGTGGCCAAATTTTTCTCGCCCCTTCAGGTCACCTTCTCGCCGGGTATCGACTACAAACCCAACGACCACCTCTCGTTCTTTTATTCGCCCATCGGCATACAACTGATCTATGTCGCCGACGACAGCATCGCCCGGACGGGTGTGCACGGCAACGATATAACCCGCGCTGCAGACGGCAGTATCACCGAGTACAAAAAGTCGTTTTTTGGCTTCGGTTCTGAATTTAAGGCCGCCTACAACAACAAATATTTCAACGGCCGGCTCTCTGTTACCAATGGCCTGCGCCTGTTCTCCAACTACCTCGACGGCCCGCAAAATGTGGATGTACTCTTCAGCAATAACTTCAGCATCGTCATCTTCAAAGGGCTTTCGCTCGATCTTCTGGCCGAATACTTCTACGACAACGACGTGAAAGTGCAAAAAGACCTGAACGACGACGGTGTGTACGAAGTGATCGTCAATCCAGACGGCACCACCAGCGGCCCCGACCGCCTGGGCCGCGGCGGACAATGGACGGGTGCGTTCCTGCTGAAATACAGCATGATCTTCTAGACATATACATATACCCATGAAAATCCTGATGGTTTGTCTCGGCAATATCTGCCGCAGCCCGCTGGCGGAAGGGATCATGCAACACAAGGCCAACGAGCACGGGCTGGACTGGACAGTCGACAGCGCCGGCACAGGGTATTGGCATGTGGGTGATCTGCCCGACAGCCGGTCCATCGCCATCGCCCGCCAGTACGGGATCGATATCACCGGCCAGCGCGCGCGGCAGTTTTCAGCTGCCGACTTCGAGCATTTTGACAAAATATTTGTCATGGACACGCAGAACCTGCGCGATGTACTGCGCCACGCCGCAGGTGAGGCCCACTGGTCGAAAGTAGAACTGATCCTCAACCAGATACACCCCGGAGAAAACCGAAGTGTACCCGACCCCTACTACGACGACAACGGCTTCGAACGGGTATTTCGCATGCTCGACGAGGCCTGCGAAGCATTTATCCGTCAACAGGTATGACCAATGCGCTACTTCCTGACGCTCTCCTATCTCGGCACCCGGTACAGCGGCTGGCAAATTCAGCCCAACGCGCCGTCGGTACAGGAAACGCTGGAACAGGCGCTGTCGACCTTGCTGCGCGGCAATACGGAAATAACGGGCTGTGGACGCACGGATGCCGGCGTGCACGCCCGTTATTACGTAGCGCATTTTGACGCAGACGGTCCCTTGCCCAAAACTTTTTTGAACGGCATCAACAGTATTCTGCCCCCCGATATTGCCATCCATGAGGTAAGGCCGGTGCATGCCGGCGCACATGCCCGCTTCGATGCCTTCGAGCGAAGTTATGCCTACCACATAAGCCTGCGTAAAGACCCGTTTTCAACAGATATGGCGTGGTTTTATCCCAACCACCGCGCCCTCGACCTTCAGAGGTTGACGCAAACGGCTGAACTGCTCCTTCAGTATCAGGCTTTTTTTCCGTTTTGCAAGACCCATAGCGGCGTTGACAACTATGGTTGCGACCTGAAGCGCGCATTCTGGGAAATACCCGAAGGCGGGCACGCAATGATTTTCCACATCACAGCCAACCGCTTCCTGCGGGGGATGGTGCGCCTGATCGTTGGCGCGTGCATGCAGGTCGCTACCGGCAAACTCGATCCGGGCGACGTAAAACGTGCCCTGGACGAGCAGAAGACCCTGAAAAAAAGCCTGAGCGTACCGCCGCACGGGCTGTTTCTGACGGCTGTACATTATCCCTACTGAGCAAATTCATGGCAGTGCATGACCACCGTCATGCAGCAGGGCGTACGATCCCGGCACTTTTGTGTTGTTGACCTGCTGATCAGCGGTCCGGCAGTCTCTCTAAAACAAGTAGAAGCTGTCATTCCGGTTCGCATGATCGGTTCAATCGTACCGACTATGAAAAAGATTCTTGTCCCTGTCGATTTTTCCGACAACTCCAAACACGCTTTACGCGTAGGCGCCGCCATTGCCGTCAAATACGGCGCCCTGCTCGAAGTCATCCATGTCAATACCGCTATTGCCTATGCGCCGGCCATGCCGGAGTATCCGGGACTGGGCTCGTTCGACATGACGGAATACTACGACACTGTGGCCGACGAATTTCGCCAGTTAAAAAAAGAACTGGATGCCGATGCCGCACTTGCCGGTCTTCAGATCGAAACGAGGGTGGAGGAAGGGCTTCTGTACAGTTCACTGCGGCGTATTGCCGAGGAAGACGAGATCGGGTTGATCGTCATGGGCACTAAAGGCGCCAGCGGCGCACTGGAATTTTTTGTCGGCTCCAACACCGAGAAGGTTATCCGTACTGCGCCCTGTGCGGTATTGGCGATACCCGAGAAATCAGGCGATTTTAACCCCAAAACCGTGGTACTGGCCACCACACTCGACGAGGATCAGTTCGCCGCGTTCCTTCAACTCGCGGGCTGGCAAAAACGATGGCCTTTCAACGTCAAGATGTTGTACCTCAACAATCCCGGTCTGTTTGGCTCTGACAAGGAGATCGAAGATGCCGCAACCGGGTTTGCCAGACGGTCGGGACTGCACAATGTGACCAAGTACGGCAGCGGCGCTACCTTCAACGAGGAAGCGAGTATTGTGCAGTTTGCACAAAAGGAAGGAGCCGACCTGATCGTCATGGCCACCCACCAGCGCAAGGGTCTGTCGCACCTCCTGTTCGGCAGCCTGACAGAAGACACCGCCAATCATTCGCCCATCCCGGTATTGAGCATACCCGTTAAATAAGCGTATGGCCGGAATATAAGAAAACGCCGTCGGTGATACCCGTCGACAGGGCGCAGAACAGGTGAAACGTTGTTTTTCAGAAGCGGTAGCGGCCAATGGCCGCTGCCGCTATTTCATTGTTTACGACAAGCGTTCTATTTTTGTGCAAACTTCGCACATGACCTTCTCTTCCAAACTCATTGAAAAAGCCGTTGATGCATTTGCCTCGCTGCCTGGTATCGGTCGAAAAACGGCACTTCGACTGGTTTTGCACCTGCTGAAGCAGGATAAAAGTACCACGGAGCAGTTTACCTCGGCATTGATGGCCATGCGCGAAGGCATTCGGGATTGCCGGATTTGCCACAACCTGGCCGACAGCGAAGTATGCCATATCTGCGCCGATACGCGACGCGACCGCAGTCTGGTTTGCGTAGTGGAAAATATCCGCGACCTGATGGCTATTGAGGATACGGGGCAGTACCGCGGACTTTACCACGTGCTCGGCGGCATCATATCGCCCATCGAGGGCATCGGCCCCGGCGATCTGAACATCGATTCCCTCGCAGAAAGGGTGCAGCAGGGTGAGATACGGGAAGTTATCATGGCCATCAGCCCGACTATCGAGGGTGAAACGACCATTTTCTACCTGTCCAAAAAACTGTCGCCGCTGGGCGTACAGGTAAGCGCCATCGCGCGCGGCGTGTCGTTCGGCGGCGACCTGGAGTACGCCGATGAACTGACCCTGGGGCGCTCTATTGTGGCGCGGGTTCCGTATGCCGGGAAATAATCTTCAAATACATTTTCATGGGCAAACTGCACGACGCCATCAAACCCCCGCACCGGGAATTTATCGAACGGCAACACATCTTTTTTGTCAGCACCGCACCGCTTGGCGCCGAAGGCCGCATCAACCTGTCGCCTAAGGGACTCGACTGTTTTCGGGTACTGTCCGAACACCGGGTGGCGTATATGGACCTGATCAGCAGCGGAAACGAGACGTCGGCACATACGCTGGAAAACGGGCGCATTACCATCATGTTCTGCTCGTTTGAAGGATCGCCCCTCATTTTGCGTTTATACGGAAAAGGATTTACGGTGCTTCCCGGTGATGCGGCTTGGGAAACCCTGGCACCGCATTTTACTATATATCCCAGTACGCGGCAAATCATTGTTGCAGATATCGACCTGGTACAAACGTCCTGCGGGTTTGGCGTGCCGCTGTTCGATTACATCGGTGAGCGGGATATACACTTTGAATGGGCGGAAAAAAAGGGCCCGGAAGGGCTTCGCGAATATATCCGGGAAAAGAACCTGACAAGCCTGGACGGGCTGCCCACCAACCTTGGTTTAAAACGGTAAGTTTCGGAAAATGGCCGTTTCTGTGTACGAACTATGGTCCCGTTTTTACCGGGCCGGCCTGATCGCCCCGTCTGATTCGTCACTAAATTCTGATTCGCCGTTCTTTTTTTAGCCTTATCCGAATAATATTTTGCACAAAAACGGCATTTACGCATCGAATACGATGTTAATGCCCTGATAATTGGTCGGTAATGTATCGCAATCCGGTGCTGATATGTACCTTTGTACACTGAAATTCACCCGGATTTATGAAACAATCCTCTATTAAGTCTCCCGTATCCGTAAAAGGCGTAGGGCTGCATACGGGAAAAAAAGTAACGCTGACCTTCAAACCGGCGCCGGCCAACCACGGCTACCGCTTTCAACGCGTGGATTTGCCTGATCAGCCGGTAGTCAATGCCGACGTCAAGCTCGTGGTGTCGACCAACCGAGGTACCACGCTCCGCAGCGGCGAAGCGCAGGTGTCGACGGTCGAACATGTCCTTTCGGCATTGACCGGCCTGGGCATCGACAACGTGTTGATGGAGATCAACGGTCCCGAAATGCCCATCATGGACGGCACCTCAATGCCCTTTGTTGAGGCGCTGAAAAAATCCGGGCGGGAGGAACTGGATGCCGAACGCGAATACTTCGAGATCACGGAACCGATATCATACAAGGACGAAATAACCGGCACCGAACTGCTGGCTCTGCCTTCCGACGAGTTTGAGGCAACCGTCATGATCGATTTTAATTCGAAGGTACTGGGGCAACAATTCGCGGCGCTTCACCGTATGGAAGAATATGTGGAAGAGATCGCGTCCTGTCGCACTTTCGTGTTTTTGCATGAGTTGGAGAAGTTGCTCGAAATCGGACTGATCAAAGGCGGCGACCTCGACAACGCTATCGTGATCGCCGACCGGAAAATGGATCAGACCGAGCTGGATGCCCTGGCCAAAAAACTGGGCAAGCAGAGCGTCAAGGTCGACTCGGAAGGCGTATTGAATACCGTCAAACTGCGTTTCCAGAACGAACCGGCGCGGCACAAGCTGCTCGACGTGATCGGCGACCTGGCGCTTATCGGGAAACCCATTCGCGGTAAAATAGTCGCCACTAAGCCCGGCCACACGGCAAACGTCGAATTTGCCAGGCTACTGAAGAAACACCTGACCGAAAAAAGACGTTTACTCGGAATACCCAAATACGACCCCGATAAAGAACCCGTTTGCGATGTGATGCAGATCGCCAAGATGCTACCGCACCGCTACCCTTTCCTGCTGGTCGATAAAGTAATAGAACTGAGCGACCATCACGTTGTCGGGGTGAAGAACGTTACGATGAATGAAGCTTTTTTCCAGGGCCATTTTCCCGACAACCCCGTATTTCCCGGGGTACTGCAAATCGAGGCAATGGCGCAAACCGGAGGTATCCTCGCGCTGCACTCCGTAAGCGACCCTGGAAACTGGGATACCTATTTCCTGAAAATTGACAACACCAAGTTCAAAGCCAAAGTCGTCCCCGGCGACACTTTAATCCTGAAAATGGAACTTCTCGAACCCATCCGCCGCGGCATCGTTCACATGCAGGGCACGGCATATGTGGGCAGCAAACTCGTCTCGGAAGGCGAACTAACAGCCCAGATCGTGCGCAGAACGAAAGAAATTGCTGTTGACAATGGGAGTTGAGACAAACACAAACCGTGAGGGCGCAATGCCCTGTGCTTCAACCATTTTAATTCGATGAGCTACTCAAACGGCTTGCGGGTCATCCACTCCGACGCAAAGATCGGCAAAAACGTCAGTATCGGCCCTTTTACCGTTATTGAACAAGATGTTGTCATTGGCGATAACTCCCGGATCGACTCTGGCGTCCATATCTACAATGGCGCCCGGATCGGCGAAAATTGCCATCTTTTTCCGGGGTCGTCTATCAGCGCCTCCCCGCAAACAAAAAACATACTCGACGAAGCCACCACGCTCGAACTCGGCAACGGCTCGGTCGTTCGCGAATGTTGCACGCTCAACCGCGGCAACCTCGCCTTCGGCGGCCGTACTGTCATTGGCGAGAACTGCCTGCTCATGGCTTATGTCCACATCGCCCACGATTGTATCATCGGCGACAATTCGATCCTGGCCAACAACGTCACCCTGGCGGGCCATATCGAGATCGGGAAATGGGCGACGCTCGGCGGCATGGTCGCCGTTCACCAGTTTGTTCGCATCGGCGAACAGGTGATGATCGGAGGCGGCTCGCTCGTACGCAAAGACGTACCGCCCTATGTCACCGCCGCCCGTGAACCCCTTTCGTACGCCGGTATCAATACCATCGGACTGCGCCGCCGCGGGTTCAGCAACAGCGACATGCACCATATCGAAGACATCTACCGTGTCTTGTTTGTGCACGGCTTCAGTACGCGCAAGGCGCTGGCTATCATTGAGGAAGAAATCGAGCCTTCACCTTACCGCACCCAGATCGTAACCTTTGTGCGCGATGCCAAACGCGGCCTGATGAAAGGTTTCCGGGCCATGAACGGCACCGGTAAAATAGCCGAGCCTGTACTGGACTAGACGCCAATGACCATAAGCCTTGAAAACGCGGGTAAACGCTTTCGCTTCGACTGGATATTCCGGGGGCTCGACCACCGTTTCCATTCCGGCGAACGCTGCGCTGTTCTCGGCCCCAACGGCTCCGGCAAATCGACCCTCCTGAAAGTGCTATCCGGCCACCTGTCCCTTTCCAAAGGGCAGGTGCAGTTCCAGTTTGAAGGAAAAAAGGTCGAACCCTACGCTGTGTACCGTCATATCAGTTATGCGGCGCCCTATATCGAACTGATCGAAGAGTTCACCCTCGAAGAGGCGCTGAAGTTTCACGCCGGTCTCAAGCCCCTCCTGCCCGGGTTTACGCCAGCACGCCTGTACGAACTGCTTGCCTTGCCCCGCGCCCGCGCCAAAGAGATCCGCTTTTTTTCTTCGGGTATGAAACAGCGGGTAAAACTCGCGCTCGCCATTTGCTCCGACACCCCCGTGCTGCTGCTCGACGAGCCGGCAACCAACCTCGATGTCCAGGGCGTGGAATGGTATAAAAATCTCATTGCCGAGTACGCAGCCGATCGCCTCGTCGTGATCGCTTCCAACGATCCGCATGATGCAGCGTTTTGCCCGCTCCACTTGAGTATTATGGATTATAAATAATTCCCATGTATCACCACTAAAGAAGCGAGCGGCTCACGCAAAGTGAACCGCTCGCCCAATAGATATCCAAACCGCTTTTACAGCGTCACCACATACGTCTGCCCGTTAATGGTCAGCGTAGCCTTGTTGTCGCAGGTACCATCGCCATAGTCAACACCCACAGCCAGACCGTTGATATTGAGCAGGCCCGTACCGGCGCTCACCCAGAAGCAGTTGGCTGCTTTTACCAGGGGCGTCTGGATGGTCCAGTCTACCGTTTCGCCGTTGGTCAGCACGGCATTGGCGCTGCCGGAGATGTCGTACACATCGTCATTATGATCCCACCAGGTGGCAAAACCTGCTGTTTGGGTAAACGTTTCAGTGGCGTTGTACCCCAGGGTGTAGCCGTTGGCGTCAGCCGCCTGGATATTCTGGGCCAGGATGGTGAATACACCCGCACTCTGGGTGCTCTGGTTTTGCAGAACGATCTTGCCGGACAATTGCGCGCCGTCTTCCGTATAGTTGTCGTATTCCACCGACACTTCCGAGCCGGGTTCCCATATTTTGCCAAAACTCAGGATAACCTTGCCGGATTTGAACTTGCCGTCGTTGTCTGTGCAGCCCGTGCCGAAATCGACCGTTACCACTTTCGGAAATGCATTGGGATCGAGCGGGGTGATGGTGAGCGTACCGCAGCGGTCGTCAGCGCCCTGACTGGCAAAGCCGTCGGCCTCATCGGCGCCGCGCAGGGCAATGCCGAACGAAGAGGTAACGAGTTGCTGGCCACGCAGGGCCTGTGCTGCCAGTTCGACGTTAGGGTCGGTGACGGTGTTGTCGTTGTCTTTTTTACAGGCCGTAACGGTTGTCAGGATGAAGCCGGCCGTGAGCAGCAGGGCGGAAAAAACTTGCTTTTGCATAGTTGGATAATGAGTTGTGTTAAAAAAGATGAATCGATTTGAAGTACTGCAAAGGTCACAGGGTTCAGGGGAAGGGACAATTGACCTGGATCAAGAAATGATTTTCCTGCTGCGCAGGCGGCTCAGCGTTTCGGGACGGATGCCCAAAAACGCGGCGATATGGCGCTGGGGTACGAGTTGCAGTGCCTGGGGAAAACGCTCGGAGAAGTAGCGGTATTTCTCCTGCGCAGAGTTTAACCGATGAAACCGCGTGCGCTCGGCCATCAGCAGCATATATTCCTCGGTCATGCGCCGACCGATGGTATTCCATGCGGGGCTGGCAAAGTACAACGTCTGCAGGTCGGTATACGACAGGGTGAGAAACGCGCAATCTGTCGTGCATTTCAGGTAAACTTCCGTCGGACAACGCTGGAAAAAACTGATAATCTCCAGCACCATCTCGCCGGGTTGGGCGATCCAGCCCACCTGCTCCAGTTGCTGTTCTTCATCCACGCTGTCGTAATAGATGACGGCGCCCCGGTGCAGGAACCGGATGCAGTCGCTTATCTGGCCCGGCTGCAGGAGCAGATCGCCTTTGGCGCTGGTTTCCCAGCGGACGCAGTTTTGGAATAAATCCCAGTCCGCTGCTTCCAGCGGATACATGTCCTTGAGTTGATGGTGCAGATCGGACAGGGCTTCGGCGCGAAGATCGCCGGTTTCGGTCTCCCGGGGAAACGGTAGAAAGTGTTGTCTGGCCACGGAGGAAAGTCGGTTTGGTGATGTGAAAGATACAGGCCAGACGATTCCCCGCCGGGCAGTGTTACGGGCAGGAATGTTTTGGTTGGGTTAAAAAAAGTTATGGTTTTAGGGCATTTTTTAACGAAAAAAGGTCGTTTTGGAGCGCAGGGAAAGAATTGAACGGTTCGTGGAGCGAAACCCGCTCACATAACTTTAACGAAGTGTCGCAATTCCCCACTGACAATCAGCATGTAAACACCCAAAACCCGTTAATCTTGTCAAAAAACAACACGTGAGACGATCTCTGCCACCGTTTCACTTAGCTTTGCCGCACAAAAAGAACAAAACCATGCGCATCGTCCTTCTTCTGCTATTCCTGTTTGCGTTCAACGAAGCCGCAAAGGCCCAGCGCCTTGCCCACTATGACATTTTGCTTTTTTCCCTGGGCAAAAGCGCCGACAATACCTGGCAACCGGGCGCCCCGCGTTTTCTCACGGCCTTTAACCCAAAAGGCTATAATAATCAGCCCTCCTTCTTCTCCAACAACGAGTTATACCTCACCCTCCAAACGCCTGATGATACGACCCAAACAGAAATTTGCGCTTTGGACCTTTCGCTGAAGACACGAACAGCGGTGACTGCCACACCGGCCACTGCCGAATATTCACCGACGCTCATGCCCGGCGGGCGGCGTTTCTCTGTCGTACGGGTGGAAGAAAACGGAAGCCAGCGGCTCTGGTCCTTTCCGGTCGACCGCTCCGATAACGGCCGACCGGAATTCCCAGGCATCCAGGGTGTAGGATACCACTGCTGGCTGAGCGATACGCTCGTAGCCTTTTTTATTGTTGGAGAAAACGGCGGCCAGCACGTCCTGTATACTGCCGGTGCCAAAGCGCAGAAACTGCGCCGCGTATCGGCCAATATCGGCCGCTGCCTCCAGCGGCTACCCGACGGGAAACTGGCTTATGTACAAAAAGCGACCGAACAAACCTGGTATCTGAAGACCTACGACCCGCAAAAGCAGACTTTTGAGATCATCGTCAAAATGCCCGCCGACAGTGAAGATTTCGCCGTTTTACCCGATGGCACCTACCTCTCGGGGCGCGGAGCCACCCTCTACCAGTTCAAACCCGGCATCAACCTCGACTGGAAACAGGTAGCCGATCTGTCGGCTTATGGTATCAATAACATCACCCGCCTGGCGGCGAGTGGAGACGGGAAACTGGCGGTGGTGGTGGAGTAAGGGTTTGCGGGTTATGGGTTATGGGTTGCGGGTTGCGTTCAACCACCCACGACCTCCCGACTAAAGTGCGGGACAGGCTCCTCTCCCCGAGGGGAGGGGTACATTGCTTCTGGTTTCAATCGTAATTAAAGCAGCGTCAATGCGGTGGATTCTACGTCTGCCCCCTCCCAAGAGAGAGGTCAGGGAGGGGTCGCTCAAAAAAGAAGCCCGGCAGCGATGCGCTACCGGGCTCTATTTTTATATCGTGGAATGTCTGATTATTCGTCAACTCGTAACCCTTCAACCCGTAACCCGACAACCCTTAACTATCAGGCTTTGACGGTGGTTCCTTTTGCCTTCTCGATCACCGCTTTGGCCACACTTTCAGGCGGCGGCGCGTAGTGACTGAATTCCATCGTCGAGGAAGCGCGACCGGAGGTCAGGGTACGCAGTTGGGTCACATAGCCGAACATCTCGGCCAGTGGCACTTCTGCCTGGATGGCAACTGCGCCGCCCATACGCGGCTCCTGGCCTTTCGGCATGCCGCGACGGCGGTTGAGGTCGCCGATTACCGGACCGACGTATTCTTCGGGCGTGATCACCTCGAGTTTCATCATCGGCTCCATGATCTGGGGCTTGGTGGCCGGCGCTGCGGCGCGGAAACCTTCCTTCGCACAGAGTTCGAAAGCGATCGGTTTGGAGTCGACGGCGTGCATCGATCCGTCCGTCACGCGTACCTTCATCGAATCGATGGTGTAGCCTGCAAGAATACCGTTGCTCATCATCTGCGTGAAGCCGTCGATGATCGGTTTTTGGTAGTTCTTGTCGATGGCGCCGCCCACAATTCCCCATTCGAACTGAAGTTTTTTCTTGCCCGATTTGAAATCGTCGCTTTGCAGGAACTCTTCGTCGGCAGGACCGAGTGTGAATTCCATATCGGCGAACAGACCCGAACCACCCGTTTGTTTTTTCAAACGCTCGCGGTGCGAAGTCGTTTTGGTCAGTGCCTCTTTGTAGTTTACCTGGGGAGCGCCCTGGTTGCATTCTACCTTGAATTCGCGACGCAGGCGGTCCACAATGATCTCCAGGTGCAACTCACCCATACCGGAAATAACGGTCTGGTTGGTATCTTCGTCGTAACGAACGCGGAACGTCGGATCTTCCTCGGCGAGTTTCGCCAGTGACATACCGAGTTTGTCCAGGTCTTTCTGTGTTTTGGGTTCAACGGCGAGACCGATTACCGGCTCGGGGAACACCATGCTTTCGAGTATGATCGGGTGTGCCACATCGCAGAGCGTATCGCCCGTGCGGATGTCTTTAAAGCCCACGGCAGCAGCGATGTCGCCGGCTTCCACCGAGTCGATCGGGTTCTGCTTGTTGGCGTGCATCTGGTAGAGGCGGCTGATACGCTCTTTGTCGCTCGAACGCGTGTTGAGGACATAGGAGCCGGCATCGAGGCGACCCGAGTACACCCGGATAAAGCAGAGGCGACCTACAAACGGGTCGGTAGCGATCTTGAATGCCAGTGCCGTAAACGGCTCGGACGCGGAAGGCTTGCGCTCCACTTCCTTATCCGTTTTCGGGTCGATACCTTTAACGGCTTCGATGTCGATCGGAGCAGGCAGGTAGTAGCAGGCAGCGTCGAGGCAGGCCTGTACACCTTTATTTTTGAATGCGGAACCGCACATGACCGGAGTCATTTTGAGGTCGCAAACGGCAGCACGGACGGCAGCACGCATTTCTTCCACGGTGATGCTGTCCGGATCGTCGAAGAATTTTTCGAGCAGGTTATCGTCGTAGGAAGCCACTTCCTCGATGAGGATCTGGCGCTGTTCGGCAACCAGTTCTTTCAGATCATCGGGGATGGGTACCACGTCGTATGTCATACCCTGGTCCGCTTCGTTCCAGATGATGGCCTGGTTGGTCACGAGATCGACCACGCCTTTGAAGTTGTGCTCCGAACCGATCGGTACCTGAAGCGGTACTGCATTGGCGCCGAGTTTGGCCTTCATATCTTTTACCACCATCATAAAGTCGGAACCGGCGCGGTCCATCTTGTTGACGAAGGCGATACGCGGTACTTTATAGTTGTCGGCGAGGCGCCAGTTGGTTTCCGACTGCGGCTCAACACCGTCGACAGCCGAAAACAGGAACACCAGGCCATCGAGTACACGCAGCGAACGGTTAACTTCTACGGTGAAGTCAACGTGGCCGGGTGTGTCGATGATATTGAAATCAAATTTCTGGCCTTCCACAGTCCAGGCGCATTTGGTGGCGGCAGAGGTAATGGTAATGCCGCGCTCCTGCTCCTGCTCCATCCAGTCCATAGTAGCAGCGCCCTCGTGTACTTCGCCAATTTTGTGTGTGACGCCGGTGTAAAAAAGAGCACGCTCCGTAAAGGTGGTTTTGCCGGCATCAATGTGTGCGGCGATACCGATATTTCGGGTAAACCGGAGGTCCGTTGCCATGACGTATAACAGTTGTTTGTATGAGCCCGCCGGAAAGGACAGGCCGGTGAATGAATATTTTTTCAAAAACTGATGTTCAGACGCAACATCAGAACAAAGTATCGCTTTTTAGGCAAAAAATGTCTTACTGTTGAAAGTTAATTTGGGGTAATGCTGTTTGGCTTTTTAAATGTTTGGAAAAATAAAAACACAATCTTGTTTTTCCATCTCCTTTAAAAGCCAATACCGCCGAAAATTGTCCCCGCCAAAGTCCGGGCGGGGTCAATTTCGACGGTAGGAATTTGACGGCGCTGCCGGGCCTTACGCTCTGAAATGCGCAAAAGCACGGTTCGCTTCTGCCATTTTGTGCGTGTCTTCGCGCTTTTTAACAGCGCTGCCTTCGCCTTTGCTCGCGGCAATTACTTCGGCAGCCAGTTTTTCGGCCATGCCTTTGCCGCTGCGGGCGCGCGCATATTTGATCATCCACTTCATACCGATGGAGATTTTCCGGTTGGCCGGCAATTCCGTCGGGATCTGGAAGG
>ERZ724514.470-NODE-470-length-18038-cov-4.415337_pt1 | contig 18038 bp, 10 predicted proteins | sample MGYA00376047_ERZ724514 | MGnify/ENA primary metagenome ERZ724514 (study PRJEB28724, sample SAMN07190883) | activated sludge metagenome | isolation source: activated sludge of sewage treatment plant in Hong Hong | place: Hong Kong | collected 2016-03-17 ...
ATTTCAGTTACGTTGGCGCCGATGAGGTGGGCCCCCAGCCGTTCTCCATACTTCGCGTCGAAGATGACCTTGACAAATCCGTCCGGCGTGCCACCGGCTTTGGCTTTTCCCGAAGCAGTGAATGGAAACTTGCCGACCTTGATCTCATAGCCGGCATCTTTGGCTGCTTTTTCGGTGTAACCGACTGAAGCGATTTCGGGCTGACAGTAAGTACAACCGGGAATGTTCTTGTAATCCATCGGCTCAGCGTGCAGGCCGGCGATCTTTTCCACGCAGGTGATGGCTTCATGCGAAGCGACGTGGGCGAGGGCAGGAGTGTTGATGACGTCCCCGATCGCATAATAGCCGGGCATATTCGTCTGATACCAGTCGTTCACCATGATCCGGCCTTTGTCGGTGGCGATCCCTACTTCTTCAAGTCCGAGGTTTTCGATGTTCGCTGTAATGCCTACGGCCGACAAAACGACATCGCACTCGATGACCGAATTGCCGGATTTCCCTTTGACGTTCACCTTACAGCCTTTGCCCGAGGTGTCGACCGATTCGACACTTGCCTCCGTCATGATCTCGATGCCGGATTTCTTGAAGCTGCGGGCCAGTTGTTTTGAAACGTCTTCGTCTTCGAGCGGAACGATGTTCGGGAGATATTCCACGATGGTGACCTTTGTGCCGATCGAATTATAGAAATAGGCGAACTCGACGCCAATTGCTCCGGAACCGACGACAACCATGGATTTCGGTTGTTGCGGCAGGGACATGGCCTCCCGGTAGCCGATCACCTTTTTGCCATCCTGCTTGAGGCCGGGCAACTCGCGTGAGCGGGCGCCGGTGGCTATGATGATGTGTTTCGCTTCGTAGGAAGAGGACTTGCCGTCGGCAGCCAAGACTTCGACTTTGCGCCCCGCTTTGATCTTTGCAGTCCCGGCGATCACCTCGATCTTATTCTTCTTCATCAGGAACTGGACACCTTTACTCATCGCATCGGCAACGCCACGACTACGCTTGACCATGGCGCCAAAATCCGCTTCGATGCCCGAGGCTTTTACTCCATAGTCTTGTGCATGAAGCAGGTACTCATATACCTGTGCACTCTTCAACAGGGCTTTGGTTGGTATGCACCCCCAGTTCAAGCAGATGCCGCCGAGTTCGGAACGTTCAATGACGGCTGTTTTCATTCCCAGTTGGGCGGCGCGGATGGCGGCAACATAGCCTCCGGGTCCGCTGCCGATGACGATCAGGTCGTAGTTCATTTCAGTTGATTTTCAAAGCGGGCCGAAGATACCAATTGTCCGGCATTTGATGGGAAGCGCTTGTCATCCAGAGGGTTGAAAAAAAGCAAGAACACCCTCGTCCGGTTTGGAGGTTTTCCTGCGATCTTAGCCGGTCCAATCCCAAGCCGAAACATCCATCAATGCACTATACCTTTTCCGCAGAGCGCCCGAATTCCCGGTACATTGATATTGAGTTCACGACCAGTAATCCGGATGGAGGAGAGGTGTTGCTGCAACTCCCTTCCTGGCGGCCCGGTCGCTATGAGCTGGGTAATTTTGCCCGTAATATTCAGCGATTTCATGTCTTCGATGCGGCTGGAGAATCGCTTCCTTTTAAAAAACTAACGAAAGATTCGTGGCTGGTACACGCCAACGGCGCGGAATCCCTGACGGTGCGTTATAACTATTACGCGGCGCAGCCCGATGCAGGCGCTTGTTGGGTGGACGAAGAGTTCTTTTACATCAATCCGGTTCATTGTTGTCTTTATGTACCCGGACGTTTGCACGAGTCCTGTTCGTTGGAGTTCCGGCTTCCGGAAAATTACCGGTATGCCACCAGCCTGAAGAGTACGGGGAAGGCCGGCTTTGTTGCCGATGATTTTGATGAATTGGTTGATTCTCCGGTTCTGGCTTCCGCCAGTTTGCAGCACCAGCATTACGATGTGAACGGTTGTCGCTTCCATGTATGGATCCAGGGAGAATGTCACCCGGATTGGAAGCGCCTGCTTGCTGATTTTCGAAAGTTCACGGAGGTACAGGTAAAGACCATGGTTGACTTCCCGTTTACGGAGTATCATTTCCTCGTCCTGGCCTTGCCTTATAAGTTCTATCACGGAGTCGAGCACCTCCGTTCAACCGTTCTGGCCATCGGACCGGGCGCTGAGTTGATGCAGCCTTCGGTCTATACGGACTTCATTGGGGTGGCATCGCACGAATTATTTCATGCATGGAACGTCAAGACGATCCGTCCGGTTGAACTGATGCCTTATGATTATACCACGGAAAATTATTCGCGTCTCGGTTTTGTCTACGAAGGGGTGACCACCTATTATGGCGACCTCTTCCTGGTGCGATGTGGGAGTTATGATGTAGGGCAGTATTTCAAAGAGATCGATCTGCGCCTGCAGCGGCACTTCGATAACTATGGCCGCTTTCATACACCGGTCGCTGACGCCTCCTTCGATACCTGGCTGGACGGCTACGGCCCCGGGATTCCGCATCGAAAGACATCCATTTATGACGAAGGTTCCATCCTGTCGTTGATGGCGGACTTGTTTATTCGCCGGAGTACGGGCGGGAAGCGGTCACTCGACGATGTGATGCGTGCCTTGTATGTGGATTTCGGAAAGCGCGGGATCGGTTACTCCGAACGTGATTATATGTCGTTGCTCGAGCTGACAGCCGATGCTCCCATGACCGACTTCTTCATGGACTATGTTTACGGCACCGAGAATTACGAGCCGCTGCTACGCGAGCTGCTGGATGCGCATGGTTGTGAACTGCATCGTTCGCCGGCGTTGACGGTCGCAGAGCGTGACTTTGGTTTCAGGATTTACGCGGACACGACGGTTACCCGGGTTAGTGCTGTTGCGCCCTTGTCGATCGCGGACCGCTCCGGTATCGCTAAAGAAGATGAACTCATTGCCGTAAACGGTCAAAAGATCGAAGTTAATCTGGAAAGTCTCCTGGCGGAAGCGGGAAACAAGACGGAGCTTACACTCTTCAGCCCGATGCGTCGCCAGCGGGAAATAACGCTCCAGAAGGGAAATGAGCAGTACTATCACCGCTACAACATTCGCCGGAAGGAAGACACGTCACTCGATTCCGAGTTGTTGTTCCGGGCTTGGACGCAGCGCAGTTTTCGGGATGCCTGATCAGGATTGATAGGCGATAACCGAGATCTCCACGTTGACATCCTTCGGCAACTTTGCGACCTGAACGGTTTCACGGGCCGGAAAATCTCCCTTAAAGTACTCTCCGTATACCTCATTGACCGTACCGAAATCGTTCATATCCTTCAGGAAGATGCAGGTCTTGACAATATGCTCGTAACCGAGTCCGGCAGCACGCAGGATCGCTCCGATGTTCTCCATGACCTGGTTGGCTTCCCGGATGATGTTGATCGTCACCAATTGCCCCGTAGCGGGATCAAGGGCGATCTGCCCGGATACATAGAGGAAAGGACCAGCCTTGACAGCCTGACTATAGGGCCCGATAGGGGCAGGAGCCTTTTCACTTTGAATGATGGTTTTCATCGCGCGTCGCTTTACTTTGCCACTTCAAAGCAACGCATTCCGCTCCATTCCGACAACGTCTCATGCGTATCCTGCTGATCGACAACTACGATTCGTTCACCTTCAACCTGGTTCATTTCCTCGAAATGGCCAGCGGCAGTCTGCCGGATGTTGTACGAAACGACGCGCTGGATGCCATCGACCTTTCGCGTTACGATGCTGTTGTCTTGTCGCCGGGCCCCGGTTTACCCACGGAGTCCGGTCAATTGATGCCATTCATCGAAAAGGTGATCGGACGATTACCCTTGTTGGGAATCTGCCTGGGTCATCAGGCGATCGTGGAGCACTTTGGCGGACGCTTGCGTCAGTTGCAACAGGTCATGCACGGTGTTGCCAACACCTGTTCGATCCTCCAACCGCCGGATCAACTTTTTTCAGGGTTACCGGATCGCGTTCAAACCGGTCATTATCACTCCTGGGTTGCCGACGAAGCAACTTGGCCAGGTTGTCTGCGAATCACAGCGCAGGATGGGGCACAGGTGATCCAGGCATTCGCTCACAACGAATTGAATGTGCGTGGTTTACAGTTCCATCCGGAGTCGGTGTTGACCCCCGACGGTTACGCGATTTTGTGTAATTGGGTCCGGCATCTTTCCTGAACATTTTTCGGGGAATGCCGTATTAATTAGAACTCTTTAAGAATCAATATGTTAGTAATGAAATTTGGCGGCACTTCTGTCGCAGGTGCTGACCGTATTAAAGCTTTGGATTCGATCATTCGCGATGCCCGGAAACCGGCATCCGAGCGGACCATCGTTGTTGTTTCTGCGCAGTCAGGTGTTACCGACGATCTGATCCGGATGAGCAGGATGGCTGCACGCCGCGACCGGGGATATGTGGAAGTATTGGAGCGCGTGCGTCACCGGCACGAAGAAACGGTCAAGTTACTTCGTCTGGGAAAGGATAGAAATCTGGCTGATCAGTTGAAGGCTGACTTTTCCGGATTGTACGATACACTGCACGGGGTCTTCCTGGTTGGAGAACTGTCGGATCGCACGCTCGATTTCGTCAGCGCTCACGGAGAACTCTTGTCTGCCCGTATCATCGCAGCGTACCTGCGTTCGAAAGGGCGATCCGCTGGTTTTCTCGACGCACGGGAAGTTATCCGAACGGACGAACAGTTCGGTAACGCACGTGTGAACTTTACTACGACGAACCGACAGATCGGTCAATGGTTGAAGAAGCACCGTGAGCAGGTGGTCGTCATGACCGGCTTTATTGCATCGACGGCGCGTAATGAAACTACCACGCTCGGCCGAGGCGGCTCCGATTATACGGCCGCGATTGCCGGCGCAGCCACCAAGGCACGGGAGATCCAGATCTGGACCGATGTGGATGGTGTCCTGACGGCCGATCCGCGAAAAGTACGCAAGGCGTTTACGGTACCGACCATGTCGTATCGCGAAGCCATGGAGATGTCGCACTTCGGTGCCAAGGTCATCCATCCGCCGACCATTCAGCCGGCGCTGGAGAAGGGGATACCGTTGCGGATCAAGAATACCTTTCGTCCGCAGTCGGACGGCACATTCGTTTCCCGTAAATCGAACGGTGCGGATTTTCTGATCAAAGGAATCTCTTCCATCGACGATATCAGCCTGCTCACGCTCGAAGGCAGTGGCATGGTCGGGGTGGCCGGCATATCGGCACGCTTATTCAGCGCCTTGAGTCAGTCGAAGGTGAATGTCATTCTGATCACCCAGGGGAGTTCCGAGCATACGATCACCTTCGCGGTCCGTCCCGGTGATGCCGCGCAGGCAAAGGCCGCTATCGAGGAAGCATTTCGATTTGAGATCCGCGACCACCTCATTGAGCAGGTGAAAGTGGAGGAGGGCCTGAGCGTGATAGCTGTGATCGGTGAGAACATGAAAAATACACCCGGCGTCTCTGCCCGGCTTTTCGGCGCGCTCGGGAAAAACGGTATCAGCGTTGTAGCTACCGCCCAGGGTTCTTCGGAACTAAACATTTCAACGGTCATCCGGAAACAGGATCTGGGTAAGGCGATGAACGCCTTGCACCAGGCATTCTTCCTGTCGGAAGTCAAGACACTCTCCGTCTTTCTAGTCGGCACCGGACTCATCGGTAAAACACTCCTGAAGCAGGTTGCCGAACACCGCGACCACCTCAAGCAGGCCCGTTCCCTGGAGATCGTGATCGCGGGCGTAGCCAACAGCCGGAAAATGTACTTCGCTCCGGATGGCATTTCACTTAAACGCCTGAGTGAAACGCTTGACCGTTCGGGCGAACCGATGGATATCCGGTTGTTTGTCGACCGGATGAAATCCATGAACCTCCCGCAAACGGTCTTCGTCGATTGTACGTCGAACGAATCGGTAGCCTCGGTTTACGGAGACTTGATCGCGTCAAACATCTCGGTGGTTACGCCGAATAAACTGGCGAATGCCGGTCCGTACCGTCAATACCGGAAACTGCACGAACTGGTACGGAAGCATCACGCGAAGTTCTTGTACGAAACCAACGTAGGAGCCGGCCTGCCGGTCATCAACACCCTACAAAACCTGCTCACGAGTGGTGATCGTATCCGTTCGATCGAGGCGGTATTGTCGGGTACCCTTTCCTATATCTTCAATACCTTCCGGGAAGGCATCCCATTCAGCGAAGTTGTCAAGCAAGCCAAGGAACTGGGGTATACCGAACCGGACCCGCGAATCGATTTGTCCGGTACCGATGTAGCCCGAAAACTCCTTATCCTGGCGCGCGAAACCGGGTTACCGCTCGAATCCGGTGACATTCAAATCAAACCCCTCTTACCCGCTCGCCTGATGAAGGCCAAAACCGTTGGAGCGTTCCTGTCTGCCTTGCCGGATATCGATGCCGAAATGGAATCACTTCGCGCACGAGCGGCGAAGAAAGGCTGTGTACTTCGTTTCATCGCCCGACTCGAAAACGGAAGAGCCAGCATACAATTGACCGAGGTGGATACCAAACACCCGTTCTACAATTTATCGGGAAGCGATAACATCATCTCTTTCCGGACCGATCGCTACAATCAACGACCCTTGGTCGTAAAAGGCCCAGGCGCCGGCGCCGAAGTCACCGCAGCCGGTGTGTTTGCTGAGATTATCAGTATTGGGAACTATTTTGGCGTTGAGTAGCGAATAGCGAATAGTAAATAGTAAATAGTTTAGCAAATCGTATGTTTATTCTGGAACCTCAATTTTTAATTACTAATTACTAATTACTAATTACTAATTCCCGTTTTCCATCGCCCAGCTACTCCGCCTATGCCCAAAACTTCCGTTACCGTTTTCGCTCCTGCTACTGTTGCCAACCTGGGTTCGGGATTTGATGTGTTCGGACTTGCGATCTCGGGTTTGGGCGATTCGCTGCGCATGGAACCCAACACCTATGGGGGGATCCGGATCCGAAGCATAAAGGGCGATGACGGAAAACTCAGCACCGACCCGGAACAAAATACGGCGGGCGTAGCCTTGATGGCATTGCTCGAACATCTTGGCGTAAACCGGGGCTTTGACCTGTGGTTGACAAAGAAAATGCCGATGGGCAGTGGGATGGGATCGAGTGCGGCGAGCGCTGCTGCTGCCGTGGTGGCTGCAAATCACTTGCTGGGCTCTCCTTGTAGCAAGGAAGAACTGGTATACTGGGCCATGCAGGGAGAACGGATCGCCAGCGGTGCTGCGCATGCCGACAATGTTGCGCCTTCCATTCTGGGAGGAATAACACTCGTTCGCACTACGGATCCGTTGGAAGTGCTTCGCTTGCCTGTGCCGTCCCGCCTGCACGTTGCCATCCTTCATCCTCATCTGGAGTTGCCCACATCCGAATCCAGGAAAGCGTTACCCAGGCAGATACCCTTGTCGGATGCCGTTCGTCAATGGGCGAATACGGCTTCCCTGGTAGCCGGCTTGTATGCGAAAGACTTGTCGCTCATCGGGCGGGCGATGGAGGATCGTGTGGCGGAACCTGCTCGCGGTCCACTCATTCCCGATTTCGCCAAGGTCAAGTCGGCCGCGTTGGATGCCGGCGCGCTTGCCTGCACCATCAGTGGGGCGGGCCCTTCCATTGTTGCACTGTGCAGCAGTCGGCCACAAGCCGATCGGGTCGGCGCCGCAATGCGTGAGGTCTATCTGGAAAAGAACTTATCCTGCAGTCTGTATGTCTCGGCCGTTAACCGCAAGGGAACGGTCATAACCAAGCGTTGAACGAGTATGCGCTATTTTTCTACGAAGGATCCGAATCATCCTTTCAGTCTCCGGGATGCGGTATTGTTGGGATTGCCCCCTGACAATGGCCTCTTCATGCCCGAACGGATCCCTGTCTTGCCTCAGCCGATGATCGAAGCGATGCGTTCCATGTCGTTGCCGGAGATCGCTTCGATAGTATCCAAAGCCTGGTTCGGTGACGAAATTCCTGCGTCGGATCTCGAGACCATGTGCCAGGACGCATATCCGTTCGATACTCCGCTGGTACGGTTGCGCGACCAAACTTATATGTTGGAGCTCTTTCATGGCCCAACGCTGGCCTTCAAGGATGTCGGCGCGCGCTTCATGGCCCGCTTGATGGCTTATCTCAACAAAGGTGAATCCAGGAAACTAACGATTCTCGTCGCCACATCCGGTGATACCGGAAGCGCGGTAGCCAGCGGCTTCTGGAATGTTCCGGGAATTGATGTCGTGATTCTTTATCCCTCGGGAAAAGTGAGTGAATGGCAGGAGAAGCAGTTGACGACCTGGGGTAATAACATTACGGCCCTTGAAGTGGACGGGGCTTTTGATGATTGCCAACGATTGGTGAAAGAGGCCTTCCTCGATCCTGAATTGCGTGGTTCCTTGCGACTCTCTTCGGCGAACAGCATCAGCATTGCTCGCCTGGTTCCCCAGATTTTTTATTATTTCCGGGCAGTGGCGCAGCTGCCGACCGGGTCGGCTGATCCTGTATTTGTCGTGCCATCCGGGAATTTCGGCAACCTGACCGCAGGAATCCTTGCCTGGATGATGGGCTTGGGCGTGCATCGTTTTGTTGCAGCGACGAACAGCAACGATGTCGTCCCGGAGTACCTCCACACCGGGGAGTTCAAGCCACGAGCTTCCGTTTCGACCATGTCCAACGCGATGGACGTCGGCAACCCAAGCAACTTTTGGCGGATGACAGCCTTGTTCGGTAACGACCTTGAGGCGATGCGGAAAATGATCTTTGCCGCTACTGCCGACGAGGCCACGACCGCGCGCCTTATGCGCCTGTGTTGGGATGAATGTCATTACCTCACAGAGCCGCATGCCGCTGTCGGCTTGTATGGTTGGGAGCAGTACGTTAAGCAAAATGGTTCTCTGCATCCCGGCATCGTGCTGGGCACTGCGCACCCTTCGAAATTTATCGAAGCGGTAGAGGCGATATCCGGTCGTTCTCCGGAGGTTCCGGGTGCTTTGGCTGAAGTAATCCGAAAAGAGAAACAAGCTGTCCGGATGAAGGCGGAATTTTCCGAATTACGGCGATTTTTACTTGAAAAGTCAAAAATTTAACCAACACTTTACTCGTATTTTATTCTGACTTAACTTTCGCAGTGTAAGGAATTGATTCCGCTCTGAACACTGTGAAATGAAGCGAATTTTATTGCGGCTGCTATTGCCGCTTTTACCGGTTCTTTTTCCAAACCTCACCTTTGCTCAATGGATGATCTTGAGCGATACAACCTGGTCAGGTACGATTCTGGTCGACCGGGAGGTCACCATCAATCCGGGTAAAGTACTGACGGTAGCCGCGGGTTCTGTCCTGAAGATGTCGAAAGGCGCCTCCATCCATGCTTCCGGTGGTGGTGGAGTGCGGCTCATGGGAACGAACGTCTCGCCGGTGCAAGTGCTTCCGGTAATTGCCGGTGAGCAATGGGGAAAGATTGAAGTACGCGATACCGGCAGTGCAGTCGAATATCATTTTGCAGAATTATACGGAGGCCAGACCAAGATCTGGAACGGAGCGACGGCTGATTTGCAAGACAGTTATTTCCACGATTATCACCAGGGAGATGCGCCGATTGTCTTTTCACTCGATGCGCAGTTTGTCTATATGGGTCGCTGTCATGTTTCGAATTACTACGAGATCAACCTTGTTCGAAGCCTTTCCACCGTAGAAGATTGTCTCTTTGAGTTTACCACGGCCGACGCGATCGACTTCGACAATTCCCCGGCAGGTACGGTCATTCGTCGTACCACCATTCGTTATGGACGAGGTACCAACATCGACGCCATTGATTTTGGGAAGGTCGATTTTCAACCACCGGGTTCCATCGGGAAGGTGGAGCAATGCCTGATTCACGACATCAGCGATAAAGGTGTGTCAGTAGGGGAAGGCGCGCAATTCGTGGAGATCACAGGTACCTTGATCTATCGAACGGGCGCTGGTGTCGCTGTAAAAGACAATTCTCATGCGCTGATCCATCAGAATACCTTTTACGATTGTGAATACGCGATCGAGTGCGTGGAGAAAAATGCAGGACTGGGTGGTGGTAAGGCGGAGGCCTATGATAACATCATCTGGTCGCCGTTAGAGGGTCCCTATTATCTCAATTCCACTGGTAGCCTTGAAATGCGCTACAGCGATATTGAAGGCATGACCGACAATTCCCGGCACATCTTTTCCCGTGATCCTTCCTTCCTGGATGCCGCATCGGATGATTATCGCTTACGTTTCGGTTCGTCCTGTCAAACTGCCGGAAGTCACGGTCAGCCGCTCGGAGCCTTGTTCCCGCTGGGCGGCTTACAGGAGGATCCATTTACGCTTCGTCTCGGGTTGCCGAATTCCGTCACCAGTCTTAATGGCGACTCCCTGTTGATGACCTATTGGGCGGCGGGTGATTCGATCCGGTCGGTGGACCTGAAATTCTCCCCGGATGGTGGTTTGACGTGGCAAGTACTGGCACAAGACATACCTGCACAAGAGGAAAAGTGGTTATGGCAAGTGCCGAATACGTACTCCACCCGTTGTGTATTCCAGGTACTCGATCATGATGTTCCAACCAGGATGGCGAAAAATGAACTGCCCTTTACCATCCTGCCAGTAGGCGACACCACGATCAAAGCTGACTTTTCCGCTGAAGCCGGATTTTATCTTCAGCCCGTTACGTTATCGCTCTCCGCGCCCGCGGGTTCTCTCATTTACTATACCCTCGACGGCAGCGAACCGACCGACCGATCCTTTCTGTATTCGGGACCCTTGTCCCTGGCCGGCGACAGTATTCCGCCCGGTTTGCAAGAGCAGAATGTGACGTCCACGACGGAGGCTCAGGCGCCATATTGTTATGTCAGAACCGCGCCGACAAGTCAGATCGGCCCCAACCCGGTGTTTTGGGCAAAACCGAGTGGTAGTGTCATGCGGCAACAGGTCGTTCGCGCACGGGTTTATACGCCCGGTGGAGGACTTGGTCCGGTCAAGACGCGCAGCTACTTCATTGATTCGGCCGCTACCCGCGGAACATTTCCATTACCGGTCATTTCGATTGCGACCAATCCGTCCGGCCTGTTTGATTTCTACAACGGCATCTATATTCCCGGCGCAGCTTTCACCGGATACTCCTTTACAGGAAATTATGAAATGACCGGGCGAATTTCCGAACGACCCATCCATATCGAATATTTCGAGGCAGGGGGCGGAGAGCGCGCGTTCAGTCAGGATGCGGGTCTCCGCGTTCGTGGTCAGTGGATCAGAAGTTTGGGCCAGAAGCCCCTGACGGTCTATGGACGTACGGAGTACGATACCGAAAATGAGTTCGAGTATGCGTTCTTCCCGGGTTTGCGCGTGCCGGGTACTTCCATACCGATCGATGAATTCAAGCGTTTCATCCTGCGCCAGAATGGAAACGAATGGGGTGGTCCCGAAAATGTCATGTGCCGGGACGCGCTGGCGCAGTCGTTGTTCAACAAACTCAACCTGAAATATCAGGCGTATGAATTGACAGAGCTATTCTTGAATGGTGAATACTGGGGTGTTCATGACCTGCGCGAGTTGAACGATGTCAAACATCTATCCCGGATCTACAACATACCCGAAGATTCCCTGGTCATGATGGAGGATAACCTCGACGGACCATTCCAGTTGATTGAAGGTCACGACGGCGATGTGACTTTATTCCAATCACTCATGAGTACGGTGCACGGCCAGGATATCCGGACCGATTCGATTTATGCCAAGCTCGAGACCATGATAGACGTGGACAACTTCACCGACTATTGGATCTCGACGCTATTCATGAACAAGACCACCGCGGACCATAACCAATTTTACTGGCGGGTGCGAAGCGGAGAAGGGGAGAACAGTCCGAACATGGGGCACGACGGACGGTGGCGCTGGATCGCGGAAGACTTCGACAACGCGTTTTTCAATGCCAACTTTGATATCGTGACCTATCTGCCAACGCATGTACACGACGGATTCATCCGGCGCTTCTGGGAGAACGACAAGTATAAGATCCGTTTCGGTAACCGCTTCTGCGATGTGCTCAATTCCAATTTCCGGGAAAGCCATATCCTGGAAGAGATGGATAAGGCGGAAAATCTTCTATCCCCGGTTATCCAACGGCACATTGACCGCTGGAATACTCCGCGCGATGTAGCATCCTGGCAAAGCGGATTCGATAAGATGCGCGATTTCGTGAACCAGCGCCGCGACTATCTGATGGATGATCTTGCCACGCGACTGGGCTTCACCGACCGTCATGTCCTGACTGTTGATGTATCCTCCCCGCAACATGGCCAGCTTGAGGTGAACAGTCTGCAGATCAATGACCAGCTGCCGGGTGTAAGTAATTCGGTTTATCCGTGGACCGGCATTTATTACCAGGAACTTCCGCTTACGATTACGGCTCATGCCTTACCCGGCTACAAATTCGTGCGTTGGCAGGAAACGGACGAGGTTTCCCCCACCATCGTGATTCATGCCGACGTCGATGTTACACGTACCGCCATCTACGAACGCGACTACGCGCAGTTGCTGACGGACTTCAGTTTGATTCCCAATCCCGTGGTGCGCGGTCAAAATGCCTACATGTCAAAGGCGGAACCGGTTGACGTATTTTCCATGGAAGGGAAATTGGTATTGAAGCATGATGGGTCATCATCCTTTATTTCCACCAGTAACCTTGAAGCCGGTAGTTACTTACTTAAGAATCAGTACGGAGAAATTGCCAGATTGGTAGTGTTCGAATAAGGAAGGGGGCAAATCGGAAGGCGATTTCTATTATTCGACACTCCGTGGATGTCAGGCAACAGATACCTGATCGAATCGCTGAATTCATCAAGAGCAGTCAGATTGCTTCCCTGTGTTTTCTGGAAAGCAGAAGAATTCCCTGGTGCTTCAACTGTTTCTATTCGTTTGACCCGGAAAGGCAGCTGCTTGTTTTCAAGTCGGGTGAAGATTCAATTCACGGTTCGCAGTTGTGTGCGGGAGTCTTAATCGCCGGAACCATTCATTCCAACGCACTCCTGCCGGCCAATATTCAAGGTGTTCAGTTTTCGGGTGTCATTGTTTCTCCTGATTCCTATGCGGAAGCGCCTGAGCGGATTTATCAGGATAGGTTTCCATATTCCGATCAGTTAACGGGTCGATTCTTTTTTGTTCAACTTCAGTATCTCAAATTCACGGACAATACCAGAAAGTTTGGTGAAAAAGTCCACTGGGGCTCCCGGAACTGAGTTTTCGTATTTCTTTTCGTATTCCGCTGTTTGATTCCACTCATTACGAATTGGGGGAATTGACAATAATTTTAATAGCGTCTAAAATCAATCCAATCATGAGAATAGGAAAGCGGGTACTCTGTTTGTTGTTCATTACGGCGTTAACATCCGGTAGGGCGTCCGCCCAATGTACGATCACAAATGCGACAAGTTGTGTTTGTCCGCCGGGGTCCGGTTCCTCGGATTGTGATTTGTTGCCGGATTTGACGATTAGCTGGTATGGATTGGAAAACTATGCCGGAGGCCCGACAGAATATCCACAAACCGGCGCTGGCGCAGACAATGGACATTTAAGAGTTACTGGTAGTACGCCCAATATCGGTTATGGACCATTTTCAGTACAAGCAGAGCAGAATGCTGAACATTGGTTCGTATGCGGTACGGATACGTTTACAGCTCCCGCTAGTCAGACATTTACGTGCCCCAATGGAGAGGTTGCGAAGCAACTGCTTTGGCAGCGGGTCTATCACAAGTCAGGCAACCAAATGACTTTCAGGGACCGGGTGGCTGGTGCGATGACCTATCAGCAGGGCAGTATGCATGTGGATGATTGGGGACGGATGTCGTTAAGGATTCAGGATCCCCTGGAGCCGGATCCGCTTAAGTGGAGTGTGATCGGATGGGGTCATAAGCAGTCTTTTTGCCTGATGGATTATGGCTCCTGTAGCACCTATCAGGGGCATTGTCGCGATGACCAGTCTGTATTCGGACAAGGAACAGTTTTGCTTAATGCCGATTTCCCGAACTACGGATTGGGTAATTCATACGGATGTTCCGATGTGGAACAGGGCTGCAGCGTTGGCTATACCGATATCTACAGCGAGAGCCTGAATGGCATGTTCATTGAAATTCCTCCAGGAACCTGCAACGGTGACTATTGGATTGTCTATGAATTGGATCCTCACGATTTCTTCGTCGAGATGAATGAATCGAACAATTTTACGATCATGCCCTTTACGCTGACCCAACAGGATGCTCCCGGCAACCCGGTTGCAAGGATCAGTGCTGATCGTAGTACGTTGATTTGCGGAACCGATTCCATAACCCTGACCGCGAATGCAGGTCTTTCCTATGTATGGTCCACCGGTGCCACGACACAATCGATTCGGGTGAGTGCCGGCAGTTATTCGGTAGCCGTTACCACGTATTGCGGAACCGCCACTTCTGATCCTGTCACGATCACATCCATGGCGGCGCCCTTGCCACCTGTTGTGATGGATGATACCGTATGTTCCGGAACCAGTGCGATCTTAAGCGCGGTCGGCAACGACATTCTTTGGCTGGATGCGGCAGGACAGGTAGCTGGAACAGGAAACTTGTTGACCACGCCATCCCTGACTGCATCTACCTATTACCAGGCCATTCAACATTTGCACCATCCGGGAGTAATTTCCCATGGAGCAAAACCGGACAATACCGGTGGCGGTAGTTACTTTACCGGAACGCAGTACTTGATTTTTGACGCGTTGAAACCTTTCCTGTTGAAATCCGCGCTTTTCTATGCGAACGGGGACGGACCCCGTACGATCTTTCTATCAGATGCAACCGGAAATACCATCCAGTCGGTCACTGTAAACATACAGGATGGCATGTCGAGAGAGGACCTGGGAATAGAGGTGCCGGTCGGCACCAATCTTCGGCTGGGTGTTTCCGGCACACCGAACCTCTATCGTAACAACGCGGGCGTTGCTTATCCGTATATCCTGCAGGATACCTTATCTATCACCGGTTCCAGTGCCGGGGCCTCCTATTACTACTTCCTTTATGATTGGGAAATAGAGGTTGGAGGAATTACGTGTGAAAGTCAACCAGCCTTATCACAAGTATTTGTTGAAACCTGTACCGGTATTGGAGGTGGGTTGGAAGAGAAATTCAAGCTGACGATCTCCCCCAATCCTTCCGATGGGGTATTTCAAATCAGGGTGAATGGGCGTTCGACATTAGGCGAAATGGGTATGAACGTATTCGATTTGGCCGGAAGGTTGCTCTTTTCCCGTGTGGTTCAGTCTGGTAGCAATGAATGGACTCATACACTCGATCTCGTTGGGTTGCCTGCTGGAACATACCTGTTTACACTGGAAACGAACGAGGGCAGGTTGCACAGACGGGTGATCGTTCGATGATCAGCCGTAAATCCTGAATTCAGATGCCGCTAAAGCAGGGTACGGATTATGCCAGATGGCGGGTGATCAGTCTGGCTTCCGTATATCTGCTGATGGGCTTGCACATTGCGCATTGGAAGATCGCAGGTAAGACTTTAGCGCCGCTTGAATTCAATGAAGTGTTATACACGCTTCATCTTGGAATTCTGACGGCAGGCTTCATTTTTATGGGCCTTGCCATGGTTTCCACCTTGCTCTTCGGGCGATTTTTTTGCTCCTGGATGTGCCATATGCTTGCTCTTCAGGATGCAAGCGCCTGGATACTGAGAAAGCTTAAGATCAAGCCTCGGCATATTCGTTCACGGACATTTTATTGGATTCCGGTTGGGGCTGTGATTTACTTATTCTTGTTGCCGCAGCTGGAACGGATGTTCATGGGGCAACCCGCTGTTTCAATTCATATTGCGGGTGCCTCAAGCAATTGGGCATCATTTGTTACGACAGATTTCTGGAGAAATCTTCCGTCCATTGGCATTACGCTTCTTACGTTCCTGGTTTGTGGAGGATTTGTGGTTTATGTTCTGGGGAGCCGGACGTTTTGTCAATATGCCTGTCCGTATGGAATGCTGTTTTCAGTGGCGGATCGTGTAGCACCCGGAAAGATCCTGTTAAAAGGTAATTGTACGAGCTGCGGCATTTGCACTTCGGTCTGCGATTCACACATCCAGGTTCATCGTGAGGTGAAAGCATATGGACGTGTCATAGATACAAACTGCCTGAAAGATCTGGATTGTGTTCAGGTATGTCCTGAAGGAGCGTTGGAATTCGGTTTTGGTCAGCCTTCCGGGTTTTTTACCCGCGTTGCATCGAAGTCGGGCAAAAGAAAATTTGATTTTTCCTGGCAGGAGGATGCTGTGCTATTGATCGCTGCAATCGTATTTATAGTCATTTACAGGGGTTTATACGACGCGGTTCCTTTTCTATTGGCCATTACTCTTGGAATATTACTGGCATTCGGACTGGTAATTTCGTTACGGGTCTTGAAGCGACAGTACGTACGGTTGGGCCCGATCTTGTTGTCGCGTCCCAATCATCGGACCGCACGCGGACGATGGTTCCTGGTCCTCTATGGAGGGTTAATTCTTTTTTCAATCCATAGCGCCATCGTGCATTGGCATACCTGGAGGGGTGAGCAGGCATACAATCACTTGGCGGGAGAAAGTCGAAAGAGCGGTTGGGAGGCTGGAAAGTATGCGGGAACATACCAGACGGCGGTCGAACACTTATCGAAGGCTGAGCAGTGGGGGCTCTATCGTCCTGCAAGTTTGTCGCGGGAGTTGGCTTCGCTGGCGCTACTTCGGAAGGACACCGCAGCAGCTATCGGATATTTCACCAGCCTGCTGCAGGAAATTCCGGAAGATCTGGAAGCCGGACTTCGGTTCGCTCGGTTACTCAAAGCGAAGGGAGAGATTGATAATGCGATACGGATTTTAGAAAAAGTCCCATCAGGTGTAATCGAAACCGACCGTGATCGAATATTAGCTTCTGAAATCGCATTCGAATTGGGCAAATGTTATTCCAGTACTAATCGATTTGATGACGCACGCAGGCTGTTTGAAAAGTCATTGGCCTACCACGACGGGAATAGGGAAGCAAAAGCTGTATTGGGCGTTATCAAGATGCAGGAGGGAAGGTGGAGAGAAGCGGAAGCGATTTTCCGTTCGTTACCACCAAGTCCTGTAACCGATAATAATCTGGCTCTGATTTGCCTGCGCGATGGTCGTTTCGCAGAGGCTGAAACCTTTCTGGAGAGATTCCTGCGTCAGGATCCGGGAAATGTGCAAGCGTTGTACAACCTGGCTATTGTAAGATACCGGCAAGGAGAACGGGCACAGGCCTTGCAGATTTTGAACGATATCCTTTCCAGAGATCCTGTTAACCAAAATGCCCTTGCGGCACGTGACCGCATCCTAAAAGGGGGAGTATCCCTGGCATCAGAAAAATAAACGAATGAAGAAGCAATCGAAGTTGCAATATCCAATTGTACTTGCGCTGAGTTGTATGCTGGCTTCAAGCGCGTTCACCGATCCGCAGATTCCCTGGGTAGCGCCGGAAGCAGTGAATAAAGTGGAGAACGCCCTGCCGCACAGTGCCGAAGTGGTCAGTCTTGGAAAGAAGTTATATGAAAGTACCTGTTGGACATGTCATGGACTTGATGGCAAAGGTGACGGACCTGCTGCGGCAACGCTACGGGTCAAGCCGGCTGACCATACCAGCTTGAAGATTCAATCGGAAAGTGATGGTGCAATTTTTTGGAAGATATCGACTGGGCGAGGCGATATGCAGGCATATAATAAGTTGTTCACGGTCCGGGAGCGATGGGCATTGGTACACTATATCCGCTCGTTATCTTCAAAAAGATGAAAAGACAACCGTTTAATGATTCGCTCATCCTGAGATGGCTTGCCCGATGCATGCTGTTGCTGATCGTCTGGTTACCGGATATCCCCGCCCGGGCTCAACTCGAAGTATTTGACGAAAGCCCGGGAGATAAAGATATGTTCAGGTCTTCCACATTGGTCAATATGCAAACTGTGCAAACGGGAGTCCCTGGATCCTGGGAATTTCATATTCGACACCGTTTCGGGTATGTAAAGGCAGACCAGTCCT
>ERZ724514.482-NODE-482-length-17862-cov-8.110574_pt1 | contig 17862 bp, 10 predicted proteins | sample MGYA00376047_ERZ724514 | MGnify/ENA primary metagenome ERZ724514 (study PRJEB28724, sample SAMN07190883) | activated sludge metagenome | isolation source: activated sludge of sewage treatment plant in Hong Hong | place: Hong Kong | collected 2016-03-17 ...
AGCGCCAGACAATCGTGCAAGACGCGCCAAACTCGGGACGAATGTCGCACCACGGAACCTCGGCGGACAGCGCGCGGGGCGGATGATGGTCAATCACGATGTCGGGCAAGCGTGACAGCGGCAGCGAGTTGTTTCCCGTGCCTGGCTGGGTATCGAGCAGCGCAATGATCCCAAACGAGCTGAGATCGAGGTTTTCGATGGGTCGCAGGTCAAACGACAGCACGCGCACCATGGCTCGGTTTTCCGCGCGACCGATGATGCCCGCCATGCCAATCGTGCACTCGATGCCTTGACGTCCGAGCAGCAGCGACAGACCAGCCGCCGCCGCCAGCGAGTCCGGGTCGGGATTGTCATGCGGCAGAAGCAGCGCTTTGGGACTGCGGGTCTTTGCCCACTCCCTCGCCATGACAAGGGCACCGCCGAGATCAAATGCCATTGGGTTCCACGGTATCGCGGGTTTCCGCCGGAAGCAAGCCCTGTCACCGACTGGAGCGTGGCGCGCCCAGACATCCGTACGCTGTTCTGGCTACGCGGACCTGGCTCCGACGTGGCATGCTGCTGGCGATGAAGGCGCAATCGACCGGATCGCGGCGACAGATCCTGCGAAGCTTGTGGCGAGTTCCCGTGGCTGTGATGACGCTACTGGCGCTGATGGCCGACGGTGGAATTTCCAGCGATGAGCTAGCCTGCGAGCAAGCCACCGTGCAGATCCAGACCTGCTGTCCCGAGCTATCCGACGTAAGCTACGCGTGTGTGCGGTCCGGCTGCGGCGGATCGATGGTGCCGGAGCTAGACGAAGATCGCTCGAGCTGTCTGCGCGGCAAGTCGTGCGAGGCGCTGCGTGCGCTGGGTGTGTGCGATCCTGCGACCTGGGAAGCGCCGCCGGTCTGTGCGTCTTCGCCCTGTACGAGCAAGGTGCCCAAATGTCAGTAAATAAATTCGTATCAAAAAATACAATTCATTCACTGGCTCTTGCAAGTGCACTGGTTCCGCTATCGGCATATGCAGTATCGGTCAATCCAGACGCCGCTTCGACAGCTGTGGATGCCGTATCGGATGCTCCAATGACCTTGGTTGAAGTCGAGCCAAGCCCGAGCCGTGCGCGCTGGTTTGGTCGTGTCAGTGCGGGCTTTGCCTATCGCTGGGCCTTTCGTGAGTCGCTGCTCGGTGGCGCGCTGGAAGCCGAGCTGGGCGCGCAGAACCATCGCTTCGCGGGTGGTGGACGGCTACGGGTCGAGGCCGGACGGATGCAGTCAGGGCTGCTCTATCAGGTGGTGACGCTTGGTCCGAGCTTCTGGCTGCCAGCGATTGGGAATCGGCTGCGCTTTGGCATGGGGCTCGAAACGGGCGCGATCTTGATCGATCGACGCAGTGCGCCCGGCAGTGTGATGTGGACGGTCCTGGTCGGCGGTCGCGTCGATGCAGCGGTGGATTTGGTGCAGATTGGACCGAGCGGCGGACTGTTTTTCGCAACCGGCGTGTCCGCACAGGCACTCTCCGAAGCGCCGTTTCCCGTGTCCATTGTGACGGGAGCGATGCTCGGCTATCGGCCCTAACGGCTGTGCGATGTCGCGGGACTGATTCGGAGTGTCTGACGAGTGTGCGAGGCAGGACCGAGCCAGGCTCGGAGCGAGTGTGCAGCGGCTTAGTGCGCGGAACCGACTTCGACCAGCGTGCCTTCGTGTAGCTCAGGCGAGCGCGTCGAGATCACCTGCTCACCACCCGACAGACCGCTCACCAGCACCGAGTCCGCATCTTGTTCCGACACCGTCACCGATACTGCTGCCGCTTTGCCTTCTTTGACCACCAGCACGCGGCTCCCGTCGACCAGCGCCAGCGCTGGCAGCGCCGTCACTTGCTTGAGCACGGCCTTTTCGACCAGCAGCTCGTCGCCCGCCTTCACCGACGCATCGTCCGGCAGACCCAGCGTCACCAGGCTGCCGTCGTCCTGCTTGGCAATCGACTTGATCGATCCCTTGAGCGACACGCTCTTGCTCGCGTTGGTGAGGCTGACTTTCTGGCCTTCGCTCAGGCTGGCGCTGTCGGTGCTTGCAACCTTCAGCTCGGCGATGAGTCCCTTTTCCAGGATCGACACCGCGTCAGTACCCGCCGTCACAGCCTGGCCTTTGGTGACCAGGACTTTGTCCACCTGAACGTCTTTGTCAGCCAGCAGTTTCGCGTTTTTGCTCTGCGCTTCTAGCTCACCGATTTTGTTTTGCTTTTCGGTGATCTTGGCTTGGAGGTCAGCCGCGGCCTTGCCCTTCAGGCGACCCGTCTCGAGTTTTTTTTTGAGCGCATCGAGCGCTTTTTGCGCATCGGCCTGGGCCTTCTGCGTCGTGACAAGCGAGTCCAGCTCAACCAGCGACGAACCAGCCGTCACCGACTTGCCCGGCTCGACGACCATCGAGACTTTGCCCGCGCCACCGATCTTCAGCACCACCGGAGCGCTGGCTTTCACCATCGCGGGCGTCGTGAAGTTGCGCGTCACATCCGCCACCACAGCGGTCGTCGTCTTGACCGACACCTTCTGCGGCATCATCGTCGGACGAATCACGAACCAGAACACGGCTCCACCGATGGCGAGCAGGATCAGCAGGATCAGCACCCACTTGCCACCACCGCCACCCTCGGCGGGCTTCGGCGCTTCGACGGCCTTGGGCGGCTCGACCGGCTTCGTCACAGCCTTTGGCGCTTCGACGGGCTTTGGCGCTTCGACGGGCTTTGGCGCTTCGACAGGCTTTGGCGCTTCGACGGGCTTTGGCGCTTCGACGGGCTTTGCTGCTTCCACCGGCGCTGGCGTCTCGACCGGCTTTGGCGGCAGCTCGACCTCGATCGGAACCACCGGCGCTTTCTTGGGCTCGACCACCGGCTCGGGCTTGGTCGCAGCCATCACTTCTTCCAGCAGCGAGCTGGGCGACTCCGTCACCGACGCAGGCAGCTCCACCTTGGCGGGCGTCGCGGGCACTTCGGCGTCTTCCACCGGCGGCGGCAGCGACTCCAGCGCTTCCAGCAGGTTCGAGCGGGGCGGCTGCGCAGCGGCAGCAACCGTCTCGATGGGCGGCGTGGACTTGATCGGAGGAATCGGCTTGACCGGCGGCTCGCTCAGGGCGGGCTTGGCTGCCGCTGGCTCGGTGGTCGTTCGCGTCGGTGGGCGCAGCGTCAGAACCGGCTGTCCCATCCGATCGTCGTCGTCGCGAGCGGGCGTCCGTCGCACGGGATCGATCGGCTTGATCGCGGCAGGCGGCTCGATCGGCTTGACCGGTGCTGGCTCGACTGGCTTGACCGGAGTGACCGGCGGCGTGGGCTTCGCGACAGCGGGCTCGACCGGCTTGACCTCGACCGGCTTGACTTCGACCGGCCTTGCCTCTGGCGCCTTTGCCGGAGTGACCGGAGCCACAGGCTTTTCGACGGGCTTTGCAGGCGCTTCGACAGCCGCCGCAGCCGACTTGCCAGTGTACGGAACCACATCGACTCGGGCGGCAAGACCCGCAGCCTGTAGATAAGCCGTCGCCATCAGCGAGCCCGGAAGCTTGCCTGGCTGCGATGCGACGCCTTCAAACAGACCCAGCTGTCCGAGCCGCTCGGCGTAGACCTTGATGTCGTCGCTCGTCGTGGTGAGGCTCAGCTCTTTTTCGGCCACGCGCGCGATCTCATCGAAGCCGCGCTGGCCGTCGAACTTTTGAGCCAGCAGCCACTCGAAGTCGAACAGACGCAGGACCCCGCCACTCTTTGGGTCGCTCACATCAAAATAGAGCACACCCTGCGCGTCCTCGACGGGTTCACTGCGCAGATCGGAGCGAAGTCTTGGCGTTGTCGTCGACATGGCTACCCTTTTTTCTGACCCTTGAGCTCGCCGAGCACCAGCTTGGCGACAGCCTTGAGCGTCTCGAACACACCTTCACCCTTGACCGCTACCGCTTCGAAATCGGGCACATTCCGTTCGTTCAGCGCGCGGCGTAGCTCATCAACGGGCATCGCATTGGGCATATCGCGCTTATTGTACTGAATCACAAACGGCAGCTTATCGAGATTATAGCCCGCATCGACCAGGTTACCGCGCAGATCCTCAAGCGACTCGATGTTGGCTTCGAAGCGGGCCTCTTGCGAGTCAGCCACGAACACAACACCGTCGACGCTCTTCAAGATGAGCTTGCGGCTGGCTTCGTAGAACACTTGGCCAGGCACGGTATACAAATGGAAGCGGGTCTTGAATCCACGAATCTCACCGAGCGACAGCGGTAGAAAGTCGAAGAACAGCGTTCGCTCAGTCTCCGTCGCCAGGGAGATCATCTTTCCTTTGGCATCGGGATTGGTTTTATCATAGATATGTTGGAGATTTGTGGTTTTGCCGCAAAGTCCCGGTCCGTAATAGACCAGCTTGCAGTTGATCTCGCGTGAGCTGTAATTAATAAAGCTCATCGTATATCCTGAATCCCGCTTATTTGCGAATCCTGGCTGCCTGTGCAAATACCGATGAACTTTGCTGCGTCGTAATCTGGATATGCCAGGGTATTCCCGCTTAATGGGAAGAATCCAGATGCAGCCATCTCACAAGTACGCATATGCGACTTGGAGTTCAGCGGTGGGAACCCACTGCGGAGCACTCGCTACTCTCCGAACAGCTTGTCAATGTCGTCGTCGGTAATCTCGCCCGCGATGTTCGGGGCCTGACTACCACCGCCGCCCTTCTGCTGCTGCTGGATTTTGTGGACCAAGTCATCGAAGACTTTGGTCATCTCCTCGGAAGCGCGGCGAACGCGGAGCCGGACGAGGCCGATCGACGAGTTGGAGTCGAACAGCACTGCCAGGATTGCCCGCTTTGCGACTACGGAGATGTTGACGTTAAATTTGGTGCCTTCGTGGAATTGACCGCCAAACTCTTCTTCTTTGATGAGCTTGGCAATGGCCGAGGTGGCCGCTACGTTTCCAGCAAACAGCGAAGAAAGCGACGTAATGTCGAGATCTTTTGTTTGACCGGAACGGGCGATTTCCTGGCCATCTTTGTTAATCACCAGCACCGCTATCGAGTTCGAGTCGCGCTGGAGGCGGTCGGAGATTGCCTGAATCTTCCGCTGCTCCTCCTCGAACAACATTTCCATGGCGACCGGTTCTCCTCGCGTGGGACCCCTAGCGTCTGTTTCACCGAGAGCAGACGAGCAGAGCCCAAAGATAGTGAGTTACCTTTTATCAGGCTTTAAAGATGGTTGCAAGCATTACCAACCTAAGGCTACATGTCCCGGCGTACCTCGAGCGCGCGGGCGATGGTAATGCCGTCCGCGTACTCAAGATCTCCGCCGATGGGGAGGCCGGAGGCGATGCGTGACACCCGGATGCCATGGGCCTTGAGCACCTTGGACAGGTAGAGCGCTGTGGCTTCGCCTTCGACGTTCGGGCTGGTAGCCAGGATGACTTCTTCCACCAGGGAGGGCGGAGTGATGCGCGCGATCAGCTCGCGGACGCGCAGGTCATCGGGACCAATGCCTTGCAGCGGAGCCAGGACGCCGTGCAGGACGTGATAGCGGCCTCGGAAGCTACTGGTTCGTTCGATCGACAGCAGATCGGGAGGATGCGCAACCACACACAGCAGCCGATCATCGCGGGCTGGATCGCTGCACATCTCGCAGGGATCGTGCTCGGTCAGGTTCATACACACCGAGCACAGGCGGATTTTGTCTTTGACCTCGACGAGCGCGCGCGCCAGGCTCTGGGCTTGCTCTGTCGGTGCCCGCAGCACGAAGAATGCCAGCCGCGTCGCAGTCTTTTGGCCGATTCCAGGCAGCTTCGATAGCTCCCGAATCAGCCGCTGGATCGGATCGCCCGTGGACAGTGCGCTTGCCAAAGCTTGCCTCGTCGCCTATCGCAACAGGAAGTACGGATCGAGGATGCTGCCCACAAGCCGCATCACCTGACCGCGCAGACCCGTCGCTGATCCGCTTCGACCTTCATCGATGAGATACACGATTCCGTCGAGTCCGCTGACCGCAGCCCGCAGCCCTTGCGCCAGCAGCCCGCTTGACGCATCGCGCTGTGAGGTCTGCGCATACTGGGTAAACGGCTGGTTGCCACCGACGACAGAGAACACGACCGCATAGCCTTCGGGCGGAACCGCCCACACGATCGGGTTGTAGCCAGGGTTGTCGATGACCTTGCCGGTGTTATCGGTGATCTTGACGCGGTCGTCATACGGCAGGTCGGTGTTGACCAGCCGTCGCGGAACACGCAGCACCATGTTTCCGAGCGCGTGCTCGTAGTGAATGCGCCGGACGCCCTGAATCTCGGTGTGATCGCCGGGGAATCGACAGAAGCCCGAGCAGCTCAGCTGTTCTGAGCCGTTGAGCGGATATTCTTCTTCGGTCTGGCCCGTCAGGATGCACTGGTTGGTGGTGCTCGTGAGCGGAAGCATCGAAAACAGCTCGAACTCACGGTTTAGCCAGGGATCTCCAGCGGTGCGTTTTACGTCGGAGCCGCATCGTGGATCCATGGGATTGCTGACGCAGATGGGATCCCACTGCCAGCCACCACGCGGCTGACCAAGTCGTGGACCTTGCTTTTCCGTCTTCAGATCGGGCGGCTGCGGATAGAAGTCTTGGCCGTGGACGACGTGAATGGGGTACTCGCTCTGACCGTAGGGCAGCACCACGGTGCCTCCGTTGCGGAACAGGCTCTGGCAGCTCGACGCTTGCGCCGCTTCGGGTGAAGCCGGGATGCGATGGCTGATGAGACCTTGCTGAACGGACGGGCAGCGCTGGATGTCTCCGTCGGCAACGCTGTTGTGCGGACCGATGCGAATGCGTGGCTGCAACGTCCGGGACGCCAAGAACGTGCTATCGGCAGGCTGTGGCCGCTGGCAAACACCGTCGGAGCCTCGGCGAACCAGCGTCGCAAACGGCGTTCGATCGGTCTTCACCACCATCGAGTCACCGCCTCGCACTTCATAGCGGAGCTGGTCCGGGAAGCAGGCGATCTTGACCGATGTGGCTTCGTCTTGGGTCATGGCGCGCCAGCCGGAGCCGTCGTTCCACGGAGTGCCTTTGGTGATGAGCGGTGCGCGTACGCAGCGGGCTGCCGGGAGCTGTCCCAGCACCGATCGCTCGTCGGCTTCAAAGTGCGAGTGAGCGCAGACAAAGCCGCTGCCGCAGTCGGTGTTGAACTCACACTGACGGATGCAGCTTGTGCTGGGTTTTCCGATGCTGTCGCGGCCTGTGACTCGGCAGGACACACCGGGGGCGCCCGTTCTCGGCTTGACCGGCTGGGTGAACAGCGGATCGCTGCATGCCTTGCCTAGGTCAGCCATCGTGCAGCTCTGACGCTCAATCAGGAACTCCGGCTCGGGGAGCTCTTCGATGGTCAAGCGGTCGGTTACATCAGCCAGCGGCGGTGTTGCGGTGATCTGCTGCTCTGCTTTGGTGACTAGGTAGCGACGGAGCCAGCTTGCCGCCCACGCGGTGTCGTTGCTGCTATCGGTGAGCAGTCGCTCGGACAGCGCGCGACACTGGGTCTCTTGGTCCCGCGTCATGCACAGGCCGGGAGAGCTGACCTGCGTCTGTTCGCGTTTACAGAGGGTTCCGCTCGGGCAGTCGGAGTTGCTGTAGCAGCCAGTGAGCCACAGCTTGTCACCGGGCTCGACGCCACGGTTGCAGTAAAGACCATTCAGATCGATGAGCGTTCCGTCCGACTGTAGGAGTCCCGACGAGCGTCCCAGTCCGTTGAGCACCGCTTCCCATCCGAGCGTCCATGACTCCGAAGAAGTCGCCGCCGGATCGGTAAAGTGCATCGTTGTCACGGGTCGGCGCGTCGGCTCTGCCGGAATGTTCTGATCCGGGCTCGTCAGCGTCAGCGCTTGCTCTGCAATCGCTACGTCGCAGACGGGATCAACGGGCAGGTAGTAATACGGCGTCATCATCGGTAGAAGCAGCCGGCGTCGTGTCTGATTGCTCGCAGCTTCAGAGATCGTTGTGTAATAGCTGACGAGAGATCCACCCAGTCTCGTCGTGATGATCGGCAGTCCTGATGTGTCGCTGTCGGGACGCGGGCCGTTCGGTCCGGTATCCGATCGCTCATCGAAGCGAGACAGTACGCGTCGCGAGTTACCCAATCGATCCTGTGGACCCACCGTCAGCGCTTGCGGGTGCGAGGGCAGGCCGAGCTGCTCGGGATTCGACAGGGCTTGCGAGCGCGTATGCAGGAGCGACAAGCGACGCAGCGCTGCAAACTCGGGGAAGCAGGCGCGATACGACGGGCTCGGACACAGATCCGCGATCTGAACACCGAGTACTGAGCCTCCACCACCCAAGATCCACGCGAAGTCGCCAACCCACAGCGCAGCACTGGCTGGAACGTAGGAAGACTCGTCGGGATTGGCCGAAAATGCACAGTCATTGGGATTGGACGATGTGCAAGGAATGGTGTCGACGTGGGTGAGTCCGACATCGCGCGGCAAGCTGGCGTTGGGCAGCCAGATTCCCGGTCCCGTCGCCAGCGGTGATCGTGGCGTCTTGGTCTTATCGACGGGCAGACACGACAGGCGACGCAGGTTCGACTCAATCAGGTCATCTGGCAGCACGCGCAGCGACGCACCGGCTTGGCTGAGCAGGTAGCGCGCGTCGGGATTGGTCTCACATTCCACTTCGCGATCGAGGTCGATGACCCGCACGCTGCTGTCTTTGGCGACGACATAAGCAAACTGTCCGGCGGGTGTTCGTGGTGTGACACGGATGGCATCCAGCCCAAGCTGGGCGCTGCGTCCGTCGTTGCGAACCTCGAAGTCGAGTGCAACCCGTCGAACCGAAGTCAGCAGGTGCGCACCGTCTGCTTTTGTGTTGTCAAAGTCGACGACGGTGACGGTGGACCCAACCGCATCGCTGATCAGCAGGCGAGACCCGTAGGTATCGATGGCCACCGACGCTGGATAGCTGGCCGACTTCATCGCTCCGCTTGGCGGAATGTCCATCGCGTCGGGAGGAAGCGGAGAAGTGTCTCCACCACAGTCCGACGGACACTTGAGCTGTTCGATTTCACTTGCCGTCAGGACCTTGGGCGCGTTGCGGGCATCTTTTTGATCAAACGCGATGGCTTCCCAGATGCGACCGGCGCTGGCTCCATCGGTGGCATCGACGACGGCAACCACTCCACACGTTGGGAAGGCAACGACGACGCGACGCTGATTGGCACGCGACCATGGCGCAATCTCGATCCAGCCGGGACGAGCAGCGACGTATTTCTTATCGGCGCCCGACGGAATCCATGGCTGAACGCTCTTGGGGCATGACTCACCGTCGCAGTCGCGTGTCGAACAAGTCTGACCGCTGTCATCGCACGCGGGCGCACGCGCAACCAAGTTGGCGACGGGCTGAAGTCGTACGACCGATAGATCGCACGATCCGGCATTGCTGGTGACGGCCCACGCAAACTGACCGTCGAGCGTCGTCGGCGCTTCTCCCGGCGGAACTGGAACCGTCGCGCGAACGTGGAGAGGCAGGCTTCCCGCTGGCAAGAAGCCAAAGCCAGGCTTTCCGCCATGGAGGCTGGCCAGTCGTCCGTAGGTCGATAGTCCAGGCGCTTGCAGAGAGGTGTCCGCGACGGAAATTTCCCCGCGAACCGTATTCGAAACGAGCGCTAGCTCGGTGCGATACATGCACGTCGGAGCGACGGCTGTGCAGGCGGTATCATCGGCAGCGCAGCAGGGTGTGTTCGGATCGCGTCCGAGCAGCGTCGCTGCCTGACGAACCTTTTGATAATAGTCATCACGACGAACACGCCGCTTGCCTTCTTCGCATGCTGAGCGCGGGAGAACCGTCGCCACGGGCGTGTAGTTTCGCCACTCCGTCGCTCCGCAGTACGCATCGAGATAGGCCTGCGGATCGCTCGTCGGATCGCCCGAAGGAATGCAGCCGCCTTCTTTCGTCTCGAACTCGACGCAAAACAGGTCAAGATCACTGGGACGATCGAGCGATCTCGTCGGGGTTGTGATGGTCTGGGTGTTGCAACTCGCCGAGGCAAGCAGCCCGAGGACGACACCCCAGGCGAGCCGCGTCGATACCAAAGAGCAAGACAGAGGACGCACAGCTATTGCACCTGCTTGGGAGACGGTAATCCGATCCGGGCCACCATGCGCCGATAGCTCGGGCTGCGTGGGTCCAGATCCAGTACCGAGATGGTGTTATCGAGGTAGTTGCTGACGTAAGCCCGAGGCGGAAGCTGCGACTGGCCTGGACCCAGCGGTCGAGGCCGAATGTCGTTGCCCGTGCCTGGACAGGTTACGCCCAGCTTGGCCGCGTCGCTGTTCGAGCGAAGCGGATCAGCACAAGGGTCCACTGCGCCCGGATAGCCAAGCGCCGTCGCTGTTTCGTCCGTCCCGAAGTTCAGCGCAATGCTGAGCGGTCCGCGACCGGCTTGTAGCGTTCCCACCAGCTCTCCGGTATCGGGATCGACTTCAGCGACTTGGCCGGACAGATAGCACGTTACAAAGATTCTCGTCGTCATGACGACTTGACCCATGCTGTAACGCGGTACCTTGGCGATGACTTGGCGAGATGGACCTGCGCACAAGTTCACCACCGACGTGACCTGATTGACCGGAATGTTGCTGCCACCGCCGCGTAGTCTCGTGTCCATCACCGCCAGCGCGGGGGGCTGGAACAGGGCCAGATAGGCGCGATCGCCACTTGGCTCAAAGACGATCGAGCGCACATCCTGCGTCGCGTTGGTGAACTGGCTGGACACGCCAAAGAGCAGTCCAGGCACAATCTTTGCGCCCACGCCGAGTCGGAACGTCGACAGAGTGCTGGTCAGCTTCGAGGTCACGAACCACGACTGCGTGAGGTCGCCCAGCTTGCGTGGCGCCACCGCAAACGCTCCAGTTCGTCCGTCGGTGGTCGAGACAAGCGATCCGCTCACGTCGGAAAGAACCGGCGCTTGCAGATCGGTCGGGCTCTTGCCCAGATCGAACGCAGAGGCTTGTCCCGTCGGTAAGTGACTCGAAACCAGGTATTGGTAGTACGTTCCCGTCCGAACCGCTGCGCCTTCCACCTTGTAACAAGGAGGCTTGCCCGTCGGGTTTTGGTTGCGATCCGACAAAAAGGTTCCGCGATCGTGCCGGAAGCCTGGCTCGATGCAGCCTCGATCGACGTAGATGCTCATGGGCTCGGCGGGCAGCTCGAACCGAGGCCGCGTGCCTTGCGATTCATCGTCGGGATTGACCCATACGTCGTCGGGCGTTCGGTTGACTCGATTGGAACCGCTGCACTGCGACAGCGCATAGCGGGTTCCGGCTGGATGCGCGGCCAGCGGTGCAGCAACATCTGCGTCGCTGAGTCGATTGGTTGTATCGCAGCTTAGGCGAAGCTCTGGCGATTCGCCGCCGGACCTGCCCCGACGGAGAGGCCGCGCGGATTCCACCAAGGTGATCGAGGGATCTCCTCGTACCGCGATGAGCAGTCCTCGACGAAGAGCGGCGCGCTCAGGAAGGGCCAGCCAGTTGGGCGGATCTTCGGCGAGAAGCTGTAGCTCTCCGGGGAAGAAGCCGATCTTGACCGTCTGATCGGCCATCACAAAGCGCTGCGACTCGCAGCTTACGACGGACGGATCGTCGATGTCGCGCTGGCAATAGCAGCGATCGTAGTCGGCGACGCGCTGGCCCGCTTCTTTGCCCTCGGTTTCTTCAAGCGTTGCACTGACGCCCAGTGCCGCGCCAGAGTCTGCACACGAGACCTGACCACAGAAGCTGTCTCCGACGACACCGGCATCGCTACCGAAGCGACGGAAGCACTCGACAGCGCGAGCATGTCGAAGGATGTCCACCGCGACCACCGTCGAACCACCGAAGCTCAGGTCGGCGTTTGTATTGGTCGCGTACAGCACGTCTCCGAGTGGATCCATGGCGATGCTGCCAGGGAAAAACAAGCAGTGCGACGGTGGCTCCGTGTCGGTATCAGAGCCAGACCATGGACGGCAGCCCGGCGCGAGCGGTTGTCGCTCGGAGCAGCCGATCGAAGACAGGAGAAGTGTGGCTCCCAAACCAAGGAGAGCTGTCCTTCCCAAACGTAGGTGCCAGGCGCAAGCTTTCGCTGTCACGGTCTGCGAAGGTTGCTACAGCCGAATCGCCGCGTCAATCAAAGTGGTCGTGAACCAGTCGGTTGAGAGCCCATCGACTCGATCGCTGCGGTGCGCAACGGTGCGGGGTGGGGCCAGACTGCCAATGCGATCAGCGCTCGAGGGCAGAGATGGCTTTGTCGGCGACGTGCAAGCGATCGGCGAGCGTCCGAATGACGAAGGTGTGAAAGGCTGCTGCGACGCGAGGTGCTTCCGTTTCCATTCGATCGAGTGCCGAGCGCTCGAGCTTGTGAACGGTAGACGGTGCGTCGGCAACGACGGAAGCAGAGCGAATGCTCTGACGGTAAAGGCCCATTTCACCGAGTGTGGTGTTGCTGGTCACCGATCGCAAAAGCAGCGGTGCTCCGTCGGGACGTTCCAGCACGATGCTGACGCGACCGGACTCGACGACGTAGGTTGCGCCCGAGGCATCGCCCTGACGGAACAGATACTCGCCTTTTTTTAGCTCGATGCGCTGCACGTAGTCCATAAAGCGCACCGCGAGATCGAGGCTGCCAAACTCTTTCGCGAGTCGCTGCACAAACGGCATATCGACGCGCGACAGGCTCGGCTCGTTGACGACGGCGCGCTGCTCACACCACTCCAGCGCTGCATCGAGATCGTCAAACACCACGCACACATCGTCGTCACGAATGCAGTGTTCTCGACGGAGCGCGCGCTCCATTTCGGCATTGAGCGAGGTGAAAATCAGCTGCATCCGTCGGTCTTCGATCGTTTGCCGTAGCTTCACCAGCGTTAGTGCCGTCGATGAGTCCATCCCGTTTACATAGCGAAAATCGACGACCACGGCCTTGAGCGGCTGCGGATCTTGCGCATACGAGCGACGGATTCGCTGTCGGATGTCCGCGACCAGACCGACGATCGAGCCGAAGAACAGATAGCCGCGCAGTCGCAGCACCCAGTACTGACGACCACGAATGCGTAAGACCTGATTTTCTTCGGCGGAGCGCTGGACCTTGCTGCCGTATTCATCGAGTGTGAACGAGTTCTTGACGACGGAAACGCGGCTGTAGTTGACGGCGAAGATGAGACAGCTCGCCAAGGCTCCGACGAAGAGTCCGACGACGAAGATGCCGGTGACGATGATCAGCACCAGCATCAGCACCACCAGCATGTAGTCGGTGCGCTGGAGCTTCCAGTACGCTTTGAACAGCCACTCTTGCAACAGCCGCAGGCCCAGATAAACCAGCGTCGCCCCGAGGACAGGTCGCGATAGCAGACTCGCCAGCTTGGGACTGATGAACAGCACAAACAGGCACAAGGTTCCGGCGATTACACCCGAAAGTCTCGTCGCTGCGCCTGCTTGCAGGTTTAGCATGCTGCGAGCCACCGCGTTGCTGCCGACGATGCCTCCGCACAGACCCGACACGATGTTGGCGATGCCGTGACCTTTTAGCTCTTGATCAAGATCCGCGTCGCGCTTGGTTGCCACTTCGATCGCCGCTGCCGTCACGAGCACCGCAATCGCGGTGACGGAAATGAGCGTAATGACCTCGAAGACAAAGTTCCGAACGGCTGGCCACTCCATGGCTCCCGTCGCAAACGGGATAAATGGCATGCTGACGTTCAGGTTGTCCGACACGCGCAGCAGCCAGCCGCTTTCCTGGGCTTTGGCGATGCTTAGGTCTGGATCGATCGCAATGATGACGTGCGTCAGCAGTGTTCCACCGACGAGAAGTGCTGGAAGTGCGAAGTACTGCTGGGCGCGTCCCAGCACAAAGAACATCGTCGCGGCAAAGCCAATGCCAAACAGCGTCTGCCCGAGCGCTCCTCGCTGAAGAAGCTGCGGCAACAGATCGAAGTTGACCTGCACATCTGGCGGCACCATGACGCGCATGCCACCGACGGCAAGAACCCAGCCGGTGGAAACCAGGAAGCCTCCGACGACGGGATAGGGAATGTAACGAACCCAGCGCCCCATCTTGAGCTTGCCGAGCACGTAGAGCGCAACGCCGGTTACTGCCGTCGACAGCGCCAGCGCAAACACGATGTGTGGCGACGGATCTTTGTCGGCGATCTTTTCGGTCAGCATCATCGCCATCGCCGCTTGAACGGCTGCCGAGCGTGAGTCTGGACCCGCGATCGCAAAGAAGAAGGGGCTCGTGAGCGCAACCAGGATCAGCGTAAGGCCGGCGCTCATCAGCGACATGCGCACGCCGTCTTCCAGGTTTCCTTTGAGCGGACCCGAAAAGATCATTGCGGCAAACGACAAGCTATAGCTGATCGTCACAAGCGCCGAGATCGAGCCCGAAATGACATCGCGCACCGCCACTTTGGGCGATCGGGCTAGGTCGGCGATTCGCGGTTCGATCTCTCTGCTGCCCGATGCTCCCGCTCGCGGAGAAGCTTTGAGCACCCTTGAGATCGAGCTAGCACTACGCGTGCTTTGCTCGGAATCTGCGTTGGGCGTCGCAGGCATCAAGTTCCTCGGCCAATGGCACTCACACCGAGCGCATTCGCTCGGAAGAATGACCTTCATCCTACACGGTTTGGGTGTCTAGGGTGCGCAAATTGCAGGTATCGCGCTCACAATCCACGGGTCCCTGCGGACTAGAGTGGCACCTCTTGTGTAGTGCTCGGCGCGAGCAAGTCCGGCTCAGCAGAGGGCTCTGATTCCGTCTCGATCGCTTCTTCGGTCGCAGATGTCTGGGATGCTGCGGACGACTCGGCTTCAGTCACCGTCTCACCGCCGATGAAGTTGGCAATCCAGTCGATCTCTTCCCGGACGCGCACGATCGCGTGGCCCGTGTGCTTGAGCGCGTACGCGATGCCCGCTTGCAGATCGCGCTGGGTCACGACTCGATCGAGTCCGACGCCCAGATGAACCATCGAGCGCGCCACCTCGGCAGAGATGCCCACCAAGATGCTCAGCGCACCGATCATGTCGGCGGCTCGCACCGTCTGAATCAGCGAGTTCGCAACCGCCGTATCGACCACCGTCACGCCAGTGATATCGATCAGCACCACCGCCGCTTGATAGCGAACGATCGCGGCCAGTACGGCATCCATGACATGCTCGGCGCGGCTGCTGTCGACGTGACCGACCAGCGGCAACACCACGATCCGCCGATAGATCGGTAGAACGGGTGTTCCAAGCTGGCGGATCATCTGTAATAGGTGTTGCTGCTCATCCACCACGTTGTGCAGCACGGAGTTGGTTCGCTGATGTGCCCGCTCGCTTGCCCACAGCGCCGTGACGTTGCGTAGCAGCAGCAGCCAGCGATCGCTTGGAGCCGTCAGCTTGCGAATGCTCCAGTCGATGGCTCGCTCGGTCGGCTCGCCTTGGATTTGGAACACCAGCCGTCCTTGTGTTGGCTCGCTGGGATCGCTGGGCAGCGAGAGGATCGCCGTCGCTTGAGACTGCGTTTCTGCGGTCAGCCGCTTCGCAAGCTGCGCAACGACATCCGCAAACGTCGCGCGAAGCAGCAAGGATGGATCGAGTCCGAGCAGCTCGCTGGCTTGCTCGTTGGCCCACAGCGCGCGTTCGCTCGGGGCCGATAACACCACCGCGCCGTCACCGATTGCACTGAGCAACTCGGGAATCAGATCGGCGATCGCTGCGGTCGGGGTCGCGACTTGACCATCACGCACCTCGGTACCGTCATCCTGCTGGCGATGAGGAGACTCCATCGTAAATTCTCATGCTACGGGATGGCGGTAGCGATTTCTAGCCACCAAACGCGGGCCAACCCGAACTCGGTTAGCCGCAGAAGCCGCTGTGTGCTGATCCGCTACAGCGCAACAGCGCCAATCAATAGACAGACACCGCGCGGCGCGGGCGTCCGCAGAAAAATCAGCAAAGAGAAGTCCGAATTACGATCCGCTCGACGCTGATCCGCAGCTTCGATTGCGCGAAAGACCGCTTCATTGCGGCCTAACCAAGCCTTTGCAGTTTTTGTGATTTTGTCATGGAAATTCTCTTGACGGCCTATCATGTGGCAGCATAAGTTTCGCTCCTACGTCAGTGCTGTACCCTGTTCTCATCAGCCTCGCGACTTGCTCTTTTGCCTCAGTCGAAATGCCTCGTGTAAATCGAGTGACGCGCATGCATGCTCCTCCTAGGCGGACTGTGGTTCGTGCTTACGTAGACAATCCTCACAGTCGGCTGCCGAGTGAGGAACGAAGGGAGATTCGATAAACGCATGTCCGGACTTCAGGGAACTTCCGCAGGGCCACAGATGGGCGACTCGTTCGCCGCCATGTTTGAGGAGAGCCTCAAACACGGAGACGTAAAAGAGGGCGAGATCGTCCGTGGGCGAGTCATCCAGATCAACAAAGACCACGTCATTGTTGACATCGGAGACAAGTCAGAAGGCCAGGTGGCGCTTGCTGAGTTCTTGGGCCCGGATGGCCAGGTTCTCCTCAAAGAGGGCGACGAGATCGACGTCTACCTCGAGAGCCGCGAAAACGAGAACGGTCTGTGTGTTCTCTCGAAGGAGAAAGCAGATCGTCTCAAGGTGTGGGACGAGATCTCGGCAGCGTGCGAGCGTGACGAGCTGATCGAAGGCGTGATTTCGCAGCGCGTGAAGGGCGGCCTCGCGGTCGGCATTCGCGGTGGTGTGAAGGCGTTCCTTCCGGGCTCGCAAGTTGATCTGCGACCGGTTCGCAACCTGGACTCCTTCATTGGCAAGCAGTTCAAGTTCAAGGTCATCAAGTTCAACAAAAAGCGCGGCAACATTGTGCTGTCGCGTCGCGTTCTCCTCGAAAAGGAGCGCGCAGAGCTGAAAGAGCAGACGCTCGAGAAGCTCACCGAAGGCCAGACGGTCGAAGGCATCGTCAAGAACCTGACCGAGTACGGCGCGTTCATCGACCTCGGCGGCATCGACGGCCTGCTGCACATCACCGACATGAGCTGGGGCCGGGTCAATCACCCGTCCGAGCTGTTCCAAGTTGGCGATCACGTCCGTGTGAAGGTCCTCAAGTACAATGCGGACACCGAGCGAGTAAGCCTCGGTCTGAAGCAGATCACCGACGATCCTTGGAGCCACGCCGCCGAGCGCTATACGCCCGGTACCGTCGTCAAGGGCAAGGTTGTCTCTCTCAAGGACTACGGCGCGTTCATCGAGCTGGAAGAAGGCATCGAAGGCCTGGTTCACATCAGCGAGATGTCTTGGACGCGTCGCGTCAAGCACCCGTCGAAGGTGGTTGTGGTTGGCGACACGGTCGAGGCCGTCGTTCTCGATATCGATGCCAAGAACAACCGCATCTCGCTCGGTATGAAGCAGCTTGAGCCGAACCCGTACGAGCAGCTTGCTGCGAAGTACCCACCGGGCACGAGCGTCAAGGGTCGCGTTCGCAACATCGCTGACTTCGGTATCTTCGTTGAGATCGAAGAAGGCATCGACGGTCTGGTCCACATCTCGGATATGAGCTGGACCCAGCGCATCAAGCACCCGTCGGAGATGTTCAACAAGGGTGACGAAGTCGAAGCGGTGGTCATCAACATCGACACCACCGACGGCGAAAAGCCGAAGATCTCGCTCGGAATCAAGCAGCTCAATGCGGATCCGTGGGCGATCATCCCGGACAAGTTCAAGGTCGGCAGCATCGTCCCCGCCAAGGTGCAGAAGGTGCTCGACTTTGGTGCCTTCGTTGAGCTGGACAAGGGCGTCGAAGGCCTGGTTCACGTCTCGGAGATCTCTGACGATCGCGTCGAGGATCCTCGCTCGGTGCTCAAGCCCGGTCAGGATGTGAACGTCGAGGTCATCTCGCTCGATCCGCAAGAGCGCAAGATCGGCCTGTCGATCAAGG
>ERZ724514.483-NODE-483-length-17845-cov-4.530242_pt1 | contig 17845 bp, 7 predicted proteins | sample MGYA00376047_ERZ724514 | MGnify/ENA primary metagenome ERZ724514 (study PRJEB28724, sample SAMN07190883) | activated sludge metagenome | isolation source: activated sludge of sewage treatment plant in Hong Hong | place: Hong Kong | collected 2016-03-17 ...
CAAATGTAAATAAGTTGCTGTTAGTTCAGAGCCATTAGTGTAAATTCCTCTATAGCTGCTGTCAACGGTTGTGTAGCTCCATGCTTCGGGTAGTATGGTTAACTTACCCGTGTGCGAACTGCTTTTAATACTTGTGATGGCTGTTCCTATATATGCAGTAGAATAGAATGTATCGTAATTTATGTTTTTAAATACACTGCGCTTTACAATTATGATACTGCCAATGCTTACGATGCCTGTGTTCAGATTGTTAAAACTGTTTAATTGTAATGGCAATGTTCCGCCAATCGTCCCTATCCAATCATTCAATAAAACACCGCACTCCGGCTTTACTCCATGTGTGTTTTGTCCTGTGTAGTTTGGTTTAAATGTTGTAAAATCAAAAGTTGTCTGCTCTACTTTTAGTGTTGTGCCGTTGTAATAGACATTTGCAGATGGCGGCATGTACACTCCAAGAACAAAGTTTTTGATATAAGAGTTTTGCAAGGTAGCTTTTGCTTTGTTGTTAGCCAATATTGTTGTGTCAGCATCGGCAACGGTGCTGCCTTCATGCACTATTATCTCTCCATAGTCAAGTACAGTTATGCCGCGCCACATATTGGTGCAGCCCATCACCAGGCTGCTGTCAATATCCAAGTAGCCGCCAGCCTGCACTATAATATGTGCCCCTGCATTCATATATACATTGCAGCGCATCAATTTTAAGGTGTCGTTTACAAACAGTGTGCCTTCAACAAAGAGGTTTAAGGTATCGTATCTGTAATTTAGGGTAGTACTGTAGGTGCTGTCGTAAATGATGAACGTGCTGCTGTCTGTGCAAGCATAGTTCACACTCACACAAACACTATCCTTCCACTTAGTGCCCGCTGGCGAAGTAACGCTTGCTACGTTGTAAAAACAACTGCCCGGAGAGGTAAAATATCCTGATACGGTAAACGTATCGCATTGCATGGAGTTTAGCGTTATTGTTGCAGGTAGTGTACTGTTGGTAATCATAAAGTTTGCAGGGGTATTATCTGCAAGGGTACCGGTCTGTGTATTTACGCTGTTGTTGCATACGGTGATGGTGTAGGTCACCGTATCGGTAACGGCTGCTACCGTGTCTGTGCTTGCGGTTTTGGTGATACTCCAGCAGTCGGGGCAGTGGCTGGTAGAATCCCATGCAAATGCAGGCATGGCAAAACCCAATTGCCGCGATGTGGCAGTGAGTGTGTCGTTGCAAATACTCAGTGCAGCCATCTGTATGGCCGGAAGCATATCAGAAACATTCATGCCAAAGCCACAGGAAGCCACCATCAAAAAACGTATGGTAACATACTGGCTGTTGTGAATGCCTGTGCTGCCCAGCATGGCCATCAGGCTGTCTGTTGTCAGTGTCCACACATCGGGTGCCGCTGTGGGTGTAAGTCCAACCGTGTCGGTATTGCTGCATGCCTGTGCCGTGATAATCTGCAGACGCGGGTCGTAGTTGGGTAGTGTTACCATAAAAGGATAAACCAATCCTGCCTTGCCATTTTGAAATTTGGCTTCTGTAAAAAGGGTGTCGCACAGACTAAAAGAGCTTGTCTGGCTCCACGATGCCGTGACCAACTCATAAGCTGCTCGGGTAAACTTCAGCGGCACACTGTCAGTAAAACAAACACTGTCAATAGCAAAAGGTGTAGCCGGAAAGTTTTTGCAGTTCCAACCGTAGTAGAGATAAAATTGCAGCGTATCCTGCAGCGGAGGGCAGGAGTCCATCACGGCTCAAACGTTGCCGCTCAATAAAATATTTTGTGCTAAGGTTGGTGTCAGCCCAATCACATCGCCATTTGCCTGAATAATATTGTTAGAAGGGGGGCTTATGTAATGCCACTGACTCAGATAGACAGGAGCATTTACTGTTGAGAGAAAAACATTGTCTGCATTATCATTTGTGGTGTTCATCAAAACCAAATTGTTCCAGCACACCGTGTCGCCAATGCCTGTGGCCAGACTGTTGCCTATACCCATAGAGGTGAGTTGCGGTGCTAAGGTAAAATCTTCAATGGCATTGCTTGAGTTGGTTGCCGTTACAGAGGTATTTTGGCAGCCATAAAAACTCTGGCAGGGCGCTGCCTGATTGCCAAAAGTTACCACTGTGCTGCTGCTGTTGTTGTGTGCCGTATCATCGGTGCAGCTAACGGGCATCATGTCTAAGGTAATAGTATGCTCATAAAACTGATCGCCCATGTAGGCTGTGGTGCCTGTGGTAACGTTTTGTGCTGTGGTGTCATGAGTAAGGCAGTGGGCTGCAATAAACGGTGTGGTATTTAAAGAAATGTTGCCTGTTGTGTTTGGCAACAGTGCTGTGATGTCAACAGGCAGTGTTTGATAAAAGTTGTTGCCTATGGGCACTTTATGTTTGCTGGTGGCTTGTACAATTTCATAACCCGGTGGTACATTAACAGCAACAGACTGCCCCGCCATCAGTGGACTGCGGTATTCAAACGGATAGGCATCATAGAGCAGTGCATTGTTGCAATAGCCCGATGACATGTTTATCTCCATACGTTTGAGGCATTGAAAATTATTTTTGTTGGTGATGATGGTTTTGTTTCTGAAAGTGGTAGCTGCAAAGTAAGCAAAGTTACCTCTTGTTTCGCAAAAAAACAACCGGTTGTTGACATAGCTTGTGTCCATCAGATTGTAGGGTGGTGACAGGGTATCGTAAATGGTAATGTTCATACTGTTTTGCAGCAGGGTGAGGCTTTGTTCCATCTGTGGCACCTGCGAGTGTTGCTGTCTTTTTCCACTGAGCCATACCGTATTTTGTATGTGGCTTTGCCTGAAAGTGTTTTCCGGTGTGAGGTCGCCCGGAGGGTTAAAGTTGCCGCAAACATGATAGCTCACTTTAAGCCTGATGCTCTGCCCTTCTTCAAAGCCGTGGAAACTGCGGCTGCTGCCTGTGGGGATGTGCCATGTTGTGTTGTGCAGGTTGCCGGTATCGCTCACTGCCGTGCTGTCAAAAAAACTGGTAAAGCTGTACAGGTATTCGTTAAGATTGGTGTTGGTGTTTAGAAAGAACTGCGCAATATCCGTCCCCGTTACTACAATTTTAAGCAGGGTAATAAAATCATCGTTGCCTGCACCAAAAGGCTCACATTCCAGACAGCCACCAATGCTATCAGTAGGGTCATCAATATAAAATGTAAGTGTGTCGGGCACCACCATCATGGTGTCTAATGCCAAGGGCATGATGCGGCTTAGTTGCAGGGCATTCAAGCGCAGCCCTAATTGTTTTATCTGTGCATAGCTGTAGCCGTCATTGCCGGGGTCGCCCGGCTGCACATGAGCACGCAGGTAGTCTGTACATCGGTCGCCAAAGGCAAGGGTGGTGCTGCTCAGGTTATTTTTGTTTTGTGCAAACCACACACTGCCTGTATCTATAACAGCAGTGGCACTGTCGGCACGATGGTCGTTGTCGCTGTCCTGAAGGCCGTAGGTGTTGCGTTCCATGCGGTAATGGTCAACAATAATACCTGGAATGACACACCCGGGACAATGCACACTAATAGTATTGCCTGCATGGCTCAGCGGCAGCCATTGCGCTATACCATCGGTTGCGCTAAAAGTAGGCTCCTGATAATGAAAAACACTTGCTGAGGGTAAATTGATAGTAAAGCAATTGCCTGCATCGGCAAGCAAATGAAATTCTGCCTTGTAGGGCGTGGGGTCGGTGTCGCTGTTGCAGCAGGCCTGCAGGGTATAAACAAACCTGCCGCTGTCAATGACTGTGCGCATGCCACTGTCGGCAAGGTTAAAATAGTAGTGATACTTTTTTGCCTGGCAGCTAAGGCTGTCCTGTGTAATGTTGTAGTAATAGGGTTTATAAAAAGTAGTGTCGCCAGTGGCCGACAAGGTTATCATAAAGGCATCGCTATAAGCATTGGGAATAGTCAGGTTGGTGTCGCACACCACAGTAGCACGCAGCCATCCGTTTAAAGTGGTGCATTGTGGCTGCGGCTGATTGCAGCCCAGCAGTTGATAGACATAAGACTTGCCGTTGTTGAGCATGCTTAGCAGCCTTACATTGAAGGTGGCTTTCTCTCCAGTACCTGAATTTGAAACACTCATATCCGACACCGAAGGGTAGAACTGATGTTGCAGATGCACATCGTATCCGCCACCACCTGCCTGTCCGGCAAGCAGCGTGCCTGCAGCAAAGCCGCTTGCTGTGGGCACAAATTGCTCAACACCACAAATACTTTTTGTTTTTAAATTTTTAAACATCCATGCATTGTAGTATTTATAAGCATTCATCAGCACGGCTGTGTCCTCACTGCAGCGCAGCAGTGCAAAGCGTATCTGAACCGTGTCACCCGGAAAAAAATCAGTAATCTTTGTATAGCAACTATACACGGCAGTGTCCACCAAATCGACACACAGATGCTGGCTTTTCAGTTCCATCACCGTATCAATAGTACAATGCGACAACGTAGTTTTTTCAATCACTAAGCTTTTACGCGGCATGAGCATCAGTCTGCGTACATCTCACGCTGCATCGCCAAGTTGTGTCAGATCAAACTGAATACTGTCAATAGCGCAATTGCCTGTGTTTACAATATTATAACTCCATAGTGTTGTTTGTGAAGTATCGTTAATGCAGCTGTTGTCATAGATAGCCTGCTGCGGAGTCAGTCGCAACACATCTATCTTAGGCTTATCGTTCATGTTTGCCGTGTAGGCGTGAATAAAACTGTGTTCGCAAATGTTGCAACCGCTCTGGCTTTGGTTACACCGGTAACTCCATGCTGCTGCCATGCCACTGCATGACACACAATCTGTGGCTTTTACTTTTACACGAATCACCAATGTGTCGGATGCATTCAACAGGATGGTATCTGCCGCAGGGTTATTGCTGTAAACGAAAGACTGACCATGCAGTCCGTTGCTGAAGCGAATCACAGGGTCAAAAAGAAGTCCTGTACAGGGCAATGCCGTATTAACATTAAAAGTAAAGCCGATGTTTGTTCTGTGCGAGAGCGTATTTTTATAATAGAACAGCCAGGTAGTGTCTTGCTGATAGTTAACATAAAAGTTGTTGCCTGCATTTAACTCTGTTAGCTTGGTGTAATTAACAACCTGTTCTGTGCTGTTGCTATTACCCGGATGAATAACATAGGTATTGCTTCCGGTAAAATCCTGTTGCAGTTTAACCAAACCTGCTGCTGAATCAATCATAATCACGTGGCAATCTATTTCAGCACGATAGGTGTAGGTCACCGTGCCGGTTCCGTTCAGCACAAAGCGCAGCGTGTTGCCTGTTTGCAATGTTGAGGCAGTGCCACCTGTCACACTTTCAAAAATATAATTTACGCCATTGTTATTTGTGGTACAGCTTGCAGCGGTGCCGTTTGGAAAGTTCAGTTGTGGGGTAATGATAATTGTATCGGTAACAGGATTTAAGATAGAAACCGTAAACCTGTTTACATCACATGACCTGATGGTGTCGGGTGAGGAGTAGTATAAAGTAGTCTGTGCCTGTGTAAACAAAGCAGTCATGCAGAGTGCGATGGCTGTTACAGTGGTAAAAATTAGGTTTTTCATCATGTTTGGTTTTAAAGGGTTTGACTAAAGTACAGTGATTATTAGAATTTCGTATGCAGTACCAAAAAAATTGCGCGGCATATAGTTATCTGAATGGAGGCTCCGCTAAGAACCTGTTGTCAAATGAACAATACCCGCGCTAACGCGAGCATTAGTTTCATCTTGACAACTTTTGAAGATTTAGCGGATTTCCATTCAAGAATTTGCTAACGCAATATTTTATGTATGCTTTTTTTATGTCATTTTTTAGTGGTTTAAAATTGTGGTTACAAGTATAGGAATAAATTTTGAAATGGAGAAAGATTTATGGCTTTTCTATAAATAATTATTGCTATAATTCTATTTATACTTACAGAAGAAGGAGTAATATGTGAAAATATATCAGCAACTATATATCTATTTCAAATATAAAAAAATAGATACAACCCATTATCAATTCAAACAAATTAAAAATGACTTGAACAACAGAACAGGAAAAAAATCAACTTCAAATCTCCTAAAGAGGTACTTTTGTATGAAACTTCAAATTAGAATTCAGCAATATACAAATCATCTAATTTATTGCATTAATGTCACTCAAATTTCTCCATATGAAGGAGTTGAATACTAATAAACTACTTTTTTTCAAGCAATGCCACACATTCTATATGATCTGTCTGTGGAAACATATCTACCGGCTTTACTTTCACCAATGTGTAATGATCCTTCATCAGCGCAATATCACGAGCCATTGTTGATGGGTTGCAACTAACATAAACAATTCTTCCGGCACCGCTATTACAGATTCTATTCACTACATCAGGATGCATTCCTGCGCGAGGCGGATCGGTTATTATCACATCCGGAAAACCATTTGCTTCAAAAAAAGATGCATCTAAAGTTTCACGCATATCCCCGGCAAAGAATACTGTATTATGAATTGCATTGCTTTCTGAATTTAACCTTGCCTGCACAATAGAGTCTTCAACATTATCAATACCTATTACCCTCTTACATTGCTTAGCCAAAAAATTCGCAATGGTACCCGTTCCGGTGTACAAATCATAAACAGACTCATGCGGTTGCAATGCTGCAAATGACAATGCCGTTTTGTACAGCTCATTTGCCTGAACAGGATTTGTTTGAAAAAAAGTTTTTGGGCCTATAGTAAATTTTAAACCTCCCATACTCTCCGTTATTGTCTCTGTGCCACTCCATAAAACCGGCTGCAAATCAAAAAATGTATCGTTCTTCTTTTGGTTAATAAAGTAATAAAGTGAAGTTATTTCGGGAAATTCTTCTTTAATTGCATTAAGCATTCTACTTCGCTTTTCTTCATCGGCATCTGCAAACATTATAACTACCATCCACTGTCCTGATGTAGTGTTTCTTACCAGCATATTTCGCAAATCACCATGTTGACTGATACGATTGAAAAAAGTATAGTTTTCTTTTAAAGCAAAACTTTTTACAAAATTGCGGATACGATTTGTGGGCTCCTGCATTAACAAACATTCGTCAATATTTAAAACCTTATCAAAGCGCCCGGTTATATGAAATCCTAATGCAGGTTGAATCTGATATTCCTTATTCTGAAGTTTATCTGCTGTTAACCATTCCTTTTCAGAGAAAGCAAAATCAAGTCTGTTTCTATATTGATAAACTTGAGCTGAAGGCAATATTTCTTCCATCACAGGATTCGCAATTCCTGCAATCCGAACCAAAGCATCTCTCACTTGCTTTGTTTTATAAAACAGTTGCTGCTCGTACTGCATGTTTTGACGTTTACATCCTCCACAAACACCAAAATGCTTGCATGACGGGTTTGTACGATGATCCGAATATTTCAAATATTCTGTAACGGCAGCTTCAATAAATTTATTCTTCTTACGTTTTATATCAGCATTTATTATATCACCCGGCACAACATGATTTACAAAGACTACCCTCCCATCCATGCGACCAAGTCCGCGACCCTCGTCTGCAATATCCGTAATTTCAAGATTTTCAATTCTTTTTGTCATTGCGGCAAAAATATTATTATTAGAACAACTTCTTAGTGTTCGTTTTTTGTCATTTCACCCAAATTAATATCCTGACAATGACGTATTTTACTATTTTTGCTATAATTAAGAAATTGCGTTAGATGCCATTAAAACATCGTTTACTGTTATTCTTGCTGCTTATGTTTGGTTTTGGTTACGAAGTCAATGCAAAACATATTGCCGGTGGCGATTTTACCTACAGACGACTTAATGGGAATAACTTTGAAATTACACTTAAAATTTTTCGTGACTGCTCTGATTTTGTAGCTTTTGACAATGCTATTTTAATTGGTGTATTTAACAAAGGAACCAATACGTTAGTCAACTCATATACCGTTGCACTTACAGACTCCGGTACACTGACACTAACCGGAACTTCGTGCCTGACTCCACCAACAGGTGTTTGTATGGATAAATGTACTTATGTAGATACAATTTCACTTCCCAACAACCCAAGCGGATATTATGTGTCGTGGGAACGCTGTTGCCGTAATAATGCCATCGTAAACCTTACTCGACCCGGTGATACAGGCATTGCCTATTACATGGAAATTCCTGACCCTGCAATTATTGACAACTCACCCAACTTTAATAACGACCCATTTCCTTTTATGTGTCTCGGTCAAGATTTTGATTTCGATTATAGTGCCTATGATGTTGATGGTGATTTACTGACGTATAGTCTTGAAACGCCTTTAGCCGGTGAACTCGGTTATCCATTAAGTTCAACTATTTCCCCTGTTTGGTCTAATCCCACTCCCGGACCTTATCAGCAAGTCCAATGGCTTCCCGGTTATTCAGTAGCTAATATTACAGGGAGTTTTCCTGCCTTGTCTTTGAACAGCAGTACAGGTCTTATGAAAGTAAAAGCAAATAAAGTAGGCTTTTATGCAATGGCTGTTGTAATTAAAGAATTCAGAAACAATGTTCAGATTGGTCAAATAAGACGTGAAATAGAATTTACTGTAATAAACTGTGCAGCCAATACAGCACCACAAATCAGCTATCAAAACTCAACTGCTCCTCAAAGTGGATTAACGTTTACAATTTACGAAAAAGACACTTTGTGTTTTACCGTTCGTGTTACAGATTCCGATTCAATTAAGCTTTCATACAGTGGTGATATTTTTGCAGGCGGCAGTATTAACCCACCTTATGCTGTAACATCTGCCGCTTCAGGCAATGGTGTTGCTACAAGTTCTTTTTGCTGGTACACATCATGCGATCAAGGTCGAACACAACCTTACAGTGTTACGTTTAAAGCAACAGATAATGGTTGCCCGCAACCATTTTCATCTACCGACTCATTAAAAATATATGTACTTCCGGTTCCTCAAATTACCGCACCTCTCATCATTTGCATGAACACTGCTACTGAAGGAACTATAAAACTAACTTTCACAGACACTTTTGCAATGCCAAGATTTATTGATAGCTATGTTGTTTTCAGAAGTACCAATGGTGGCCCATATATAAATATCGGAACTATTAATAATCCTGCAAATCATTTTTATAATGACACTACTGCTGCAGATCTTAACCTGAACAACTACTGTTATTACATTGTTGCCGTAAATACTTGCAATGAAACAGGAGCACATTCAGACACCATTTGCTCAGATACTCAAAAAAATATTGATGCCCCGTTTATTTTTAGTTCTCAGGTTCAAAACAACAATAGCATCGTGCTTGACTTTAACAACCCACCTGATAATTTATTCACTTTGTTTAAAATTGAAAAGCGCGAAAACTCATTTTCGGCAATATATGCAGACTACTTTCAACAACAAGGATTTGCAATACCACAATGGACAGACTCGCTTCAAAATGTAACTGAAAAATCATATTGCTACCGTATCACAAAGAAAAATCAATGTGATATTGAAAGCCCGGTAAGTAATGAGTCATGCTCTATTTTACTCACAGGGCAAAGCTTGCCTTTGCAACATATTCTAAACTGGACAGCTTATACAGAATGGCCCGGTGGTGTAAGTTATTATGCTATTTATCGCAGATCAAATAACTCAAATACATTCACAGAAATTGCACAATTAGCTTCCAATATATTAACTTTTACAGACACACAAATTCCGCAAGATAATGGCATCTTTGTTTATTACATAAAAGCTGTTCACGACACTTTAAATGTTTTTTCTACCAGTAATGAAGTTACATTAATTCAGGAACCATCAGTTTTTACACCCAACTCATTTACACCCAATGGCGATGGTTTGAATGAAACCTGGTCACCGGTATCTTCATTCATAAAAAATTATAATCTTAAAATTTTCAATCGTTGGGGTAATCTGATTTTTGAGTCCAACGAGGCTAATCGTCAATGGGATGGCAGTTATCAGGGTCAACCTGCACCTCTTGGCGTTTATTTTTACGTTGTCACCTATACTGGGTATCCTGACAACAGCAAGTTTTACAAGCGTGGCTCAGTGACCTTATTACGTTAAAGGAGTTTTCAACAATAACATTACAATGGTATTCTGTGTGACAATAGCCATTAATTTTGTAGCATCATTATGCAGGAAATTGAAAGTTTAAATCCCAAAAAATATATAATCATTAAAGGTGCATCTGTTCACAACCTGAAAAAGGTAGATGTCGCCATAAGCAGAAACAGTTTTACAGTAATAACCGGATTATCCGGTTCGGGTAAATCATCCTTAGCTTTCGATACATTGTATGCTGAGGGGCAAAGACGTTATGTAGAAAGTTTGTCAAGTTATGCCCGTCAGTTTATGGGACGCTTAGACAAACCCGAAGTAGAATACATTAAAGGAATTGCTCCGGCTATTGCAATAGAACAGAAAGTAAATACCAGAAATCCAAGATCAACTGTTGGCACTTCAACAGAAATTTACGATTATCTTAAATTACTATTTGCACGAATAGGAAAAACTTATTCGCCTGTAAGCGGTAGGTTAGTCAAAAAGAATACCGTTGCTGATGTTGTAGATTTCTTAAAAACACAAAATCAAAACAAGCGTTTTATCATTGCAGCACAATTGCAATATCATCCCGGAAGATCTTTACATGAAGAATTAAATGCATTGATGCAAAAAGGATTTAGCAGGATTGTTGTTGATGACAAAATGTTGCGAATAGATGAATATGCTGAACAAATAGGAAAAACAGATGTACCACCTGCAGTTAAAACAAGAGGAAGAAAAAAGAAAATTGAACCCGTTGAACCAATAACTAATTCAAACATCTTTATAGTTGTTTCAAGAATTTTAATACCTGAAAATATCAACGAAGAATTTGAATCATCTACAGCAGATTCAGTTCAGACTGCATATAATGAAGGCCACGGTCGTTGCTCTTTAATTGATATAACAGATGAAACTTTGCACTTTACTAACTTCAGTAATTACTTCGAAGAAGATAATATACGTTTTGAAGAACCTTCAACTCATCTTTTCAGTTTTAATAATCCTTATGGGGCATGTAAAAACTGAGAGGGTTTTGGAAGTGTAATTGGTATTGATGAAAACTTAGTTATACCGAACAAAACACTTTCGATTTTTGATGGAGCTGTGGCTTGTTGGCGTGGTGAAAAAATGAATGAATGGCAACAGGAATTTGTTTTAAAGGCATATAAATTTAATTTCCCTGTACATCGTCCCTATTATGAATTGAATGAAACGGACATCAAATTGTTATGGGAAGGCAATAAAACTATTAAAGGCCTCAATGATTTTTTTAAATTTGTAGAATCGCAATCTTTCAAAATACAATATAGGGTTTTGCTTAGCCGCTATCGCGGAAAAACAACTTGCCCTGAATGTAAAGGAACTCGTTTACGTGCCGATGCTAATTATGTAAAAGTGAATAATAAATCTATTACCGATATTGTATTAATGCCGGTAAATGTCAGTGTTGAATTTTTTAATAACATTGTTTTAGACAACTATGAACAAAAAGTTGCAGGGCGATTATTAGTTGAAATAAGAAACAGATTGCAATATTTAAATGATGTGGGCTTGGGGTATCTGACATTGAACAGACTTTCAAAAACACTTTCAGGAGGCGAGTCTCAACGTATTAATCTGGCAACATCCTTAGGCAGCAGTTTGGTAGGAAGCATGTATATATTGGATGAGCCAAGCATAGGGTTGCATCCGCGTGATACACAACGTTTGATTTATGTTTTAAAATCACTTCAAAAAGCGGGAAATACACTCATTGTAGTTGAGCATGATGAAGAGATTATGCGTAATGCTGATGAGCTAATTGATATAGGCCCGTTTGCAGGTACTCATGGAGGCAAAATTGTTTTTCAGGGCAACTTTGAACAATTAGAGCATAGTGCAGAAAGTGTGACAGCCAAATATCTTACCGGCAAAGAATTTATTCATGTGCCAAGTAAAAGGCGAAACTGGACTAACAGCATTGAAATAACCGGTGCAAGCGAAAATAATTTAGCACACATTGATGCTAAATTTCCACTTGGTATTCTGACGGCTGTTACAGGAGTCAGTGGGTCGGGTAAGTCAACCTTGGTAAAAAAAGTTCTTTATCCCGCACTTAAAAAAGTTTTAGGCGGCTATGATGATGAGTCAGGACAGTTCGAAAAACTAACTGGTGATTTCACAACATTGAATGGGGTTGAGATTATTGATCAGGACCCTATAGGTAAATCATCAAGGAGCAACCCTGTAACCTATGTAAAAGCTTATGATGAGATTAGAGCATTGATGGCCGACACGCCTTTTGCCAGACAAAAAATGATGAAACCTTCATTGTTTTCTTTTAATGTTGATGGGGGAAGATGTGAGATGTGTCAGGGCGAAGGAGTTGTAACTATTGAGATGCAGTTTATGGCAGACATACAGTTAAAGTGCGAAACATGCCAAGGTAAACGCTTCAAAAATGAAATACTGGCAATTACTTACCGTGAAAAAAATATCTTCGATATTCTTTCAATGACTGTTGATGATGCCATTAGCTTTTTTTCTAAAGAAACTGATGAGCGCTATGTTCTTTTTACGAATAAAATTATTGCCAGACTACAACCACTTTCAGATGTTGGCTTAGGCTATATTTCTTTAGGACAATCTTCCAGCACGCTCAGTGGTGGTGAAGCACAAAGAATAAAATTAGCATCGTATCTTGGCATAGGTCATGCAACAACAAAAACACTTTTTATCTTTGATGAACCTACAACGGGCTTACATTTTCACGACATCAGAAAACTACTTGATGCTTTCACGGCATTAATACGCAATGGAAATTCAATATTGGTTATCGAACACAATATGGACGTCATAAAATGTGCTGACTGGATTATTGATATGGGACCCGGTGGCGGCAATGAAGGTGGTAAAATTGTTTTTGCCGGAACTCCGGAAGCTTTGAGCAAGTGCAATGAATCTTTTACAGGAAAATTTCTTTTCGAAAAATTAGTAGCGCAACAAGTTTAACAACTTTACTTCTGTGCCTCAACATAGAGTGAAACTCCTGGCAATGTTTCATCAAAAAAATGAAGATCTCGCATAACAGGTGAGTAACTTTGTCCATAAGCTGAACGGTATATGTTTTTAAATCCGGCTACTTTTAACATGCTATTTAGCTTTTCCACAGTAAACCAGTTGATGTGATTACCTGTGTATTTTTTCTGCACTTCAATATCGCATAATGAAGTACAATAATCAAGCACTTCTTCAAAAGACTTCTCTTCAAATAATCTTTTCAATTCACTGTCAGAGATACGATGCTTGGCTCCATGTAAAGGAATTTCTGATGCCTGTGCTGCAAAATCTTCAAGAAAAATTTGTGCTATGCTTTCCTGACTTAAAGGTTGTCTGAGATTTACTCTCTTATAATTTTCCGGCTTACTGAACCAATCTATCCAAAAGAAAAAATGCCTATCGTTTTCTTTATACGCTCTGTACGACAACTTAATATCCTGCGTTACAACCCGCAATCTTCCTCCGGGCTTCAATATTCTGAAAGATTCGTTAAACAGATTCTGAACAGCTGCATTATTTACATGCTCAATGGTATGGCTGGTATATACCAACTCAGCTGAATCTGTTTCAATTGGTATTGGTTCTAATGAAAATAAATCATAATTAATACCCTCTAATGTATTGTTTGTATTATCGGCATACCAATCGTTTATATAATCAATATTTGTCCAAAATTTATGCTTAAACGGACCTGCACCAACGTTGTAAAACCTTCTATTTGCAAGGCTATCATTACTATATAAACTTTTATAAAGGTAATCTTTATAGTCTGTCTTAGGTATTCTTGTTACCATCAAACCAACTACACTTGCAACAGATTTTACAATATTTATAATCATTAGTATTTATTAAAATTGCAAAGTCACTTAAATAAGCGACTTTGCAATTACCTCCAATAAATAAGAGATTATCTTATCTCAAGTTTTTGTCTGCTCGAGACAGAGTTACTCTGCAATGAAACGATATATATTCCTTTAACCAGTCCATTCAAAAGTATTGAATGTTCATTCAGTCCTAAAGAAGATATACCACCTTCGCTATGTACTCTTTTACCTAAAATATCAAAAATAGTTACAGTATATTGTTCTGCTACCGCTGAATTAAATGACAACTTAACCCAATTGCTTGCAGGATTTGGAGCAACTTGTACTGATGGTAGCATATCTGATTCTTCAAAGCCTTCACGACAGTTAAGTGTCATTGAATAGGCACGTGTACTACTGTTGCCACATAAATTAACACCCTTTACTGTTATGGTTCCATTATTGGTACCAATATCAGCTAAAATACTACTTGTATTTTGACCGGCTGTGATTGTTGAACCACTGGGTAGTGCCCATGTGTAAGAATCAGCACCAACACCTCCGGCAGTAGAGAAAGCAACACCAGTTTGGTTAGCACAGAAAACAGAAGGATTTGCAACAATTACAGCTGGTCTTTCTGGGATAGCACGTACCTGAATACAACGTGCGGTGCCGGTTCTACAAGAATTTTTTCCTGCAACACAAAGGCTATATGTACCGGTTCCGGCATTCTGGAAGTCAACAGTTACATTATTGGTGAAATTTCCAAGAACTATTGATGCGTTTGGTGGTAATGTCCATAAATAACTAGTTGCATGGTTAGAAATTCCTGCTGTATATGCTAACTGTGTTTTACAGGTACCATAAACTTGTCCACTTAAAGATGCAGGAACAGAAGGCATATCAATAACCGTTGCAAGTTTTTTTACAGGGGTTGTGAAGCAAATATTTGAAGCTGTAACAGTAACATCTCCCCCTGTGTAGGTAGGCCCGTAATCAACTACTATTGCATTTGTTGTTTGACCGCTAACTAAAGTTGCTCCGGCAGGAACAGTCCAAGTATAAGAAGAAGCTCCAACTACTGCAGCTGCTGTATAATTTACACCAAGCATGTTCTCGCAAACTCTTGCAAGACCTGTAATAGTAGGTGTTGATAATTTATATCGTGTCCATGATCTGGCTGAGTCTAAACTATTACCGCACTCATTTACTGCATAAACATAAACTGAATATCCTGAATTATTTGTTGAATCAAAAGCTAAAGTAACAGCATCACTACCCTGACCATTTAAAATTTGAACGCCATCAGAATGCGTCCATAAATAACTTGTTGCATCCATTTGTAAAGGAACTGAATAAATTATACCTGAAGTTCCAGGGCAGGTAGTTGCCTGTACGCCACTAATTGCTCCCGGTTTAGCCGGCACTTGTTTAATATCAAGTGTGGCTGCATTCGAAGTAACTGATGACCCACAATTGTTTGATACAATAACATCATACTGATCAGCATCTGTACTATCTGCACCGGTAATATATAATGTATCACTATTTGCACCTGAAATTTTACCTCCATTACTCAAAGGTGTACCATTTCTGCGCCACTGATATTGGAGATTCATTCCTAAAGCACTTACAGAAAACATGGCCTGTGTACTGTTACAGGTTTCGAAATCCTGAGGCTGAGTACTGATAGCAATATTTTTTGAGGTAAGCAAACAGCGTGGACTGCCGGTAGCACAAGCATTTGTAATGGTAACACAAATTTTACCTGAAACAAATGTGTTTGGGTAATCAATATCAATATTATTTGTTCCTTGTCCGTTTAGAATTGTTCCAGGGCCTGTTAAAGTCCAGTTGTATGAAATTGCAGTTGGGCTTGAAGTAACAGTATAACTTGTTGTTCCATTACAAATTCCTGCTGCAAGACCACTAATAGGTTGTGGAGTTTCCGGAGTTGCTCTTACACGAATACTTCTGTTAGAGCTTGAACCACAGCCATTATTTGCTTTTACATAAATATCGGTATAATTATAGTTTAATGGGAAAGTTATCTGAACAGTATCATTACCCTGTCCCACAAGTGTTACTCCAGGAGCCACAGTCCAGGTATAAGATGTAACCGGTACGCCATTAGATGGACTAGTACTATAAGTTGCTGTTCCTGTACAAATTTCTGTAGGACCGGAAATTGCTGTTGGTGTACCCGGAACACCTGCATTCACTGTCATACATCGAAACCCACTCCATGCACATCCGTTGCCGACACGCACACAAATATTTCCACCATTAAAACCTGCATTGTATTGAACAGTAATACTGTTGGTGCCTTGCCCTGTTAGCAGTGTTGCATTATTGGGAATGGTCCAATCAAATACTCTGTTCACCTGATTAGTTACTGAATAAGTCTCAGTATTTCCGGGACATGCAAAATTAGATCCTGAAATAAGTGATGCTCCTGATGGTGCACCTGCAGGTGTTAATGCTTTACAATATGGTGCTGAATTAACGCAACCGTTATAAGCAGTTACACAGAGGTTTCCCGGAGCAGAAAATAATGGACCGTAATCTACTGTTACAACAGTTGCTGTTGTAGTATATGGGTTCTGACCACTGATGGTTGCACCGGGAGGCAAATTCCAAGTGTAACTAATTGCATTTGTAACAGGTGTTAACGTATAAGTTAATGACATGCCAGGGCATGCGCGAAGATCGCCAGTCATTCCTGAAAACGATCCTAAAGGAGGGCATTGTGCTGATGAAGTATTAATACTCATTGCAGCAATTGTTATTAAAATCAGAAAGATTTTTTTCATTTTAATTAGTGTTGATTTTGACTTTTTCATTTTGTATGCGGATATTTGATTTAAATAGAATTAACTTACTTATACACTAAATTGGTTAAAGTTTTAGGGATGCATTTTATATACAATTTCTCTAATGCTTTTAGTATTACAAAAATGCAATACAAAACGGGGTGATTTAATGAAATTTACAAACACTGCAACCCTTTTATCCACAATAAAATGTTTATTACATGGTTTTCTTATAGGAATAGTTGATTTACATTAAGCCTAATTTAGCTCATTCAAATTACTTCTTTCACATAAAAAATAAAATGGCCAAACGCAAAAACTTACAGGCTGAAGTAAATACCATAGACTCGGTTGAAAGCAAACCGGATATTAAGCGAAAAACTGTAAAACCAAAAACAGAAAAATTTAACTTTAAATGGTTAGCAAATGAACAATTACACCAGATTATCGGACTGTTTTGTATTCTGATTAGTATTTTTCTGACCATTGCTTTCATCTCCTATCTTTTTACCTGGAAAGTTGATTTTGACAAAGTTAAAAATGGATGGTGGGCATTACTTACAGACCGGGATTTAAAGGTTGAAAACTGGTTAGGCAAAACAGGAGCATTATCTGCAAATTCATTTTTTTACAATGCTTTTGGGCTAAGCAGTTTCTTATTTGTTTTTATGTTGTTCTTATCAGGATTTAAATTGGTTTTCCGACATGCCCTACTTCCTTTTGGACGTACTATAAGAATTGCGATTTTTTCACTGCTCTTTATTTCAATTGCATGTGGATATATTTTTAAAAACACCAGTTTGTTTTTATTTACAGGTGGCACATTCGGATTTGAAACATCACAATGGCTTCAATCTACAATAGGAAATGCCGGAACAGGTCTATTACTTGGCTTTACCCTTCTTTCTTTTTCAATCATAACATTTAAGTTTAAATTAAAACTTCCCGCACTAAATAAAAATAATATTCAACCTGAGGAGAAAGATGTATTAATAACTGAAGTACAATCAGAAAATAATATAAATACAATTGCAGATGTAATTCCTAATGAAGAAGAAGAAATAAGAAACACTTCTCCCGTAAATTTTGAAATAGAACCGGATATGGATAAAGCCATTTCTGATTTGATGAAACCTGAAGATCAACAAAATCAA
>ERZ724514.486-NODE-486-length-17815-cov-4.962669_pt1 | contig 17815 bp, 20 predicted proteins | sample MGYA00376047_ERZ724514 | MGnify/ENA primary metagenome ERZ724514 (study PRJEB28724, sample SAMN07190883) | activated sludge metagenome | isolation source: activated sludge of sewage treatment plant in Hong Hong | place: Hong Kong | collected 2016-03-17 ...
TCCCCGAACGCGCCGCTTCTGCGCGCAACTGTAGTTTCAGATGCCTGCAATTCGAATGGATGAATTGAAAGGAAGGATTCGCTGAAAATTCCTGCTGTTCAGTGTTTCGCTTCGCGTCTTCATCCTGATCGAAGGCGTACAGGCGGCCTTTGCCGCCCAGTTTTTGCAGTATCAACCTGGAGTGTCCTCCTCCGCCAAATGTCGCATCGACATAGATCATGCCTGGCATAACATTCAGATAATCAATAGATTCAGCAAGAAGGACTGTCTCGTGATACATTTTTTAATTGTGCGTTGCGAGCCGCGGCACATGGCCTGTGGCTGCAACCTGTAACTTCATTATTCCACGTCTCCTACCCCGTCCAGACCACCGCCCATAACGTTATTGGCGAGATCGGCAAAGTCGTTGACATCCATCGCGGCAACGCGCGCATGTTCATCAGGCGACCATATTTCAATTCGATCATCCATAGCGACGAGTACGGCATCCTTGCTCAGGCCCGCATAATCCATCAAATGTTTTTGCAGAAGAATTCGATCCGCGCTATCGGAGGCGATTGGATACGCTCCGAGGTAAAAGGAGCGAATAAAGGCGCGGTTCCGGTCATTAAAACGATTGAGACGGCTCAACTTGGCAGCGATGCCATCCCAGACCGGTTTTGGGTAAAGTGTGAGACACTTTTCAAAACCCCTGTTGACTACAAACTCATAACCGGAACCCTCGCCGTTGGGTTTATCACCCAGCTGGCGGAGCAGCGCTGTTGGAAGGCGCATGCGGCCCTTGTCATCAAGAGCGACGGGATATTCGCCTATGAGTTGCATGTTTTCAGTGTGGGACTGACTTATTTCTGCTTCGGAGCGCTACAGACGTTGTAATTGTGGGATACTCGCCTATAATTCACCGCCACAAATGTATCCTCTTTTCCCACATTTTCCCACATTCCAACATTTTTTCCTGTTTTTTTTACATAAAAAAGTTATCATTTTTTATTAAATATTGATAATCAATACTTTAAAATATTTCTTTTAAATGTTAAATTGAAATAAAAAAATGCCCGGTAATGTAAAACCGAAATGAAACATACCTTTTTGGCCGCGCAAAACGCATTTATTGGCTTGAACACGCGCTTTCCGGTGTTTGAACCAGGCAATATCCTCTGAATTCAGAAAGGAGTGGGAAAAAGTGGAGACTTTTCAGATTAGGCTCCAGGGCAGGTGGGTAAAAGTGGGAACAGGTATGACAGGCCATGCACCGGCATGAGCCATTTCGGGTTTTGAACAGTAAGGATTGGCGCAAGTACGCGGATAGATCGCAGGTACTCAATACCCGCCCGCAGCATCATCGCCGCGGTTGTCGGCCACGCCCTGCCAGCGGCCGTCTCCGAGCCGCAGAATGGCCTCTACCCTGCCAATCGGGCTGCGCGGTTCCACCGTATGCCCCATCGCGCCGAGCCGGTTCATGATTTCCTCACTGACAGCTCCTTCCTCCACAAATATTTTGTCGGGTTTCCACTGGTGATGAAACCTTCCGGCCTTTACTGCGTCGGGCAGCGGCATATCAAACGCTGCCACATTTACAATGATCTGGAATACACTGGTAGGTATGGTGGTTCCGCCGGGGGTACCGACGACCATCCAGGGAGTACCTTTCCGGGTAATGATGCAGGGGGTCATGCTGCTCAGCGGGCGTTTGCCGGGCGCCACGGCGTTGGCTTTGCCGCCCACGGCGCCGTACAGGTTGGGCGCGCCGGGTTTTGCGCTGAAATCGTCCATTTCATTGTTCAGGATAAAGCCGGCGCCTGTGACCACCACCCGGCTGCCATAACTATCGTTGAGTGTTGTGGTAACCGAAACGGCGTTGCCTTCCGCGTCTACGATTGAAAAATGCGTCGTCTCCTCGCTCTCCTTCACCTTTCCGGCCTGTATACCTGTGCTGGCGCTCGCCTTCGCCGGATCGAAATCGGCCATACGCGACCGGATATAGGCGGTATCCGTCAATTGCTTCAGCGGGACTTTCCAGAAATCCGGATCGCCCATATGCTCGGCGCGGTCGGCATACGACCGGCGTTCGGCCTCCGCCATCAGGTGAATCGCCTGTGCGGAATGGAAACCATAGGACTTCAGCGGATAGTCCTCGATCATACCCAGCAACTGGCGCAGAATGATGCCTCCGCTGCTGGGCGGCGGCATGGCAATGATGTGCAGGTCTTTGTAGTCAAATTCGAGGGGCGTCCGCCAGACGCTTTTGTAGGTACTCAGGTCTTCATAACTGATCAGTCCGCCTCTTTTGGTCATCTCGTTGACGATCAGCATCGCCGTACCCCCTGCATAAAACCCGTCGCGGCCATAGCCGGCGATGCGCGCCAGCGTCTGCGCAAGTTCTTTCTGAATCAGCCAGTCGCCCGCCTGCCACTCCTCCATTTTTACAAAGGCGGGCATAACGGAAGACTGCCGGACAAACGTGTAGCGCTCGGCGTGCAGGTTTTTGGCCTCCTGTTCTGTTATCTGGAACCCTTTTTCGGCGAGTTCGATCGCGGGTGTTACCAGTTCGCCCCAACTCAGCCGACCGTATTTCCGGTGCGCTTCCCACATTCCGTCGACAGTACCCGGCACCCCCGAAGCGAATATCCCAAGCCGGCTTTTCACGGCAATAACATTACCTGCAGAATCCTGATACATGGTCTCCGTGGCTGCCGCAGGGGCTTTCTCGCGATAATCGAGCGCTGCCGTCTGGCCGTCTTTTCCACGATAGATCATAAACCCGCCGCCGCCGATATTACCCGCCTGGGGATATACAACCGCCAGTGCAAACTGTACCGCCACCGCCGCGTCGACCGCATTGCCGCCCTTGCGCAATATTGCCAGTCCGACCCTTGTTGCCAGTGGGTGCGCCGTAACCACAACCGCACTGTCGGCTACTACCGTTTTCTGAATTTCATAAGGAAATGGAACGATTTGCGCCCCCAGGCCGGCAGCAAACAGAAAAAAGGCGGCCAAAACCGGCAAGTATTTTCGCAAGAAACTCATAGTGAAAGTTTTATACAGTAAGATTGAATGATTATGGATACATCCGGATAGCAAACCTATAATGTGATTTGCATACTTGGATAAGTTCGCCCTACATTTGGCAAAAAACTGAGCACTTTGATCGGAAACATGGTCATTTCCCAGAAAGATATCCTGGCAAAACTGCACGACGCATTGCAGTCTGAAGGCGTGGTTTACCACAAAAAACTGAATATCCTGGCCAAGAAAGCGCTTGGAGGCGAGCGGATCATCACCATCACCGGCGACGGCCCGGAAACGAGCAACCAGGCCCGTGAGGGCGATTATATCGTGCAAAACCAAACCAAGGCAGGTGAACAATACGTCGTCCCTGGCGAAGAGTTTTTGCGCAAATACGAACCGGTTGAAGCCACTGCTGCAGACGGGTTTGCGGAATACCGGTCGCTGGGCGAGATCGTGGCTATCGAACTTACAGCAGAACGCCTTCATCAACTCGATCTGCCGGAGGAGTTCATTTTCCGGACCGACTGGGGTGAGGAAATGATCGCCAAGGAAGGCGACTTTATGGGTGGGCCCGCCGACCTGTCTGAAGTATACCGACTGGCCCGAAAGGAGTTTTTCGAGACCTATAGCAGATAAATGCTTCAATTCCAACATCTTACCTGTAATGGAAACAACTTTAAAGTCAAAAATGACCCCGGATGAATACCTCGGCAAGCGTGTCGAGGAACAGTTCGCCTGGTATGAAGGCAAAAGCGCCCTGATGAAACGCAACTACTACCGCTGCAAGGTCATTGTGATCGTAAGCAGTGCGCTTATTCCGCTGCTGGTCGGCTTCTCCGACTCCATCAACGAAAACCTGAAATACGTTGCCGGCGCGCTTGGCGCCGTGGTGGCCATTACCGAAGGTATTCTTTCTCTGAAAAAGTACCGCGAGAACTGGCTCATCTACCGCACCACTGCCGAATCGCTGAACCGTGAGAAAATTTTTCTGGTCAACAGGGTCGGTCCTTACGGCGAAGGCGACGAATCCGAATTGTTCAAAAAGTTTGTGGAACGCGCCGAACAGATCATGGCCAGCGAAAATTCCAGCTGGATGTCGGCTTCGCAGGCGAAGACGGATGAAAACGCAGGGTAGTTGGCAGTAGCAGTAGCAGTGGGCCGTATCGGAGCGGTACTTTACAGCGATTATTGCCCCTGACGAGATTCGATCAAAATTTCCGGCCGGTTTCCATCAGATTTTCCTGAAAAAACCGTTAACAGGTGAATCTATCCAACCACAAGACATCCGGGAATGCGCAAATCGACCATATTTTTTTTACTCCTTCTTCCCACTTTTACGCTCCAGTCGCAAAGCAATGCAGATTGCTCTACTGCGATGGACATTTGCAAAAAACAGGTTTACCACTTCGACCACGCGGGCGGAGAAGGACTAAACAACCGCGAAGCAGACTTCATCGCCTGCTTTATGAACAGCGACAACTTTGGCAATGCCGAAGAAAATTCAACCTGGATAAAATTCGAAGTGGACAAAAGCGGCACCCTCACTTTTGCCATCACGCCACACCGGCTCGACGACGATATCGACTTTGTAGTGTTCAAACTCCCGGCCAGCGGCGATTGCAACGACAAACAGATCGTCCGCTGCATGGCTGCCGGGGATACGCCCGAAAATGCCTTCAGCAGCAAATGCATGGGTGAAACAGGACTCCGGAACGGTGAAACGGATACGAGCGAGGACGCAGGTTGTTCCGATACCCTCGACAATGCCTGGCTCGCCCCGCTGCGCGTGGTGGCAGGTGAAAAATACGTCATACTCGTCAGCAATGTCACCTCGCGCGGACCAGGGTTCAGCATACGCTTCGGCGGCTCGGCCAAACTGCCCTGCGATACGGAAAAAGAAAAACCCAAACAGGTAGCCAAAAAACCGACGCCCAAAACCGAAAAACCCAAGCCGCTGGAAAAACCCAGGCCCCCGGTCGTTGCAAGCGCATCCGTCAAACCCGACTCCATCGGTGGCCGTTCCGTAGAGGTCGGCAAATCCCTTTCGGTGAAAAACCGCAAGATCAAGGTGAAAATCTGGGACAGCCAGATCGAAGACGGCGATATCATCTCCGTTTATCTCGACGACAAAAAAGTGATCGACCGGCTCTACCTGCGCCTAAAGCCGCAGGAGTTCGAGATCGAACTGCCACCCGGCAAAGAACACTACCTCACCGTTTATGCCGACGATTTTGGCAAGGCAGAGCCCAACACCGCCATGGTATCCGTATTTGATGGCATCCGGGAGCAGATCATCGACCTGGTCGCGGACCGGAAAAAACAGGAAAGCGTAAAGATCACCATGGAATAAAAAGACCGCCGGGAACAGATATCCGGCAGGCCTTGCATCAACTTTTATGCGGCATGGCTGTTTGATCAGTCATTCCAAATCTGCTCCGCCATTCCGCTTATGCTTGGTTTCCGATTTTCCGACTACAAACCCGATCCCAACCAGTCGACCTTCGACCGGCTGTTCAAGATATTCCAGGAATTAATGCTCTATACCTCCGGCGATGTAACGGAGGCGCTGGCCTGGCTCAATGAACTGGACCGCGAATACAAGCTCACCAATGACGACTACGGCATGGGCGACTTTCTCCGCGAACTGGAAGAAAGGGGCTATATCCGGCGCGACGGCGATGGCCAGGGCGGCATGGGACCTACGAGAAAACTCGAGATCAGTCTGCGCCAGAAAAGCCTTGACGATATATTCGGAGACCTGAAAAAAGCGAAAAGCGGCAAGCACAACACAACCGTTATCGGCCAGGGCGACGAGTTTACAGCCGACGTGAAACCCTACGAATTCGGCGACAGCCTGGATAATCTTGCAGTCACCAACTCCCTCAAAAACGCCTATATCAACCACGGCATCGAAGAGTTCAACCTTACCCAGGATGATCTCGAAGTGCACGAAACCTACTCACAAAGCCAGATGTCGTCGGTGCTGATGATCGACATTTCACACTCCATGATCCTGTACGGGGAAGACAGGATCACCCCTGCCAAAAAAGTCGCCCTTGCCCTGGCGGAATTCATCCAGACCCGCTACCCCAAGGACACGCTCGACATCCTCGTATTCGGCGACGATGCGTGGCCCATCGAACTCAAGGAAGTGCCCTATCTGCAGGTTGGACCATACCATACCAATACTGTTGCGGGGCTCGAACTGGCCCTGGATATTCTCAAGCGCCGCCGAAATCCGAACAAACAGATATTCATGATCACCGACGGCAAACCCACCTGTCTGAAAATCGGCAAGAACTACTACAAAAACTCGTTCGGACTCGACCGAAAAATCGTCAACCGCTGCCTCAACCTGGCCATGCGATGCAAAAAACTCAACGTCCCCATTACCACCTTCATGATCGCCCGCGACCCCTACCTGGTACGCTTCGTGGAAGCCTTCACGCAGACCAACAACGGCAAGGCGTTTTACTCTTCCTTGCAGGGTCTGGGGTCGTTTGTGCTGGAAAACTATAAAAAGCGCAAGCGCAAAAAGTAATGCCAACCAACCATTAAACCCTGAAAAACCCGAAACCTTCCTACTTTTGCCCCATGTACATTCTGCTGCTCTCCATCGTCATCGGTCTGTTCGTGGCCATGTTGTTTGTCAACCTGTACTTCAGGGCCAAAGTGTTCAAGGTGTACGGCGTGCTGGTGCGCAACAAGGTTGAGTTTGGCGCCGCACACATCTTCAACAGGCAAAAACTGGAAGCGGAGATACTGCCCCGCTACCCGCAGTTCCGCGACGAGATTGAAAGTTTCATCCGCCATATGCGCTATTCCATCCGCATGGCTACCGTGCTGCTGCTGCTGATCACGGCATTCGGGGCCATCCTGATGTACTTCCGCTGAATCTGTCTTCCCGTATGAAAAGTAACCTGTTACTGTTCCTGCTGCCCCTGCTGGCGCCGGCCTGTACACCTGCATCCGAACCGCAGCCCATATCCCCCCTGGCACAGATCGAGCCCGGGCGGTACAACGCCGCCATTCTTGTAATGGACGGGGTGTACAATACGGAACTCGTCGCCCCGATGGATATCTTTCACCATACCCGGTTCCGCGACAGCATCCGCGCAATCAACGTATTTACGGTTGCAGAGGACAGGCGAATGATCACCACCTTTGAAGGGCTGCACCTGACGCCCGATTTCAACTTTACCAGTGACTCCCTGCCCCATATCGATATCCTGATCGTGCCGAGTGCGGAACACCACCTGGACAGCGACCTCGACAATGCCCGGATGATCGAATGGGTAAAAAACACCGGGCTGAAGGCAGATTTTGTCATGTCGCTCTGCGATGGCGCCTTCGTACTCGCTAAAGCCGGACTGCTCGATTCGGTGCAATGTACCACGTTCCCGGACGATACTGGGCAGTTGAAAAAAATGTTCCCGCACTTGAAAGTAGTGGAGGGCGTATCTTTTGTTCACGACGGCAAATACATCACCTCAGCAGGGGGCGACCGCTCTTTCGACGCAGCGCTTTACCTTTGCGAACACCTTTACGGTAAAAACATCGCCGACCGACTCGCGCACGGGCTGGTGATCGACTGGAATTTGCAAAGCATAAAACACCTGGCGCCGGGAAAAGAACAACGATGAGCGAAACACCAACCACGAAACGGATCGCCCTCCTTGGCGCAGGCCATCTCGGCAAGATCCACCTGAAATGCCTACGCGCAACCGAATGCTGGGAACTGGCCGGATTCTACGATCCGGATGATAAAAATGCCGCATCTGTCGTTGACCAGTTTGGCGTAAAACGTTTTCGCTCGCTCGACAAACTGCTTCAAGAGGTAGATGCCGTCGATATCGTCACCCCTACCCCGTCCCATTTTAAACTCGCGGCCAAAGCCATACGCTCCGGCAAACATGTGTTTATTGAAAAACCCGTCACTGCGAGCGTTCCGCAAGGCAGAAGGCTGCTTCAACTTGCCGAAGAACAAGGGGTTAAGGTGCAGGTCGGCCACGTAGAACGCTTCAACCCCGCCTTTCTGGCACTGCGCGACATGGTACTGTCGCCCATGTTCATCGAAGGGCATCGCCTGTCCGCTTTTCAGCCCCGGGGTACAGAGGTATCCGTCATCCTGGACCTGATGATCCACGACCTGGACCTGGTGTTGCACCTCGTTCAATCACCGGTATCGAAAGTCAGCGCCAGCGGCGTGGCGGTACTCAGCCATACACCCGACATTGCCAATGCGCGAATCGAGTTTGTCAATGGCGCTGTCGCCAACCTGACGGCCAGCCGCATTTCGATGAAGCAAATGAGAAAAATGCGCCTTTTCCAGCCCGATCACTACCTGAGCCTCGATTTTCTGGAAAAAAACGCCCAGATCGTGCGCCTTTATGAACAGGACGCACACAACCTTCCCCCGCAGGAACAACTCATGGAATTCGAAACGGCCGCCGGAAAGAAATGGCTGCAACTTCAAATGCCTGAAACAGCGCCGGTGAATGCCATTCAGCGCGAGCTGGAAACTTTTTTCGACGCCATTCACCGGGATACCGAACCGGTGGTTACCCTGCGCGACGGTTTCGAGGCTTTGAAACTGGCGCATCGCATCCTCAAGGAGATCGATATCCGGCAACGAAAATTTATATAGTGCGTCGTCCAATGGTCATAGTATGAAATTCATATTGCAAACAAACAGGCTGCTGCTGCGCGAACTCACCCCCGAAGACGCGCAAAACATGTACCTCCTGAACCTCGATCCCGAGGTGATCCGGTATACCGGCGACGGCCCTTTTGCAAGCGAGGCGGAGGCCCGACTGTTTCTTGAAAACTACGACCACTACAAAAAATACGGCATGGGCCGCTGGGCAGTGATCCGCAAGTCGGACGAGGCTTTTCTGGGTTGGTGCGGACTCAAATACATTCCGGATTTCGGTGAGCATGACATCGGATACCGTTTTTTCAGGAAATACTGGGGCCTGGGCTACGCGACGGAATCTGCGAAGGTCTGCCTGGAATACGGTTTTGACGCGCTGGGTCTGACGACAATTGTCGGAAGGGCCATGCGCGACAACCTGGCCTCCATCAGGGTGCTGGAAAAGATCGGGCTGCGCTTTCACGGCGATTTTGACTTTGAAGGGCATTCCGGCGTGGTCTATCGTCTCGACAAGCAGATAGCGAGCCTGTGATTAAAAAGCCTGTCGGCCTCTTCAGAGTCTCACTATAGTTCGGTTCACCGCTAGTGCGGGAAAACCTCCAGCGCCATGGCCATACTTTTCCCGAATGCCGAGCGATCGATGGAAAGATCGGCCTCCACATCGTCGAAGAAGAACACCAGGTTTTCGGTGGCCATGTTCCCGGTAAGGTCATCTTTTGCCATTGGGCAGCCCCCGAAGCCGCGCATGGCGCCATCGAAGCGGCGGCAGCCGTTGCGCCAGGCAGCGTCTATTTTTTCTCGCCAGTTGTGCGGTTGGGTGTGCAGGTGCGCGCCGAATTCAATATCCGGATAAGCCGGGATCAGGTTGCCGAACAGGTAGGAAATATTCTGCGGATTGGAGCAGCCGATCGTGTCGGAGAGCGAAAAAATGCGGATGCCAAAAGGCACCAGTTCGTCGACCCAATGCTGCACGATATCCACATTCCAGGGATCGCCGTACGGGTTTCCAAAACCCATGGACAGGTACAGTACCAGCTGTTTGCCGTGTTTTTCACAGAGGTCCTGAATCGCTTTGGTCCGCTCGAGGCTTTCAGATATCGTCGCATTGGTGTTGCGCAACTGGAAGGTTTCGCTGATGCTGAACGGATAGCCGAGGTATTGTATCTCCGGATGCTTACAGGCATCTGCTGCGCCGCGTTCGTTGGCTACGATCGCCAAAAGTTTCGTCTTCGTTCGGGAAAGGTCTAACTTTGCCAGCACTTCTGCCGTATCGCGCATTTGCGGGATAGCTTTGGGGCTGACGAAAGAACCAAAATCAATAGTATCAAAGCCGACACGCAACAACTGGTTGATGTAAGCAGCTTTGATATCCGTCTCGATATAATCCGGCAAGCCCTGCATGGCATCTCGCGGACATTCGATGAGTTTAATGGGCGGTCGCTTATTTGGAAGGATAGGTTCTGGCAAAGTGGTGGTGTGATTTATCTGGTCCGTTTAAACAAAAATGGCAGGCCAAAGTTATGCCTTCGCTACAAACACCTGCAAAAACCGTATTCATTACCCTGTAAAATTTTTACCATTTAACATTACTCCGCTACAGGAGACGCTCCATGAAGAATAAAGGATACTGGATATTGCTCGGCTTTTTATTTATAGTGTTCGGCCTTACATCAATTGTACTGCAGTTGATTGGCGTGGGTTGGTGGTTTCTTCAGTTCCTTGAACTGGGCGGACGGCTGCTCGCATTCGTCTTTAAAATCCTCATGGTGCTCGCCGGCGTGCTGATCGTGGTTTTCGCCCATACGGACTGGGATCGCGAACGGATGGACAGCAGCGGGAATGAGTGATAAGTGGTAAGTGGTAAGTGATAGGTTTCGGCCGGAACTTAATCTGCCGGCGGGTGGTTTGAGTTGCACGTAATGAGAAAGCACACTGATTCCAGGACCATGACGCACCTCCGGATTTTTGGCGAGTCGATTATCGACGAAAAAGCGATTGAACAGATCAGGCGCTGTGCCGCTTCTCCTGAAGATTTGGGCGCCCTGACCGCCGATGCACATTATGGGTATGGCCATCCGATTGGAGGTGTCGTGGCCTATAAAGACAAGATCAGCCTTTCCGGTGTGGGTTTTGATATCGCCTGCGGCAACAAAGCCTGCCAGACCAATATCCGTGCAGCCGACCTCGACACGGATAAGGTCATGGACGAGATTTTCAAAAACATCGGCTTTGGCATGGGGCGCCCGAATCCGAAACCCATCGACCACCCTGTGTTCGATCACATTGCAAAGGCGGCATTCCAACCACAGCAAAAGATGATCCGGTTGGCTATGGACCAACTGGGCACCGTTGGTTCGGGCAACCACTTCGTCGATCTCTTTGAAGACGAGGATGGCTGGCTCTGGATCGGCGTGCACTTTGGTTCGAGGGGCTTTGGACACAAAACCACCTCGGGTTTTATCGCCCTTTCCAAAGGAAAAGCATTTGAGGAACGGGTGCACGAAGGCGGCATGGACGCCCCGCCGATCCTCTTTGACGCAGACAGCGCGCTGGGCCAGGACTACCTCGCCGCCATGCGCCTGGCAGGAGAATACGCGTATGCGGGCCGCGATGTCGTAGTAGACAAGGTGCTGGAGATACTGAGGGCCAAGTCAGTTTTTGAAGTACACAACCACCACAATTTCCTTTGGGAAGAAGAGCATTTTGGGGAGCGATACTACGTCGTGCGCAAAGGAGCGACGCCCGCTTTCCCGGGACAATACGGCTTCATCGGCGCCACCATGTCCGACATTTCCGTTATTGTCCGCGGCATAGATTCCGAAACGAGCCGGCAGGGGCTGTATTCTACTGTCCACGGTGCAGGTCGCGCGATGAGCCGCAACCAGGCTGCCGGGAAAAAGCGCTGGAAAAACGGCAAGGTGGAGTACCTCAGCAAGGGCGTAGTGGACTGGCCGAAAGTGAAAAAAGAGATCAAAAAGAAAGGCATCGCCTTGCGCGGCGGCGGGGCCGACGAGGCGCCGGAGTGCTATAAAAAACTGTACCAGGTGCTGGCCTTTCACGAAGGAACCATCGAAACGATGCACCGCCTGCGGCCCATTGGCGTGGCCATGGCGGCGCCGGACATGTACGATCCGTACAAGGACTAAAAATGCGCGATCATGCAGGCAACCGGAGGGTGTAAAATCAGATCAGGGTAAAAAACACCTTGCTCACCAACACAAAATAAAAACATGAAACCACTCCTGATTTCCGCCCTGTTGCTGTTTTCGCTCCAACTCACCGCACAAACGGATACTGCTGCAGATTCGCTTGCCACAGACGACAGGGTCTATGAAATGTTTGATGTCCAGACTCCGCCAAAGTTTCCGGACGGCGAGAAAGAACTGCTCAGGTATCTGTCTCAAAACATTCAATACCCGGCAAAAGCAAGAAAAAAGAGTACTGCCGGCACTGTTATCCTCACTTTCGTCGTCAACAAGGACGGCAGCATCAGCGATGTCAATACCGTAAAAGACATTGGCAACGGTTGCGGTGAAGAAGCAGCGCGGGTCGTAACAGCCATGCCCAACTGGACACCGGGGGAATTGCACGGCAACGTAGTGCGCGTGCGTTTCACCCTACCCATCCGCTTCACTCTGTGAACCCTTAAAATGCCCGCTGTATGCGGGTGTCTCGTAAGCGCCCTGTAAATCCTGCCTAAAAACTCCAGTTCCTGTCAAAAGTGCAATATGGCGGACTTACAAGACGCCTTCATTTTTCATTTTGGGTGCCAATGCCTGTAACTTGGCCGTCAAATGCCATATACCATGCGTTGTATCTTTTTTTTGTTGCTTTTTGTTCAAAGTGCATCTGCACAAACCGGCCACGGGGTTGCGCCACGGAAAATCTATGCCATCAGCGATGTGTCCACTGTCCCGCAGTTTCCCGGCGGAGATGGAGCGTTGCTCGGATTCCTGTCCGACGGCATCCGCCTGTCAAAAACGGCAAACCTGACCTCCGGAAAGGTAGTCACCTCATTTGTCGTCAATCCGGACGGCAGTCTTTCCGACATTGAAATTATACAGGGAGATAGTAGCCTGGCCAGGCAAGTCAGGGAAAAACTCGGCCGGAGTCCTGCCTGGGCGCCGGGCACTATAGACGGCCTTCCTGTCTGCGTGCGCATGATGATCCCGGTTCAATTTGAATTTGACATGGAAGCGCCATCCCATGTTATCCGCCGGATCGACAGCCTCGACGTTGGGGAAGGCGTTCGGATCAAAACGGAAGAAATCTACCGGAAAGCCGTACCTGACCTTTCGTTCCGGATCAAAAAAGACAAGAAAAAACGGAAGGAACTTATCGAAGCGCTGGAAGCGCAATTCCAGGTGAATATCAGCGACGACAATACCCGTTCCCTAAAGACGGCGGGCGACCTCGCAGAACTCATCTATCGCGCCCAGGGAGGCATTACCATGTTCAGCAAGTCCGGATTCCAGGGAAAGGTAGAACGCCTGGCCGGCAGCCGCAATGATTGCGCCGGAGGGGACTGCCTGAATTACCCCGGTTCGATCATCGTACCCAAAGGCTTTATCGTCACCTTTTACACCAAACCCAAATTCAAGGGCGATCAACTTGTCGTCGATGCTCGCGGGCAAGAAGTGCGTATCAACAGTTTTATCGACCTGCAAATCAAAGGGTCGGTGCGCACGACCAATGAGGGTATCGTTTGGCGGGAGTCGATCAGGTCGATCAAGATCGATGGCACACAAAAATAACCGGACCAGGCAGACTAAAGTTAACATGAGTCATCCCGAATTTTCCTGAGTGAATGACCTCGGAGAGGTCAAATGTTTGTAGAAATGATCAGATACGGGTTTTACGACCTCGGAGAGGTCGCACCAGCGGTAATTACAAAGGTTAACATTCGACCTCTCCGAGGTCGTTACGTCTCCCCAGGCCATTGATCTACAAACATTTGACTTCTCCGAAGTCATTTTAAAAATTCGGGATGACTCATGTACCCTGATCAAATCAGATTTTCGGTTACAAAATCATGCCCATCCCGAAATCACGTGTTCGATAATGCGGCAGCATTCGTCGAGTTGTTCGGGTGTCATTACCAGCGGCGGTGCAAATCGGATGATGTTGCCGTGGGTAGGTTTGGCCAGCAGTCCGTTTTCTGCCATTTCGATACAGATATTCCAGGCCGTCTGGCTTTGTTCCGAATCATTGATGACAATCGCGTTGAGCAGGCCCTTGCCGCGCACCTGTGCGATCAGGTCGGGGCGCTTGTGCTGCAACGCTTCCATGCGGCCGCGAAATATGTTGCCCAGCGCTTCGGCATTATCGGCCAGTTTTTCGTCCTGCACCACTTTCAGCGCCTCCGTGGCCACGGCACAGGCGAGCGGGTTGCCGCCAAAGGTAGAGCCGTGTTCGCCCGGCTTGATCGTTAGCATGACCTCGTCGCTGCTGAGCACGGCACTCACCGGGAGCACGCCGCCCGACAGGGCTTTTCCCAGGATCAGCACGTCAGGCTTGAACCCGTAATGGTCGCAGCACAGCAATTTTCCGGTCCGGGCAATGCCGGTCTGCACCTCGTCGGCGATAAACAGCACATGGTGCTTTTTGCACAATTCGTACGCTCCGGGCAGGTAGTGGTCGTCGGGTACAAATACACCCGCTTCTCCCTGAATCGGCTCCACGATAAATCCGCAGACGTCGGGATCCTGCAGGGCAGCCTCCAATGCGGGCAGGTTGTTATAGGGAATCACGACATAGCCCGGCATATACGGGCCGAAGCCCTTCCGGCTGTCGGGATCGGTGGAGGCGGATATGGCGCCGAGTGTCCGGCCGTGAAAATTGCCTTCCACAAAAATGATCTTTGCCTGTCCTTCCGCGACGCCCTTTACTTTGTAGGCCCATTTCCGGGCGAGTTTAATGGCCGTTTCAACACCCTCCACACCCGTGTTCATCGGCAGCATGCGGTCGTAGCCGAAGTAGCGGGTGACAAACTCCGCGTATTCACCCAGCAGGTTGTTGTAAAATGCCCGCGAGGTCAGGGTCAGTTTCTGAGCCTGGTTTGTCAGCGCGCGGATAATTCTCGGGTGGCAGTGCCCCTGGTTGACAGCGCTGTAGGCAGAGAGAAAATCGTAGTACCGCTTCCCGTCCACATCCCAGACGTATACCCCCTGCCCTCGCTCCAGCACAACCGGCATCGGGTGATAATTATGGGCGTTAAATCGGTCTTCGAGTTCCATGTAGGCGGTGGCGGACGATGTGGTGGTCAGGACTTCCATATGTAAGCGGCGTGATAGAGTGAGCGATATGAAGGGTGGTGAATTATAGTGCAAAATTAGCGCATTTTGGCCGCAAAGCGTCAAATAAAAACAAAATGGCGGCCTTGGGTAAAACCCAAAACCGCCGCAGTAGTTTTCAATGTCCGTTAATATGTCCGGATATAGGCCCCTCAGTTTTCGTAGTTCTTGCGATAATCTTCGCGTTTGTGGTAACGCCCCCAGGAAAAGCCGAACTTCAGGCTGGCCTGCCCGAAAGCCCCCGAGAGGTCGTTGTTGTTCAGGCTGACATAGTCGACATTCCGGGCAAAGCGATAGCCGCCTTCCAGACCGAAACGGAACCAGCGGAATACGTTGATTTCCACACCGGCAGAAGGCTGGATGATGAACATGTTGTCGGTCCCTTCGCCGGACAAGGTAGCGTGGCCCCTGCCCAGTTCTACATTGATCATGGGGTGCACTGCCTTGTAGGGAACAAAGGCATACCCGATCCTGCCGCCGTTAAACCTAAAATCGAAGCGCTGGTTGTCGCCGTCCTTAAGCAGAATATCATCGCGCAGGCTGTAGTGCGTCCATCCCAGAAAAAGAGATTTTCCGAATTCAAAGCCGAAAAAGCCGCCCCTGTTGAACCCATCCGTGTTTTTATATCCGGTATATTGATGGCTGTAGCCACCCCAGATACCGGAGAGGCCCCAGCCGCGGGAGCCCAGTACGGTTTCTTCGCGTTGGGCGAAAATTGAAATACTCAAGAGCAGAAAAGCAAAGGCCAAAAAGCTGGATTTGGTACGCATGGTGTGTGGTATTAAGTTTTGCTACTGAAAGTGGATCATTGTTTTGAGGGGAGACGATCAAACTGACAGCAAGGTTACAGGAGAGGTTGCACCTGTACAATATCAAAAGGCTCCACAGACCCAATATTCACCTTTCACTAACGGGTTTTAACCTGTTTTAACAAAAAAAGGCTCACGAGGCCCTGCGGCGCAGTATGACCGACGACAGCAGCGTAACCAGCACGCCGACAGGGAGTGGTTCCATGAAGGTAAAAGCCACGCGCAGCAAGGGGTTTTTATACATGGTCTTGAACTCCTCCATCTTGGCGGCTTCCTGCCGGATCTGATCCACCGTTGCGCCGTTCGATTTCATTTGAGCCAGGGCATGTTCGATGTATGTATCCATAAAATCGGGCATCAGGGTTTGGTAAACGATCATCCAGGCGATAACGTAGCAGGCGCAGGAGATCAGGGTGATCAGGATGCCTACCTTGAAGGCCGTTCCAAACGAAAGTGCGCCGTCCGTGTAGTTGTCGCGAAATGCCCGGACACCCAGATACACAAATACCATACTCAGCAAAATACCCGCGTAGCCGAACAGTTCGCCATTCCGGTAGTCGGTAGCATTTTTGAAATAGATGGCAGTAGCGGTCATGAGCACGGCAGCAATGCCGCCGGAGATCAAACCGTAGGTCAGAATGGTCTTTTTCATGCAGTAATTTTTTTGTGAAACATGCTGCAAATGAAGCGGAAGCCACGCAAAAACCACTCGTCCTTTCGGGTGATTCGCGGTACCGGCTCCCAAAATCATACTTTCGGGTGAGCCGCTACTCCAGCAGTCCCAGCGCCTTGGCTTTCTGAATAGCCTGGGTACGGCGTTGAGCATCCAGTTTCCCGAATACGTTGGAAGTGTGTGTTTTCACCGTGTTCAGCGATACGAACAGCCTGTCGGCAATTTCCTGGTTACTCAGTCCCTGGGCTATCAGTTCCAACACCTCGTATTCCCGGGGCGTGATGCCGAGCCCCTCCAGCACCCTCGCTTTCGGCAGGGACGCAGGCCCGGCCTGCCGGGCCATCTCTTCAGGTTCTTGCCGCTTTTTACGGGCAATTTTTCCGCCTGCCCAGACGCCTACTACCATAAACAACAAAGCGATGATACCGATATACCAATGCTCCGCGTGCTCCATGATCAGGAGGCGGTACTGAAAGTACTGCAGGGCAGCCAGCAGGAGCCCCAGCACCAATCCGTATAGCGCAAGTGTGGTCCACTTCATTTTTATACAGCAGGCATATTCCGGTACAAAAATGAGAAAAGTCACCCTGAAACCCAGGATGACTTTTCTCTTAAAAAAAATAAAAACGGCAAAAATGCACCGATCAGGGTTTCAGTACAACCAGGCGCTTGGTACCGATCGTGTTGCCCTTGCTGTCCAGCAGGCTGTACAGGTAGGTGCCTTTTTTGAAGTCTTCGAGGGCGATTTTTATGGTTTTGCTGCCTGATATGGCATAGTTTTCTTTCCAGACCACCTTTCCGACGATATTGAAAATCTTGAGCGTATAATCGTCCTGCGGCAGATTGGTGCATTCAAAACGCACCCATTCCACTGCCGGATTCGGATGCGCCTGAATATTGGCGCTGCCGGGCGACGGCACAACGGGGGCATCAGTGGTTTCGTTGAACTTGTACTGCATGCTCAACACCTCGGAAAGGTCGTTACTCATGGTAGCAACAGCAATCTCCTGCTTCTCGGTACCGCTGTAAAAACGGTATGTCGTTGTCGTATCCGTGCCCAGAAAATTGCCCAGTCCGCCGGTTCCGGCTGGCAGGATGAGCGACAGGTCGACCCAGCCCAGGGGGAAAGGTGACGAGATGTACACATCGAGGTTGGTCGTAACATAGTCGACCCGTTTTTTGCGCAGCACAGGGTAGGAGCCGCCCGGAATCTGGCAGGTGCCCCAGGCGTCTACTGCATCCAGCCGCTCCGTGTGCAAACGCACACGTATGGAGTCGGGCGGCGAGAATCCCTGAAACAGAGAATCGGGGAGTTGCGCAGTAGAAAACGGCAGGGAGAGGTCTGTTTCCGCTTGCGTTATATCGAAAAAGGCCATGG
>ERZ724514.488-NODE-488-length-17758-cov-5.609953_pt1 | contig 17758 bp, 14 predicted proteins | sample MGYA00376047_ERZ724514 | MGnify/ENA primary metagenome ERZ724514 (study PRJEB28724, sample SAMN07190883) | activated sludge metagenome | isolation source: activated sludge of sewage treatment plant in Hong Hong | place: Hong Kong | collected 2016-03-17 ...
TAGTTTTGGCCGGTATGGTTGTCAATATCATTTTGGCCGTGTTTCTGATCCTCTACTACTTTGATTTTCTATGATTTTCCCGTCGTTCACGCCCCCAGACAAAGGGGCATTACCCGCCTTTGATTGAGCGCACCGGAACCCAATCGTTTCATCTCGAAAGTCCGCCATCATTTTGCTACGAGCGGTGATACGCAGGTCAGATCCTGAACTCGTGTATCCCGCTCCCCTCAGCACCTTGTAGGTTCCATATTCAGGACTTTCGGGATTTCGTTCCGCCGCCGCAGCATACGCCCCCTCAAGGTACCAATCCTCTACCCATTCCATCACGTTCCCGGCCCCATCCATCACTCCATAAGGACTGGCATCACTTCGTACTCGTCCTACCGGGGCCGTCACCTCGAAACCATCGTTAATGCGGCCCCAATTCGCACCGCCCGGCATCTCCACGTTTCCCCAGGGCCACAGGCGACCATCGGTACCCCGCATGGCTTTTTCCCACTCTGCTTCGGTCGGCAACCGCCGGCCTCGCCACTCGCAGTAGGCTTTGGCATCTTCCCAGGAGACATAGACCGCAGGCTGATTCACCCCTTTCATACGCCCAGTATTTTTCGCATATCGCGATGGAGGCCCTGACTTGCGATGGCCCGTCGCCTTCACAAAGGCCGCATACTGCGCATTCGTGACCTCGTATCGATCGATAAAGAACTCGTCAAGATAGATCTTCCGTTCGGGCTGTTCATCGAAGCCCCCCTGACTCGTCCCTCGGATGAACGGTCCCGCAGGAATACGGACGAGTTCCTCTTCCAAAGGTTGATCGGGGATAGAGGAATCTGAGGCGCTGCTCTGAGAATCCTCTTCTGAGTGCTGAACCTCGGACTCCAATGGAGTGGAAATCGTTCCACGGAGAATGGCGATGATAGGCAAACTGGCGGCGAAAAGCACCGCAAGGAGAAACACCACTTTGAAACGTGTTTCCAGCATGGTCCGACTGATTATTTCACTGCCGTGTCGGCATCCACGTCTTTCGCGCAACGAAACCCGACCGTGATATCATGGCGCCACGGTTTCGCCTGAAACCGCTTGGATGCACGGACATTCCGTTTCGTTTCTCTCCACGAACCGCCACGTATAATTCGCTGCTCGCCCTGATCCGGTCCTTTCGGATCTCGATATGGGGAGGCGCGGTAAAAATTTTCGTCATAGGCATCCGCCACCCATTCACCGACATTGCCTGTCATATCGTAAATGCCATACGGGCTGCGCCCCGATTCGAATGATCCTGGAGGGGCCAAATAACGAAATCCATCTTCCGCTCCGTCGATGTTGGCATAGCCGGAAATAAACTCCTCACCCCAGGCGTATCGGCGCTTCCCTTCCCCGCGAGCGGCCTTTTCCCATTCCGCCTCAGTGGGCAATCGCTTACCAGCCCATTTGCAATAGGCCTCCGCATCATCCCACGTCACGGCTATGGCGGGATATTCTGGCTTCAGCAACTTGGCAGGATCGTCTTCAAACACCTCGATCTTTCGTTTTACGCGTCTTGTCATCTTCAGAAACCGATCATAGGAATCTTGTGTCACTTCGTGTTTATCCAGAAAGTAGGTCTTCAAATAGACTTGATGCTCGGGTTTTTCATCCGGATCACTGTCATTATCACGGCTGCCCATCACAAACGGGCCCTCAGAGATTTGCACCATTTCTCGCCCATCATCCCCGATAAACGTCTTGTACATAGAAAAGTCCTGCGCCAGGGGCGCAGCGACGGGCTTGGCTTCGGTCGCGATGGAGAGGGCTAGCTGACGCATTTGCTTGGCCTTGTAGGATTCATAGACCAATCCCCCAATCATCAAAATGAACGATCCGAACACGAAAATAATCGACCCGATGAGTACGCCTCGATTTTCCATCGCCTTACTCGCACCTCATAATTTGGTCACTGCGGAGTGAGTTGCGTCTGCCTCACTCTCCTCTAACTGCGCGGCTTTTCTGGCCGCTCGCACATCCAGCAACATCGAAATCTGTACGCCAAGAAATCCGCCCATCGCCGCGCCCGCCCCGGCCCCAAACGAAACCTTTTCAACTCCGGCGATCAACCAGGCGAGCAAGCCTCCCAAGACGGTGCCGACCAATATACTGACGAGGAATCTGCGTCCACCCAGATAGCCAACCACCGCCCCGAGAGCGAGTCCAAGCCCAGCGGTCACGGGAATGGAGGAGGCACCAAGAAACGAGCCGATCAAGGCGCCGACCGTCGCCATGACCACAATGCCCAAGACTACATCAAACCATGTATTGGCCGTGGGTCGGTCCATACGCTGCGCGTCCTCAGTCAGATGTCCCTGTTCTACTTGGCCGGCCCGACCGTCACCGCGCCGAAATCAATCTCCACGCCGGGGCCGGCAAATAATGAAATTCCCCAAGCCTTGTCAGCCGGCTCATGCTTATGAATACGTTTGAAGTCTTCATACACATTGACCCGCTCTTCGACCCACTCCCCTACAGGCACCACTCCACTCTGCACGACCAATTCCGAACCGCTGAACATGCCGCCTTCGACGAACGTCCCCACCGGCTTGCCAGCGCTCCAGATGTATTTCGTAAAGACAGGAATGAACATCAGGTCGGTATCCAACGAGGCATACAGCGCTGCAACCGGCTCTGAATTACTCGGCGCCTTGTGAAGGCGCCATCGCCAAGTCAGGACTGGATACACCTTCGGGTCCCAGTCGATTTTGCGTTTTTTTATTCGCTGCCCCGCATCTTTCGCCGCAAGAAACTTTTTCCCCTCTTCGGACTGTAACTTGTATGCGTCCCGCCCTTTGGCCTGGCTGCGCTGATTTTCATGTTGCCAATCGACAGGAAACCCATCCTGGTCTGCAGACTGAAAATCTTCCAGCACCATCACGCCTGTCTCCGCTGCAGAAGCAGGCGCAGCTCCTCCGAGAATCGAACACAATGCAATACCGCTCAGCAGCCCTAAGGCACCCACTAATTTCCTCATACCCATTACGGCACTCCCTGATGAACCTTGTCTAGCCTTCATGCGAAGGAGATGGCAAAAACCCCGCCTCTTTCTCCGCGCTTACATCTTCATGCATCACCGGCTGCTGCCCTCGCTGACACACCCAAAACAAAAAGAACACCGCGCCCCAAAAGAGCACCATGTTGATCGTCACCATCTTCGCCGCAAAACCCAACGTGGGAGTAAAGGCCCAAGGAGACGTGTCCGGCATCAATTCGTTGACATGCCAGGCCAATCTGCCGGAGGAACGAATGTACCCCATGAGTCCCATCACCCAGGTGAATGCCGCCGCCAGGCCGAACAGGCCAACCATCCCTCGCACTGAAATCTGCCCCCACTGCACCGGACCGTGGATGGTTGCGCCTTGCAGCATGCGCCGGTTGAGCAACAATCCCAGCGTGACCACTAGCAGCGTTGTGACTGCTTGAGGACCAGACAATCCCACTCGAAGACTCGCCGGCAGATAAAACCCATAGATCGACAATCCGATGATGTGCGCTACCCCCAGGCCGAACAGCGCCCCCAGAATGACATTCCCCGCCCTGGCCCACGAAATGGTCATCGTTCGATTCGCACGACGGTAATAGATGTAACTCAACGCCGTGATGCAGATCATCACGTTGACCGCGCCGTTTTTCGAGGACATCACCCCGTAATTCCCGATCACCGGGTGTTGCGCGCCACCCATAGCTTTGACTTCCGTGCCGGTCATCAACAACGTGTGCGGAGTCAGCCAGATAAATAAACATCCCGTCAACGCCAATAACAGATATTGATAATAGGGCTGATAGCGCTCACCGCCCCGAATGCGTCCCATGCTCTGCCACAGGTAATAATTCACGCCCAGAAAGAGAGCGCCGATCAACAGCGCCTGCACCACGAAGAGCCAGGTCAGTAGCCCACCCATCATGGTGACGCCCATGCTCTGGCTGTAGGCGTAGACAGAACGCATCAGCCAATAGCCCGCGAAGGGCATGGGTAGTAACGCGCAGACCGTGACAAATAGAAACACGTAGCCGACCCAATCGTAGTACGCCCGCTCCTCCTGACTCTTCCCGGAAAAAAACCGGTAACAGGCATAGGCCAGCACCACCGCACCACCCGACATGATGTCCGCGAGGAACCGATGAAGATTGAGCGGATTCCAGAGGGCAGAGCGAAGTAAGTGCCATGGGTTGCCAAGATATCGTCCCTGCCCGTCGACACCAGAGGGCGCCATCATAAACGCAGACCAGGAATTCGCCAGCAGCAGTAATGACGTCCCGCACACCACCGCGAGCAGGCCGATCGAAAGATGAACCCATTTCGTTCCAGGCGCTGCCATTCGTTCCCAGCTGTAGTAGTAGGCGATGGTCAGGAAGGTGGTGCCGACAAAGACCAAGGCATACAGCGGCATCATGCCCTTGAAGGTGCCGCCCATGTACTGCATGAAGCTGGGATACAGCGTGATGAACATCGTCAGCATCAGACTCCCCACCGCGGCGGTGACGGAGAGTGCCAGCAGGGCCACCTTCAGCAGATCCTGGGCCAGACCGTCATAACGCAACGCCATCGCGGGATTTCTCGCGACTAATCCCAAAAACTCCAAGAGGACGCAAAAGACCGGCAGGGCCAACACGAAGCCGCCGAAGTAGGTATGCTGTTGAATGATAAACCACATCAACAACCGGCTATCCATTGAGCCGACCTGCGGATAGTGGTTGTCATTGGCCGTCGGGGCAGAAGGGCCGCTGGGAGTGCCTGGCGTATGGAAATACACATCGTTCGACGGGTCCGCCGCCATGATAGACGGAGGACTCAGCACGATGAGACTGGCCACTGACAGCAGCCCGCCAACCAAGAGAAGGATCACGAATGAAAGCGAACGACGTGTAGTCATGACGACACTCTCTGGCTGCTCTTCTCGAAGACAGCCGCAGATTCACTCAAGGCTGATCCCACAATGGCTTCGCGAGACTTGCCCAGAATGCCCATCACGAACGGGCACCGCAGCAAGGCGCTCGGCACGCCACCGGGCTGACGACTTTCGATTTCTCGCCGATATCCCAAGTAGTAGCAATATAACGGCATGACACCACCGACGAGGGCGGCCACGCCGGCAAACAATACTATGGAGTTCATCGGCTGCTTCAGGACGTAGAGGCAGCCCCCGACCAATACCAGATAATAAGTCGCAGCAAAGGCCAATCCTGGCCACCACCAGAATTTCATCAATTCACCCCAGCTCGTGGCAGCCAGTCTGGAGGTGAGGGTGACTTGGTCTCCTTGACCGGCAAAATACGCCAAGAGACCCACCGTGCCCGCCGCCAAGGTAACAAGCCCGCCTTGGGCCAACACCGCGAAGTCGCCACTGACAACCATCGCCGCCAGCGCAGAAAGGACCACACCTCCGAGGACACCTGCTGTGACCCAGGTCAAGAGCGCCTGATCGAATCGTTGCAGCAAATTCCGTAACGCCGCACCATCGGGAAAGGTGATGAACGGTCGCCCACAGGCCTCAAGCCACCGGACATAGCCGATTTCAAATGCATCCCGCGCGACGGCCGTACTGGGAATAATGAGCGCCATCATAGCCGGCCCATCCGGGTGCTTGGCATAGTCGTACCCCACAAGCCACAACAGAGCCAAGACCAGCAGTGACAACTGGATTCCATACACAAACCCGATCCACCCAAGAACCCATCCGATACGCTGCCATCCATCCGCTGTGACAAGCTGCCGAAATGGCACTCCTCGCCCGACTCGATAGGCACACAGCGCCGTCGCCATGGACACCAGCCCGGAAAGCACCAGCAATGTGAGGGGATCAGCGAGAGAGAAGCCCTGCTTGGCCGCCCGATAAACCGCAAAAGCCGCTAATCCGGGGACAAACATAACGAGACGCTTACGTTTGCGAACCGAATCTTCTGTGACGGCCAGTGTCAAACTCGGAAGCACGCGTAGAGCCAACCGATGCAACATAGTGTCATCCACCCGAATCAAGAGAGCCAGTCACGGGAGGGACACCTGGTGACCTCCTGCACACCGTCTCAACACCTACTACTACGCTCGCTGTGCGGCCATGCCGAAATATCGCGCCTTGACCTCTTCCATCAACGCGACACTGACCGAACGCTCGCCCCGATCCACAGCCGTCCGCTCGAGTTCAATACGCGCCATGGCACGCACGGGCGCCGGCACGTTGGCAAGCCGCTGCTCGGCATCCGCATCCCAGGCGACGACATCGCCGGTCAGTGCCTGATCGATCAACTCGTACGTGATGACCCGGTGCCGCCTGGATCTGGCAAACCCTTCGACCAACTCACGGAGCGCCGGCGCCGCATAGGGGGGAACACGATCCAGGCGATGCTTGGCATCGTCCGACCACATCAACCGATCAACAAGTCCATCCACCTGCCCAGCGGGCATATCGATTCCGACCAGCCATCGGCAGGGACGACATTCCGTGCGGACGAACCAGGTCGCGTCGCCCTCATGCGACAGCCGTTCCTCGATACCCTCTGTGTGCATCCACCCGCCGCATCCGCACACAAGCATAAGACGTTCAGCCTTTCAGCCGTTCCCGATCGCTAACCGATTTTGCCAGGGTACAAAATATACAACATGGCGTACGTAAACGTTCCTGTCAGGAACAAGATGCAGTAAACAATCATCGTAAACCGGCCCAGCGCCCGGTGACGCTGACCACCATCAGGCCAGATCCGCTGAATGCCCATTTCCACCGCAAACACAATCGCCACCAGGCTGAGAAATCCGAGATAGACCTCCAGCTTGCGCATGGAAAATCCGGCCGACATCACCCGCGTCCCGAAGAGGACGATCACCACGGTCAGCAGAACTCCGAAGATCAGTCCGACTTTCTTCCAGGAGGTTTGTAGCAACGACGGGCTCAGTACACGGCTTCCGCCGATGAATTGCTGAGATCGAAACCCCAACACAATCATGTAGACGGCCATGACCAGCCCGATAATGACGAGAATGATGTGAATGGTGAGCACCGGGATGAAAACATAGTCGTACAACGCTTGCGACCCGCCGAATCCTTCCTTCCCCTCGAAGGCCAGCACCCCTAATTGCCGAAACAGATAATAGGCGGTAAAAAATCCCACCATCGTAATCATGCCGCCCAGCATCAACCAATGGTGCGGATGTCCGCGATGTTGCTTCGCCTGAATCCACCCGATGATGAAGAGGCCGGTAAACAGCGTCGCCATCAATTGGCTGAGATCGGCCCCCATCGTGGCGTGGGTTCCGAAGAACCCCGGCTGTCGAAGGAATTCAAACATCGTCAACTCTGGCCGGCACTTGGCTTCACACCCTGCACCACCGCCGTCCGTTCAATCTCCTCAACCGAAACATAGCCGCCGTCATGCATCCATTGCATGGCCTCAGCCGTGCGATAACAGGCGCCCTGTTCCGTATTGACGAGAATGTGAACAGCAAAGGCAGCCGTCCAGGCCGGGCTGGTGCCGGACGCATCGAGGAACCGATCCTTGATGATCAGGCGCCCACCGGGATTCAGATGGCTGTGAATCTTCTTCACCAACGCCGCATTTATCGCAAGGTCTTGGTAATGGAGAATGTCCGACATCAACACGACATCATAAGGGCCGCCGAGGGCATCGCGATTGAAGTCACCGGCCTTCAACGCAATTCGCCCCTCTAGACCTGCATCTTTGATCGTCCGTTCAGTCACGGGGAGAGTCGTGGCGAGATCGAATACCGTCGCTGAGAGGCTCGGATACACCTGACAAAAGGCGATGGCATTGGTGCCCGCGCCACCACCGAGATCCAGCATAGTCTTCGCCTGCCCCAGCGCGAGTCGCTTCGCCAGGTCCGGCCCACTTTGCTGGCCGATCCGGTGCAGGACAGACAGGACATTGGCGCCAAGCGCCGGATCCGTCTCAAACACATGTTGCGTGACCGGGGATCGGCCGGTTTTGATGGCCTCTTCTAACTTGCCCCAATTCCCCCATTCCGCATCGTGAAGGAGGAGCAAATGGCCGATATATTGAGGTCCGTGCTTAACGAGATGGGTCGTGGCCACAGAAGTATTGGCATACACGGCTCCGGTTTTCGTCAACAACCGGATGGCCACCAAGGCGTTGAGCAGCAACTCCAGGGCACGAGAATCAGCACCGAGTTTTTGAGCCACTTCTGCGGCGGAACGCCCCTGACCGTCGAGCAGGGAAAATACATCTAACTTTACGGCAGTTAAAAGGATTTTGGTCTCCCAGTAATAGCCCAACTGGAAGACTTCGGCGAGAGACAATTCGCGAGGCACAGATCCCCCACTTAGTGATTGAGGCAATTGAAGTTGGTCATCTTACCGAGTTCAGAAAGGGAAACGCAAGGCGAGGAGCGGGCAGGAACGAGTCTGACAATCGACTAATCTTGCTGGTTGCATCGCAACAAACTGAGAACGACGCATCGTCGAAATTGCGCTGACTACCTCTACTTTACTGAGGAGTCGTACGATTCAAGACAAACAAAAAGGGCAGTGGTTCAATTCGAACCACTGCCCTTTCCTCAGCAGGTTATCCCGCTAAAGTAAAACCGACTACTTGATTTCAGCCTTCAAGTTCGCCGTGCCGCCTTCGGCCACTTCGATCTCGAATTCATTCAGCTTGCCCTTGCCAACGAACGGATGCCAAACAACCACTTTGTGCTTGCCGGCAGGCACGCCCGGGATCTCGAACGAGCCATCATCCTTCACCACCGCGTGGTACGGATTCCACACCGGCAAGAAGAAGGACTGCATGAACTCGTGCTGGTCGCATTGCAACCGATAGTAGCCAGCCTTTTCGGCGCCGCCACGGAAAGTCACCGGCTTCTCCAACTTGTCACCCTTCTTGGCCAAACCGATGTTGAATCCGGTGGCCGAGGTGGAGCCCTTCACCGTGAAGCTGTGCGGGTTGTGCAACACACCCTGGACAGACTTGGGATCATCAGGATCAGCGTCCTTGTTCTCAGCGCGGAAATTCTTGTTGTTCACCACGACGCCGCTGAAGGGGAGGAATTCGCAGAATTCCGCCACGACGTCCGTGCCCTTGAAACCATCCTGGAAAGCCTGATCTTCGATATCGACCACGGCCACAACCGCACCCTTCAAGCCACCATCCTTCGCCACTTCGATGGTCTTGAGGAAGCGCTTATCGCCGTCCATGAGGCTCTTGTTGGGGTTCTTCGGACAAAACTTCGGGTTCGGGAACTTGGCGAAGGAAAATTCCTTCTGCTCTGCCTTCCCGGGATAGGTCACTTTCCCCGCGATCGTGCCTCCGGCAAATGAGGTGAGGGGCGCAGCCAAAAATGCTGCGGCCGCAACGCCGAACACTACTTTCATCGCACCCTTCTTCATGTCACTGCCTCCTTGTAATGAACATTAACCGGCCAACTACTTCGTCACCACTCAATCACAAGGGCTGGTGACCAATGCCCCTTGTTGGATCGTTCTCCGCTCATGACGCAGCCGTGGAAGGACTGCGTTTAGGCCTCTGAACATTTCTCTATACTGGAATCCCACTCGCACTGTCAACTTGAAATCCCTGCGGCCTGACCTCTCATGATTTCGCTTGATTAGACGGGAATTTCGCATGGCCAATGATCCGCGCGATCGATCCGCCGACCGTTGCTCGGACGGCATCATCTTCATCATGCAATGCCGCTTTCAATATTGGCAGGACCTCTGCCCCTCCGATTTGCCCGAGGGCTCGAGCTGCGGCGATACGCGGTCGTGGAATGGAATCTTTCAGCAACCCGGCAAGGAACTCGATCGCAGGTTGCGTATTGGCGCCATGCGCCCGGCCCGCCGCTTTCCCTGCTGCCGAACGCGTTCCCGGGTCGTTGTTTTGCGCCAACTCGTACAGTGCTTCGGCGACTGACTCAAAGGGCTCCTCTACTCGCAACAGAGCCGAGACGACGGCCGCCTTAACCACGGGGTTCGGATCAGCCAGCGACTTTCGTAACGCCACCAGCGACTCTTTCACGCCTAATTCACCCAAACTGATCGCCGCTGAGGTTTTGACTGCCGGTATCTTATCATCAAGTGCCTTCTCCAAAGCGGGAATGCCCTGCACCTTGCCCAGCTCTCCCAATGCCGACGCCGCCGCGCCCCGCACGGAAGGCTGGGTATTGGTCATCGCCTCCAGGAGAATCGACAGCCCCCGCGCATCTTTCAAATCCCCCACCATTCTGAGGGCCGTGGCGCGCTCTTCCGGGTTTGGAGCCGCCGCTGCCTTCTGAATCGTTTCCCACATCGCAGTCTGGCCGGTATGGTAAAGGGCCCCTGCGGCCGCGAGGCGCACAGCCGGTTGTTCGTCTTTGAGGGCTTTTTCAAGCAGCGGAATCACGGAACGGTCACCGCTTTTCCCCAACACTTTGATGACCGTGGCCTTCACCAATCCGGCTTGATCCTCTAACGCATTGCGCAAGCGCGGCGACTTCCGCCCCGCGTCCAGCTTCCCCAAGGCCTCGGCGGCCAGGGCACGCACCAAACCGGACCCATCACTCAATCCGTCCTCCAGCGCCGGGATCGTTTCGGCCGAATCGACATCTTTCAACGCCGTATACGCCGCGCCTCGCATTTGCTCGCGCATATCTTTGACGAGTGCATAGATGAACCCGAGCGACACATCTTTTAAAAGCGGCCGATCCTCCTGCTTTGACTCCTGCTCGTGCCGTTCATACTCGACCAGGGCATCCTTCGGTTTCCCAAGAAAAATCAGCGACCGAACTTTCAGCCGGCGCGTCTCCGGCTGGCTGCCTTTCTCTTTCGTGACTTGCTCAATGATGTCGAGGGCTTCCTGATATTGCTTCTTGTCGAAGGCAGCTTGCGCGTCCTTTAACGAACCAGCATTGGCGGGAACCGGCCAGAGGCCGACCAGCGGCCCGGACACGATGACGGCGGCCAAGCACAGGTTGACAGTCCGAATCCAACGCCTCTTAGTCTGCAATCCCATGAAATCCCTTCCTGCTCGTGCCACTCACGTTCATCCTCGCTCTTGCGCATTCGGTTTCGGAACCCAGCGTTGATACCCGGTAGGCTCTTCGAAATAATAGTCCGGTTGAGGAGAAAGTCGAAAGCGGAGATATTCGATCGACCAATCACGATCCTGGCTCACCAATTTCAACACGATGCCCGTCTCCACATCGACCCATTCATAGAACCGTTCATTCCGGCCGTTATAATCCACCCGAACTTCGTACAGCCTGGAGGCTCGCCCGATGGTGGTGGCATCGCCGATCAACGTCCGGCTGTGTTCTCCCGGTAGGGTGGGCTGAATCGGCAGGATTTCTTCAGGTTTGATAGGGAGCGAGAGGATTTGCCGGCGCTGGGCCAGCAGAAACCACGACTCGCGTTTATCCAAACGAAGAATTTCTATACTGGAATAACCCAGTTCGGTCTTGATCGCATATTTGTACTCCAACCGTATGCGATCACTCTTGGCAAACACCTGGGCTTCGAACCGACGACCCTCCACCCGCTTTACGAGCGATGCCGAGAATTCAACGGACTGTGTGACCGACGGTACGCTAGAGGAATCTTCACCCCAAGCAGGCACGATCGACAGGAGACAGAGGCTGATGGAGAGGCACCCTCTCGAAAGCCATGGCACGATGCCGGCCCGGCCGCGATTAGTGCTGATGCTCCACCAACGGTTGAATCTCCACGGGATGCCCAAGGGATTCAAGCCCAAATCGCGGATTCTCCATTGCGCGGTACGCCGTGCGGACGCCCTTTGGTGCGGGAAGCGCTACCTTTTCAGTCGTCGTGCCATCGGGAGCGATCGTGATCGTCCGCGTCACCCCAGGACCTGACTGCGGATGCCACACGACCATTTGATAGATTCCCGGCGGCACATTCTCAATCTTGAAGGCCCCCTGGTCGTCTGTGACTGCATAGTAGGGATTATTGACGGCCATGGCCCAGCTTTCCATATAGGCGTGAAACCCGCACTGCATGTAAAACGTTCGTCGCCCTTTGTTTAAGTAGACCGGCCCCACCAAGGACTTGCCAGGAGCATGATTGTGCACGGCGCGCATATTCCCGCGCTGATGCTGATGATTGAGAATCAACGGCGTATTGAACAAGACCCGCGCTCCAGCCTCCGGCGAGGTTTCATAGCCCTGGATGTCATGCATGACGGGATCCATATTCACGACTTCCACCGCGTGCCCGTTCCGGACGATCGTGACCCATGGTTGGAACATGCAATCGCGTGCTTCGATCAAGGGGACGGACATGTCGAATGCTTTCCCTGATTCCACTCCTTCCAGCGTGACAATGGCGTTCTTCAGTCCTCCCTCGGGGGAGACAATAAAATCGCGCAGCAAACGCCATCCACTTCCGTTAGAAATCCGCCCACAGTACGTCGGGTCCGGAAAGGTGATGAGATTGAAGGCTTTGGGGTCTGGAATCCCGCCAGACAGCGTCACTGTCCCATCGACGGTACCGCCGTGTTGCACATCAATCACCTCATAGGCCCCCACCGGCGACACGGCCACCCCCAGCCACATCAACACAGCCGCTGCGAAGGAATGGATCCTCTGAGTTCGATTCAGCATCATGACCTTCCTTGTCTGCGATTCGCGCTGCTACGGAACCTGCCTTTCTAACGTCGGGCGAATATCCACGACCTTGCCAAGGGATTCCGGTCCATAATGGGGATTATGCTCGATTTCGTGGACGCTGCGCCGGCCTTTCGGGGCCTCGAACGCGAAATCGACCGTGGACGTTCCCTTCTCCGTCACCGTCACCTTCTTCTGCAGCATCGTTCCTAAGGCCGGATGCCAGGCCATCAGCGTGTATTCGCCCGGCGGCACATCACCCAGGGTGAACGTGCCGCCATCAGTCGTCAGCGCGTAATAGGGGTTGTCGACGGCCAGCCCCCAACTTTCCATGTAGGCGTGGAACCCGCACTGCATTACGAAAATCCGCCGTCCCTTGGTCATGTGAATGGCTTCTTTCACCGGCTCCCCCGCCAGATGCTCATGGCTTTCCGCGGTGACAAAGCGCTTGTGATGGGGATTCATGGGCAGAGGCGTATTAAACAGCACACGCGGCCCGAGCTGAGACGTCTCATAGGCCTGAATGTCATGCATGACCGGGTCCATGTTCATGACCGTCACCTCGGAGCCATCTTTGACGACCGTGACAAACGGGAGAAACCGGCAGTCACGCGCCTCAATCGTCAGCGGTTCGAATTTGAACGGCTTGCCCTTCGTGGCATCAGTCAGGAGGACCACCACGTCCTTCAAACCGCTTCCGGATGTCATTGAGAACTCATCGAGAATTCTCCAGCCCGTTCCGGTCGAGATACGGCCGCAGTACACGGGATCCGGAAAGGTAATGAGGTTATATCCTTTCGGGGTCGGTTTCCCCCCGATCATGGTCACCGTGCCCGTGATATTGCCACCGTCCGTGACGGTTATTTCTTCGTAAGCCCATGATTGAGAAGAGAAAATGCTGAGAGCAGCAAGCAAAGCAATTCCGGCCGTTCGCATGTATCAATCCTCCAACGATGATGGGTTGGTCAGAAAGTCTCAGTCGAAATGATCTCGGACACTGAGCTGATCATACACAATCCCCATCTCATAACAAAAGGGGGGAGCCCTTTCAGGCTCCCCCCTTTCTCACCTCGCGTGAGATTGACCTGCTTACTTCGACGCGACAGGCATCGCGTGCGCAGCAGGCTGCTCGACTTCGGCACTCTTGGCTCCCGCACCGGCGCCGGTCAAAGGCAACAGTCTGGTATCGCCTGCTGGCAACACCCGCACATAGCCCCACTGACCGGACTGCGAGTATGGCAACCGCTGGTTGCTATACACATAGTCGCCGGGCATCCGATACATTCCACCCGCTGAGGGCAGGAAGGCATCGATCGTCTCGGAACCGGAGAATTCCACGACACTGATCAGGTCAGCGCCACGCATGAACGGCTCGATCGGCCATTCGTGCTTCTCCACGCTGAACATGCCGTTTTGCTCATTGCTGACACCCAGCACATGGATACGCACCGGATCTCCCGCATGCGCCTCGATGAGTGGGGTGGCCGGATCTTCCGGCTTATCCGCCTTGCAAGGCTGGAAGACCTTGCCCAGCGAACAACCCTGCTCTTCACGGAACTTGTATGGTTCCGACCGGTAATTGACGCCGGTCAAACCCGCCACGTTCTGCACATAGGGCATGAAGCTCGTGCCGATGATGTTGTCTTCGTCCTGGAAGAACAACGCCACGTCACGATAATTCGCCCGCAGTTCATTGCCCGGCACCGAATGATCGATGATGACATCGGCTGCCCAGGCATTCTTGTTCGACAGATCCGCGCCGGTCTTGGGATCACGATACTTGGATCCCTTGGGACCGACGACGACGGCACCGAACAACCCGTTGCGCGGATTGGTCATCACATTGCCCCAATCCCACACCAGCGAGGTGGTTTCGCCGTTAAACGGATCCGCGTAATACGTGTAGTCACGCTCGCCTCCCGGAGCCACGGTCTGGTCTCCCGGATTGTTCCCTACGTTCGCACCCATGGAATCCTTCGGATCGAAGGCCAGGCCGATTGCAGAGAAGGAGGCTTTGCTGTCCTTCATCTTGTTCTTCAAATGCACCTTGACGCAGTCACCGCTGTTCACGCGAAGCGTCAGCGGCATCGGATGCGCGCCGGCGGCGACCTTGGCAGTGTCCTCTTCCAATGCGTAGATCTTGGCTTCCGCATTGGTCATGAGGATCCGTCGTTCAAAGTCCACTTCGATGGATTCCGGTGCCTTGGCATTGAACTTCATGCCGGCATAGTCCATCGCCACCACATTGAACTGCTTCACAGGAGCGTCAGCCGGACAGACCGGCAAGGTCTTCGGAATGTCGCCCTTGATGGAGAAGCCCGCGGGCAGCTTCTTCAAATCAGCCTGCTCTTTATCCAAGACCCGGATGATGCCCCAGCCACCCTCGGAGAACTTCGAGGACCGGCCGTTGAAGTGAAGGTAATCACCGGCTTGATGCCGAGATCCACCTGCTTCCGGCACCACAAGGTCATACCGCTCCGCGATACCGATATGAATCGAATTCTTCCGGTTCGCATCCGCGGCATACCGCTCGGTCCAGAACGTGTGGCCGGACAGGGTCCAGACCATCGACTCGTTCATGAGGGTATGCAACAGACGGAACACCATCGTGTCACCCACATAGGCGCGCAAGGTGGGCGTGTACGGATCGCCGTGCACCTGGCTGCTGAAGATCTGTGACGCATCCGGATTGGTCGCCAATCGCTGCGCGATCGGCGCCGCCCGGAAGTTCAATCCGCTGCCAGTGGTGTGCGTGCCACCATTCAGGAACGGCATCGGCGTCATGTAGATCTTCTCGGGCATCATGAAGGACACGGTCTTTCCTGCCTCGAGCGCCACTTCAATCGGCTGCCCGGGAGGATTGCCCGCCGTCACGACGTTGACGGTGTGCGGCACGGTGTCGTGCACTTGCACCATCAACTCACGGAAGCTGTTGTTCACGCCGTGACCAACCGGCTCATTCGTGTGAATGTCCGCGATCGGTCCGCTACGAATCAACTTTCCAGTCTTTGGATCATGATAGGTGGATCCAACCGGCTCGGCGATGAAGGTGCCGAAGCCGCCGTGCGGCCAGGTGGTCGCACCGAACGCGTGGTCGTGCCAGAACACGGTCCCCACGTCCGCATCGACCCAGAACCGCTGACGCACGAACTCGACCGTGACGATGTCATTGGCCGGGTGATCGTTCTTCAACCCCTTGGCCAGGGTGATCGTATTGCCGTTGATGGCCTTGATGCGGGAGATTTCATTCCCCTTCACATTGTCGGCACCCACGAGCAGCAATGTCCCGACATGGAACTGCTTTGCATTCTTGACTGTGATCGTGTTCGCGCCCTTCTTCGCGGCGGCGGTCACGACCGTGTTCATCGGAACAGGCAACCCCTTCGCATTCTTCTTTTCCAGCATCGTGAACGGACGCACCGACTGTTCGTATGAGAAGCCGGTGATCACGCCGTCTGACGCCTGGTTGTCGAATTGCAGGAAGTGCCAGTGGGTGTTGATCTTCGACGACTGGAAGTTCGTGTAGTCGTCGTCGTCCCACTCGCTGGTCAAGGTCCAATCCACGCAATCATAGATGTTGCCGCGGACGACCAGCGGATACTTCAAATCATCGTTCTTACGAATTTCAGCTTCTTCTTCATGCAAGACGTAGATCAAGCCGTTCGGATCGATGACCGGCGGCTCTTTCCCCGTCTTCTTGGCAATGGTGATGGGCAGCTTGATGAAGTGGACATTGTAGTGCTTCCGTCCGGCATTCTCCGGACAGAGGCTCCAGTTGCCGTTCTCACCAGGCAACGCCTGATCGACACTCTCCTCACCGTTGGCGTCACGGCGGATCATCTCCAACCAGGGCGCGCCCACGTGATTCGGAGAGAACATGACCCGTCGCCCGAAATGCGGCGTGAGGTGAGGCCATGCCACTTTACCGGTCAGCGGCTCGAACGTGATCGGGTGCCGCTTGCCCGGATGGGTGGACTTATACTTCGGATTATCAATGGTGCTCTCCGGTTCGCTCAATGCACGGGTGCCTTCCCAGGCCCAATCCAACACCGTGGCATCGTAGGAAACGGTCTGGCCCTTTTCGTCGTTCTTGTGTCCCGGCTTGCCCATCGTCGGGAGCTGCATCTCAACCCAGTCCTTGATCGTGACGACGGCTGGATTGGACTTCCAATCGCTCTTGCCCTTCTCGACGATCTTGAAGGACTTGCCGAACCAATCCACGGTCTGCCCGACTAACTTGTCTGAGGTGATCGGACCCCTGATGCGGCCCTTTCGATCAGGCAACTCGCGCAGATCAGGCATGACGTCATTGCGCATGTCACCCTGCTGCAGCGTGTTGTACACCCGCCAGTATCCCCACATGCCCGCCACATAATGGTGGGCCACATGGCAATGGAACAGGAAGTCACCGGCCAACTGCTGGCACAAGCCCGAGCCGCACTCTGTCTCGAGGTCCAAGGCTTCTGACGGCCCGATGACTTCGACGTCGACGCGGTCCGTCTTGGCACGGATCACCGGATATTTAACCGGTCCGTTTCCGGCGGTCGTCCACAAATTCATGTCATCGATGGCGCGCGGGCTGCGCGGCCAGCGGATGGTGCCGCCATGCGGATGGTGGCTGTGGAACACCTCGGATCCGCCATGGACCAAGCGGAACTTCGCCGGGTCTCCCATATAAGAGCGCGGAATCGTCGGGGAGGGATCCCCGAAGGTGTACGAGCTGTACCCCATCGACTCGTCCTCGAAGCCGAAGTATTCGTGCTGCACATGCATGTTATTGATGCCGAACGGCTCGCTGCGATAGTTGATCGCGCGGCCACCCGGGCGGTAGGCATCGGTCAACGGATCGCGCTGCGGCAGGAAGTCGCCCTTCTTATTGACGGGGCGGAAGGCTTCGTCGCCGACTTCGTGGTAGTACAACACAAATTCGCGGAAATCCGGACCGGTGCCGTTCCGGATGATCACTTGCCAGCCGCTCGGGGCCGGAGTCGGATCGCCAGTCCCCAAGGCTTCCAGGTATTCGGAGCCACGCGGTTCGACGACGAAGGACCCGAAGAGACCCATCACGGTCAATTCGCGGTCATTGGCGAACGTATGGAACTGCCGGACACCTTCCTGCGTGCTCGGGTGAATGTACCACTCGAACTCGCCGCTCTTGTCCTTCTGGAC
>ERZ724514.512-NODE-512-length-17350-cov-4.719399_pt1 | contig 17350 bp, 12 predicted proteins | sample MGYA00376047_ERZ724514 | MGnify/ENA primary metagenome ERZ724514 (study PRJEB28724, sample SAMN07190883) | activated sludge metagenome | isolation source: activated sludge of sewage treatment plant in Hong Hong | place: Hong Kong | collected 2016-03-17 ...
GGGTTAAAATCTGGCAAAATTTATCAAATGTAATTATTCGGAAAAAAGGAAGTCCTGCATTAAAAAAGAAAAAGCCATCTTCCGGTGATTCTTCATTGCATGAACCGGAGGAGTATATATTTGACCTCGATGCCAGGGTCAGCTTATTTGAAGAATTGAACATAAAAGGCAACCTGACTGCAAAGAAAGCCCTTGAATTGCTTGGACATGATGCGAATCAATGGGAAGTAAACTTTGTCAAACTGGAAGGAAATCATACCAATCAATTACTCTATAAGGCGTATTTAGACATTCTTGAATATGAAGGGTATGATATTAAGGAGTTGCTGCATGTCAAGTCAAATAAGGATGAGGTTGACCTGGATGACTTAAATGTGCCGGCCCTTCAGATTAAAAATATGATCAAAGACGTTTTTGGTGCCTTAAAAATTGATACCTCGATTCTTGATTTTAATGCGGAATTGGATGGTGTCGATTTTGAACAGCAACCGGCATACCAGTTGTGGCATCTTTTGTATTCATACGAAGGCGACGATTCTAATAGTGGCAATGAAAGATTGTACCGGTTGCTGAATAAAAAGTTTGGATTTACAACAGAGCATGCTAAGATTCTGGCCGGAATATCTTTTCAAAATGATTATGGTAGTCTGTCCACAAAGGCTATCAGAAGGATTTATCCCTATCTGAAAGAGAATAAATATAGCGACGCTTGTGTTTTAGCCGAATACAGACATTCTAAAAATTCGCTGACAAAGGAGGAACTTGAATCCAGAGAGCTTAAAGACAGGCTGGAACCGATAAAAAAGAATAGCCTGAGACAACCTGTTGTTGAGAAAATTCTCAATCAGATGGTCAATGTTGTCAATGCCTTGATAGATAAGGAAAATGATCAATTAGAGGCATCAGGGCATCAGAGAAACTTTCATTTTGACGAAATAAGGATTGAATTAGCCAGAGAATTAAAGAAAAATGCTGCTGAAAGAGCAGAAATGACGTCAAATATCAATGCTGCAAAGCTCAATCACGACAAAATCGTCAAAATACTGCAAAAAGAATTTGGCATTCTGAATCCTTCACGAAATGACATCATCCGGTATAAGCTGTATGAGGAATTGAAGAATAATAGTTATAAGGACCTTTATTCCAACAGGTATATTGCCAAAGAAGACCTTTTTACAAATAAAATAGATATTGAACACATCATTCCAAAGTCCCGGATGTTTGATGACAGCTTCTCCAATAAAACACTGGCTTTCAGAGATGTTAATTTGAGGAAGGGGGAGAAGACAGCTTTTGATTTCATGCAGATCGATACTGATGATGAAGGATTTGAGCTTTATTTAAGCCGGGTCGAAAACCTATATAAGCTGGGGATGAGGAGTCCTGAAGAAGGCATTTCCAAAGCAAAGTATAAAAAACTGTTGAAAAAAGAAAGTGAACTGGATGATGGCTTCATAGAAAGAGATCTTAGAGAAACCCAATACATAGCTAAGAAAGCCAGACAGATGCTTTTTGAAGTAACTCGGAGTGTTATCTCGACAACGGGAAGTATTACTGACCGGTTAAGGGAAGACTGGGGACTGATCAATGTAATGAAGGAACTCAATTTTCAAAAGTATAAGGCACTTGGCTTAACTGAGACACTGGAGAGGAGGTCGGGGCAAAAAATCGAAGTTATTACGGACTGGACGAAGCGGAATGATCATCGGCATCATGCCATGGATGCACTCACCATAGCATTTACAAGGCACAGCCATATCCAGTATCTCAATTATCTGAATGCAAGGAAAGACGAGCATCATAAACTGCACAGCGTAATCCTGGCTATTGAAAATAAAGAGACCTTATCAAGACCGGATGCGGATGGAAGTAAGAAAAGAGTCTTCAAAGAGCCAATTACGAACTTTCGGAAGATAGCCAAAGAGCATCTGGAGGATATTATTATTTCCCATAAAGCAAAAAATAAGGTAGTTACCAAAAATAAGAATAAAATCGCCAAAAATAATCATGTACAAACAACGCTCACACCTCGTGGCCAGCTTCATAAAGAAACTGTTTACGGACAATACAGATATTCCGTTAAAAAAGAAGAATCTGTGGGAGCTAAAATGACTTATGATACCATCATGAAGGTTACCAAACCGGCTTATCGAAATGCCCTTTTGGAAAGGCTCAAAGAATCTGGTGGTGATCCCAAAAGAGCATTTACCGGGAAAAATGCAATATCCAGAAATCCGATATTTCTCAATGAGGCCAAAACAGAATGCCTCCCCGAAAAGGTGCAGTTAGTTTGGCTCGAGAAAGATTATTCTATTCGGAAAGATGTCAATCCGGATAATTTTAAAGATGAAAAACTGATAGACAAAATCCTGGATGAAGGTATCAAAAGAATAATGAAAGAAAGGCTGAGACAGTACGGTGGGGATCCCAAAAAAGCATTTACAGACCTGGCAAACAATCCGATTTGGCTGAATAAGGAAAAAGGTATTTCAATAAAGAGGGTTACAATTAGCGGAGTGAGTAACGCCGAGCCTCTTCACTATAAAAAAGATCATCATGGTCAGTTTTTAGTCGATGAAAATGGCAATAATATCCCTGCAGACTATGTCAGTACCGGAAATAATCATCATGTGGCAGTCTATCGGGATGAAAATGGAAATATTCAGGAGAATGTTGTTTCATTTTACGAAGCAGTCTCCAGAAAAAATCAGGGACTTCCCATTATTGACAGGTCTTATAATCAGCACCTTGGATGGCAGTTTTTGTTTACGATGAAACAAAATGAACTATTTGTTTTTCCAAATGCGCAAACCGGATTTGATCCATTGAATATTGATTTATTTGATGCTGAGAATAAAAAAATTATTAGCCCAAATATTTTTAGGGTTCAAAAAATTGCTCAAAAAGATTATTTCTTTAGGCATCATTTGGAAACAAATGTTGAGAATAATCCAGCAACGAAGAATTTTACTTGGAAACGTGAAGGAACATTGGGATTAAAAGGAATAATAAAAGTAAGAGTTAATCATCTAGGTGATATTGTTTCAGTGGGAGAAAATTAGGTAATTAATAGTTTGGCAAGGTTTTTGCATATAAGTGAATGCAGCTACCTTCATAATGATTAAGCGAACCCTTTATTTCGGTAATCCGGCATATGTATCCGTCAGACACAAACAACTTTGTGTGAGAAAGCCGGGTGAAGATGCTGAAAAGACTGTTCCGATCGAAGATATCGGCATGGTCATCGCAGATCATCCCCGGATTACCATCACACAGACTACGGTAACGTCATTGCAGGAAAACAATGCCGTGATACTCTGGTGTGGCCCGGATCATCTGCCGGTTTCGATGAGTCTTCCCTTTGCCGGCAGCGACACCTATACCGAAAGACTCAGATATCAGCTGGCAGCGTCCGAACCGTTGAAAAAGCAGCTTTGGAAACAGACCATAGAAGCCAAGTTGGCCAACCAGGCCAAGGTATTGAAACGACTTGGATCGCCATCTCCAACAATTGAGCGGATGATATCGAAGATTGGCAGTGGAGATCCTGAAAACTATGAGGGTAGGGCAGCGGCCATCTATTGGCAATCAATCTTAACCATACCTTACAGCACCAACCGGGGCCGGGATGAAGGTGGCGTCAATGCTCTTTTCAACTATGGTTATGCTTTGCTGCGAGCTGTAATAGCCCGCAATTTGGTGTCCAGTGGATGCCTTCCGGCCTTGGGCATCCATCACAGGAATAAGTACAATGCTTTTTGTCTGGCTGATGATATCATGGAGCCATATCGTCCTGTCGTGGACCTGTACATCGTTGCCTTTCTTGAGGAGAATCCTGAGTTTGACGGCGAGTTGACGACTGACATCAAGAAATATCTTCTTCAGATACCCGTACTGGATATCAATATCAAGGGCAAGAACAGCCCCCTGATGGTGGGCGCTTCCCGTACCACTGCCAGTCTGATGGATTGCTTCATCGGAAAAGCGCGAAAAATATTATATCCGGAATTATGATGATCAACAGGTACAGTAAATATCAGATTATGTGGGTATTCGTTCATTTTGACCTGCCTACGGAGACCAAACGGGACAGGAAAAACTATGCGGCTTTTCGTAAATTTTTATTGGAGGATGGTTTCAAGATGATTCAATTCAGCATCTATGCTCGCCATTGCAGCAGCCGTGAAAATGCTGCAGTCCATAAGAAAAGGGTAAAGAAGGCATTGCCTCCCAAGGGGCACGTGATTGTATTCGACATTACGGATGCACAATTTGGCAAGATGGAAATATTTTACAGCCAAAAATCTGCTCCGCCTAAGGACATGCCGGTTCAGCTGGAATTGTTTTGATTCTGGTTGAAATAAAAAAAGCCGGAAATTTCCGGCTTTTATATGATTTGCTACAAGAAATTTGCTATCCAAAGATGAGTTGTAAATAATTGAAAGATAGGACTTTGCGACAGGGTATGTTGTAGCAAATATCAATCTTTCAAAGAACAAAAGCAATTCACAACTGGCATTAGTGGAGCGATAGAAAAGGACGGGTTGTAGCAAATATCAATCTTTCAAAGAACAAAAGCAATTCACAACGATGCGCTGACAGTCCACGACCTGTTGGCAGTTGTAGCAAATATCAATCTTTCAAAGAACAAAAGCAATTCACAACCTTCGGAACTATCATAAAACCATCACCAAAGTTGTAGCAAATATCAATCTTTCAAAGAACAAAAGCAATTCACAACGTAAGTGACGCATATGGAACCGGCGTTGATGTTGTAGCAAATATCAATCTTTCAAAGAACAAAAGCAATTCACAACGGATTACATTAATGCAAAAATAAAAGAGGCGTTGTAGCAAATATCAATCTTTCAAAGAACAAAAGCAATTCACAACTTGTCCCATATTATTTAATTTTTAATTATGTTGTAGCAAATATCAATCTTTCAAAGAACAAAAGCAATTCACAACGGAAAGGCTAAAATAATGTCTGATTGGGAAGTTGTAGCAAATATCAATCTTTCAAAGAACAAAAGCAATTCACAACTATCGGGCAATTTTTTTAATATTAAATCAGTTGTAGCAAATATCAATCTTTCAAAGAACAAAAGCAATTCACAACGCATTACATCGAAGTCAAACCGGTTGTTCTGTTGTAGCAAATATCAATCTTTCAAAGAACAAAAGCAATTCACAACGCTCGCGATGTAACTAACGATAGTTATACAGTTGTAGCAAATATCAATCTTTCAAAGAACAAAAGCAATTCACAACTGGTAGCTCGCCAAAGTATGGAGCGTTGCAGTTGTAGCAAATATCAATCTTTCAAAGAACAAAAGCAATTCACAACGCTCTTGTCCTTCAAAAATTCAAAGAAAAGGTTGTAGCAAATATCAATCTTTCAAAGAACAAAAGCAATTCACAACTCTATAAATGAGTGGCGTTTTGCTCTTGTCGTTGTAGCAAATATCAATCTTTCAAAGAACAAAAGCAATTCACAACTATATAAACGAGATTTACAAAACTTTTTTAGTTGTAGCAAATATCAATCTTTCAAAGAACAAAAGCAATTCACAACTGCACACCTTGGAGAACAAGCAATAAAAAAGTTGTAGCAAATATCAATCTTTCAAAGAACAAAAGCAATTCACAACCTGCGCCCTTTGTTTCAGATGTTAGAATAGGTTGTAGCAAATATCAATCTTTCAAAGAACAAAAGCAATTCACAACTTCGGATACCTCAATACAATTATCTAATAAGTTGTAGCAAATATCAATCTTTCAAAGAACAAAAGCAATTCACAACAAGCCTTCTATTCTGATAAGTATTTTGGAGTTGTAGCAAATATCAATCTTTCAAAGAACAAAAGCAATTCACAACCGCCTTCGATACATACCGTTTGCATCCAAGGTTGTAGCAAATATCAATCTTTCAAAGAACAAAAGCAATTCACAACCTAAGATTGATTTTTCTAATTTCTCAAACTGTTGTAGCAAATATCAATCTTTCAAAGAACAAAAGCAATTCACAACGCATCTCCTGATTGGTCTTCTTGTTATATGTTGTAGCAAATATCAATCTTTCAAAGAACAAAAGCAATTCACAACGATTGCTTTTCATTTGGCATCTTAGTGAATTTGTAGCAAATATCAATCTTTCAAAGAACAAAAGCAATTCACAACAATGGGTCAGAGATGGTTTACCGAATGGAGGTTGTAGCAAATATCAATCTTTCAAAGAACAAAAGCAATTCACAACATCCATTCTGGACATGGTAAATGTAGAAAAGTTGTAGCAAATATCAATCTTTCAAAGAACAAAAGCAATTCACAACAGGCTGCTGGTCTTAATCCGAATCTTATTGTTGTAGCAAATATCAATCTTTCAAAGAACAAAAGCAATTCACAACAATTAGTAGAAAATGCCTATCAAATCTTAGGTTGTAGCAAATATCAATCTTTCAAAGAACAAAAGCAATTCACAACAGATGGGAAAGAAGGGTATTGATGCAGGAGTTGTAGCAAATATCAATCTTTCAAAGAACAAAAGCAATTCACAACTATATTGCGCTTCTGGCAATATTGTATCCGGTTGTAGCAAATATCAATCTTTCAAAGAACAAAAGCAATTCACAACGCAACCGTTGTGTTTATCATTCTATTATAAGTTGTAGCAAATATCAATCTTTCAAAGAACAAAAGCAATTCACAACGTGTTTCTTCTAACTGCTTTGCCGTTTGCGGTTGTAGCAAATATCAATCTTTCAAAGAACAAAAGCAATTCACAACTGAACCCTCCGACCTTTTCCCACGTCTCTTGTTGTAGCAAATATCAATCTTTCAAAGAACAAAAGCAATTCACAACGAAGTTTTGCAGACTTCCGCGCCAACCTCTGTTGTAGCAAATATCAATCTTTCAAAGAACAAAAGCAATTCACAACTTTGGGATCATTACCAAACTATTTAGGTTTGTTGTAGCAAATATCAATCTTTCAAAGAACAAAAGCAATTCACAACAAATCGTCTTTATATACCTGACTGCCTCTGGTTGTAGCAAATATCAATCTTTCAAAGAACAAAAGCAATTCACAACTATCAAATGTAACCTTTCTATTAGTGCTATGTTGTAGCAAATATCAATCTTTCAAAGAACAAAATCAATTGCAAGGGCCTAATGCTTGAGCTATTTTATTGTCCAAAAGCTAAACAGCCCGGAGAAAACCATATTCTCCGGGCTGTTTCAACACTATTATGAAAAAAATTATTTCGACATTCCTTCTGTCATCCACTTTTCAAGTGTGGCGATCTGTTCCGCGTTTAGCGGTGCTTTTTTGCTCTTGAACGGCATAAAATCGGGATCAGTGGGGGCCAGCTTGACCATTCTGATCATTTCCCGGATGTGTTCTTTGGCGCCTTCGTAGTTGTCAAGATGGGCTTTTCGGCCATCAGGACTGACATGGCACGGGCTGCAATGATTATTGATAATGGGCAGTACATCTCGTTCGTATGATACTGCAGCCACCGCCTTTGCTTCAGGCGTAGTTTTTGTCGTTGTAGTTTTTTGTGTTGACTTGCAATTCGGCAAGGTGACCATCGCAAAGAGGGCAAAAGCCAGCAATGGAATTAATTTATTCTTTTGCATAATATAATAGTTTGAATATTTAATGACAAACATAATTTTATTTTTTATTTAATTGTAGTTATTTTTTTAAAAATTATTCTAATTTTTTTATTCCCGGTTATTGGTAGATCAGTGGTGTGAAAATAAAGTTGGTCTAAAATGTTGATTTTTCAAGTACCGAATTATCATCACCTTAATACTTTTCACCATATTTGCAATAGTCAGCAAACGTATTATGTTGAGGTATATTTATTCACTTGTCTTCCTTGGATTCTTCACGTGCTTGTTGGGGCAACCAATCTCTTCGGATTCTCTTTACCGGGGATTCAGGTCTGCCTCCATTTTCAGAATAGCTGTGCATACAATGCCTCCTGAGATCGATGGAGACCTTTCTGATGATGTATGGAAGGCGGCAAGGGAATATTCCGGCTTTACTCTTTTTGAGCCCAATCCCGGTGCAGCATGTTCGCGAAATACCTATTTCCGGCTGCTTTATGATGACAATGCGATCTATATTTATGCCAGGATGGAGGATGATCCTGCCAATATCCTGAAAGAACTGGCACCGCGCGATCAATACAACAATACCGACTATATCGAGTTTTTCTTTGATCCTTATGCGTCCGGAACTGTGGCTTTCAGCTTCGCAGTGACCCCTCGCAACCTCCAGCGGGATACCAAGTACATTGGTTCACAGGAAGAGGATGAGTCGTGGGATGCTATCTGGGACAGTGCTGTGCAGTCTACTGAAGATGGCTGGCAAGCAGAGTTTCGGATTCCTTTTTCCCAACTGCGGTTCCCTGAAGAGGATGTCCAGCAGTGGCGCTTCAATGTCGTCCGCCAAATGAAAAAAGTTCGTGAAAAATCCAGTTGGCAGATTCTCAACCCCGCCATCAGTGGTCTGATCAATCAAAATGGCTACCTTTCCGGGATAAGCCATTTGAAGTCACCACTGCGGCTTTCACTATTTCCTTATTTGTCAGCATATTATGCACCGGAAGCCGGAGCAAAAATGAAATTTGCCGGAGGACTTGACCTAAAGTACGGTATCAATGATGCATTTACCCTTGATATGACCTTGATCCCTGATTTTGGTCAGGTGGCATTCGACAATATTGTTTACAACCTAACGCCTTTTGAGGTGCAGTATGAAGAAAGGAGGCCTTTTTTTACGGAAGGCCTGGAATTGTTTTCGAGAGCAGAGCTGTTTTATTCCAGACGGATTGCTGCGGATAATCATTACTTTGACAGGAATGGAATTCCCGATGGTAAGACGTTAGTGGAGGTTCCTGCAAAAAACAAATTAATCAATGCATTCAAGCTGACGGGCAGGGCATCTAATGGACTTGGTGTGGGGATTCTGAATGCGCTGGAGGGCAGGAGCCATGCTGTATTAAAGGATGACAAAACCGGGCAGACTGAAAGGATTCCGGTCAATCCAATCTCCAACTACAATATTATTGTCGTCGATCAAAACCTCAGGAATAATTCGTATATCTCCTTCATCAATACCAATGTCATGCGACAAGGAGAGCATCGTGACGGAAACGTTACCGGGGCAGAGTTGAATATCCGAAGCAAAAACCAGGCATACTACATCAAGGCAATCGGCGCGCTCTCCTATATCAGTCAGGGCCGGGAGGCAAAGCCGGGGTATAAATACGCATTCAGCACCGGTAAAAACTCCGGTAACTGGACTACTTCCATTGAATATGAAGAAATCTCCAGAAGGTTTGATCCCACTGATCTTGGTTACCTCAAAGTATTTAACACCAGGGCGGCAGAGTGGAATCTTGGCTACTCCACCTATATACCCAGAGGTATTAGAAATAAGTCCACTACATCACTCAGTGTGAATTATGAGAGAGTTATCAGCCCTGACCGATTTTCCAATTTTGGTATAGAGGGGGAATATTTTTTTCTGGACAGAAATTTTAATGCACTTAATCTGGATTTAGGCATCAATCCGATAATCACCTATGATTTTTATGAACCTCGCAGCGGCGATTTCAGTAGATTCTATACCTTTCCAATCGGTTATGAAATCGGGGGCTTTATATCGACGGATTACCGGCGTCCCCTGGCTCTGGACATGAATTTCGGCCATCGTCATGTGAATGAGGCGGGCAGAAATTATTACCAGATTAACGCTGATCCCAGGATGCGTTTCAATGACCATTTTTCAATCTTTGCTACCATCGGTTTCGAAAGGGGATACAACGATGTCGGGTATGCCTATACCATCAGACATGAAGATGAGCCATGGCGGGTCAATGACATTATCTTTTCACGCCGGAATGTCCAGACTGTTGTTCTGGGTTTCAATCCCGTCCTGCTTATCAATCCAAACCTCAATTTCAGCCTTCGCGTGAGGAATTATTGGTCACAGGTGAGTATCAAATCTTTGCACCTGCTTGAGACAGATGGTTACCTTTCTGAAGACGAGGTTGCAGGAGGCAATTATCCATTGTTTCAACTTGTCCAATTTACCAATTTTGAGGCCCGGGCTAACTGGCGGTTTGCACCGGGCAGTGATCTGATACTGGCGTGGAACAGTGGTTATGACAAATTTACCAATGAGGACAGCCGTTATTGGTCTTCCTATAGCAATTTTGGTAACAGAATCCGGAACAATATTATTTCGGTACGTGTCAATTACTATCTGGATTATGCCAGATTGTTCAGGAAATGATTCTAATGAACGGAAGTCAATTAAATAAACTCATAGACAGATCAAGCGCATATTCCTAAGCTACATTGGCTATTTGAAGTGAATATGCATCGACCATTGATATGGTCATCCAAGGCGTCAAAAAGCATTTCCGGTGTCTAATACCGAAGGTACATTTGTTATTATACCTCAAGTTTGAAATCTATTATATAAATCATCCTGGTATAAGATCGGTAATAGTGTTGAGTCGTCTGACAGATCCGGGGAGTAGAAAATGCTTGACCGAATAGCGGGTTTCAGTACAGGTTGCTTGTGAAGAAAATCAAAAGTGTGGTCAGGATAGGGCTGTGAAGCAGGCGTGCATTCAAGGATCAGCCAATTTTCGACATGTCCTTGTTCATCTTCAATCGGGTAGCCATAAACTTCCTCAATCCGATGTTTTTTGGCAAATCCAGTTTCGGGTCTTCTGTCAGAATTTTGATGGCTGCTTCATTGGCCAGCTGGAAGATATCCTGATGGGAGGAAAGATTAGCCAGACGAAAGTCGGGACCGCCGCTCTGGCGTACACCTTCGATGCTTCCCGGTCCTCGAAGCTGCATATCCACTTCGGCAATGGTAAATCCGTTGTCGGTATCGACCATGGTCTTTAATCTCTTTTTCGCATCAAGTGTGAGCTGGAATCCTGTCATCAGTACGCAATAGGATTGCTCTGCACCGCGACCGACACGTCCCCGAAGCTGGTGCAACTGGGAGAGGCCAAAACGGTCTGCATTTTCGATGATCATGACAGATGCATTCGGGATGTCCACACCAACCTCGATCACTGTAGTAGCTACCAGAATATTGGTTTTATGCTGGATAAATCGGTTCATCTCGTATTCCTTATCGGCAGCCTTCATTTTGCCATGCACGACGGAAATCTGGTATTTAGGGGGTGGAAATGCCCGGAATATTCTGTCGTAACCCATTTGCAGGTTTTCGAGATCAACCTTTTCACTCTCTTCGATCAATGGAAACACTACGAATACTTGCCTGCCAATGCTCAATTCGTGCCGCATCAATGCCTCCATCTCCGTTCGCTTCAATTCGTGATAATGGATGGTTTTAATTGGTTTTCTGCCGGGTGGGAGCTCATCGATGATGGAGACATCGAGATCTCCAAATACGGACATGGCCAGTGTCCGTGGAATTGGGGTTGCAGTCATCAGAATGACGTGGGGCGGGAGAGGGGTGGCTTTGGACCAAAGGGCCGCTCTTTGTTCCACCCCGAAACGGTGTTGCTCATCGATGATGACGAGCCCTAGTTTGTGGAATCGGACAATTGGCTCGATCAGCGCATGAGTGCCGATGATGATGGAAATTTCACCGTTAGCTAATTCTGCCAATATCTGTTCTCGTTCCTTCTTCTTAGTAGTTCCTGTAAGCAGGGCAATCTTCAATCCCAGGGGCTCAGTATACCGGAGTATATTCTTGTAATGCTGTTGTGCCAGTATCTCCAGGGGGGCCATGATACAAGTCTGGAATCCATTGTCCACAGCTATCAGCGCTGACATAAGTGCGACGATTGTCTTTCCGCTCCCCACATCGCCCTGGAGCAGGCGGTTAAGTTGGAACCCGCTCCCCATGTCGGTACGTATTTCCTTGATAACCCTCTTTTGGGCATTGGTGAGATCAAATGGCAGGTGATTATTGTAGAATTTGTTGAAATAATTACCGATGATTGAGAAGTTGTATCCATGGATATAGTTCTTTCTATACAGCTTCTGCATGATCAAGGTAGTCTGATTGACGAAGAATTCTTCGAAGATCAGTCTTCTTTTGGCTTGTTCAGCGGTTTTTAGGCTGGTCGGAAAATGCATATGGCGGATACTTCCGAATCTGGTCGGCAATTGCATTGTTCGAATGAGCTCTTCGGGTATCATTTCCGGAAAATCATTGTGGGTGAGTTCATTAAGCCATTTGGACATCAATTCTCTGCGGAACTTCATGTTAAATCCAGCCCTGGTAAGTCCTTCGGTGGATGAATAGATAGGGAGTAGAAAATCCGGCTGACCTTCGACCGAAGGTGTTTCCAGCTCGGGATGTGGCAGGTTGATTTTACCGTTGAAGACATTGATCTTTCCGTAAAAAAGCCATTCCTTGCCCTTTTCGAGTAAGGTCTCGATGTACTTGATTCCCTGGAACCAGACCAGTTCCATGACTCCTGACCCGTCACTGACATGTGCGATGAGGCGGCCTCGCCCTTTTCCTGCTAATTCTGTATAGAGTACTTTGGCCTTGATCAACACCCATTCATCATTGATTGTAACCTGGTTGATGGGCTTGACAGTAGTCTTGTCAATGTAACGAAAAGGGAACTGCATGATCAGGTCTCCGATGGTTGTCACATTGAAGGCCTTCTTGAGCAGTTCAGCCTTTCTCGGTCCGATGCCCTTGACGAATTCTATAGGATGGTTTATATCCGGCAAAATATTTCCTGATTGACAGAACAAAGTAAATGATTTAAGGCGATATATGCAATAAATCAATATATCACCTGTCGTATTAATGCCAATTGCTTTTAGGCGGTTTTGCTGCCCGAAACGAACAAATATCGGGGTATGCTGTTAGATTACACATCATCATTACCGGCCATCTTCCGTCATGTAGATTAGATTGGCAATGGATGGGTGATAATGCCGGAGTAATGATGTCCATAGAGGGCAAATACTGATGTATGGCTATGAATGACGTAAATCTAAAGCAATATTTCGACCGAATAGGCTTCGCCGGAACACCTGATGTCGGATGGGACACATTGGTCCACATACAACAAAACCATATTGCCTCCATCCCGTTTGAGAATCTCAATCCGTTGATGCGTATCCCTGTAGAGCTTGATGGTGAAGCCATTTTTGAAAAGATTGTCAGGAAGCATCGCGGAGGATATTGTTTTGAGCATAACTTGTTGTTGCAAGTTGTTCTGGAGCGTATCGGCTTTACGGTAAGGGGGTTGTTGGGCAGGGCGGGGCAGGAGCCGGAAAGTGTTGGAAGGACACACATGGTATTGCTGGTCACACTGGAAGGCAGGGATTATTTGGTAGATGTAGGCTATGGAGGATTGGTTCCTACCGGTCCGTTATTGCTCGAGCCGGATATTGTACAGACCACACCCAATGAAGATTACAGGATCATCAGTCCGGATGGTGAATATCGTCTTGAAATTAAGCTGAATGGCCATTGGAAGAGGCTATATGAATTCAATCTCAGGAAACAGATAATCCAGGATTTTCAAGTTGCCAATTGGTATACATCGACCAGCCCCGAATGTATCTTCACCCATACATTAGTTGCGGCCAGGTCGGAACAGGGGGCCAGATATACGCTGAAAGATTATGAGTTGTCCATATATCAACCCGACCGGGAAATTGAAAGAAGAACGCTCACATCGGTTGATGATGTAAAGGCGGTTTTGGAGACTATTTTTTACATCGACATGTCTGGTTTGCCGAAGCTTGAGAAATATCTGAGGAATGCATGAATAATTGATACACATTTATTAAAAGGAGTCCTTAGGAAGGTCGCAATTGCCCGGCATGAATTTTGTGTCTGAAAATAAATCTCAAAACAGAATGTCCCTACGGAATGAATGCTACATTAATTTCCATTTTTAATAAAAACATTCCAGCCTCTGCTGTCTGTTGAGTTGGCAGGAGGGATACCAAATTCATTTGCTTCCTTCAAAGTGGAAAATTCTTTTTTAAATATTGTGGCTCGATTATGCCTGATATCTTTGATGAAGATGACTGCATAGATTACTTCTTTATTCCTCATTGTTCTTGCTACGATTTTGTTTTTAACCTGATCGAAAGAAATAACGGAGAGTTTATAAGCTCTGTCCAGCACGCTTCCTGTCATTGTAACATCAATGGTCTGGCCTGAAAAGGCATAAGTCATCACTTGAGTCCCCATCAGGGGAATTTTGAACGACCAGGAATATTTTCCGCTGATGGGAATAAATGCTTCGGCCGTTGGTGATATCGGCAGTCTTGCAGATCTTATGAAACAGTTGTCTGAGGGCCATTTTATTGGGATGGAATCGGGCGATATGTCGGAGTAATTCACCCATACAAGAATGGGTATTAAAAACAAGGAAAGTTTCATCTATACATCATTGTTTCTTAGAAATGCAAGCAATCAAACTGATTATGGCGTCAATAATTGTGTGAAGACGCATATTTTCAATGAACGATTGCCATTCAATTCGGTTCAATAAATATTTGGAAACATATATCAATTTTTGTTATTTTTGCCCCTCGAATCTAAAAAATTCTTAAAATGTCGTATTTATTTACTTCAGAATCTGTTTCTGAAGGCCACCCGGATAAAGTTGCTGACCAGATTTCCGACGCACTGATTGATCACTTTCTGGCTTATGATGAGACGAGTAAAGTCGCATGTGAGACACTTGTAACGACCGGGCAGGTTATTCTTGCAGGTGAAGTAAAATCCAATGCTTATCTGGATGTCCAGGAAATAGCAAGGGAAGTAATCCATAAGATCGGCTATACAAAGAGTGAATATATGTTTGAGGCGAGGTCATGTGGTGTACTTTCTGCGATCCATGAGCAATCGCCTGATATCAATCGGGGTGTAGAACGTTCTGATCCCGAAAATCAAGGTGCCGGAGACCAGGGCATGATGTTTGGTTATGCAACCAATGAAACTGCCAATTACATGCCATTGGCGCTGGATCTTGCTCATAAGTTGTTGGAGGTATTGGCCGAAATCAGGAGGGAAAGTAAGGAGATTAGCTACCTGAGACCCGATGCAAAGAGTCAGGTCACCATTGAATACGATGATGATAACAGACCTGTGAGAATTGATACAATCGTCATTTCGACGCAGCATGATGATTTTGATGAAGATGATAGCCGAATGGTGGAGCAAATCAAGTCTGATATCATCAACATTCTGATACCGCGTGTGAAGAGTCAGCTGAAACCTGCTACACAAGCTCTTTTTGATGACAAAATAAATTATCATATTAATCCGACCGGGAAATTTGTTATCGGCGGACCGCATGGTGACACAGGATTGACCGGAAGGAAGATCATAGTGGATACTTATGGCGGTAAGGGAGCTCACGGCGGGGGAGCTTTCTCCGGAAAAGACCCTTCGAAGGTAGATCGTTCGGCAGCCTATGCAATGAGGCATATTGCCAAGAATATGGTTGCAGCAGGTCTTTGCAATGAAGTATTGGTTCAGGTATCTTACGCGATAGGTGTTGCCGAGCCTTGTGGTGTGTATGTCAATACCTACGGTACTTCCAGGGTCAACATGACCGATGGTGAAATTGCCAGGAAGATACAGGAAATATTCGACCTAAGACCGTATGCGATCGAGCAGCGTTTAAAATTGCGTAATCCGATATACAGCGAGACGGCATCCTATGGCCACATGGGACGCGAAAACAGGACGGTTGAGAAAGTATTCAATAAAGGCAAGGCTAATGAGAAGAAGGTTACCGTTGAATTATTTACCTGGGAAAAACTCGATTACGTGGATAAGGTAAAAGAAGTATTCGGTATTTAATTGCCTGATAATCAATAAAGAATTGAATGCATCTGTCTGGTAGGTAATGGCCGGGTAGATGCATTTTTTTACAGATTTCTTTTGATAGAGCAAATAAAAAATACGGTCCGGAGTCTTGTTGTCAAGACCATCACGTTCAACCTCAATACGTTGGATGATGATGGTCGTGATATTTATCTTGTGGGTACCTTCAATGACTGGAATCCTCAAGATGAACGCTTTAAGATGGAGCGTGTCAAGAAGGGTAAGTACCGGCTTAAGGTTAAGTTGGACGAAAATTTTCCCTTCCCATTCGAATATAAATATACTAAAGGAGGCTGGGAGAATGAGGAATTGACTGCGCGAGGATTGAAGACCAAGAATAGGGTGGCTCTTAAAATGCGAAGGAGTTATACGGACCGAGTAGCACGATTTCTATGCAACGGGTCTTGTTCAGAAGCCAGATTTAGGCCCATCATAGAGAAGTTCGACAAGTTCCCCTTTCCATACCTCGGTGTTGTGAGGACTGTGCGTGTCATGTTGCCCTACAACTATAATGCTGATCCTCACAAGCATTACAATGTGCTTTACCTTCAGGATGGTCAGAATCTTTGGGATCCGAAAGCCCCTTTTGGCAACTGGGATCTGGAACATAAGATGACACAGATGGCTATGGCCGGAAAGACAGAGGTGATCATTGTGGCCATCGACCATGGTGAAGCTGACCGGATAAGAGAATACACTCCAATCAGCGGAACTCGTATTGGGCGTGGTGATGGCCAGAAGTACCTGAGCGATGTTGCTAAGGCTGTCAAGCCTTTTATTGACAACCGGTACAGGACTTTGCGTGGTCGTGAGTATACCGGACTAGGCGGCAGTTCTATGGGAGGGTTGATTACCTTGTATGGAGGTTTATTTTATCCGGACGTATTTGGAAAGCTGATGATTTTTAGCCCTTCGTTGTGGTTGATCCGGGATGCCCAGACGGAGATACCACGTTTTTACACTCCATTTCCGACCAAGGTATATCTATATGCAGGGGGGAAGGAGAGTGCGTCAATGTTGCCTAGTATGAAACGGTTGAAGAAGGCATTGGAAGAACAGCATTTTTTTGAGAAGCTTGTCGATGTCAAGTTGACCATTGACCCAAAAGGCCGGCATAATGAGAATAAATGGGGTAGGGAGATCGTAGCTGCTATCACGTGGTTGTATTATAAGTAATCGACAAGTTATAGGGAGATTTAGGAGGGAGTCCTGAAGAAGGGAAATGCTCTTCATGTAAGGGTATGAGTATAATCTGTGCGGATTTCCCTGAAATAATAGGATGGGAGGTGCATTGGTGGGGCTTTTGCCTGAAGTAGGTAGATGTTTAATAGGCGACAAGTCAGGTGCGTCGGGCTCAGGCGGAAGCCGTTCTTGAAAATCAACTCACAATTAAAAATAATTTGTCCGGCAGTTTGCAGGAAGGCTTGTAGGATCAGCATTCGGAGTTATTAATCATGTACATA
>ERZ724514.524-NODE-524-length-17191-cov-6.809524_pt1 | contig 17191 bp, 9 predicted proteins | sample MGYA00376047_ERZ724514 | MGnify/ENA primary metagenome ERZ724514 (study PRJEB28724, sample SAMN07190883) | activated sludge metagenome | isolation source: activated sludge of sewage treatment plant in Hong Hong | place: Hong Kong | collected 2016-03-17 ...
CATCCGGCAAGGTGCTGGTCACCGGCGGCATTGGTGCCGGTGGCAGCGTCTTCAATGCCGCCGGGCTGTACGACGCTGCGAGCAATCAATGGAGCAGCGCCGGCACGCTGACTGCGGCGCGGTATCTGCACTCGGCAACCCTGTTGCCCACGGGTGAGGTCATGCTGATCGGCGGCACCACCACCGGCTTCACCTACCTGGCCAGTGGTGAGTTGATTGATGCATCGGCCCCTGCGTGGAGCAACGGTACACCGGCTGGGCAGGGGCGCTATCAGCATTCGGCCACCGTGATGCTCAGCGGCAAGGTGATGCTCGCCGGCGGACTTGATGCAACCCCCAACTTCCTGACCAGCGTCGAACTCTACGATCCGGCTGCGAACAGCTGGGCGCCGACCGGGAGCCTGGCGACGGCGCGGCGCGATCACACGTCAACGCTGCTGCGCAACGGCAAGATACTGGTGGTGGGCGGTTGCTCGACCGGCAACACCTATCCGACCAACGCCGAGCTCTACGACCCGGTCACAGGCAACTGGGGTGCGGCGGGCAACCTCACCGACGGTCGCTCGCAACACACGGCGACGCTGCTGCCGTCAGGCAAGGTGCTCGTCATCGGCGGCGTCAACACGGGCGCCTGCGGCAACTCGACCAGCTATCTGGCGACCGCAGAAATTTATGACCCCGAGACCAATGCCTGGACCAGTGCGGCGAGCTTCACCATCGGCCGCAACCAGCACACCGCCACGCTATTGCCCAACGGCAAGGTGCTGATGGCGGGGGGCTTCGGCCCGGGTCTGCTGGGCGCGCCAGTGTGGCAAAACCAGCTCTACGATGTTGACGCCAACACCTGGACCGCGATGGCGCCGATGGGCGGCTATCGCCTGCATCACACCGCCACGCTGCTGCCTAACGGCAAGGTGCTGGCTGCAGGTGGTTTCGCCAGCGGTGCCGGGACGGCGAGCTGCGAAATTTACGATCCGGCGCTCAACACCTGGGCGCCTGCGGCTTCGCTGCCCGCGGCGTACAACTATCACACGGCGAGCCTGCTGCCTTCGGGCAAGGTACTGGTCGCAGGCGGTACTGGCGGCTCCGTTTCGGTGGCTTACGATACGGTCGCCGTTTATGACCCGGCAACCAACACCTGGACCCCACAGCCGCCGCTCTCGGACACCCTCTTCCTGCACACTTCCACAGTGCTGCCCGACGGCCGGCTGCTGATCGCCGGAGGCACCAACTATGTGCTGGGTGGCGCTTTTACCAAGGCCCGCCTGTACGACGTGAACCTTGGCTACGGCGTGGGCCGGCGGCCGACGGTTAGTGCAATCGCCAAGCCCTTTGCCGTGGGTGTCACGGCGCAGCTGACCGGCACACTGTTCGGCGGCGATTCGGAGGGGTCCGCCGGTACCGCGCGCGACAGTGCCACCGACTACCCGATGCTGCAACTGCGGCGCATCGACAATGAGCAGCAGGCATGGGTGCGCGCCAGCGCTGGCAATACGCGGTCGCCCACCAGTTTCGCCAGCGCCAGGGTGGTGGGCATCCTGAGCGGGCCGGTCACCGCGACGGTTTACGTCAACGGCGTCCCCGGCATCGCCAGCGCAGAAAACCTGCTGGGCTACAACGAAGTCTCGCTCGACATTGACCGCAACGGCAGTGGCAGCACCGTCAGCGCCAGTACCGACGGGCTGCTGGTGCTGCGCTATCTGCTGGGCCTGACTGGCAGCGCGCTCACTAGTGGCGCGATTGGCGCCACACCAGCACGAGGCGATGCAGTGGCGATCAAGAGATACCTCGATGGCCTGGTCGCCAACACCGCCCTCGACATCGACGGCAACGGGGTGGTTGGCGCGGCGACCGACGGCCTGCTGGTGCTTCGCTACCTGCTTGGCTTCCGCGGTGCGGCGCTGGTCGCCAACGCCGTCGCCGTGTCGCCTGTGCCAACGCGCGGGACGGCGGACATTGAGCGCCTGCTGGCAGACCTCACGCAGTAAGGATCGCCGGCGACTGGACCTCGGCCAAAGCCGGATCAGCTTTTTTCTGGAAGCCTCATCCGATATGGGCTGAGTTCGGTTTTTCGACATTTGTCGACTTTTAATGAAATGGCTTCGTAGCCCTCAATGGATGGTTGTTCGCTCCAAAAGATGCTGGCGCGATTTGAGGCACCCGGCGGCGTCCGGCTCATCCCGTCATTTCGGCCGAGCAGATTGAACGGGCACGCCTGGCACAGGAGGAAGCCTCACTTCGGTCGCGTCCGGCGGCGACAGATCGCAACGGGCACTGCGGCGTCCACTTTCGCTGGCCGCCAGCGCCGGTCAGCGAGGCTGAATCCCGGCAGCAACTGAGTGCAGCAACGCTTGCGGATCACTGCGTTTGCTTGCTCAAAATGCCCGTCACCCAAGCTATCATCTGCCCGCTTTCCTCGGGGGATAGTTCCACCATGTATCTGAATTTGCGCGCCCTTTTTGCAGGGCTGGGGATGGGTTTGATTGCGGCGGTTGCCTCCGCAGCCAACCTCTGGAGCGACGCGGACCCGTCGCGCATTGCCACCACTGGCACACGATTCATCGTGCCGGAAGTGGGCCGCACCATGGCGCTCAACTACGCCGGCATGACCGCGCTGCTGCAGTCGGCGCCACTGGAGCGCGATGTCGCAGCGCCGGATAGCCCGTTCGAGCTGGAACTGCCGCTGCCCGAAGGCGGCTATGGTCGCTTCCGCGTTGTTGAGTCTCCCATCATGGAGCCCGGCCTCGCCAAGCGCTACCCGATGCTCAAGACTTACCTGGGCCAGGGCATTGACAACCCGACTGCGACCGTTCGCTTCGACCTGACCGTCCGCGGCTTCCGTGCACAGGTGATTGCCAACACGCACACCACCTACATCGAGCCGTACCAGACCGGCGACGTCGGCACCTACGTGGTGTTCAACAAGAGTGACTATCGCAAGCAGGGCGCGGCCTTCACTTGCGGTGTCACCGGCGAGGAAATCAAGAGCGTTCCCAACTTGCTGCGCAAGAACAACGTGGTGAACATCTCGTCGGGCGGCAGCCTGCGCACCTATCGTCTGGCGCTGGCGGCGACCGGCGAATACACCGCCGTGCTCGGCGGCACGGTGCTCGACGGCCTCAGCGGTCAGATCACCACCATGAACCGCGTCAACGGGATCTACGAACGCGAACTCGGCGTGCGGATGGTGCTGGTCGCCAACAACGACCTGATCGTCTATACCAATGGCACCACTGACCCGTATACCAACGGCAACGGCAACACCATGCTCGGTGAAAACCAGAGCAACCTCAACACCGTCATTGGCAACGCCAACTACGACATCGGCCATGTATTCAGTACTGGTGGCGGTGGTGTGGCGGGGCTTGGCGTGGTCTGCAACTCCGGCAACAAAGGACGCGGCGTGACCGGGTCCACTAACCCTATCGCCGATGCTTATGACGTCGACTACGTCGCACACGAAATGGGACACCAGTTCGCGGGTAACCACACGTTCAACGGCAGCGGTGTCAACTGCTCCGGTGGTAATCGCAGCGCCAGCAGCGCCTATGAACCGGGCAGCGGCATCACCATCCAGGCCTATGCTGGCATCTGCGGCAACGACAACACGCAGCCCAACAGCGAAGACTACTTCCATCGCCGCAGCCTCAATGAAATGCTGGCGTTCACCACCAACGCCGGCACTGGCGCAAGCTGCGGCACGCTGACGACCACTGGCAACAACGCACCGACGGTGACCACGACGGCGGCCTTCACCATCCCGCAGCAAACACCCTTCAAGCTGACCGCCAGCGGCACCGACCCCGACGGCGACACGCTCACCTATCTCTGGGAGCAGTTCGACGTGGGCGCTGCGGCAAACGCCGAAGGCGTGCTCGTTGACGCCGGCAGCGGGCCGCTGTTCCGCAGTTTCATCCCGACCACCGACCCGACACGCATCTTCCCGAGCCTGCGCTATATCCTGAACAACGCCAACGTCGTTCCGGCCACGGCGCCCCTGCCGGGCACTACCACGCCCAATTACATGGCCGCGGAACTGCTGCCAAGCACCAACCGCACCATGAACTTCCGCGTGACGGTACGCGACAACCGCGCTGGCGGCGGTGGTACCAACGAAGCCTCTACCGCAATTACCGTGACGACGGCTGCTGGCCCCTTTGCAGTGACGTCTCCCAATACCGCGGTGACGTGGGCGGCGGGCTCCAGCCAGACGATCACCTGGAACGTGGCGGGCACCACTGCAGCACCGGTCAGCACGGCAAACGTGGAGATTGCGCTGTCGGTCGACGGCGGTTACACCTTCCCGTATATCCTCGCGGCCAGCACCGCGAATGACGGCACCGAAACGCTCACTATCCCGGCCGGCATTCCGGCCACGACGCAGGCGCGCATCCGCGTCGCTGCTGTCGGCAATGTCTTCTTCGACATCAGCGACACCAACTTCACCATCACGGGCGCCAATACTGCCCCGACGCTCACGGTAACGGGTTCGGTGACCACCCGCCAGGGTTCGCCTGCCGCCACTGCTGTTGTAGCCACGGTCAGCGATGCGCAGGACAGCGCGGGCAGTCTGGCGGTGTCGGTATCGCAAGTGCCGCCGGAGCTGACAGTGACGGCGAGCAATGCGGGCGGCAACGTCAGCTTGACTGCGACCGCGTCGTGCTCATTGGTTACCCCCACCAGCGGCAACAAGACCTATCCGGTGCTGCTGACCGTGACTGACAGCGCTGGCGCAAGCACAACGCTGCCGGTCAACGTGCTGGTTGGCGCCAACCTGATTCCCACGCTGGGAACTTACGGCAACATCAACATGAACCTTAACGCGACGACCACGGTCACGCCGTCGGCGGCCATCGCAGATGGCAACAACAACCTGGTTGCCGCCTCGGTAAGTCCGACGCTGCTACCGGGTAGTGGCGATGGTGCCACCATTTCGATCGCTGCCAACGGCACCGTGACGGTCAATACCGACAACAACACCACGCCGGGCACGTACACCGTGCGCGCGCAGGCCAACGACAGCTGTGGCGCGGTACGGGTGCGCCAGTTCACGGTGACTGTGTTGCCGACGACACCGGTCATCAACCTGGCCAGCAGCCAGATCATCACCGGCAACGGAGTGATCGAACCGAACGAGTGCAATCAGTTGAACGTAACGCTCACCAACGCTGGTGTCGGCAGCGCCACCGGCGTCACCGCGACGCTATCGACCGTCACGCCGAACGTGACGGTGACCCAGCCGACGGCGAGTTTTGCCGACATTGCGGCTGGTCAGTCGCGCACCAGCCTGACGCCGTTCCAGTTCAGCACCACCAGCAGCCTGACTTGCGGCTCGACGGTGAATTTCAACCTCACGGTGAACTACACGGGTGGCGGTTCGCCCCGGGTGATCCCGCTCACCTTCACCGTCGGTACTACGACGTCCGTCTTCACACAAAACTTTGACGGCGTCACCGCACCCGCGCTGCCCGCCGGTTGGACCACAGCACAAAGCGGCACCACACCGCCAGCGGTCTGGGCCACGACCACCAGCAGCCCGGATACGGCGCCCAACGCGGCCTTTACCAACGGCGTCGCGACACCATCGACCAACAGCCTGATCTCCCCCGCGATCACGCTACCGGCGTCGAGCACCGGGGCAGTGCTCACCTTCCGGAACGCCTGGAACTTCGAGGCTGGCTACGACGGTGGCGTCCTCGAACTGTCCACCGATAACGGCACCACGTACAACGACGTGACGTCCCCTGCGGTAGGTGGCAGCTTCACAACCGGCGGTTATTCTGGCTCGATATCGTCGTCTTTCGGCAGCCCAATTGGCGGGCAAGCGGCGTGGACAGGGGTCCAGTCGACCTTCGTCACCACCACCCTGCAGTTGCCAGCGTCACTCAATGGTCAGACCGTTCGCCTGCGCTTCCGCGCCGCCTGGGACACCAGCACCGCCAACGCGGGCGCCAACTGGCGCATCGACGGCCTGAGCATTCAGTCCGGCGTGACCTGCCCCGGCCCCGGTACGGGCACCTGCGGCGGCAGCACTTACCTGATTGCCACTGCGGTGCTGCCCGTCGGTACGGGTACAGTCAGTTGCACCGTCAACCCGGTGCCGTCGGGTGGCAACTCCACCTGCACGGCGACCGCCGCGCTCGGCTACACATTCGTCAACTGGTCCGGTGACTGTACTGGCGCCACCTGCGCACTGACCAACGTCACCAGTGCCAAGAGCGTCACGGCCAACTTCACAGCGTTGCCGGTCCTCAACATCGACGACAGCGATGCACCGGATGTCTACAGCCCCGCCAACGATGGCCTGTTGCTGATGCGCTACCTGCTCGGCTTGCGCGGTACGGCGCTGACACAGGGTGGCCTGCTGGGCACCAATGCCCGGCGCAATGCGGCGCAGATTGAGGCCCACATTGCGACGTATCTCACGCTGTTTGATGTTGACGGCGACGGTTCCACGTTGGCCGCCACCGACGGCTTGCTGGTCGTGCGCCGCCTGCTCGGCCTGTCTGGACCGGCGCTTACTGCGGGGGCGCGAGCGCCCTCGGTACGCACCGACACCGACATCACCAACGCAATTGATCGCCTGAAGCCGTAAAGGGGATCTGGCCGGCCCGCGCAGGGAATGCGCGGGCCGCTCCTCTACCGCGCTCGCCGCAGCGCATCGTGCGCGGCGCAGGTGCTGCTGCGGTTGCCTGCTACTGGTTGCGGGCCATCCGGAGCAAGCGATCGAGAATCGCCTCACCGTCCGCCCGCAGCCCGTTGTGCTCGTACTCGCTGGTGACCCAGAGCTTGATGTTGGGCACCAGCGCAGCGGTCTCTTCTGAAAACTCCCGATGCACGTACATGTCGTTGTAGTACACGGCCGCGGCGACCGGGACGCGGTTCTGCTTCAACCTCGCAACGTCGTAGAGCATCGGCCAATCGGCCTTGGCGGCGAGTATCTCTGCCGCTGCCTTGAGCGGCGGCAATTGCGGATATTGATCCAGCATCCACGGATAAATCATCTCGCCAGTAAACAGAATCGGGGCACCATCTAAGCCCTCGCCCGAGCGATTGGCAAATTCCGGGAACTCCGCCAGCAGACGTTGCGCTGACCAGCGGCTGGCTTCGTTCTGTGTGTAGCAAGCCTCATGCAGCAGCGTGTAGATCGGATTGGTATCGAACGCCTGAGCGTGCTCGATGCCGACCAGAAAGTTGTAGTTGATCTCGCGCTTGCCGCCCACGTTGACGAACGCTTCCTCGATCAGGTAATGGACCTGCTCGTAGCCATCGCTGGCGCCGAAGGCGATGCCCAGTTGCAGGAAGCGCTCCGGCGTCAGGCGACCACCCGATGGCATGGCGACGTCGTGCCCGTTCAGGTACTGGACAATCTCGCGCACGCGAGCAACGTCGCCTGGATAGCGTTCGTAGTAGCAGCGATTTTTGGCGATCACGCGCAGATACGTCGCGCGGTAGATGTCGTCGGTCGGTCGCGCCAGCGGCGGAATCCCCCCCGTAATCAGTACCTCGGTCAGCGCCTCCGGCACGGCGGAGAGATAGTGCATCGCGCAAAAGCCCCCGAAACTTTGTCCGAGCACGGTCCACCGCTTGTCGCCGATCAGTTGCCTGCGAATCGCCTCGGCGTCGCGAACAATATTGTCAGCGCGGAAGTGCTGCAGATAGTCGGCCTGCGCGGCTGCGTCACCACGATGGCGAAGCGTCTGCGCAGTGACCGGTGTCGACAACCCGGTTCCGCGCTGGTCAAGCAGCAGCACGCGAAACTCCTGCAACGCACGCTTGATCCAGCCGCCGAGGCCAGTTGGTCGCGGCGAGCCAAAGCCCGGCCCGCCCTGAAAAAAGATCAGATAGGGCAAGTCGGCATTGGCGTTGCTTGGTGCGACGAGCTCGCGGGCGAAAACTTCGATCTCTTCCGCGTCGGGCTTTGTGTAATCCAGCGGCAGCTCGAAGCGGTGCGCCCGCATTTGCAGGCCGGGCAACGTGCAGGTGAAATCAGGCATCGAATATCTCCACAAAACGTCAGCGCGCAATTTTCGTCGACGAACGGGCGTCCGGTGGTGATTGCGGCATGCGGAAATTGCACCGACACTGCGAACGGGCGCATAGCCGGTGCACGATCCAGCCGTCGAATTGCCGCGAATCCTGCTTCGATTTGGCCGTATCGTGCTTTAATCGGTTTGTATCGTGACATAAACACGATCAACGCATCCCGTGCCGCTGGAGGAGACCATGCGGCACGCGGCAAACGCCGCCCGGATGCGGCTGTATCTCAGTATCAATCGGCAAGGCAACAAGGGGAGCAAGATGGCCGACAACAACAAACTCATTCTCGACTACGTCTACGCGCACGAGGCAATGCGCCCGGATCACCTGTGGCTGACACAGCCAACCGGTGGCGGCGCGGTGACCGACTACACCTGGCGGCAGACGATGGATCAGGCCCGCCGCATGGCCGCCTTCATCAAGAGCCGCAATTTCGAGCCAGGCGCGCGCATCGCGATCCTGTCGAAGAACTGCGCGCATTTCTTCATGGCCGAGCTCGCGATCTGGATGTCGGGCTGCACCACGGTGGCGATCTTCCCGACCGAAACCGCCGATACCATCCGCTACGTGCTTGATCACAGCGGCGCCAGCATGCTGTTCGTCGGCAAACTCGACACCTGGGCGCAGCAGGCCAGCGCCGTGCGCGACGACCTGCCCTGCGTCGCGTTCCCGCTGGCGCCGGACTCGGCGAAGTCCGGCATGGACACCTGGGATTCGGTGGTTTCGCGAACTGAGCCGCTGGCCGGTCAACCCGGCCGAGCAGGCGATGAGATTGCGCTGCTGATGTACACCTCGGGTTCGACCGGGCAGCCGAAGGGCGTGATGCATCGCTTCGACCGCATCACCCGTGCGTCCGAAGGCATCGTCGGCAATATCCGCGGCGCCATCGGCGCCACCGAGGAAATCCGCATCCTGTCCTACCTGCCGCTGGCCCATGTGTTCGAGCGGGCCTGGATCGAATGCGCGGCAATGGTCGAAGGTAGCGGCCACATCTTCTTCGCCGAAGCGCTGGAGACCTTTGTGGCGGATCTGCAGCGCGCGCGGCCGACAGTGTTCATCTCGGTGCCGCGGCTGTGGCTCAAGTTCCAGCAGGGCGTGTTCACCAAGATGCCGGCGAAGAAGCTCGACTTCCTGCTTGGCCTGCCGATCATCGGCAAGCTGATTGGCAAGAAAGTGCTGCGTGGTTTGGGGCTCGATTCGGTCAAGCACGCTGGCAGCGGCTCGGCGCCGATCCCGGCAGCCCTCATCGCCTGGTACCGCAAGCTGGGCCTCAATCTGGTCGAGGGCTACGGCATGACCGAGGACTTCGCCTACTCGAACACCTCGTCGATCAAGCTCAATGCGCCGGGCTACGTAGGCTCGCCGCTGCCGGGCGTGGTGACCCGCATCAGCGACGAAGGCGAAGTGCTGATCAAGTCACCCGGCCAGCTCGCGGGCTATTACAAGCAGCCGGAGCTGAACGCCGAATGCTTCACCGAGGATGGCTTCTTCCGCACCGGTGACCTGGGTGAGGTGCGCTCGGATGGCCTGCTCAAGCTCACCGGCCGCAAGAAGGAGCTGTTCAAGACCGGCAAGGGCAAGTACATCGCACCAGCGCCGATCGAGAACCGCATCAATACCCACCCGATGATCGAGCTGTCGATGGTGTCCGGCGTCGGCCAGCAGGCGGCCTACGCCGTGGTGGTGCTCGCCGAGGACCTGCGCCCGAAGGTGACGGACCCGAACGTACGCGAGGAGGTCAATAGCAACCTGGGCGCGCTGCTGGCAGAAGTCAACAACGCGCTGGCGGACTACGAACAGTTGCGCATGTTCGTGGTGGCGCCGGAGCCGTGGACCATCGACAACGGCTGTCTGACGCCGACCATGAAGATCAAGCGCGCCCGCATCGAAGCCGCCGTGGCGCCGGGTGTGGACGCCTGGTACAGCAAAAAAGGGCCGGTGATCTGGGCATAGGCGAGGATGTAACGCCGTCCTGCGCGGGGTCGCAGGACGGTTCGCCGGCATCATCTTTTTGTTGAAACGTCGATTTCATTGGGCTGGACAGGTGAATTTCACCGAAGTCGACTTTTTGGCTTTTTAGCCACCAAGCCCATACGGAATGGGCTTTTCAACAAAAAAGCTGCAATGCCGATGCACGCTGGTGCTGGATGCGTCGCGCCGGCGAAACTGGATTTGCCGACGAAACTGGCGCAGCACTAACCCCGTTTGCCGTCTTGGCTCGTTACAACCTGCTCGTCCCGCACCCAGGAGAGACCATGAGCCCCGCCCGATCCGGCATACGCCGTCAAACCCATCCCCTCGTCCGCGCCCTGCTCGCCGCTGCCAGCGTCGCACTGGGCATCGCCAGCCCGCATGCCAGTGCGTTCTGCGGCTTTTACGCCGGCAAGGCAGACGCCAGTCTGTTCAACGAAGCGAGCCAGGTGGTGCTGGTGCGCGACGGCGAGCGCACCGTGCTGTCGATGCTGAATGACTACTCGGGGCCGCTCAACGAGTTCGCGCTGGTGGTGCCGACGCCGACCGTGTTGCAGCAGGGCCAGGTGCGCGTCGCCGAAAAGGCTACCTTCGAGCGGCTCGACGCCTACTCCAGCCCGCGGCTCGCTGAATACCATGACTCAGACCCGTGCCGCATGAACTTCTGGTGGGGGCAAAACATGTACCCCCGCGCAGTACCAGCACCGATGGCGGCCGCCGCCGGCGCCATGCGCTCTGAAATGGCCAAGAGCCGTGACGCCGCGCTCGGAGTGACCGTCGAGGCTGCCTACACGCTGGAGGAATACGACATCGTCTCGCTCTCGGCGAAGCAGTCCGACGGCCTTGAAATCTGGCTGCGCGAGAACGGCTACAAGATTCCCAAAGGCGCGTCCGCCGCGCTCAAGCCCTACATCAACATGGGCATGAAGTTCTTCGTGGCCAAGGTCAACCTCAAGGAGCAAAAGCGGCTGGGTTACAGCATGCTGCGACCGTTGCAGTTCGCCTTCGAGAGCGAAAAGTTCATGTTGCCGATGCGCCTGGGCATGCTGAACGCGCCACCGAACAAACCGCAAGACCTGATCGTCTACGTCCTGACCAAAAACGGACGCGTGGAAAGCAGCAACTACCGCACCGTGAAGCTCGCCGCCAACGAGAATCTGCCGCCGTTCATCAAGCCAAAGTTCAAGGAGTTCTACAAGGCGCTCTACGACACCTCCACTGCGCGTGAAGACTACAAGGTGGTGTTCACCGAGTACTTCTGGGACATGAGCTGGTGCGACCCCTGCGCCGCCAATCCGCTCAGTACCGAGGAGCTGCGCAAGGCCGGCGTGTTCTGGGTGGGCGGTGACGAGGCGGGCAACTTTCAGCAGATGCAGATCGCCCCCGGTGGCCAGAAGCCGGCGCAGGGGGCCGTCGCGCCATCGTCGCCGCCGCGCATCCTGCCAGGGCGCCCGATCCCGCCCGGTGGCGGCGCGCAACCGGTGATGCTGACGCGCCTGCACGTGCGCTACACCGCCAACACTTTCCCGGAAGACCTGATGTTCACCCAGACCAAGGACAAGCAAAACTTCCAGACCCGATACGTCATCCAGAACCCCTACGCCGGATCGGTCGCAGCCTGCACGGCAACCACTGCGAAATCCGACTGCGACGCCATGTGCAGGAGCCGCGTCACCGATGTCGAACGCATGGTGAGCGAAGCGAAAAAGAACAACTGGGGCTCGCCTGGCGACTACGCAGGAAAATCGTCCAACGCGCTGCAAACCGATTGCCTGAAGGCTTGCAGCGAGAGCAAGCGCAGCGCCATCGAAACTGCCACCCGCTACTACGAGCGCGAGTTGCCGGAACGCCTGGCCCGCGAGAAGCAGACATTGGCAAAACTCACCGGCTGGTCGCTGGCCGAGATCGACCGCATGGGCGCTGACAGCGGCAACGTGACGTCCGTTCCGGTGAAGGGCGGCGATGTGCAGCCGGTGCCGCCTGCCGACAACCGCACCTGGTGGCAAAAGCTGTTTGGTGCCGCGCCCGTGACGCACGCTGCGCGCGGGTGATGTGATGAGCACGCAAGCACCTGTCGCGCATGCCTCCGCAGCGCTGCATGGCTCCGGCGTCGTACTGCGGGGCCGCCCTGGCAACGGGCATTGGCACCTGCCGCAGGCGCTCGCCCGAATCGACGCCCGCTGGTTCCAGATTCTTTTTCTGGCGAGCTTCCTCTGCCTCGGCGCCCTTGCGCGCGACTTCGCGCTGACCTGGCAACAGGTCGCGCTCACCTTCGCTGCTGCGCTGGTCACGCAAGCCGCCTGGCAGTGGGGTCTCGGCCTGCCCAACCGCAAAGGCTGGAGCGGCTACCTGAGTGCCATCGTGTCGAGCTTCGGGATTTCGATTCTGGTGCGCGCCGACTCGCTCTGGGTGCACCCGCTGCTGGCGGCACTCGCGATGTCGTCGAAATTCCTGTTACGAGCAGGGCCGGCCGAATGCCGCAGCCACATTCTCAACCCAGCCAATTTAGCGGCATTCGCGGCATGGGCCTGGATCCCCGGCGCCTGGCTGTCGCCGGGACAATGGGGATCGGAGTCGCTCGCTTCGCTCTGGTTCATCGCGCTCGGCGGGCTGGTCACACAACGCATCCAGCGCTGGGACGTGAGCCTCGCCTTTCTCGCCACCTGGGCAGCCCTTCTGGCCGGACGTGTGCTCTGGCTCGACTACAGCGCAGGCGTCGGCAGCGCGATGTGGCTGCAGCAGATCGGCAACGGCGCCACGCTGCTCTTTGCCTTCTTCATGATCTCGGATCCGATGACCACGCCGCAGCGACGCAGCGCACGCGTTGCCTACGCCATGGCAGTGGCGATCGTTGCCTTCCTCTGGCAATTCGTACTCTACAAGCCGCATGGCCTGATCGTGGTGCTGTTCGCGGCAAGCGCACTGGTGCCATTGATCAACACCCTTTGGCCAACGGTGCGTTTCGAGTGGCGGCAGGGTGAGCAAACGCCGGCGAAACGCTGAGCAAGTCATCGTACGAGCGCTGTCGTGATGATGGCAAAAAATGCCAGGTGTCGCCGCCTATACTTTGCGCATGATCACGACGGCCTATTGCAAGCATTTCGCCCGCTACAACCGGTGGCAGAACGAGTCAATTTATGCTGCAGCGGCAAAGCTCCCGGATGGCACCCGCAAGCGCAACATGGGCGCCTATTTCAAAAGCATCCACGGCACGCTCAACCACCTGCTGGTCGCTGACTGGCTGTGGCTTTCACGCATGACGGGCGAGCCGAACGCGGTGATCTCTCTCGATCAGGAGCTGTATACCGATTTTGACGAGTTGGCGCGCGCACGGGTCACCGCCGATGACCGCATTGACCGGTTTGTCGCCAGCCTGACACCGGTACGGCTGGCTGAATTCATCGCCTATCGCCGCCTGTCCGGCAACCGCGCCGAGATCGTGCAGCCGCTGTCGCTGGCGCTGATGCAGCTGTTCAACCACCAGACGCATCACCGCGGCCAGGTCAGCACACTGCTGATGCAATGCGGCATCGACCCCGGCGTCACCGACTTGCCGGCGATGCCGGCCGATTTCGCGTCGCCCGCATTCGGACAATGAAAATCATCGAACACGCCACGGCAGCAAGCCTCTGGGCTGTCGCCGAGCCTTTGCTGGCGACCGATCCGGCCAACAATACCCACCAACTGAGTGCGCTATCACGCATCCTGCAACTGGGCGCCCGGCATGGCGAGCGCTTCTTTGCTGTCGAGCTGGACGGGATGCTGGTCGGCTGCGCCACGCTGGTCGATACGCAGACGTTGTTTCTGTCGGTGATGCCCGATGAAGCCGCCACCGCACTGGCCACGTGGCTGCGGACGCAGCAGATTGCGCTCGCCGGGGTGATCGGCCGGCGCGACTTGTTGAAGTCGTTCACCGACATCTTTGACCGTGAGTATTCGGTGCACGCCGATCTGCTGCTCTACCAGCTGCACGGCAGCCCGGCGTTCGGCAGCGCGAGCGGCGCGTCACGCATCGCCACCAGCAACGATATCGACTTGCTGATTGACTGGCTGAGCGCATTCGAGGCGGAAGTCGGCATGATCGCCGTGCCGACGCCGCTGGCAGAACGCGTCCGTCGCCGCATTGCCGATGAGCAGATCGTGCTCTGGTGTGATCGCGGCGAGCCGGTCGCGTTTGCTGGCGGCAACCCGCTGCCAGCCGCGTCGGCGCGTATCGGCCCGGTTTACACACCGCCCCCGCTGCGTGCCCGCGGCTTCGCGCAGGCCGTCACCGCCGCCGCCAGCGTGCACGTACAACGCGACCGGCCACGTACCGTGTTCCTGTTTACCGACGCATTGAATCCCGCCAGCAACCGCTGCTACCAGCGCATCGGCTACCGTCATATCGCCGATCACGCGCATCTGTTGTTCGACCGGCGCGCCACCTAGCTCGCGTGCACCGGCGCCCGGCACCGCTCAGGCAGTCAACTTTCAATTGCGAGCCCGCCTGAATGCGGCTTGGCGCTGCAAAATATCAAAACTCGACTTCGGCCAAAAAGCTCCGTTAGCCCTCAGCGAGTAAAGGTTTCGCGAAAAAGCTGCTTGGCCTGCATTACCGTGTCTCGTCCACGACCTGCCGCATTCTTTGGCTTCGACCCAACATCGAACGACACGCCTGAAATCGCCGCAGTGCTACAATGTAGAGCTTTGTTTCATAAGCGTTTTTCGGGTTTTCACGCCTTGATCGTTTGTGCGGATTGCTCCTCACGCAGTTGCTGCAACCTGGCGCCGTCTCTATCACCCGTCGCAATCATTCTGGAGAATCAATAATGGCCATCGAACGCACCTTTTCCATCATCAAGCCGGACGCAGTCGCCAAGAACGCCATCGGCGCCATCGTGTCGCGCTTCGAAGCCGCCGGTCTGAAAGTGATCGCCTCGCGCATGGCGCACCTGTCGAAGGCTGAAGCCGAAGGCTTCTACGCCGTGCACAAGGCCCGCCCGTTCTTCAACGATCTGGTCTCGTTCATGATCTCCGGCCCGGTCGTGCTGCAAGTGCTCGAAGGCGAGAACGCGATCCTGAAAAACCGTGACCTGATGGGCGCCACCGATCCGAAGAAAGCCGCGCCGGGCACCATCCGCGCCGACTTCGCAGACTCGATCGACGCCAACGCCGTGCACGGCTCTGACGCACCGGAAACCGCTGCCGTCGAGATCGCCTACTTCTTCCCGCAAAGCCAGGTGTTTTCGCGCTAACGCGCGACAGGACGAATGACGAAATGACGAATGACGAACTTGTGAGGCACCAGCGGCTCCGCTCGCGTCGGATCTCGTCATTCGTCCTTCGTCTTTCGTCATTGGCCGAAGGCCAAAGCCAGTGCAAAATCTTCTTGAGCTGAACCAGCCCGCGCTGGCGCAGTTTTTCGCCCAACTCGGCGAAAAGCCTGCCAGCGTGAAGATGCGCGCCAAACAAACCCTCAAGTGGCTGCATCAATCGCAAGTCACTGACTTTTCGGCGATGACCGACATCGCCAAAGCCACCCGCGAGCTGCTCGCCGCCAACGCCGAGATCCGCGACCTCAATGTCATCCGCGACAGCACTGCCAGCGATGGCACCCGCAAGTGGCTGTTCGACGTTGGCACCAGTGCGGTGGACGCCGTGTTCATTCCGGAGGATGATCGCGGCACGCTTTGCATCTCCTCGCAGGCGGGCTGCGCGCTTGACTGCTCGTTCTGCTCCACCGGCAAACAGGGCTTCAACCGCAACCTCACGGTCGGCGAAATCATCGGCCAGTTGCGCTATGCCAACAAGGCGCTGAAAGCCGATCTCGGTATCGAAGGGCGCACGCCCGACGGCGTACAGCCCGTCACCAACGTGGTGATGATGGGCATGGGCGAACCCCTCGCCAACTATCTCAACGTGTTCCCGGCGCTAGAGATGATGCTCGATGACAATGCCTATGGCCTGTCGCGCCGCCGGGTGACGGTATCGACCTCGGGCATGGTGCCGCAGATTGACGAGCTGGCGCGCGTGGTGCCCGTGGCGCTGGCGGTGAGCCTGCATGCGCCCACCGACGCGCTGCGAGACGTGCTGGTGCCGATCAACAAGCGTTATCCGCTCAAGGAACTGCTCGCCGCCTGCAACCGCTACCTCGAATTCGCGCCGCGCGACTTCATCACTTTCGAATACGTGATGCTTGATGGCGTCAACGACCAGCCCGAACACGCCGAAGCGTTGATCAAGGTGGCGAAGCAGGTGCCCAGCAAGCTGAACCTGATCCCGTTCAATCCGTTCCCCAATTCCGGCTACGGCAAATCGCCACGCGAGCGTATCCTCGAATTCCAGCGCCGCTTGTCCGATGCCGGCATCGTGACGACAATTCGCAAGACGCGCGGCGACGACATTGACGCCGCCTGTGGCCAGCTGGCCGGGCAGATCAAGGATCGCACGCGCCGGACAGCCGCGAAAACGATCAACATCCATCCGGCTTCGGGTTCATCCAAATCTCCGGGAGACCAGCAGTGACCTGTGCAACTTTGCGTCTGTCGCGCCCCCTTCGACTGGTCGCCCTTGGCGTGACCGGTGTTGCGATGGCCCTGCTTACCGCCTGCGGCAATCTGTCAAAAAAGGAAGACGACAGTGCACAGGCTGCGGCGCCTGGCGGCGAAGACCCGTTGCGTTACCGCGCCAAGGTACATACCGAGCTCGGCGCCAATTACTTCCAGCGCGGCCAGATGAGCGTGGCACTCGAAGAGTTGCGCGAGGCAATCCGTCTTGATCCGAAATACGGTGTTGCGCACAGCATTCTCGGGCTGGTGCACGCAGACCTTGGCGAATTTGCGAAGGCCGATGCCGCTTTTCAGCAGGCAGTCGCCATGGCCCCGGCCGAAGGCGATATCCGCAACAACTACGGCTCCTACCTCTGCCGTCAGGGTCGCCCGAAGGAAGGGCTGGAGCAGTTCGACGCAGCGTTGCGGCTGCCGCTGTACCAGACCCCCCAGGTTGCGCTGGAAAACGCCGGCAGTTGCGCCCTCGCAGCCAGCATGATTCGTCCAGCTGAGACTTACTTTGCCCGCCTGGTGCAAATCCAGCCGTTTTACTCCCGTGGCTATCAGGGGCTGGCGGCGGTCGGCATGAAGACGGCACGCTTCGATGAAGTACGCAAGCAGGTCCGCATGGCGCTCAGTGCGCAGCCGCTGAC
>ERZ724514.526-NODE-526-length-17178-cov-4.777609_pt1 | contig 17178 bp, 16 predicted proteins | sample MGYA00376047_ERZ724514 | MGnify/ENA primary metagenome ERZ724514 (study PRJEB28724, sample SAMN07190883) | activated sludge metagenome | isolation source: activated sludge of sewage treatment plant in Hong Hong | place: Hong Kong | collected 2016-03-17 ...
TCTCTCGGCTCATCTCGTAGTGTCGATGCCACAATGCGATGGTGTCCGGCGGCGCACCGAGCTTCGAGGCCAACTGCCCCTGCATCAACTCCGAAGTGGTGCCAAAAAAGCTGGCCGCGCAACGATTGTCTGAAAGGTGCAGAATATCGCCGTCCTGTAATTCCACTACTCCCATCATCATGACGCCGCTCTCGAAGAAGCTCCGAAGCGTGGACTCGCTTCGAGACAAGGCCTCCTCCGCTCGCTTACGTTCGGTGATATCCACATGGGAACCAGTCATACGCCGAGGACGCCCCTCTTCGTCCCGTTGAAGGACGGCGCAGGTGTGGATCCATCGATAGGTTCCGTCTTTATGCCGCAACCGATGCTGGAGTTCATACGAGGCGATCCGCCCTGAAAGGTAATCATCCACCAGGGCGAAGGCACGCGCCTTATCGTCGGGATGCAACCGGGTTTCCCACTCCGACGGCGAGTTTGAAATCTCCTGCTCCTCATATCCCAAACTCGACTTCCATCGGGGGGAGTAATACATCGTGTTGGCCTGCATGTCCCAGTCCCAAATTCCGGTCTGCGTCGCGGCCACCACCAAATCTAACCGTTCCTGAGCCTCATGCCGCGCCACTTCAGCCTGCAAGCGGGCCGTCATATCCGTCGCCACACCGCCGACCGCTATGATCCGCCCCCCTTCGTCACGAAGCGGAAACTTACGCACTACATAGAAGCGAGGATCGTTATTCAGCAGGGCGTCTTCTTCGAAACTCATCACCTCGCCGGTATGGAGGACCTTGCAATCATGTTGTCGATAACTATCCGCGATATCTTGGGGAAACAGTTCATGATCCGTTTTTCCAATCACCTGCTCGGCCGGAGCACCCACCGAGGCGAGGAACTGTTCACTGACCTCGAGATACCGCCCCTGAAGATCCTTCACAAAGATGATGGTTTGACTATGGGTGAGAAGGGAGCGCAATCGGATAGACACATCATGAGCATGGCTGCGGGCACCTTTTTTCCACTGCGAGACGATCCACGCGGTCACCCAGGCCGCACCAATTGACATGGCTCGATTGGTTAGCTCAATCCAGCCGATACTTTCCGGAGTAGCCCCATACAGCCCAACCACCGTGAGTCCAGTCGAAATGGCCGCCACAATCCAATGCATACTCGAGCCCGACACCATCCCAACCGCAGCGACGGCGAGAAGATAGAGCAGGCTGGCTGAAATGCCCGCGGGGGCAGAAAGGTCAATCAGGAGCGTCGCGAGGAGGATAGAGGCACAGAAGGCGTACCAGGGCCTACCAGAATGGTTCAAGGCGAAACCACCGTTAGAAGACAGTAGGCCGCGAGATGCTGATTCGTTCACAGAACACTCCGCACGTCACGCTCTCGCAACGACGCCGGATCATGAGGGGAGCAAACACTACGACTTCGCGGTCGAGACCCGGGGCACACTTCGGCCACTTACCGGTCTGTGAGGGATCCTCTCCCGCGACAGACACCATCCTCCATGATGCCGTCAACTACTTCACATAGATGTATAGGCGCGGCCTGTTTTCCCCGAAAAGGATATTTCCGGGAAAAAGTTCGGCCAACAAAGCATCGAGGAGAAAGTGTGGTGTCCCCAACGGGATTTGAACCCGTGTTACTGCCTTGAAAGGGCAATGTCCTAGGCCAGGCTAGACGATGGGGACGAAGAAAGTTCCGTATCGGCGGGATGATTCATACCACACTTGATCGAGAGGTGTCACTAGTCTGAACCAAGATCCTCCTGAACTTCATGCGGACCCTGACCGCCATTCCGGTTCGAAGCGTCCGATTGACGCCCTGCCCCTAACCACAGTACTCTGCGCCTATGGATCCTGTCCGGAGTCATTCACAGAACGCACCCCTGGGCGTGGTCCCTTCCTCGGCAGCGCCAGCCCATATCGGCAGTCTCCTGTCCCCTGAGGATCTGTACCTTTTCAACGAAGGCACACACTTTCATCTGTATGACAAACTGGGCGCGCATCCAACGACTGTCCAGGGCGTCGAAGGCACCTATTTTGCGGTGTGGGCGCCGGAGGCGGAGCAGGTCTCGGTGTTCGGCACCTTCAACCATTGGGATCCAGACCGCCATCCGCTCCGGCCTTGTCAGTCATCCGGCATTTGGGAGGGGTTTGTTCCCGGCGTGGGGATCGGCGCCCTGTACAAGTTTCATATCCGGTCACGAAATCATGGGGCCGTCCTCATCAAGACCGACCCATTCGCCCGCCTGAACGAAATTCCGCCGAAATCCGCGTCTGTGGTGTGGGATCTGAATTATAGCTGGCAGGATCACGACTGGATGCAGGCCCGCGCGCGGCACAATGCCCTTCAGGCTCCGATCAGTGTGTATGAAGTGCATCTCGGCTCGTGGATGCGCGTTCCCGGCGAAGGCAATCGCTCGCTCAGCTATCGTGAGGCTGCGCCGAAGTTGATCGAATATGTGCAGCGGCTGGGGTTTACGCACGTCGAGTTTCTGCCCCTCATGGACCATCCATTTTTCGGTTCCTGGGGCTATCAAACGACCGGCTACTTCGCCCCCTCCGGCAACTACGGCACGCCGCAAGACCTCATGTACCTCATCGACCAGCTCCACCAGCATAATATTGGCGTCATCCTGGACTGGGTGCCCTCACACTTCCCGACCGATGAACATGGGCTGAGCCGATTCGACGGCAGTCATCTTTTTGAGCATGCCGATCCCCGCCAGGGTCTCCACCCAGACTGGGGAACGGCGGTCTTCAATTACAGCCGTAACGAAGTGCGCAGTTTTCTCATCAGCAGCGCGCTCTTTTGGCTGGAGCAGTATCATGCCGACGGCCTTCGGGTAGATGCCGTCGCCTCGATGTTGTATCTCGATTACTCGCGCAAAGAGGGGGAATGGATTCCCAACAAACATGGCGGCCGCGAGAACTTGGAGGCCATTGCCTTCCTCCGCCAGCTCAATGAGGAGATCTATCGCCGACACCCGGATGTCCAAACCTACGCAGAGGAATCAACCTCATGGCCGTCCGTGTCGCGTCCGACCTATGCCGGCGGGCTTGGGTTCGGGATGAAGTGGGATATGGGCTGGATGCACGATACGCTGGAATATATGGGGCTGGATCCGGTCTATCGTAAACACCACCATCGCAACCTAACCTTCCGGATGCTCTACGCGTTCCAGGAAAATTTCTTGCTCCCGCTTTCCCACGACGAAGTCGTACACGGCAAGGGCTCGCTCTTGGGGAAAATGCCCGGAGACGATTGGCAGAAGTTCGCCAACTTGCGCACGCTGTTCGGCTATATGTATGCGCAAGCGGCCAAGAAGCTCATTTTTATGGGTGGGGAGATCGGCCAATGGCGCGAATGGGCGCATGACGACAGTATCGATTGGAATCTGCTCAATTATCCGCCGCACCAAGGTTTACAGCGGTGGGTCGCCGATCTCAACCACCTCTATCGCGCAGAACCAGCCCTGCACGAGTTCGACTTTGACCCTCGCGGATTCGAATGGATCGATTGCCAGGATGTCGACGCGGGTACCATCAGCCTTCTCCGCCATGGACGGTCTTCCCGTGAAAGTATCGCCGTCGTATGTAATTTCACGCCGGTCCCGCGGCTGCAGTATCGAGTCGGCGTCCCACAGGGCGGCTATTGGAAAGAATTGTTGAATAGCGATGCCTCCCTGTACGGCGGCAGCGGACTGGGAAATCTCGGAGGTCTCTCGGCCGACGCGGTTCCTGCCCACGGTCGATCCCATTCGCTCGCGCTAACCCTGCCTCCCCTCGCCGTCCTGTTCCTTAAGTCTGCCTCGTAAAGCCGACTACCAACTCGCCTTTCTCCTCCGGCTCAGGTAGGATCACGGCAGGCATCAAGCACCACCGAACGAACTGATCCGTTCATAAGGGAGGGATGATGGCGATACGCTCATGCAGAACGTTGATCTGGCAAACACCATTGATGCTCGTGATAGCCCTCTCTCTTGCGCATTGCTCGCACGACATCCATGAGAAACGCGCCGATACCATCAAAGGTCACGTCGAATCGTTTTACGATCATTTGAAGCATGATCGAGTCGCTGCCGCTGTTCGTGAAAACGAAGCCATCGAGCAACTCTCCACTCAGCTGGGAGAGATCGTGACTCGGCGTGTCAATCAGCCGGGCACCAATCAGATCGACCGTGAATGGACGGACCTTCGCACCGCCAATGAAACTGCCGCGCAAAACTGGCTGGCTCTGGGACAGTATCTTTCGATCAAGAAACAATATGCTCAATCCCGGGCCACCTACCAGCGCGTCATCGACACCTATAACGGCGCAACCGAACGAACCTATCGGGAACAGGCGGCGCGAGCCATTCGCGACTTGGATATTCTCAGTCCCCCTCCTGCGGCCCCTCGATAACCAGAACTACCGATAAACTCGAACCATGCGATTCATTGCATCACGGCTGATGATTCTTGTGATGGGCCTCTGCCTGCTCCTGACGGGATGTGTCCACAGAATCCACGTTAATCCTGCCTCGAACAGTCCCGCCACGATAACGATTCCTGCCGCTGTGCAACTTGAGGTGCCGTTTCTCGCCATCGAAGGTGCTGACCACATGCCGGGCATTGCCATGCTCGATTGGCCCGCAAAAGATCTGCGCCAAGCCATCGTCCGGTACTTTTCTGAACGGCAGACCTTCAGAGCGATCGGAACAGATCCTGCTGCCCGCAGAATGGTCGTGAAAGCCTCGCTCACCCTTCGCGCACCGGATCGTTACCTGTATAGAGTCCACCTGGAGGCCGATCTATCCCATCCCGGGCACGGAGTCTTTAAGACCTATGCTGCCGAAGGCGAGGCTTTGGGATCGTCAGTCCGGTGGATTACGGCCTCAGACCAAGAGCCTATTGATGAAGCCACTTCTCAGGCACTCCAAATATTAGCTTCTCAACTCGAACAGGATCGAGACCTCATCATGAGCAACCTCAGCCGGTAGGTTGAAACTCCACATCGACAACCTCTCGTCTCCTCACCATCGCTGACGTCTCGTGCTTGACCAGGAATCCATCGATCCGGCCGTAAGACCAGCTCCATGCGAGCTTCGAGTTGTCGTATGGTCGCGGCACGCCTGCCCTGACTTTCCCGTATACGTTTAGATACTGCTGCGTATCGCATCAGATACGACCCTCCGCCTCCTCAATTTCTACAGAGCACCTCGCGCCACCTGCATTGCGCCCAATTGAGGACCTATGCATTTCTCGCTACCGGAAATTGCAATGCGCTCGACTGGCATTAGCTTTGCTTATTCCGCTGCCTGCGGTTCAAAACCTGTCACCACTGACGTTTGAGTGCTCCTGATGAACGGAGTCGGCTCACGCGGGAGGCGGTTTCACAGCCTGCGGTTGTCGTGGAGAAAGTGCCCGCGTGTCCAAACGTGTGATTCTGTGTTTCGATGGTGAATGGGACTGTCCTCCAGATCCCGGCGTCTGGAGTTTTTCAGCGAACCATTCTCCCAAGCAGTCTCGAACTGGCGTTCAACCCGATTCGCATTCGGCCACAAACGTCTACCAACTCTATCAATCAATTCTGCCTCGTTCAGGCGATGGGCGGATCCAGCAGAAATGGTACGAACCGGGTACGACAATGCCTTGGTTCCACCGCTTCCGCGACGGTTCGTTCGGGTGTGGACTGGATCGAACCATTCTTCAGAGCTATGCCTATCTGGCGGCCACCTATGATCCCGGCGACGAGTTGTACCTGTATGGCTTCAGTCGAGGCGCCTATACCGCTCGCTCTCTGGTAGGATTACTCACGCTCACCGGTCTCCCAGCTCCGGTGCTGCTCAATGCAGACCACGTCAGACTTGTTCGGGAAGCGGCAAGTCCTCACTCACCCTCAGGTGGTGTCGCCGCCCATCTTCGCGAATGCCTCACTCGAATGGTCACCGATCCTGACAACCACGTCATCGACGAGGCCTATCGTGTGTATCGAAACCTGCAGAACGCCTCCCAGATTGCGACTGGTCGGCGGAAGGGGTCTTCGGACATCAACGTCACATTGCTCGGTCTTTGGGATACCGTCGGACCGCTCGGTATTCCCACGAAAGCGCTCAGATGGCTGAATGAACACCGGTACAACTTTCGCGATACTGAATTGAGTCCGATTGTGCGGCACGCCTGTCATGCCCTCGCCATCGATGAACATCGAGCAGATCACAACGCAACACTCTGGACTTCCCCGCCCAAAGCCGCGCAGGTGATTGAACAGCGGTGGTTTGCCGGAGCACATGGAGACCTTGGCGGAACGTATCCTGATCGAGATTTGGCTGACGTGCCTTTAGCCTGGATACGGCAACATTCCATAGCCAAGGGATTAGCTCTGGAGTCAGGCAGAATAGACGAAAAACTTAATATGTTAGGCCCCATTCACGACTCGTTCAGTGAATGTTTTGTCGGATTTCGAAGGTGGATCCACCCGCGATTCTATCGGCCTGTGATGCAAACGGGCACGGGCACAGAAGTCTTAGATGAATCAGTTCACACTCGGCTCCTGCACTCTCCTGCCTACAGACCGAAAAATGAGGGGCTGAACAACCTTCTTACATTCCGCTGACTGGTGAGCTGTCGCCCTTAACGCTCATCCCTCTACAATTAGTCGGGACGCCTCCAAAGTTTAAACAGCGCCTCTGCAACGTCGCTTCATCCTTCCGTTGGCACCTAGCCATCTGCCCCCCTCCATCGCAGTACCCTGTTTGCAGACTATCTGATCAGACTTTCACGAGATATTCTCGCCATCGAGCGGTATGTGGCATCACGCGCATACGCGGGAGGGCAAGGATGAAACGTTCATCGCAAACAAAGCTTCTCGTTCACTGCATTTTGTCGGATGTAGCCATGGGCTGTGCAGAGGAGGGAAAGGTATTTGATGTGGGGCAGCGCGGAACTCTACGCACAACCTTCCACAATCTCATCGACGGGGATCATCTCTCCGTGAAGATTCAACTCCGTGACGAGCGACGACCGGTCTCCGTCCATCTGGCAAAAGTCAGCTGGATACAAGGAGAACGATTTGGTGTGGAACTTCTTGTTATGGACGTCGATGAACGCCTTCGCCTCAACCGCTTCCTTGAAGCAAAGCTTCCCCTAGAACTGGAATTCCAGGATTCGCACACAGAACTCACAATTAGGGCGGCGGACTAAATGCAACATCGCTGCAATTACAACGACTTGCATGCAAATCTCCCATTAAAACCGATACCCACCAAGGGGTTACTCCATTCAGGTCTATCGAAGAAATCATCCAGGTTCTAGGCTTACACGTAGGCACTGAACAATGGAGGAACCCACAATGAGCTGTTTTCGTTGTAACGGTTGCATGGTCGAAGATTTTCTCCTCGATATGGAAGATTCCTCAGGACCAATGTGGCTCCGCGCATGGCGCTGCATGAACTGTGGAAATGTGTCGGAAAGTGTGTTGCAGCGCAACCGGCAGTCACAGGAAGCGAAGAATACCTGCCTTGCGGCGTCAGGGAAGCGAGAAATCGAACCTTCAGGCACAACAAGCGTAGCTGAATTGGCCGCGTAAACAATCACTGACGACCTGACACCAGGAATAACCTAGCATGTCCATTGATGTAGAGCTGGCCCTCGTATTGGGATTGTTCATGATCGGCGCGGTGGTGCTTGCCATCGACAACCTGGTGTATGCCTTATCCAAGCGCTTCAGTCGATGGATGCGTAATCGAAAATCAGTCCCCCGCACCCCTTCGACCTTCACCTCGACACAGAAGAAACAATTTTGATGGACCCCGGAAGCAACCCGCACGGTCCTTCGCAGATGCGAGGGACCGACGCCATCGCCCAGACATTTCAACCTCCTTACCCCGCAAGCATTACGATAGATTCCCTCTCTGCCCAAGCCAAGAAGGAGGCACACATGACGTCTTGTTCATCTGACAAAATTGCACGGGAAAGCGCACGAACGCACTCTGCCTCAGGCATTCCTCAGACCCTCCTCTTCTTCATCTTGAAACAACTGGAAACAGGTCGGCCCGACGAGCGGGTTCAACAGGATCACGCGCAATGATGATGAGTCTTAAAGCTGTCTTTCGCGACGCCGCAATCGTATACGGTTGTACATTTGCAGCCGCGTTGGGCACGGCTCTCCTTGGAGTGAATCTGCAGAGCAATCCGTCAACTGCCTATATGGCGAACCTGTTAGCGGGTGCACTGGGCTTCACAGTCGCAGGCATACGCATAGTTCGCGATCGAACGGAACATCTGGCATGGGTGGCGGTGATAGTCTGGATTTTCAACTTGCCAAACATTGCCCTCGGCATACAAACGAGTACATCGTGGATTCACAGTGGCCTCACCCTGATCCTCATGGCCGCACTGGGTGGCACGCTGGCCATGATTCTCACGCTTACGTCCTCATCTCCTCATAGGACGGATCCCGGGCGCAAGGAAGGGCCGGCACATCAGACCGGCTCTCGATAGACCACCACAGACGTGGGATAATTGAATAGAACTCTGGCAGATCGAAGGATTGGCCGCCTAACTTTTTTCAGGCGGCGACGCGATCGGTGAAACAGGCAGTTGCCCTTCAGGTGTCCATCCGCCACCCAGCGCTTTGTACAGTTGCACAATGGACACCAGATGTAACCGATGTGTTCCCATCAGTGCCAACTCGGCCTCAAAAAGATTGCGTTGAGCAATTAAGACATCCAGATAATTCGCCAACCCGCCTTTATAACGAAGGTTAGCCAGGCTCAGTGCTGATCGTAGGGCCTCAACCTGCTGCAACTGCGCGGCGCGCTGTTCACGCACCGTCCGCACCGCCACCAAAGAATCTTCGACTTCCTTGAAGGCCACGAGGACGGATTGTTCGTATTGGGCTACCGCCTGTCTTGCCTGTGCCTCGGCAGCTCTCTGCTGAAATCCTAGGATCTGGGCATTCAATAACGGACCGGCCAACCCTGGCCCGGCAACCCCGAAGGCCGTCTCGTTTGCGACTAACCGGGACAGATGCGGACTTGCCACACCAAGAATTCCGGTAATACTCAATTTTGGAAACCGATCGGCCTTGGCCATGCCGATTCGTGCCGTTGCCGCAGCCAGGTCTTGTTCAGCCTGCAAAATATCCGGACGTCGTTGGAGCAATTCGGAAGGAAGCCCGGGCGGCACGTCCGGCGGCATGACCTGCTCAGTAAGAGAGTAGCCGCGCGCGATACGTCCGGGATTACGCCCGAGCAGTACACTGAGCTGATTCTCCTTCTGGACCTTCTGCCGCTCGAACTCCGCGGCCTTCGCTGCTGCGTTGGCCCGTTCGGCTTCGAACTGATCGGCATCGAGTTTGGAGATCATGCCTTGCCGCAAGCGAGCCTGGGCAATTCTCACCGATTCCTCCCAGGACTTCAGTGTGCGCCGGGCAATGTCGAGCTGCATATCAAACTGCAGCAGGTCGAAGTAGGCCTCCGCCACGCCACTGACCAGTTGCAACACAATGGCACGTCGATTTTCCTCCCGCGACAAGAGATCGCCGCGCGCCGCCTCATTGGACCGTCGGATCCTTCCCCAAATGTCGATTTCCCACGATAGATTTCCTTGTAAGTAGTAGTTGAACGGGTTCGGAAATCCGGGGAAGAGAAAATTGCTCTTACGACCGAAGAGTGGCGCGTTTGCGGTCACATTCATTTGCGGAGCATAGTCGGTCTTCGCGATGAACAGGCGCGCTTGAAATTCTTCGATGGCCGCCGCGGCGCGTTTGAGGTCTTTGTTCTCTTCCAACGCCGTTCGGATAAGCTTTTGCAGTTCCTGGTCCTTCAGCAGTTCCCACCAGGGTGTATTGGCAATCGATGCAGCGTCACCGCCCGGTTCGGCCATGCGGAATGCATCGGGCGTCGTTGCCTCGGGACGGTTGAAATCCGGACCAACCGCACAGGCCGCTAAAAGAGTCGAGAAAAGCACCAAGGCCAATCTACGCATGCTGATAATCACGCTCCTTTTCAGGTTGATCAGGTCCATCGGCCCCGGGAGGAGGAAGCTGACGGTTCCGTCCGCGACTCAACGAGCGGATCAAAACAAAAAACAGCGGCACGAAGAAAATTGCCAGAAATGTGGCTGCCAGCATCCCGCCGAACACTCCCGTGCCAATGGAATTTCTGCTGGCAGCGCCGGCACCCGTGGCAACCACCAGAGGAACAACGCCAAGAATAAACGCCATTGACGTCATCACGATGGGACGGAAGCGGAGCTTGGCCGCATCGATCGTCCCCTCCAACAAGGGATGCCCTTCCTCATAGCGCTTGTTCGCAAATTCCACGATCAGAATGGCATTCTTCGCCGACAGCCCGATGAGCGTCACCAGACCGATCTGGAAGTAGATGTCATTGGTCATCCCCTTGAGCCACACGGCACTCAAGGCGCCGAACAGCCCGATCGGAACCGCGAGGATCACCGCAAAGGGCACCACCCAGCTTTCATATTGCGCAGCCAGGACCAGGAACACCATCAACAATCCGAAGCCGAATGCGTAGAGCGACTGATTGCCGACCATCCGTTCCTGATAGGAAATGCCGCTCCAATCGATCCCGTATCCCTTCGGCACCAGCACTTCTTTCCCTAACTTATCCAGCGCGTCTAAGACCTGTCCGGAACTGACCCCGGGTGCCGCCGAACCAAGCACCAGCGCCGTATTGTATCCGTTGAAATGTGTCACGGGATCAGGGCCGCTGCTGAACTCCGTGCTCACCACTGTATCCAAGGGAATCATGGTAGGACCCTGCGCGCCGACGGCCCGCACATAAATTTTTGAGATGTCGTCAGGAGTTGACCGATACTGCGCCTCGGCTTCTGTCTGCACCCGGAAGACACGACCGAACTTCACAAAGTCGTTGATGTACAGATTCCCGAAATAGGCTTGCAGCGTATCGAAGACCTCCGAAATAGGGACCCCCAATGCCTTGGCGCGCTCCCGATTCACCTTGGCGAAGATCCTCGGAGCACTGACGCGGAAACTGGTTCCGATGGCCCCGATCGCCGGATTCTGCCGCGCCTTGGCCACAAACTCCTGCGCCACCGCGGAGAACTTATTGAAGTCACCGCCGCTCGGATCTTGAAGCTGTATGGAAAATCCGCCCGTCGCACCAAGCCCGCGAATCGACGGGGCGTTGAAGGCAAGGATCAACGCTTCTGGAATCTTTGCAAATTCCCCGTAAGCCGCCCCGATCAAGGCTTTCACATGTTGCTGCGGGGCCGTACGCTCATCCCAATGTTTGAGCGGCACGAACATCGTCGCGGCATTGGGTCCGCGTGTACTAAACACGAAGTTCTGCCCGGACAGCGCATCGGTCGAATGGATCGCCGGATTGGCCAGAAAATAATTCTCGATCTTGCTCAATACCGTATCCGTGCGCTGCTTCGACGCCCCATCCGGAAGTTGCACGATTGTGATGAAATATCCCTGGTCCTCCTCCGGCAGGAAACTGTTGGGGATGGTTTTAAACAACAAAACCACGCCCGTAAGCAGTACCGCGAACACCGCGACCGACAGCAGGCGTCGCGTCAGTGCCATTCCCACCGTCGAGATATATCGTCCCTGCATCCATGAAAATGTCCGATTGAACAGGCCGAACAACCCATGGTGCCGCTCTTCGCCCGGCTTGAGCACGAGGGCGCAGAGCGCAGGGCTGAGCGTCAACGCCACAAAACCGGAGATGATTACCGCAATGGAAATCGTGATGGCGAACTGCTTGTACAACTCCCCGGTAATGCCACCAAGAAAGCCGACGGGCACGAACACCGCGCACAGCACCAGCACGATGGCGATCACCGGCCCCGTCACCTCTTCCATCGCCCGCTTCGCCGCGTTCTTAGCCGACAGTTTCCCCTGGGTCATGTGCCGTTCGCAATTTTCCACGACCACGATCGCATCATCCACCACGATGCCGATGGCCAGGACCATGCCGAACAGCGTGAGGGTATTGATCGAGAACCCTAGCGCCTGCATTCCGGCAAATGTGCCGATGAGGGACACCGGCACGGCGACACCGGGAATCAATGTCGCGCGCCAGCTTTGCAAAAAGAGATAGACCACCAGAATGACGAGCACCATCGCTTCTGCCAGCGTCTTCACGACCTCTTTAATGGAGACGTCGATAAATCGCGTGGTGTCATAGGGGATGTCGTACGACACGCCGGTGGGAAATGCCTTGGAGACCTCGGTCAATTCGGCGCGAACCCGTTTCACCGTTTCGAGCGCGTTCGCCCCCGGGGAGAGGAACGTCAGCAGAAACACATTGGGCTTGCCGTTCCAGCGCCCTTCCAGGGTGTACGATTGGGCGCCCAATTCAACACGAGCCACATCCTTCAACCGGACCATGGAACCATTCGGCATGGCCCGCACGATCATGTCCTCGAAGTCCTTCACTTCCGTGAGACGACCTTGCGTAATGACAGGAATCGTCAGCTCGGTACCCTTCAAGGCCGGCTCACGGCCAATGGTTCCGGCAGGAAAATCACGATTTTGTTCCCGCACGACATTCGCAACATCCGTCGGCGTGAGGCTGAGTTGGGCCATGCGGATGGGGTCCAGAATCAGCCGCATCGAGTAATTCTGCGACCCGAACACCACCGCATTGCCTACGCCACGAAGGCGCTTCAGGTTGTCGAGGACCCGCAGAATGGCATAGTTGGAAAGATAGACCGTGTCATGCGTAGGATCAGTCGAACTCAAGGCCACGACGGCCAACAGATCCGGCGACACCTTGTTGATGCTGATCCCCTGCCGGACCACTTCGGGCGGTAATTGCGGCTCCGCGAGTTTCACCCGGTTCTGGGTTTGTACCTGCGCGATATCGACATCCGTGCCGATCTCGAAGGTCAACTTGATCGACATGTGGCCGTCGTTCGTACTGGTGGAATCGTAGTACAGCAGATTGTCGATGCCGGGAAGTTGCACCTCAATGGGCCGCGCCACCGAGTCGGCCAGGATTTCGGCATTGGCGCCCGGATAGTCGGCTTCGATCTGCACGACAGGAGGGGTGATTTCGGGGAATTGGGCAATGGGGAGGGCCTGCAGTGCCACCAAGCCCAGCACCATGATAACGATCGACAACACCGACGCAAAGATCGGGCGGTCGATAAAGAAATGTGAGATCACGAGGCGGGCTCCGGCGGGGCGGGGGCGGCACTCGGAGCGGTTGCCGCGCCGGCAGCGGGAACGGGCACCGGTTTCACCACCGCACCGGGAGCGATTTTATGCAGGCCCTCCACGATGATGCGATCGCCGACGTGCAAGCCTTCTTCGACGATCCACTGACTGCCTTGCCAGCTGCTCGCCAGGATTTCACGCATCTCCACCTTATCGTCCTTGCCCACCACAAATACGATGGAGCCCTTGGCGCCCTGCTGAACGGCGCGTTGCGGCACCAGGATGGCGCCGGTCTTGAGCGTGCCCTTGAACCGCACTCGCACGAACTGTCCTGGCAACAACACCCGGTCCGGGTTGGGAAATACGACGCGCGCCTGTCTCGATCCCGTATCAGTTTTTAATCCCACATCCAGCAAATCCAGTACGCCTTCATGCCCGTACGTCGTCCCATCGACAAAGGTGAGCACGCCGCGCAATTGGTACACCCCCGGATGCTGAATACGTTTGGCATCCGTGTCCCGCCGGCGCTTCAACAGAAAACTCTCCGGCGCACTGACGATCACGTACATGGGATCGACTTGATGAATCATGGTCAGCAAGTCTGTCTGTGCCGACACTAGTCGGCCTTCATACACACGCGTTCGTTCGATCATTCCGTCGATGGGCGCGATGATCAGCGTGTTATCGAGATCGAATTTTGCTTTGACGAGTTCGGCCTTCGCGCCTTCGAGGGCGGCTTTCGCGGCCAACTGTTCGGCGACGGCATCGTCCACATCTTTCGTGCTCACCGCCTGTTCTGCCAGGAGCGGCTTCACGCGTGTCAGATTCTGATTCGCCTGGACCAACCGGGCTTCCGATTGGGCGACTTTAGCCTTGGCACTCAGCATTGCCGCATGGAAGGGCACGGGATCGATTTGATACAGACGATCCCCTTTTTTGACGTCGCGGCCTTCCTTGAAGTACCACTGTTTCAAGATGCCGGTGACCTGCGACCGGATCTCCACGGGGCGTGACGATTCCGCCTGTCCGATGAACTCCGGTTCGTCAGGCACATCCTGGGCGGTCGCCACCACAATTCCCACCTCAGGAACGGTCGGTGCCGGCGCCGAGCCGGCTTCCTGCTTGCAACCCGGCACAAGCGCCAACGCGAGCCACCCGCACACCATCGGGGCTATAGTGGACCATCGCCATCGCCTGATCATGCGTACTCCTGACTACAATCTGAATTGCCGCGCGGGCGGAGATGATTGCGTACCCATCTTACTGGTTGGCTGGCATGTAAGCAACGAGCCTGTTCCTGCACACACGACGGATCACGGTCGGCTCGGCGCTACATCAATAAAACATTTCGGCAGGGGGATGGTGACGATGGGGGGACTATGAGAAATACGATCGCCGCATAATCAGCCCACAGCGCCACATGTTGCGGTGACAACACAAAGAGATGGCAGCGACAGCCGGAACAGAACTTCTACCATCCCATCGGTTGCGGGGATCCCCATCCCAAGACACTAGGAATGAGCATCCCCGGCAGTCATTTGATGATGGGCCGATGCGGTGATCCGCGTCCGCTGCGAGAGGCGCGAGTGCTATGACTTTCTCGTATAGGTGATCTCCATGAACTTCATTTCCTTCCCATGCCCATGAGTGCCGTACATTTCAAACGTCTGTGAATTCTGATCAATGATTTTCCACACCGCACGGTGATGCATCTGCCCGCCGCCCGGTTCCGGATGCGAGCCCTTCAGCGTGATCGTTTTCCCGTCCGGACTGGCCGTGCCTTGCATGGTAAAAATGCCGGTTCCCATGCTATCCATCCAGGCCGTGACGTATTTCTTGGTCATATTGTCATACGCGTCGATGCCGATCCCGGCGAAGGGTTGCCCCATCATAGTGCCGTTGAATTCCTGGTAGAGAAATCGTCCGTCCAACAACATCTTCATTTCCGCGGTGCCGGTGGTTTCGGACGGCGGCTTCCCCGGCTCCATCCATTCTTTGGTCTGAGTCGTCCAACTCCCGGCGAGACTGGCAAACAGCTTATGAGGCTCTCCCGGCATGGCCGCCTTCTTCCACACTTCCATCATGGCTTGAGGATCCATGGCTTTCTCCGACTTTTTCTCCTTAGCAGAGACGGGCATGGTCATGAGGGACGTGCAGAGACAGGCAAGCAGAATGGATGTCACGCGCATGATGGCCTCCTTATAGGTAAGATGGCGCCGTCGATCCCGTGGCGCCATCCGATTCGTCAGGTTTCTACACGGTACTGTGCAACATCTCTGGATGGCACAGCGTCTCTGACTCTAGTCAATCACGTGGCAATGGGCTGGTCAATGCACCCCAGATGAAATCAGACCTTGCCTATTGGTTCTGTGCCATCTGCGCGCGCAGGCGATCTTCTTGCTCTCGCAGTTCCGGGGTGAACTCGGCCCCGAAGTCCTCCGCCTCGAAAACCTGGCGAATTTCAATCTCGGATTCGCCAGGCATCGGATTGGGACAACGTTTGACCCACTCGATCGCCTCCTCTTTGGAGCCACATTGCCATAACCAATAGCCCGCGATCAGTTCCTTCGTCTCTGCAAAGGGGCCGTCGATGACGGTGCGTCGGGTGCCTGAGAATCGGACGCGCGCCCCTTTGGTACTTGGATGGAGTCCGTCCCCTGCCAGCATCACGCCGGCTTGGACGAGTTCCTCGTTGAACGTCCCCATCTCGCTCAGCAATTGCTGGCTCGGCATGACGCCGGCTTCCGAATCTTTGGTCGCCTTGATGATGATCATAAATCGCATGGAATCCTCCATCAGGTCAGTGTGAGCAGAGATCGACGATGTGTGCCACCTTCACAAAGTAGTCGTCGCCGATTGCCCAAATCGACATGGGCCGGCTCACCCTTTCCGGCAACAAATCTCCAAGTCATTTATCGTTGTCCATGCAGCCAAGAAACCGTGAGCATGTGATCAAGTGATCAATGAGGCAACGGCCTCATGACCGTGTTCCTCCATCCACCATCACCTTGAATCCGCCATAGGCCATGCGCTTGACATCGAAGGGCATGGCCTTTTCATCGCACATCTCATTAATGCGCGGATCCTTCATCACCTTGGCGTTCACACGGTCGCGATGACTTCGCGACTTGTAGACGATCCATGAAAAGACCACGGTTTCCCCTTGCTTGAGTTTGGCCAGTCGCGGAAACGGCAGGCCCATCGTGACCGCGAGGTCGTCGCCGACACATTCGCGATATTCCAATGCACCATGCTCCGTCCAGACTTTGCAGGCCTTTTTGGCCATCTTAAAATACGCATTCACATTCTTCTTCGGGACCGCCAGCACAAAACCATCGACGTAGCGCATGTCAGATCTCCATGTGGATGTATTGCACGCTGAAAAAGATTCTTACTCACAGGCCTTCCGTGCCGCTTCCTGCAATGCTTGTGGGTCGACGTCACGAACATGGGGCGCGACCGACCACCGGTGGCCGAAAGGATCCCCCAGCTGGCGATACCGATCGCCCCAAAACATATCGCTGACCGGCATCGTGCTTTTTGCGCCTGCCGAAACGGCGCGGTTGAAGACCGTATCCACATCTTTGACATACAGATGAATGGTGACCGGCGACCCCTTGATCGATTTCGGCCCGAGCGTGTGATGATCGGGAAATTCATCGACCAGCATGACGGGAGAATCCCCGATGCGAATCAGCGCGTGGAGAAGCTTTCCATCCGCTCCGGGCACCCGCCCCAACTCCACCGCATGGAAAGCCTTCTTATAGAACTCAATAGCGTCGGCAGCACCGGCGCATATCAGGTGAGGGGTAATCGTATGCATTCCGTCTGGTATCGGCTTGGCGTGTGACGTGCTCATCGTTGCTCCTTTCGATTGAACCGTTCCCATGGTTTGAGGGAACAGTCCGTCGAGCTTCGCGTGTAGCCCGAGAATTGAAGAAAGCATTCCGCCATCATCGGCCTCTTCACGCGATTGACCTTGCCCATGTCGGTTACATCTGTGTAGTCGGGATCACCCCAGCTTCGAACCGTCGTTGG
>ERZ724514.528-NODE-528-length-17130-cov-11.174758_pt1 | contig 17130 bp, 19 predicted proteins | sample MGYA00376047_ERZ724514 | MGnify/ENA primary metagenome ERZ724514 (study PRJEB28724, sample SAMN07190883) | activated sludge metagenome | isolation source: activated sludge of sewage treatment plant in Hong Hong | place: Hong Kong | collected 2016-03-17 ...
CGAGCTGCCCGGCGAAGCGTTTCCAGGCCGGTTTGCCAGGCGCTTGGGTGAGCCGGTTGGGGCCATGGCGGGCGAGACGGCTGGCCGCCTCGGCGGTGCTCAGTCCGGCCGCGCAATCCACCCCGTGATGCCGGGCGGCGGCATCCGCCGTCAGCGCGTGCCAGGCTAGTGGCGACGCGTCGTCAGCAGGAGGAAGGGGAGTGTCAGGAAGGGCCATAGCGTCGCGATCCAGCGCGTCAGTCCGTTGAAGTTGAGAAAGTGGCCTTGCCGCCAGGCGGCCAATGCGGCGGCGGAGTAGGGATTGGGCGGGGCAAGATTGACCAGCATCGCCCCGGCCAGCAGCGCCAGCGCCGCCAGCAGCAGCCGGGCGGTCGCCGGCAGGGCGATGGCGATCGCCAGGCTAACGCCGGCGAGAAGCAGGCCGATCTTCGCCCCCGGCGTGAGCCAAGCGAAGGCGTCATCCGGACTGACCAGAATCGCCGCGGCAAGCGTGCGCACGATCAGACCGAAAAGGATGAACAGCGGCACGGCGACATACGCCAGTGCCTGGCGGGCGCACAGCACACGGACGATCAGTCCGACGGCCAGCGCGTTGAACGCGGTGATGTTCGCCTCGATCAGGACGAAGCTGTCGGCGGCGAAGGGAACGGCCCCGCTCAGTCCGAGTATCTGGCGGAGGTCACCGGCGCCGAACAGGAGGATCTCCGGCGACAGCGGGATCAGCAGCCAGAGGCCGAGCAGGGTCAGGCCGAGCTCGGCATGCGGGATTGGCGCGATCAGGCGCTTCTGCCATGCCGCGAAGCGAACGAAAACGCGCGGCCCGACTACCTGCGCCCAGATCGCGCCGAGCAGGCTGCCGAGCGCGTTGCAGGCGAGATCGACGTTCGATGGAACGCGCGAGGGCAGCCACGTCTGCAAGGCCTCGAGTACCAGGCTGACCGTCGCCGAAAGGAGGACGGCGAGGACCGGGGCGGTGAAGCGACCCGGCAATCCACGCAGGGCGAGTGTCAGCAGGAAGCCCAAAGGCAGGTAGACCGCGACATTGGTAGCGAGATCGAATGTTGTCCAGTAGCGCGGCCAGGCACCTTCGAGGAAGGCGAAGGCCGAGACGCCGGTGTCGCGCCAGCCGGAAAACGGATGCAGGCTGCCGTAGATGACAAGGCCGAGCCAAGCCAGCGCAAGGTAACGGGCGAGAAGGACGGGACTTGGCTGGCGAAGGAACATGAGGGGATTCTATACGTTTGCGCAGCGGTGCTGGGCCGGCGATGCGCCACTCACCAGGGAGGAACCGGCCATGCCGGTCGGGAGTCAAAATATCGGACGGTTCTTTCGAATCGCCGCCGAAAAGAAGGAGAAAGAAAATGTTCAAGATGACTCGAGTGGCCGGCGCGGTGGCGCTGGTGGCAGTGGGTGCCTCCTGCGAGCAGGCGTGGGCCGACAAGGCGATGGATGACCGGGCGCTGATTGCCAGCGCCATGGCGGCGGCCCCGGCGGCCGTCGCGCGCGGGGCGGCGGTCGTCGCGATGGGCAAGGATGGCCAAATGCGCACGCTGCGCAAGGGCAATAACGGCTTCACCTGCATGCCGGACAACCCGGCGACGCCGGGCAAGGATCCGATGTGCATGGACAAGAACGCGATGGAATGGGCCATGGCTTGGCTGGAGCACAAGACGCCGACGGCCGGCAAGGTCGGGTTCATGTACATGCTGTCGGGCGGTACTGACGCAAGCAATACCGATCCTTATGCCGAGAAACCAACGGCCGGCAACCACTGGATCAAGACCGGCCCGCATGTGATGGTTGTTGGCGCCAATGCCGATTTCTACGACAGCTATCCGAAAAAGGCCGATCCCGACACATCTGCCCCTTACGTGATGTGGGCGGATACCCCTTACCAGCACCTGATGGCGCCGGTGAAATAGCGTTTACGGCTTGTTGGCGTGGTGTGTTTCGGCGGCCGCGCGGTGATGCAGCACGGCGTGAATGTCTTTGTGTGGCAGCTTGTGGCCGACCCACTGCGGCAGCAGCGAGCCGGCGACCATGCCGAGCATGCTGACGCCCAGCCCGATCAGCTGCGGCGGCACTAGGCTGGCCTCGCCGACCAGCGTTTCGACCAGCAGCCACGACGCCAGCCCGCCGAAGATGGCGGCCAGCGCGCCCTGCGTCGTCGCCCGTTTCCAGAAGGCGCCGAAGAAGAGCGGCACGAAGGCGCCGGCCAGCGTCACCTTGTAGGCGTTCTCGACCATCTTGAAGATGCTGGCGTTGGAATACAGCGCGAAGCCGAGGACGACGGCAGTGAAGCAGACAATGGTAATGCGCATGACGCGCAGGAACTGGTGGTCGCCCATGCCGGGGAAGAAGCCGCGCACGATGTTTTCCGAAAAGGCGACCGATGGCGCCAGCAGCGTCGCCGACGAGCAGCTCATGATCGCCGAGAGGACGGCGCCGAAGAAGATGGCCTGGGCTAAAACCGGGGTGTGCTGCAGGACCAGGGTCGGCAGCACCAGCTGCGAGTCGGTTTCCATCAGTCCGGTGAACAGCTCGGGGTCAATCAGCGTTGCCGAATAGGCGATGAACATCGGCACGAAGGTGAAGCAGAAGTAAATCGAGGCGCCGAGGACCGAGCCCCAGATGGCGATGGTCGACGTCCTGGCCGAGGTGATGCGCTGGAAGACGTCCTGCTGCGGGATTGAGCCAAGCATCATGGTGATCCAGGCGCCGAGGAAGGTCAGCCACTGCCAGGGGTCGGGCGGCGGGAAGAAATCGAGCTTCCCTGCGGTCGACGCGTGATTGATGACCAATTCCACCCCGCCGGTCAGACCGGAAACGAGGTAGCCGATGTACAGCATGCCGCCCATGATGACGCCCATCTGGACGAAATCGAGGATGGCGACCGAGAGCATGCCGCCGAAGGTGGTGTAGGTGAGGACGATGGCGGCGCCGAGGATCATGCCCGCCGTCTGACTGACGAAGCCGTCGGTGACGACATTGAAGACCAGCCCGAGCGCCTTGATCTGCGCCGACACCCAGCCGAGGTAGGAGGCGACGATGCACAGCGTGGTCAGCACTTCCACGGTGCGGTTGTAGCGCATCCGGAAGTAGTCGCCCAGGGTCAGGATGTTCAGCTTGTAGAGCTTTTTGGCGAAGAAGAAGCCGGCGATGATCAGGCACAGCGACGAGCCGAAGGGATCGGCGACGACGCCGCGCAGTCCGTCCTTGACGAAAGTGGCGGAGACGCCGAACACCGCCTCGGCGCCGAACCAGGTGGCGAAGACGGTGGCGGTGACGACCGGCAGCGGCAGGTGCCGGCCGGCGACGGCGAAATCCTTGGCCGTATGCACGCGCGTAGCGACGTAGAGACCGATGCCGATGGAAAGCATCAGATAGAGAACGACGAACCAGATCAGCATGCCGTGCGATCGAAAGGCAGGATGTTGAAATTGCTTGAATTATAGGGTTCCCGAAGGACGGCATGGGCCGGTGATGCCCAGAAAGGCAACCCGGGATTGATTCAAGCGGAGATTCAGGGCCTGCGGCAGCGCCAGGCGGTACTTGCCAGTGACGGCAATTGAATATACTGTATATATGAACAGTTTGCTGCATCGCGCCCTTTCCGGGGTGACCTGTCCGTCGACTGGGAGACCGGAAGCTGTGTCTTGTGCCGGACCGGCGCGGGTTTGACTGCGCCGTCGGGCGGCAAGACTGTTCAGAGTCTTGGCTTCAGCAATTTCTATTCCAACTTTGGCCCGTGTGCCATAATTCCACCAATTACCGAGGTATTGCAATGGACGACAACAAGGCAAAGGCGCTGGCAGCGGCGCTGCAGCAGATTGAAAAGCAGTTTGGCAAGGGCTCCATCATGAAGATGGGAGACGGTGAGATTGACGAAGCCATTCAGGTCGTCTCCACCGGTTCGCTGGGCCTGGACATCGCGCTCGGCGTCGGTGGCTTGCCGCGGGGCCGGGTGGTCGAAATCTATGGTCCGGAATCTTCCGGCAAGACCACGCTCTGCCTGCAGGTCGTCGCCGAAATGCAGAAACTGGGCGGTGTCGCCGCGTTCATCGATGCCGAACATGCCCTTGACCCGCAATATGCGCAGAAACTCGGGGTCAACGTCGGCGAACTGCTCATTTCCCAGCCCGATACCGGCGAGCAGGCGCTCGAGATCGCCGACATGCTGGTGCGTTCCGGCTCGGTCGATATCATCGTCATCGACTCGGTGGCGGCGCTCACGCCGCGCGCCGAGATCGAAGGCGAGATGGGTGACCAGATGGTCGGCCTGCATGCCCGCCTGATGAGCCAGGCACTACGCAAGCTGACCGCCAACATCAAGAAGACCAATACACTGGTTGTCTTCATCAACCAGATCCGGATGAAGATTGGCGTCATGTTCGGCTCGCCGGAAACGACCACCGGCGGCAACGCGCTGAAATTCTACGCGTCGGTCCGCCTCGATATCCGTCGCATCGGCGCGATCAAGCGCGGCGACGAGGTCATCGGCAGCGAAACCAAGGTCAAGGTGGTGAAGAACAAGGTGGCGCCTCCGTTCCGCGAAGCCATCTTCGACATCCTTTACGGCGAGGGCATTTCCCGGCAGGGCGAAATCGTCGAAATGGGCGTCGCCCACAAGCTCGTTGACAAGTCCGGCGCCTGGTACGCCTACAAGGGCGAGAAAATCGGCCAGGGCAAGGATAATGCGCGCGAATTTCTGCGCGCTCATCCCGAGATCGCCCAGGAAATCGAGGCGCGTATCCGTGAAGCTGCCAGCAGCACCGTTATCAAGCCGACCAAGTCGGCGCCGGGCAATGCCTGACTCCGGCCAAGCGCTGCGGGTTGCCGCGCTGCGGCTACTGACCCGGCGGGATTACGGCAGAGCTGAACTGAAGGCAAAGCTCACCACCGATGCCGGGTCGGAGGAGCAACTGAATTCGGTGCTTGATGCGCTTCACGCCGAGGGTCTGCTTTCCGATCGGCGCTACGCGAGCGAGCGTGTTGCGGCGCGCGCCGTGCGCTACGGCAATGTGCGACTGAAGCAGGAGTTGCGCCAGCACGGCATAAGCGACGACGACATTGCCGCCGCGCTGCCCGAAGGCGGTGATGAAGTGGCGCGTTGCCGGGCCGTCTGGGCGCGGAAGTTCGGCCGATTGCCAGTGGACGCAACGGAGCGCGCCAGGCAGATGCGTTTCCTGCAATATCGCGGTTTCTCCGGCGAAGCGATTCGCGGTGCGATGCGCGGAGCCGATGAATGAGTGATTCCGCCGTTTCAAGGCTGGCGGCCAGCAATCTGCGCAAGAAATACAAGGCGCGCACCGTGGTCACGGATGTTTCCTTCGAGGTGAAGAGTGGCGAGGTGGTCGGCCTGTTGGGGCCCAATGGCGCGGGCAAGACGACCTGTTTCTACATGATCGTCGGTCTCGCCCCCGCCGATGGCGGGGAGGTCCATATCGACGACGCCCGGTTGACTCACCTGCCGATGCACAGCCGGGCGCGTCAGGGCCTTTCCTATCTGCCGCAGGAGGCGTCGGTCTTCCGCAAGCTGACCGTGGAGGAGAATATCCGGGCGGTCCTGGAATTGCTGAATATTCCCGAAGCAGAACTCAACGATCGCCTCGAGGGCCTGCTCGAAGAGCTGCATATCGGCCATGTCCGCCACATCAATGCGGCTGCGTTATCGGGTGGCGAGCGGCGGCGGGTGGAGATCGCCCGCGCGCTGGCGACCAATCCGCGCTTCATCCTGCTCGACGAACCGTTTGCCGGGGTCGACCCGATTGCCGTGCTGGAAATCCAGAAAATCATCCGCTTTCTCAAGGAGCGCGGAATCGGCGTCCTGATTACCGACCATAATGTCCGGGAAACGCTGGGGATCTGCGACCACGCCTACATCATCAATGAGGGGCGCGTGCTTGCCGCCGGACGCTCCGACGAAATCGTCGGCAACGAGAGCGTGCGCAAGGTCTATCTGGGCGAGCACTTCAAGCTGTGAGCCGCGAACCCGGCAGCGAGACGCCCGACCGATGAAACCCGCTCTCCAGCTAAAACTTTCGCAGCATCTGGCGCTTACCCCCCAGTTGCAGCAGTCGATCAAGCTCCTGCAGTTGTCGACGGTCGAGATGCAGCAAGAAATAGAAAATTACCTGCTCGAAAACCCGATGCTGGAACGCGATGACGATGGCGGCAACGAGTCGTTCGCTTCGGCGCAGCAATACGATGCACCGCGCAGCGACGCGGACGAACGCGCCGATCGTAACGAACGTGAAGAGCGCGATGCGCGGGATGATCGCGAGCTGGCTGCCCCTGGCGCACCCTCGGACGTCGACGATGATCGCTGGAATTCGGATGCCGGCACGTTTACTGGTGCCGGTCGCGATGACGATGACGACAGCGATGCCCAGGACATTCATGGCAGCACGCCCAGCTTGAGGGATCACCTGACTTGGCAGATGGGTGTCATGCAACTCAGCGAGCGCGACCGCAGTCTCGTGCGATTCCTGATCGACGCGCTCGACGACGACGGCTATCTAGCTACACCGCTTGCCGAACTCCTAGAGGGCATACCGCCGGAGTACGAAATCGAGTTGGAAGATCTGGAAATCGCCCTTTGCCATATCCAGAGTTTCGAACCCACGGGTATCGGCGCGCGCAGCCCGCAGGAGTGCCTCGCGCTCCAGCTTAAGGCCCTGCCGGAATCAAGTGAGCGGCAACTGGCGCTGGTAATCGTCGAGAAGCATCTCGAACTCCTGGCGGCGCGCGACTTCGCCAGGATCCGCCGCCTTGCCGAGTGCACGGAACAGGCGCTCAAGGCCGCACATGCGCTGATTGTCAGCCTCGATCCACGGCCGGGATCACGCTTCGCGCAGATGGAGGCGCGTTACATCACGCCCGATGTCATCGTCAAGAAGCTCAGGGGCCAATGGACGGCCTACATCAATCCGGATGCCTATCCGCGGCTGCGCATCAATCGGCTCTATGCCGAGGTGCTGGGCAGACAAAGGCGCGGCAACGGCAACCTTACGGGCCAGTTGCAGGAAGCACGATGGCTGATCAAGAACGTGCAGCAGCGCTTCGAGACGATTCACCGGGTGACGCAGGCCATAGTCGATCGCCAGCGCCAGTTTTTCGAACATGGCGAAGTGGCGATGCGCCCGCTGATCCTGCGCGAGATTGCCGACATTCTCGGTCTGCACGAGTCGACCGTGTCACGAGTGACCAGCCAGAAATACATGGCCACGCCGCGCGGGATCTTCGAGTTGAAATATTTCTTTGGCAGCCATGTCTCCACCGACAGCGGTGGCGCATGCTCGGCCACGGCCATTCGCGCCCTGATAAAGCAGTTGGTGGGTGCCGAAGATGGCAAGAAGCCCTTGTCGGATAGCCAATTATCCGAAATACTAGGCCAGCAGGGAATTGTTGTAGCTCGCCGAACGGTGGCAAAATACCGCGAGTCGCTCAACATTCCGCCGGTCAATTTACGCAAGACCCTGTAGCGAGAGGAGAAGAAATGAATCTGCAGATTGCTGGTCACCACATTGAAGTCACACCAGCATTGCGACTGTATGTCGAGAACAAGCTGGACCCTGTGATTCGCCATTTTGACAAGGTCACTGGCGTCAATGTGGTTCTGTCGGTTGAAAAGCTGAAGCAGACGGCCGAGGTCACCGTGCATGTGCCGGGCAGGGATATGCACGTCGAGGAATCCGGGGAAGACCTATATGCCGCCATCGACGCCTTGTTCGACAAGCTGGACCGCCAGGTTCAGAAATACAAGCAGAAGGTTCAGGACCACCATCGGGGCGACAAGCCAACCCACGAAGTGGCGGGCTGATTTCTCAACGACCGCGGCGGTGCCGCGGTCTCGTCTTTGGTGCAATGATGAATCCACTGACCAACATCCTGCCCGTCGGGCAGGTACTTCTCGACCTTGAATCGACCAGCAAGAAGCGTGTTTTTGAGCAAGTTGGCATGCTTTTCGAGAACTATCTCGGGCTTGCCCGTGCTATCGTTTTCGATAGTTTGTTCGCGCGCGAGAAACTCGGCTCCACCGGCCTTGGCCAGGGGGTGGCCATTCCCCACGGCCGCATAAAGGGTCTGAAACAGGCAGCCGGAGCGTTCGTGCGGCTGAAGACGCCTGTTCCCTTTGATGCGCCGGATGGGCGCGCCGTCAATTTGCTGTTCTTCCTGCTCGTGCCGGAACAGGCGACCGAGCACCATCTGGAAATTCTTTCCGAACTGGCGCAGCGCTTTGCCGAACGGTCATTCCGCGACGCCCTGGTTGCAGCGCCGGACTCGGCCGCCGTCGTCGCCCTCTTCCAGAACTAGTCACGCCGGTGCTTCGTCACATCAGTCTGGTTCAGCTTTACGAGGATAACCGCGAAAAGCTGATGCTGAACTGGGTGATCGGGCAGCGCGTCGACCGCCGGATCGGGATCAAGGTCTGCAGCAACTACGGCGCCGACGTCGTCGGCCACATCAACATCATTCACCCGGAGCGCCTCCAGGTCATGGGCCAGGGGGAATACGACTGGGCCATGCGCATTGGCGAACGGCGTTTCGCCCATCTGTTTCATGAGTTGCTGCTGGCGAAACCTCCGGCCGTCCTCGTCGCTGACGGTCTGACTGCCCCGAATGTGCTGATCGAGGCTTGCAAGGCTTCGGATACCCCGGTCATCCTGTCGCCCAAGCCATGTTCCGCGGTCATCGACTTGTTGCGCATCTATCTTTCGGCGCGCCTGGCCGACACGGTCAACCTGCACGGGGTTTTCATGGACGTCCTCGGCATGGGTGTCCTGATTACCGGAGATTCGGGCGTCGGCAAGTCGGAACTGGCGCTCGAACTGATTTCGCGGGGCCATGGCTTGGTTGCCGACGACGTCGTCGAAATGGGCCGCATCGCGCCAGCTACGGTCGAGGGCCGCTGTCCCGGCATGCTCCGCGACTTCCTCGAAGTGCGCGGCCTCGGACTGCTCAATATCCGGACCATATTCGGCGAGACGGCGTCACGTCGCAAGATGAAGCTCAAGCTGATCGTCCACCTCCAGAAATCCGTAAGTGGTGCCGATGCTCCGCGCTTGCCGCTCGATGCCCAGACGCAGGATGTCCTCGGTGTCCCGATTCGCACTGTTGTCATCCCCGTCGCGGCCGGGCGCAACCTGGCGGTGCTTCTCGAAGCCGCGGTGCGCAATACCATCCTGCATTTGCGCGGGATCGACAGCATGCAGGATTTCATCGACCGCCAGCAGCGCATGATGCTTGACGAAGAGGGTTGATTGCCAGATAGTTGTCCCGCATTCAAATCCATCCACATTAGGAGACAACGATGAAGACCCTGATTGCCGTGTTGCTCGCCGCGTTCGCGGCATCCTCCGTCTACGCTGCCGACGATTGCGCCGCCAAGGCCGCCGAAAAGAAGCTGGCGGGCGCGGCCAAGGAAAGTTTCATGAAGAAGTGCATGGCGGATGCGGCGGGTTCAGGCAGCGCGTGCGAAGCAACCGCCGATCAGAAGAAACTGGCCGGCGCCGCGCGTACCAGTTTTCTCAAGAAGTGCGAAGGCGATGCGAAGACCAATGAGGCCAGCGCTGCCTGCGAGGCGACGGCCAACGAGAAGAAGCTGGCTGGTGCGGCCAAGAGTAGTTTCGTCAAGAAGTGCGTGGCTGACGCCCACGCGGCCCACTGATTTACTAACCGTTTTCGGTATCGACCGCAACGGCCACCTTCGGGTGGCCGTTTTTGAGTCTGCGCTGGCCTACAGATGTTCGAACTCGGCGCAATCGGCCTTGGAATCGCGGCCGGATGCGCCAAAACATATGCGGCCACTGCCCCTGAGTTCGATTTCGCCTTGCCGGACCAGGATCTCCTTCTGCGTGCCCAGGCTGACGTAGCTCCCGTTGGTGCTGCTGTCGATGTAAAAGTAGCTGTTCCCCCGCCGTTCGATCCGGCCGTGGTCCCGCGAGGCCTTGTGGTCGATAATCAGCAGCTTGCTTGCCGGGCTGCGTCCGAGAGTCAGCGAGGGCGATTTCTCATCGAGCAGGAAGGCCTTTCCGCGGTAACGGATGCACAGGCGATCGACGTCAGCAAGAATCTGGCTGGGTGTCGGATCCACGTTCACGCCGTGCCTCTGAAAATGCTCTTCGTGAGTCAGCCAATCCACTTCGGACAGATCGAAACTCCTGTCGCCTTCCTTGAGACGGCCGAGATCGGACATCACACGGCTGAGAATGGCACTGCGTTTCGGGAGTTCACGAATCAACAGCGAACTGGCAACGATCTGGTCGATCCGTGCCAGGCCGGCAATGTTTCTGGCACCGGTAACCGCCCGGTTTCTGGCGGCGGTGATGATTTCCTCGCTCGGGACGGCGCCGCCCGCCTCGATCACGCCGACATGCAGGCCGATTCGGATGGTGAGCTTGAGTCCGGACACCGGTGGCAGCTTGGATACGCGCAACTGCATGTTGATGGCCGCCTGACAGGCGTCTTCCGCCGACTCGAAAGCAGCGACCAGTTCGCCGCCGGAGATCTTCACCGTCTCGCCGCGAAAGCCGACAATCGAGCGCTCCATGCGCTTTACGCAACGCTCGACAGCATAGGCGGCTTCGGTATCGCCAATGCGCTGGAAAAGACGGGCGCTTCCCGAAACATCGGCGAACATGGCAAACACCTTGCTTTGCGCTTTACTCATCGAAGTCAGAGTCAGTTTAAAGGCTTCAATTATCGCATTATCGCGCGGAGTCGAACAGGGAAGTTCAGGAAGGAGGGCAATGCTTTCTGAATATGCCATTTTGGAAATCTCCTGCGGTGACGATGGCTCGAGTATCGGGCCTCACCCGGCATCCGGTATGTTAAGTAATTCACGGGGCATTGAATTTCTGATGACTTCGCGGGTGCTGCCTGGTGTGTCGGCCGCTATCCGCCCCGGGATATCGATCGCCATGCCACCTGCCGGGATTTTGGGTGGATCGAAGGCGATATCGCCCTCCTCCACCACCGTCGCCAGCGTCAGGCCGCGAAAATCGAATTGTGCGTTGTCGGCCAGATGCGACGGCAGGATATTCTGCATGGCCGTAAACACCGACTCGGTGCGTCCGGGGTAGCGGCGATCCCAGTCTTCCATCATTTCGCGGATCTTCTGACGCTGCAGGTTGCCCTGCGAACCGCAGAGGTTGCAGGGAATGATCGGGTACTCCATGCCGCGCGCGAAGCGGGCAATATCCTTCTCCGAGCAGTAGGCGAGCGGCCGGATCACGACATGCGCCCTGTCGTCGGTGATCAGCTTCGGTGGCATCGCCTTGAGCTTGCCGCCGAACAGCATGTTGAGGAACAGCGTGTGCACCATGTCGTCGCGGTGATGACCCAGCGCGATCTTGTTGGCACCGAGTTCCTTCGCCGTCCGGTAGATGATCCCGCGGCGCAGGCGCGAGCACAGCGAACAGGTGGTCTTGCCCTCGGGGATCTTTTCCTTGACGATCGAATAGGTATCGGCCTCGACGATCCGGTAGTCGATTCCCAGATCAGCCAGATAGCGCGGCAGGACTTCGGCCGGGAAGCCTGGCTGCTTCTGGTCGAGATTCATGGCGATCAACCGGAATCCGACGGGCGCCCGCTTCTGCATGGCGAGCAGCATGTCGAGCAGGGTGTACGAGTCCTTGCCACCAGAGATGCAGACCAGAATGGTGTCGCCGTCCTCGATCATGTTGTAGTCGATGATGGCCTTGCCGACGCGACCTTCAAGAAACTTTCTCAGCTTTTGCAGGGTATTCGAGGTTTCCATGGCGGACCTTCTTGAGCCTTCCGCGGTCGACCGCAAAAAAAAGCGAAGTTTACCGCGATACGACGGGAATCCACGGGAATCATCCTTGTTGCCGGCTAAAATCGGCGTCTTTCCGGAAGAACAATGAACCCGCCTTCGCCTTCCCCCGAAGCCTCTGCCCACAGCGGTGAACTGGTCGCCACAATCGGCCGCGAGATCGCCGTGCGCGGCGGCTGGATCCCGTTTGCGCGGTTCATGGAACTGACCCTCTACGCGCCGGGCCTTGGCTACTACTCGGCGGGGGCGCGAAAATTCGGCGCGGCCGGCGATTTTGTCACCGCCCCCGAGATGAGCGCGTTTTTCGGGCGTGCGCTGGCACGCCAGGTCGCCCAGGTGATGGAAGCTTCGCAGCCCTCGCTACTGGAAATCGGCGCCGGTTCCGGGCGTCTGGCGGCTGACTTGCTGCTCGAACTCGAAGCGCTCGGGAGTCTGCCAGAGCGTTACGAGATCCTCGATCTGTCCGCCGATCTGCGCGAGCGTCAGCAGGCGACGCTGGCGGCTGCCGCACCATATCTGCTGCCGCGCGTGCGCTGGCTGGAACGTCTTCCGGAAGCATTTTCTGGGGTCGTCGTCGCCAACGAGGTACTTGACGCGATGCCCGCCCATGTCGTTGCGTGGCGCGAAGGTGGCACTTTCGAGCGCGGTGTGGGGTTCGCCGAGACAGGCGGTTTCACATGGCAAGAGCGACCAGCGACGGGTGCTCTGCTGGCGGCTGCTGGAGAGATCGGTGCCCAATGTCGCCTGCCGCCGGGTTACGAGAGCGAGATCGGCCTGGCGGCGCGTGCCTGGGCCGCCGAATGGGGCCATCGCCTGCAGTGCGGCGCGCTGTTGCTGATCGACTACGGCTTTCCGCGCCGCGAGTTCTACCATCAGCAGCGCGGACGCGGCACCCTGATGTGTCATTACCGCCATCATTCGCATCCCGATCCCTTCCATCTCCCGGGCCTTCAGGATGTCACGGTCCACGTCGATTTCACGGCGATTATCGCCGCCGCCGATGCGGCCGGGCTTGATCTTCTCGGTTACACCAGCCAGGGCCAGTTTCTGCTCAACTGCGGCATCCTCGACCTGCTGGCTAGGGAGCAGCCGGGCACCCCCGAATACATCCGCGCCAGTGGCGCCATCAACAAGATGCTGCTGCCGCACGAGATGGGTGAACTGTTCAAGGTCATCGCCATCGGCCGCGGCATCGCTCGCCCGTTGCTCGGGTTTGCCACCGGCGACCAGAGCCGGCGCCTGTAACGCTACCGCCTTCGTCCATACGCGATGCGCCGCTATCCTCTCTCGTTCATCGTTCTCACTGCACTCAGTGTTCTCTGCGTCATCCCCGGACTGCTCAGCATCGCCGGCTTCGGGGCAGCCGTGCACCCAATACTCGACGACCCGATGGCGGGACTGGTCTTCATCATCTCCGCCGCCGCACTGATCGGCTCGGGGGCGTTTCCGCTGGTGATCGAGAAGCTGAAGGAGGACGACGAGCGCTGAGTTTCAGCGCCGCTGGGGCTGCAGCGACGCCTTGAGCGCTGCAGCTAGGCCGGTGATCCCGTCCTTCTGCTGGACCCAGAAGTGATTGGCATGTTCGGGTGACGCGAGAGCCGGCGAGTGGACGCCGGTGGGCGGCATGCCGGCACCCAAGTGCTGGGTGCCGAACAGGCGGTCCCAGATCGGAAAGAGGATGGCGAAGTTGCAGCCGTGGCGAAATTGCCTGCCTTCCGGCAGGTCGACCGCGTGATGCCAGCGGTGGTAGCGCGGACTGACCAGCAGCCGTTCGCCGAGCCAGCCGAAGCTCAGGCGGGCGTTGACGTGGGAGAGGTTCTCGACGATGCGGATCGCCACCATGAGGCCGATGAAATGCCCCGGGGGGACGCCGATGAACAGCGCGATCAGGGCGAACCAGGCACCACCGATCAAGTCGTCGAGCAGATGATTGCGGCTGTCGGTCCACAGTGACATCTGCCGCTGGCTGTGGTGGATCACATGCAGTGCCCACCACCAGCGGAAGGTGTGCGACAGACGGTGACGCCAGTATTCGAAGAAATCGAGGATGATCAGGTAGACGAAGAAGGCGATCAGCGGGCGTGTTTCGAGAGACGGGAAGGCGTCTTCGAGCTGCGGCGGAATGAAGTCATGGAAACGCATCCAGCCTTCCAGGCTCATGATGAGAGGGCTGAGCAAGGCGAAAACGGCGAGGGGCACGATCCCCAGGCGATCGAGGAAGGTGTACAGTACGTCGACGCGCACGGCCTTGCGATCCGACCAATGCTCGATGGGGCGGAAATACTCCAGGGGGCGCAGCAGCAGATAGGCGACCCCCAACTGGAGTACGCCATAGAGGAAGAACTCGACGCCGTCGAAAGCGGGCTCGACAAGACTGCCCAGTCCCAGCGCCAGCAAGGGTGGCTGGACGACGTGGTCGAGCAGCCAGCCCTGGACCAGCACGAAGTTGTCGAGAAAGCTCTGGAACATCGGGCGTCAGCTCTCCTTGCGGGACTGGGCCAGCGTGGCGAAACAGAAGCCCCTGGCGGTGAGGCCGGTGAGGAGTTCGTCGAGCGCCGGGGCGAAGGGATCCTTGCGTGACCAGATGCCGAGATGCGCCATGACGATGTCGCCGTCCTTCAGGTTCTTCAGCGCACGTTCGACCAGCAGGGAGTTGGGGTAGGTTTCGGAAGGCAGCTCGTCGCCGAGGAAGCCCGCTGGCGCCCAGCCGACATGGCGATAGCCGCAGGCTTGCGCGGCTTTCAGCGTCAGCGGCGTGGTACGCCCGCCCGGCGCGCGCCAGAGCGGATCGAGGGCGCGTCCGGTGAGTTCTTTGAAGCGGCTGTCGGACCGGTGAATCTCACTGCAGATGGCAGTGCCGTCGAGTTGCTCGGTCTTGCCGTCCATCAGGCGGTACCGGGTCCGCTGGCCCTGATCCCCGCGAAAGCTGCCGTGCCGCCAGGTATGGCTGCCGAAGGCGTGGCCCTCGGCGACACGGGCATTCCAGTATGGAGCCCAGGCCTCGTCGAGCGCGTGGTCGCCGCGCAGCGTCTTTTCGTTGGCGACGAAGAAGGTTGCCTTCACCTTGTGCTTCGCCAGCGTCTCCGCGATCACCTCGGCGTGGCGCATGTTGCCGGTGTCGAAGGTCAGGTAGAGTGTGCCGCCGCTGCAGGCAGCGTTCGCCGCGCCGCCCGCCATCGCGACGAAGGTGGCGAAGGCGAGGCCCGAGGCGAGGCGGCAGCGGCTCATTTGCGGGCCGCGTGATTAACAAAGAAGACACCGTGCGGCGAGTTGCCGACGGGGATCGATGCCTTCAGGGTCTTGGTCTTCAGGTCGATGACCTGGACGCGCCGGGCGAAACGGGCGGTGGCCCAGAGTTCGCTGCCGTCGGCGCGGACTTCCATGTCGTCGGGTCCGCCGGGAACATCGTATTTCTCGACGACGGTGAGCGTCTGCGTGTCGAGCAGCGAGACGCTGCCGCCGCCAACCGAGCGATTCGAGACGAAATAGTAACGACCGTCGCCGCGCGGATGCAGGTTATGCGCCGCCGTGTCGGTCGGTACCTTCTTGACCGTCTTCTGCGTCTTCCAGTCGATGACCTCGACGTAACCTTCGCCCATGATGCCGACGAGCAGGTAACGATTGTCGGGCGTCATGACGATGCCCGCCGGTGTCGGACCCACTGGCATGACCCATTCCTTCTTCAGAGTCTTCAGGTTGATCGCCATCACCTCATTCGAATCCTGCAGCGTGATGAAGACGTAGTCCCCCGCGGCATCGAACGCCATGTGCGACGGCGTGCGCGGGGCATGCAAGCGGGCCTTGAGCCTGAAGTCCGCGGGGTCGTAGATATCGACCCGGTCGAGGCGCAGCGAGGTCGCGACGAACAGCTTGCTGTCGGGTGAATAGCCGAGCTGGTAGGGGTCGGAAATGTTGCGGATGCGCTTCTGCTCCTTGCCGGTCAGCGGATCGAAGAAGACCAGCTGATTCGAGGCGGCGCAGGCGACGATGACCGATTTGTCGTCGGGCGTTGCCATCAGGTGATGCGGTTCCTTGCATACCGGAACCTTGCCGGTGACCTTGTAGGTCGTGGTGTCGATCAGGCTGATCGTGCCGTCCGCCGAGTTCAGGGCGATGGCAAGGGTTGGCGGGGCGGCGCTGCTGCTCGTCGCGGCGAGCAGCAGGCCGGCGCAGACAGCGGATAAACGGATCCGGCGCAGGATGGCGGTGAGCATGGTTCAGGCGAGGTAGCGGGTAGGATCGGTAAAGCCGGCGGTGGCAAAGCCCTCGGCGCGCAGGCGGCAGGAATCGCAGACGCCGCAGGCATGCCCATCGGTGTCGGCCCTGTAGCACGACACCGTTGACGCATAGTCTACGCCAAGCTCGACCCCTTTGCGGATGATGTCGGCCTTGGAGAGTTCGATCAGCGGCGCGTGGATGGTCAGCCGGGCGCCCTCGACACCGGCTCGCGTCGCCAGGTTGGCCAGCGTCTCGAAGGCCGCGATATAGTCTGGGCGGCAATCGGGGTAGCCGGAATAGTCGACCGCATTGACCCCGACGAAGATGTCGCGGCTGCCCAGCACCTCGGCCCAGGCCAGCGCCAGCGACAGCATGATGGTGTTGCGTGCCGGTACATAGGTCACCGGAATGCCCGGTTGGACACCCTCGGTTGGTACCGCGATGCGGGTGTCGGTCAGCGCCGACCCGCCAAACTGGGCGAGGTCGAGACTGAGAATGCGGTGCTCGGCGGCACCCAACGCCTGGGCGACGCGCTCGGCGGCCCTCAGTTCGGCGCTATGCCGCTGGCCGTAATCGAAGGACAGGCAATAGCAGTCGAATCCCTGGCTGCGCGCGATGGCGAGGCAGGTGGCGGAGTCGAGACCGCCGGAAAGGAGAACCACGGCGCTTGCATTCATGGGGCGCGAATATACCCGAATTTGCCCGTCGACCGCGCCGGTATCTGCTTGTTCCTGCGCTACAATTTGAAGTTTTGAGACTGCCTCCGGAGAATTTGATGCCGCTTCGCCTGACCGCCCTCGCCGCCGCCCTGATGCTTGCCGGCTCAATCCATGCTGCCGAGAGGATCAAGGTCGGTTTCGTGTCCACGCTCTCCGGTCCAGGCGCCGGGCTTGGCGTGGACATCCGCGACGGGTTCAATCTGGCGATCAAGCAACTCGACGGCAAGCTCGGCGGACTGTCGGCCGAGGTCATCGTCGCCGACGACCAGCAGAATCCCGACATTGCCAAGCAGACGGCCGACAAGTTCCTGAAAAAGGACAAGGTCGATTTCATGACCGGGATCGTCTTCTCCAACATCATGCTCGCCGTCGGCCCGACCGTCTTCGAGAACCAGA
>ERZ724514.541-NODE-541-length-17006-cov-4.488998_pt1 | contig 17006 bp, 15 predicted proteins | sample MGYA00376047_ERZ724514 | MGnify/ENA primary metagenome ERZ724514 (study PRJEB28724, sample SAMN07190883) | activated sludge metagenome | isolation source: activated sludge of sewage treatment plant in Hong Hong | place: Hong Kong | collected 2016-03-17 ...
AACTTCACCGGCCCGTTCGGCTCAAACCGCGTAAAGACGAATGCTTCGACGAACTCCTCCAGCGGCACGCCGTGCTGCAGGCCGAGCGAAATCGCGATGGCGAAGTTATTCATCAAGCTGCGGAAGGCCGCGCCTTCCTTGTGCATGTCGAGGAAAATTTCACCGAGCGTACCGTCTTCGTACTCACCGGTCCGGAGATACAACTTGTGTCCGCCGATGATCGCCTTCTGCGTGTACCCGCCACGCCGCGCCGGCAACGACCGGCGTTTGTGGAGATACCGCACCAAGACCCGTTCGGCGACCTTTTCCGCGACAGTCGCCACGCTGGGGGCCGCTTCTGCACCTTTTCCGCTGTCGGACGAGGCATTCAACGGCTGACTCAGCTTCGACCCGTCACGATAAAGCGCTACGGCCTTCACCATGCTCTTCCAGGCGAACATGTAGGCCGCTTTCACATCTTCCAAGGTGGCGTCCGCCGGCATATTGATGGTCTTGCTGATCGCGCCGCTGATGAAAGGCTGGGCTGCCGCCATCATGCGGATATGCGCGTCGACGGCGATGTAGCGCTGACCGATTCGGCCGCAACGGTTGGCGCAATCGAAGATGGGTAAATGTTCCAGCTTGAGATGCGGCGCGCCTTCCACGGTCATCGTGCCGCAGCAATAGTCGTTCGCCGCCGCCACATCTTCCTGGGTGAAACCCAGGGTCTTGAGCATGTTGAATGCCGGATCTGCCAACTGCGCTTCGTTGATGCCCAGTTTCTGCCGGCAGAACTCTTCGCCTAACGTGTATTTGTTGAAGACGAACTGGATCTCAAACGCCTGCGCCAGCGATCCTTCCAGCCGTTCCAGCGCCGCCTCGTCGAAACCTTTTTGACGCAGCACCTCATGGTTGATGAACGGCGCGCCCTTCAAAGTTTGATGGCCCGCGCAATAGGCCACGATGTCCCGGATCTGGGCCTCCGTATACCCGAGCGCCTGCAGCGCCGGCGGCAGACTCTGGTTGATGATCTTGAAGTAACCGCCGCCGGCCAGTTTCTTGAACTTGACCAGGGCGAAGTCCGGCTCGATGCCGGTCGTGTCGCAATCCATGACCAGCCCGATCGTGCCGGTGGGGGCAATGACGGTAACTTGCGCGTTGCGGAAGCCGTAGGCCGTGCCCAACTCCAACGCCCGATCCCAGGCGCGCCGCGCCGCCAGGAGCATGGCCGGCGGACAATGTTCCGGTTGAATCGAGGCCGGCAAAATCGTCAGGCCCTCATACTCCTCATGCGGCGCACTGTAGGCCGCCCGCCGATGATTGCGGATGACGCGCAGCATCGACTCCCGATTCCGGTTGTAGCCGGGAAACGGGCCGATCTCCGCGGCCATTTCGGCCGACGTCGCATAGGATTCGCCGGTCATGATCGCCGTGATCGCGCCGCAAATTGCCGTCGCCTTCTGGGAGTCATACGGAATGCTTTGTTTCATGAGAATGGTGCCGAGGTTGGCATACCCCAATCCCAATGTCCGGTAGTCGTAACTCTTCTGCGCGATCGCGCGGCTCGGGAAAGAAGCCATCAGCACGCTGATCTCCAACGCCACGGTCCACAACCGGACGGCATGGCGGAAAGAATCCAGGTCGAACTCCCCTTCGGCGTTAAAAAACTTGGCGAGGTTCAACGAGGCCAGGTTGCAGGCCGTGTCGTCCAGGAACATGTATTCCGAACAGGGATTGGAGGCGTTGATCCGCCCGTCTTCCGGGCAGGTATGCCATTCGTTGATCGTCGTATCGTACTGCGTACCGGGATCGGCGCAAATCCAGGCCGCCCAGGCGATCTTATCCCAGAGGTCCCGGGCCTTGATCGTCTTGCTGATCTTGCCGTCAATCCGGCGGCGCAATTCCCAGTCGCCGTCGTGCTCCAACGCATCGAAGAAGCCGTTCGGGATACGCACGCTGTTGTTGGAGTTCTGCCCAGACACGGTCTGGTAGGCCTTGCCGTCCCAGTTGGTGTCATATTCGTGAAACACGAAGTGGGTATAGCCCTGCTTCGCATAGTCGAACATGCGATGGATATACGCCTCCGGCACCATATCGCGGCGAGCTGCCGTCACGGCCTCGCGCAGCGCCTGATTCTGCTTCATATCCAATTCGAGATGAGCCTGTCCCTGCGCATCGACCGATTGACAGGCCTTGAGCACGGCATTGAGCCGCTGCGCGCAAATCTTTGAACCGGTGACCATCGCGGCCACCTTCTGCTCTTCGACCACTTTCCAGTCGATGAATTCTTCGATATCGGGGTGATCGAGATCCAGGCACACCATCTTGGCCGCGCGCCTCGTGGTGCCGCCAGACTTGATCGCTCCGGCAGCGCGGTCGCCGATTTTCAGGAACGACATCAGACCGGAGGAACGTCCGCCGCCCGACAGGGATTCACCATCGCCGCGCAACCGCGAAAAGTTCGTGCCGGTGCCCGACCCATACTTGAAGAGCCGTGCTTCACGAACCCACAGGTCCATGATGCCGTTCTCGTTGACCAGGTCGTCTTCAATCGACTGAATGAAGCAGGCATGCGGCTGCGGATGCTCGAAGGCATTGGTCGCCCGCACGACTTCGCCGAGTTTGGGATCGACGTAGAAGTGTCCCTGCGCCGGCCCTGAAAGCCCGTAGGCATAGTGCAACCCCGTGTTGAACCACTGCGGGCTGTTGGGGGCAGCCATCTGATAGGCCAGCATGTAGCACATTTCATCGTGGAAGGCGGTCGCATCTTCCGGCGTTTTGAAATAGCCGTGATTCTTGCCCCAGAAGGTCCAGCATCCCGCCAACCGGTTGAACACCTGACGGGAATCACGCTCCCCTCCCAAGACCGGTTTGCCTGCCGCGTCCACCACCGGCGTGCCGTCCTCGTGCACTTGCGGCACTCCGGCCTTCCGGAAATATTTTTGCGCCAGAATATCGATCGCCAATTGCGTCCAATGTTCCGGGATATCGATATGCTCCAACTTGAACACGGTCGATCCGTCTGGATTCCGGATCTCCGAGGAACGTTGTACGAACGCAAGACCCTCATAGGGGCTCTGCCCACGCTTGGTGAATCTTCGTTCAATCCTCACTGGTTCCTCCTTAACAGATGCCTAACGTTCGGTGCAGGGGCCGGGCGGCATGTGGTGTATTGGGTGTGACTGGAAAAGAGGCTTGCCCATCAGGGTCGATCTCTTCAGCAAACTCGCACTCAACTGCTATGCCTACTAGATATAGTGATCCCATTTTTTTGTCAAACAAAATGTTGTGGCACACCTGTGAGTAATGGGGATAAGCTGGTGATAGCGTCTCCGCTAGGTTTCATGCAGCTTTTCTCCATTTTTTGCTGAGTTATCCACAGGCGTTCAGAGACTGTGGAGGAAGTTTTTCACAGGGGAGCGAGAAAAATGCTGGCACAAATCAAAATGCGAGCCGACCGACCTTCACCGTCGCCTCCTCGACCCCTCGTAACGGGACAAATTGGCCTCCGATGCCCAGCACCAGCACCGGTTGGTCCAGCACATTCGTTTCAAACAGACTGAGCAGGCCCCAGTTGTTCCGTCTCGTATTGGGCCGGACGACTCCTTCGACGAGCTTCGGCCCTTGTGCGCGGAAAATCGAACGAATCAGATCGCGGTCGCGGCGCGGGCCGGATTGATCCATCTTATCGATCTCAGCGGACAAGCGCGCTTCGACGAACTGCAGATAGGTGTCCATCGTCGGATTGGTCGCCGCCAGCCACACCGCCAGCATCAAACTTCCCACCAATCCAACCAGGGTCCCAGTACGCATCACACACCTTCACCTTGCCGCCGCACGATCGTTGCGCGCCGGAAGCAACCACGGTTTGACAAATGCACCTCGTCTGTTTAGCTTACGCCCGATTTCCAAGGAATGGAATACGAAGGCGCGTGATCGCGCCGGTTCGACAGTCACGGAGGATGCACTATGTTCGTTTGGAGTAAACGCCTCGTAACCGGTCTGCTGGCAGGTTTCGTCCTGCTGATCGGAATCTTCCTGCTTCAGGGAGAGCCGGAAACAATCAGCGGCTTGAAGATCCACACCACCCGCTGGATGGCGGTGAACTATATCGGCCTGCTGGTGTGGCTGTTTGTATGGATGTTCGACCAAGCCCGGGTGCGCGGGAAAAACGTGTTCTTCTGGCTGGTGCCGTTCGCATTGGCACCGCTGCCGACCCTGATGCTGTTTATTTTGTTTCTGCAGAGGAAGATGAAATAGGAACAGACGGCCACCTGCGGGAAGAGTTTTGCTCAGGAACTAACAGGGCGCTCCGGCCTCGGACCTCCCCGCATTCAGTTCCGCATGCTGGGCAACCGGCTTACGAAGCACCCACAGCAGCCACAGACCCGGCAGCGCGGCGAGGAAGGTCACAAAGAAAAACGGACCCCACCCGGCCAGCCCCACCAGTTTCGCCGCAGGCCAACCGAGGAACACGCGACCGAGCGCTTCAACGGATGACAGCAGCGCGAACTGGGTGGCGGTATACCGATGATTGCAGAGCGACATGACCAGCGCCACGAAGGCGGCAGTGCCCATGCCTCCAGTCAGATTTTCGGCTCCCACCGCAAACGCCATCACGGCATAGCTTTTCCCCGCCCAAGCCAACCACATAAATGACAGGTTCGAGAGGGCCTGCAGGACACCGAACACAAACAGCGAACGGAACAGCCCTAAACGCGGCATCAACCCGCCGCCGATAAACGCGCCTAGAATCGTGGCTCCCATCCCGAATGCGCGGACCACCCCGATATCCTCGGAAGAAAACTGCATCCCGCGCAGCAAAAACGACGTCGTCAGCGCGCCGGCGAACGCATCGCCAAGTTTATAGAGCACGATCAAACCGAGCAGCGCTAACGCCATAGGACGGGAAAGGAACTCGCTCAGCGGCCCCCAGACCGCTTCCGCCATCGATTTGGGCGCCACCTGCGCATCCTCTGGTTCCGGACTCAGGAGGATCGTCACGATACCCAATGCCATCAAGGCGGACATACAGAGATACGCCGCCGACCAGTTCAAGCGGGCAGCCAGGATCAGGGCCAACGAACCGGATGCAATCATGGCAATCCGGTAGCCCATCACCCAGGTCGCCGCGCCCAATCCCCGTTCCTCGGGTTTCAGCAGGTCGGTCCGGTACGCATCGAACACGATATCCTGCGAGGCGGAAAGAAACGCCACGGCAAGAGCCAAGGCCGCAAACACCTGCGCGCCCTCAGCCGGGCCGATCAAGGCCATCACAGTCAGGGCAAGCGCGAGACCGCTTTGGGTGACGAGCATCCACCCGCGACGGCGGCCGAGCCAGGGCGGCACGATCCGGTCCATCACCGGCGCCCAGAGAAATTTCAAGGTATAGGGAAGGCCAACATAGGCGAACAGGCCGATCGTCGTGAGATCCAGCCCGGCCTCCGTCAGCCATGCCTGCAACGTTCCGCCCGTGAGGGCCAGGGGCAGACCCGAAGCAAACCCCAGCGGCAGCATGATGCCGAGGCGTGGGGTCAGATAGCTGCGAATGGATGAATGGCTCATAGGATCAAGAGAACAGCAGGCTCACGAGGTGCAGCATACCATTGCCCGAGACGCTGACGGCATCAGAATCGTGATTCTTTCTGTAAGGATCCGGAACGATACTGTTTACAGGCCGCCGGAAACTCGAGCGCTGTACGATCTCTTCCCGCCAAACTTCTCCGGTATGAATCAGAGGAGGCTTTTGTATAGCTGAACTGGTATAAGTAGCAAAACGAGAGGGATGAGATGAACGTGACAAACTTAGGCTTCACGTGGAATTCCCGATACCTCGAACTGTCGCCGACGGAGATGGCGATCGCCCTTGTGGCGGCCCTCCTGGTCGGCGGAGCGGCCCTGTATTTTCTCCTCAAAGTCCTGCGCAGCAAGCCGGTCAAGGTGCTCGGCATGGCATTGTTGGTGGCCGGAATCGCACTGGTCGGCTGGCTGGCTCTCGATCAGCATCAACAGGATGAGCGCGCGCGCGTCTCCGAAATCTGGAGTCGCACCTTCGAAAACAGCGCGATCAAAGACTTCGAATCCTGCGTCGCCAACCGGACACCTCGCAGCCCAGGGCCGCAATACCGCGTGGAGGTCGTGACCGAATGCGGTGACGTGGCGAAAGCCATTAAAGAAGGGTTGGAGGCCCGCTGACCGGTATCCTAGCCGCCCGAACTCTACCTGCCGTCCCCTGCCAACATAAACCACAGGATGCTCTTCATCGTGGCTGGGAACCGGTCCTGAGGTAGATGAACCAATAGACTAGCGCGACTAACACTGTTCCGCCGATGATGTTCCCGAGGGTGACCAGCGCCAGGTTGCTCAGGGCGTCTATGAGCGACAGGGGCGCCGCACTGCCCGCCGCCAGCGCTATCCCCAGCGGCAAAAAGAACATGTTCGCCACGGAATGTTCGAAGCCGCAAGCGACGAAGGCGCTGATGGGAAACACAATCGCGAGAATCTTATCCGCCACGCTCCGCGCACCCATACACAACCAGACCGCGAGACACACCAATACATTGCACAAAATGCCACGCGCAAAAGCAGACAGCGGATCGAGGGCGATTTTACTGCGCGCGATACGCACCATCGTCTCGCCGACGGCCCCGTCCCCCAGCAGCTGAATCCCCGCAAGCAGCACCAGTACCGCCGTTCCGCAGGCTCCCAGCAAGTTTCCAAGATAGACCCAGATCCAATTCCTCACAACCTGACGCGTCTGCACACAACCGGCAGCCCAGGCCATCGCAATCAGATTGTTTCCGGTAAACAGTTCCGCCCCGCCAACCACGACCAAAATCAGGCCCAGGCTGAACGTGACGCCCCCGGTCAGCCGCAAGAGTCCGAATGGCAACGGCGAACCGTCTTGTCCCGCCGTGATCGTGACGGTGTAAAACAAGGCGCCCAACGAAATGAACGCGCCGGCCAGCACGGCCAGGGCTACCATCGTCGGCACCGCCGTGTTCACCTTGGCCAGCCCGAGCTTGCACACACGCGCGGCGATTTCAGGGGGCGGATAGGCGTCGGCGACCGAGCCGGTGGCGGAAGGAACTGGCTCGGCAGTCATGTAATCAACATCACATGCATGGAGGGAGGGGGCGTCCCGGTCGACAGCGCTTTTTCAACCCGCACCGTCGAGACTTTGTACTCAGGACATTTCGAACTTTCGTCGGCGCTGGATGACAGGAGCACGTTCAGGTCCGAATCGGGGAAATGGAAACTCGTGAACAACTCTCCCGGCTGCACGCGGTCACTGATCATCACAGGCAGCCTGGCCTCCCCGCGCGCGCTGATCAGCCTGACCGGATCGCCGTCACGGACGTCCAACCTGGTCGCATCGAGCGCATGCATCTCCAGCACATCGGTATCGACCACCTGCATGATCTCCGTTCGCCTCGTCTGCGCCCCGCAATTGTAATGTTGCAGAATCCTCCCGGTGATCAACACCAACGGATAGGCTTCGCTCGGCGTCTCCCCCGGCGGCAGGTAATCCACGGCCACAAACTTCGCCTTCCCTTTGGGAAACGACTCTTCATGCATCAACGATGTGCCGGGATGGTCCTTCGAGGGAACGGGCCACTGTAATCCTTCCGGCGCATCCAGTCGATCGAACGACACCCCGGCAAACAGCGGCGCGAGTTGCGCAATCTCATCCATGATGGCCGAGGGATGGGAATACTGCATCGGATACCCCATCCGCGCGGAGACTTCGCAGACGACCTGCCAGTCCGGCAACACGCCCTCTGGCGGCTCCACAGCTTTTCTGATGCGTTGGATGCGGCGTTCGAGATTCGTGAAGGTTCCGTCCTTTTCCAGAAATGAGGCCCCCGGAATCACGAGATGCGCCAGCTTGGCCGTTTCGCTGAAAAACAAATCCTGGACGATGAGAAAATCGAGTTGCTTGAGCGCCGCATGAACTTTTTTCAGATTCGGGTCGGTCTGAGCCACGTCATATCCGATAATCCAGAGACTCTTGAGCGTTCCCGCCAGCGCGGCATCCCACATGTCCGGCGTCTTCATGCCGCGGGCCGTTGGCAAGGGCCGTCCTGTGACTGCGAGATGCGCCGCCGCCAGCGCTGGATCCGTAAGCGGCTGATACCCGGCAAAGAATGTGGGCAGGCAGCCGACATCCGATGCCCCCTGCACATTGTTCTGCCCGCGCAAGGGGTTGATCCCGGTACCGGGCTTCCCGATGTTGCCGGTCGCCAGCGCGAGATTCACCAGCGCCATCACCCCATGGCTTCCCCAGCGATGTTCGGTCATGCCCAGGCCATGCACCGCCATGGAGCCGCCGCTTGTGGCATATCGTCTCGCGGCTTCGGTGATGAGATGAGCGGGCACGCCGGTCAGCCTCGACGTCAGTTCAGGAGTACAACCCTCCACCACATTCAGCCATTCCTCGAACCCCTCGGTCCGGTCACGCACGAATGCCGCATCGGTCAAAAGTTCCTTCGCGATGACACGGCCCATGCCATTCAGCAGCGCCACGTTGGTACCAGGATGCAGTTGAAGATGAAGATCGGCCAGCCGGGCTAATTCCGTGCGTCGCGGATCAATCACGATCAACGGCACCCCGCGCCGGGCTGCTTGTTTGATGCGCGCGCCGAGTACCGGATGGGATTCGGTGGGATTGGCTCCGACGACAAGGATCAGCTTGGCCAGATCAAGATCTTGAATGGAATTGGTTGCCGCCGACGCGCCCAGAGTTTCCATCATGCCGGTCACGGTCGCGCTGTGGCACACCCGTGCGCAGTTGTCGATATGATTGCTGCCGATCACGCAGCGCATGAATTTGCCGAAGAGATAATTCTCTTCGTTCGTGCCGCGGCTGGAGGAGATCGTCGCCAGCGCATCAGGCCCGTGGGCTTCCTTGATGCGACTCCACTCCTCAGCAATTCGATCGAGGGCCGCAGGCCAGGAGAGTTCAACCCACTTGTCGCCCTGCCGCAGAAGCGGCGTGCGCAGCCGGTCCGGCGCATAATTGTAGGTCCACCCGAATCGTCCCTTCATGCAGGCATGGCCGTGATTGGAAGGCCCGTCATCGGCGGGCACCATCCGCACGACCCGCCCCTCCCGCACACCAGCATCGAATGTGCAGCCGACGCCGCAATAGGCACAGGTGGTGCGAACGGCTTGCACCGGCTCGCCCTCCTCAAGCACGGTCTTCTCGATCAAGGCCCCCGTCGGACATTCCTTCACGCAAGCCCCGCAGGAGACGCAATTCGATGAGGCAAACCCTGCCGCCTCTCCGTTCAACGCCGCAGCCCCTGCCGCCGGCCGGCTGGAGAATCCCCGATACAACATCGTCAGGGCATGCGTGCCTTGGATCTCATCGCAGGCTCGCACACAGCGGGCGCACGAAATACACACCGCATTGTCGAAGACAAAAAAGGGATTGGATCGATCGACGACAGGCACTCTGCCGGCAGGCTGAAGATAACGAACATGCGTCAACCCCAACGATCTGGCCAACGCCTGCAAGGGTTCCGGCACGCGATCTCCTGCCGGTTGCTCGGAGAGATAGAGCTCGAGGAGATGTTTTCTCAGACGAGTGAGCCGTTCGCTCTCCGTGTGCACGACCATGCCTTCGCGCACCGGCGTGGTGCAGGAAGCCGGCGTCCCGCTCTGGCCCTCGACTTCACACAGACAGAGGCGACAGGAGCCGAACGGATTCAAATGGTCTGAGGTACAGAGCCCGGGGATGCCGATTCCCGCCTGTTTCGCCGCTCGATAAATGGAATCACCCGGCGACGCCACGATCACTCGTCCGTTGATGGAAAGTTTCATAATGATGCGCGCTCAGCCTCAGCTTTCAGTCACGACTGACGTCTGACCGCTGACAGCTTATTTCTAAATTCCACGGGAAAATGTTCAATGGCCGTCAGCACCGGATAGGGAGCCCGGCCGCCGAGGGCGCAGAGACTGGTCAGCTTCATCGTTTCGCCGAGATCGTCCAGGAGGGCAAGGTCCTCGACGGTGCCGCCGCCGGCTTGAATCCGTTCGAGGATTTCGCGCCCGCGCACGGAACCGATCCGACAGGGCGTGCACTTGCCGCAGGACTCTTGGGCGGTAAACGCCATGAAGTGGCGCGCCAAATCAACCATGTCAGTTTCATGGTCGTAGACGACGATCCCGCCATGACCGAGCACCGCGCCTGCCTTGGCAAAGGCGTCATAACAAATCGGGAGATCCAATCCGGCAGCGGGAAACAGACTGCCCAGCGGCCCGCCGACCTGCGCCGCTTTGAACCGTGAGCCGGGGGCCATCCCGCCGCCGAACTGGTCCAACACCTGACGCAGGCTTAGCCCGAACGGCACCTCCACCAGTCCCGGATGTTTCACCCGCCCGCCCAACTGCAAGGCGATAGTGCCGCGCGACTGTTCGGTGCCGAGAGACGCATGCCAAGCGCCGCCACGCGACAGAATCTGTGGGATGGTGGCAAAGGTGAGGACATTACTCACAATGGTCGGATGGCCATACAACCCCGCCTGTGCCGGATAGGGAGGCCTGGCCCGCACGACACCCCGCCTGCCCTCCAGCGATTCCAGCAACGCCGTCTCCTCTCCGCAGACATAGGACCCCGCTCCCTCCACCACCTCAATGGGAAATGGTTCGCCATCCAATTCCAGCAACTCGGCTTCATCGGCCTTGTGAATCGCTGCGCGTAACGTCGCGGCGGCCGCGGGATATTCCTGTCGGCAATAGACGTAGCCTCGGCTCGCGCCGATGGCCCGGGCACAGATCAACATGCCTTCCAATAATCGAAACGGATCGCCTTCCAGAATCATGCGATCGCAGTACGTTCCGGCATCCCCTTCATCGGCGTTGGCGACCACATATTTTTCTGACGCTCTCGTCTGTTGCGCCACCTTCCATTTATTCCAGACGGGAAAGGCCGCTCCCCCACGTCCTCGTAACTGCGACTGGCGGAGTTCCTCGATGATCGCATCCGGCGTAAGACGGAAGGACTCCTCCAGTCCCTTCAGGCCGCCGCGCGCCTGGTATTCATCCAGAGCCAAGGGTTCTGTCTCGCCGAAGTTGGCAAAGGTGAAGCGGGCTTGATGGGCGAGAAAGGGAATGGACCGGACCGGTGTCCCGCCGTTGCATGAGAGTATGGAGGGCAGGTCGTCCGGCTGAACATTGAACCAGGCAATCCGACCCTCCGGACTGTCGCGCTCGACCATCGGCTCGAGAAAAAATGCTCCACGTGAAGAGATGCGGATGAGCTGCACCTCGGGGCGTTCAGCCCAGGCGTCGGCCAACACACCAGCCCCCGCAGCTCTGGCCGACGTGTCATTGGAAAGGTAGAGTCGCGTTGCGCTGGTCATGTTACCGATAGCGTTCCAGCATCGTCTCGACTTGCGATGGCAACACCCGACCGTACAGGTCTCGATCGATCACGACCGTCGGAGAGACGGCACAGTTGCCGGCGCATGACATGGTGTCGAGGGTAAACTTTCCTCCTGAGGTCGTTTCGCCTACGTCGGTGCGAAGACGATCCTGCAGCTCCCGCAAGACCCGGCCACAACCGTTTGCATAGCACGATTCTCCCATACAGACGCGAATGACATGGCGGCCCGGGGCCGTCACCCGCAAATCGGGATAGTAGGACAGCACCCCGGCGATTTGCGCGGTCGTGGCGCCAAGTCGCCGCGCGATGACCGGAATCGCTTCGGCCGGCACATGCCCCAGGTGCTCTTCAATGGCCAGAAGCGTCTTCAGCACGTTGGGCGGCTCGGCGCGAGCCTGCAGCACAATCCTTTCGACCTGCTCCTGCATGCCCTCCCCTCCGTCCATCATCGTCCGTCTGTCTTGCGCCACAGGAACTCCGTGCTCACATCAGCACAAGCCGACATGCGCTCGTAAGACGTTGTAGTCGAACGCTGCGATACCGCTGCGGACGAGACCGAAATCACAGCGTTCCATGTCGTCGATGAGCGCGGCCACCCGGTCGCGCCCCTCCGGCGTTTTGGCCGTATGCCGCGGAGTATCGCCGCCCAACGCAGGAGATTCCCGGTCCGCCCATTCCAGATACACCGTCTCAAGGAAACCCTTCACCAGCGATCGATCTTCTTCGCCGGTCACCACCACGGTCAGCGGTTCGTTACCGGACAGCTCTTCCTGGGTGACCTGCCGTACAGGCGGTTGGGCAATTTCGCCTCGAAAATGCAGCGAATACCCGAAGGTGGCCGCTAACGTATGCTTGATCTCGTCCAAGGATCCCCGTGAGTCACATTCCAGGAACAGCTCCGTCGCCGTCACCGTGATGCGCGCCACGAGTTCCTTCTGCCCTCGCCGGACGAAACGGCGAAGTTTCCGGCGGCTACCGGTCACGGCCTGCTCGGGCGGTGCGTCTTCCGCCCAGCCCTCCAGCTCGGTCATGCCCCCGGAAATGAATGTGAATTCATGATGCTCGTACAAGGCCATGACATAAAAATACGGTGCGTCAGTTTCCGTCCGATACCGAATGTCGCTCACGGCTTCCAATAACGCGGCCAACCGCATGCGCGCAAAATTCTTCAGCAGGAGATGGCCGAACCGCTTGGCAAACTCCGGCCAGTCTCCGAGTTCGAATGAGCCTCCAACCACTTCCATCTCGCGCCGTTCTTCACCGGTCGTTTCGTACAGCGCCCGCGCGTCCTGAATGGATAGGACCAGCATTGGGCCGGCCAGCACCGCCAACCGGCTTTCCGGATCGCCCGGTTCGCGCACCAGACGTGTGAACAACACCGATCCCAGTGCGGCATCCCGGGGCACACTCTCCGCCGGTATGTCATACAGCCGACCGTCTCCCAGAGATTTCAGACTTCTGCGCGCCGCTCCCGCCTGTGACGGGAGGATTTCCACAAGATCCAGGTACGAATGTTTCAGCGGATCCAGCCAGACCCGCTCTTCTTCGGGGATGTGTTCCGTGATGACGTCGCGCAGTTGTTCGATGAGAGTGAGCTGTCCGTCTTCCGGATAAAAGTCGGCATAGAGCAGGAGATCCGCCAGCTCGACCTCCTCCCGCAACGGCGTCAAGGGCGACTGGCTCCCCAGTTCGACATAGACCTGCAACGCCCGTTCAAAAGCGATACGGCGTTGCTGCGCGAATCCCGGGGACAGGGAGAGCTGATCGAGCCTCGAAATCAGCCGCCCCAGGTCTTTATTGACAGGCGCCGACCGCCCGACGACCCGTTCATTCGCGAGATTCATGCATCTCCTCCATGACGATGGCCTCGGCATCCAGCCAATCCTCCAACGCAAACCCTTCACGCGATCCTCGCTCCCGCCACAAGTCATACGCCTTCTGGGAAATGCGCTCCCACATGCCGTCGGGTAACGCACTGGGATTGACGGCGGTTTGTTCCTTGGCTCGGGGAGAGGGAGGAGCAGCTGCACGAGATTGTTCCTTACGCTTCATGGAGGCCTCCTTCCGGTGAACCTGTTCGATTCATGAATTTCCCAGGGGGACGACCCGCTCGTAGTCCGCGCCAAAGTTGACCTGGCGCACGGTCAGGACTGGGCAAGGTGCATGACGCAACATCGCGCCGGCAATACTGCCGAGCAGGACATGGGAAATGCCCCGACGCCCATGCGTCCCCATGATCATCAAATCGAATCCCTGCTGGGTGACATGCGACACAATCGAATCGGCCGGCAGCCCCGGCTTCAGCACATGATCGGCCTGGATTCCGTGGGCCGTCACGCAGGCAGATAACACGCTCAACCGCTTCTCTAAATAATCCCGTTGCTCCTTCCACTCCTTGGCGTGGCTCAAACTGAAATCCAGGCCGTAGGCAACCGGTTCCATCGCATGGAGGATGGTGATTGCGGCCCCAAGCGGTTTGGCAAACTGCACGGCATACTCCAAGGCATCCAGCGAACAGGTGGAGAGATCCACCGGCACCACGATCCGCTTGATTGGCGCCGCCGCAGACGAATCGGCAACACCCTTGTCTGCCTTGACCGCCAGGACAGGACAAGGAGAGACCCGCACGACGCGCTCCGCCGTGCTGCCCACCAAGACATGATCCAGCCCCGTCCGGCCATGCGTGCCGACGACCAGGAGATCCGCGCCGGTCGACTCGGCGACGGTTTGAAGCGCTTGACTGGGGATGCCCACTTCGATGCGCGTCGTGACTGACTGACTGGCCGCCTTCGCGCGGGCCTGAACCGCGCCCAATTGGCGGTTCGCCTCTTCGCGCAAGTGGTCCAGGTACATCTTGTTGACCGTATAGTCCGGATCCATCCCCGGATAGAGCTCCAGCACGGTCACGACGCAGAGATTAGCCTTCCAGGCTCCGGCCAGGCTCAGAGCATACCCCATGGCCCGATCGGCGCAGGCCGAGAAGTCGGTGGCGAACAGCATGTGCTTGATCAGTGGGACCATGGCTTATGCCGCCTCCACATTCAGGAGGAGCAATTCCCCTTTCATGTTCTGATGAATCGAACAACGGAATTCGTGCCGTCCCGGCCGCTCCATCACGAACCGGATGACGGCCGATTTTTTGCCATCCAGGAACACTCCGCTGATCCCCCGGCCATAAGAGACAATGCCGCCGGATTCGACCCGTGTCGGAAGGCCATCGAACATCGTCGATCCGAAATCGTGGCGTTCCTGGTCCTCATTCGTGATGGTGATCACCGTCGCCACCCCCAGCCGCAGCGGCACCTGCTTGGTGACGAACGCAAAGTCCTTGATCGCCACATCGATCCGCTGTTCCGCCTGAGCGCCACCCTGGGAACAGAGCGCCAGCACGAAACAGATTGCCAACCAGACCCGCCCTCCGCTGAGAACCGCTGACCTCTGCTTCAGCCCCATGACCATGCCTCCTTATGATGAACTCTTCCCGCTTCGCGCTTTCGCCCGCTTCACCGGCAAGGGTACCGTCAAGACAGGACAGCCGGCGGTCCGCACCACTTTTTCCGCCGTTGTGCCGAAGAAAATCTTTTCGACCCCGCCCACTGCTCCTCCATAACTGCCCATCACGACTAAATCAACCCCTTCCACCCTCGCGGTCCTTGCAATCTCCTCGAACGGGCAGCCGTCCGCGAGCACCCGCTTGATCGATAGCCCCTTCGCCTCATCCCAGGCCAGTAACTGGCGGGCGTTCAACCGAGCATGATGATGCAGTTGCTTTTTTTGCTTCGCGGCTTCCGACGCGGGGGCCAATCCCAGCCGGTTGAGGGCGTCCAAACTTTTTGTGTCGACGACGTGGAGCAGGAGGACCTCCGCCTGAAAGGAACGCGCAAAGGAAAGCGCGATCCGATAGGCCTCCTCAGAGCATGGCGAGAAATCGACCGGAACGAGAATTTTCGTGAACAGACGTTCGACCATCCGACCTCTCCACCCTTTCTGCTGTATTACACATCAGCAAGCCCAATGCCATCAGCTTGGCTCCGATACCAGCACAGAATCATCAGGATTCTCCTGCAATCACGGTATGCCATGGGCCGCCCCCCGACACAGAGACCTGTGAGGTGGTGTCCTGCTACAGGCTCCATCCACCATCTGTAGCGGAACGCCACAGATTGCCGAACCCGTCGCATTTACGAAAAATAACCGATCTCATGCGTCGCCGCTTCAGGCAGGAATCTAAGACGCCGCCATACTCACTGTACGAAGCAGTCTGCGAAACCGTGATGGCATTGCTCTTGCTCGATTTAGCTTCGAAAGGAACGAGCCATGTCACGGACATCCTGGTTGTTGGTCGGGGCCATTCTTCTCGGGGCGGGCGTCGCAGTGTACCTGATTTTCTTCTGCCCGGTGGAATGCCATTGAAACTCTCTTAAAACGGTCCTTCGACACGTATGAGGATGGAAAGCAGTTCGCACATCACGATCACCGGGGATGGAATCGCCCTCGACGGAATCCTCGGACTTCCGGGGCAGCCGAAGGGGGTCATTGCGTTTGCCCATGGCAGCGGCAGCGGTCGCTTCAGCCCCCGCAATCAGTTCGTCGCCCGCGTCCTGGAGACAGGCGGATTCGCCACCCTGCTCCTGGATCTGCTGTCGCCCGATGAGGCCGACGATCGGCGGAAGATTTTCGACATCGACCTCCTGGCTGACCGCTTGCTCCTAGCACAGCACTGGCTGCAGACCCATGCCTCGACGCGAACTCTTCGCACGGGATATTTCGGGGCCAGCACAGGAGCCGGAGCTGCCCTCCAAGCGGCCGCGCGCGAGCCCGATGCGGTGGGTGCCGTCGTCTCGCGGGGCGGCCGCCCCGATCTCGCCGGTCCGTACCTGAGCCGCGTCACAGCGCCGACCTTGTTGCTCGTGGGCGGCGAAGATGGTCCGGTGATCGATATGAACAAAGACGCGCTCGAGCAGCTGACCTGCCAGAAACGATTGATCATTATCCCGGGGGCCACGCATCTCTTCGAAGAACCGGGCACACTTGAGCAGGTCGCCCAAGAGGCCCTCAACTGGTTCCGTCGGTATCTCCATCCGGCACCGTACCAAGCAAAGGAGCTCCTGCCATGAACACGTTGCTCGCAGTCGATGGATCCGACCATGCGTATGAAGCCGTGCGGGCGCTGAAGTATCTGCGCCGCGCGGATCAGCTCACGCTTCTGCACGTGGTTGATGCCCCGCGTCCGGCTTACCCTATGATGGTGCCGGAAGTGGCGCAGGAACTGTATGCTCAGTTGGAACGCAGCATGAAAGAGGACGGCGAGGAATTGTTGACGCGGATTCAGTCGCTCCTTCCCCTTCACAGCGGGCCGGTCACCAAACTGCTGCAGATGGGATCACCGGCGGAGCATATCGTGGCTGCGGCTCAATCCTGCCATGCGGATCTCATCGTTATGGGGGCGAGAGGCCTGGGCCCGGTGAAGGAACGGCTGCTCGGCAGCGTCTCTCATCGCGTATTGAGTATGGCTCCGTGCGCCAAATTCGTTCTTCACGGATCATTGCGCCAGTTGAAGCACATCCTCCTCCCGTTGCAGGGACCGTCCGACGCCGAGGCGGCACTCCGGTTTTTCGCCAAACAGCCCTTTCAGGAA
>ERZ724514.544-NODE-544-length-16966-cov-4.669269_pt1 | contig 16966 bp, 15 predicted proteins | sample MGYA00376047_ERZ724514 | MGnify/ENA primary metagenome ERZ724514 (study PRJEB28724, sample SAMN07190883) | activated sludge metagenome | isolation source: activated sludge of sewage treatment plant in Hong Hong | place: Hong Kong | collected 2016-03-17 ...
GCACCCCCAGCCCCGGACCCGGGAAGGGATGGCGATAAACCATCTCGGAGGGCAACCCCAACTCCATCCCTAATCGGCGCACCTCATCCTTGAACAGCTCCCGCAATGGCTCGACCAGCTTCAGTCGCATCGCCGCCGGGAGCCCACCGACATTGTGATGGGATTTGATGACGTGGGCCTTGCCGGTTTTCGCACCGGCCGATTCGATGACATCAGGGTAAATCGTGCCTTGGGCGAGCCATTTGACGTTGCGCAAGCGGGCCGCTTCCTCCTCGAACACCTCGATGAACAGCCCGCCGATGATCTTGCGTTTTTGCTCAGGGTCCGTCACGCCTGCCAGCGCAGTGAGGAATCGGGCTTCGGCATCTACCCGAACCACTCGAACGCCGAGGTGGCGTCCAAACGTGGTCATCACCTGGTCGCCTTCGTGCAAGCGCAACAGGCCGGTGTCCACGAACACGCAAGTCAACTGATCGCCGATGGCCCGGTGCAGCAAAGCCGCCACCACCGAGGAATCCACCCCACCGGACAGGCCCAAAAGGATTTCATCATCGCCCACTTGGGAACGGACGGCCGCGATGCTGTCCTCGATGATGTTGCCGGTGGTCCACAATGGCTCGCAGTTACAGATATCCAGCACGAAGCGGCGCAGAATGCGCTCACCTTGGCGGGTGTGCGTTACTTCGGGATGGAATTGCACCCCGTACCAGCGTTTTTCCTCGTTCGCCATGCCGGCGATGGGACAGGTTTCGGTGCTGGCGATACGCGCGAAACCGGGCGGCAACACGGTCACCCGGTCGCCGTGACTCATCCACACATCCAGCAGCCCGTAACCCTCCGGGCTGGCGTGATCCTCAATGTCGCGCAGCAGAGTGGAATGGGCGTGGGCGCGGACGCGGGCGTAACCGAATTCGCGATGATCGGAAGACTCCACCGCACCACCGAGCTGTACCGCCATCGTCTGCATGCCGTAGCAAATACCGAGCAACGGGACGTTCAAATCGAAGATTGCTCGAGGCGCGCGCGGCCCCTCCGAAACCGTGGTGGATTCCGGGCCGCCGGACAGAATGATCCCGTGCGGATGAAAAGCGCGGATCGCGGCCGGATCGGCGTCGTAAGGGTAAATTTCGCAGTAGACGCCGATCTCCCGCACCCGGCGGGCGATCAACTGAGTGTACTGGGCGCCGAAGTCGAGAATAAGAATGCGGTCGAGATGAATGTCACGGGCGGTCATGAGCTGCACTCCCCTCCCTCTTGGCGAGGGAAGGTCGGAAGGGAAAGAAGAGGAGGAGGATGGTCAATCCGCCCGGTAATTCGGCGCTTCCTTGGTAATGGCGACATCGTGGACGTGGCTTTCCCGCATGCCGGCGCTCGTCACTCGCGTGAACGCAGGCTTGACGCGCATCTCCGCGATATCCTGACAGCCGACGTAACCCATGCTGGAGCGCAAACCACCGGTCAGCTGGTTAATGATAGCCAGCACGCTGCCTTTGTAGGGCACCCGACCCTCGATGCCTTCCGGCACCAGTTTCTCGACCGCGCTGCCTTCCTGGAAATAGCGGTCGCTGGAACCGTGCTGCTGCGTCATCGCCCCGATCGAGCCCATTCCCCGATAGGACTTATAGGAACGCCCCTGAAACAACTCGATTTCGCCGGGCGCCTCCTCGGTACCGGCGAACAGACTGCCGATCATCACCGCGTGCGCGCCGGCGGCGACGGCCTTGGCCAGATCGCCGGAATACCGGACACCGCCGTCGGCGATCACCGGCACATCGCAGTCGCGCAACGCTTCGGCGACGTTGGCCACGGCGCTGATCTGCGGCACACCGACGCCGGCAATGATGCGGGTGGTGCAGATCGAGCCGGGGCCGATGCCGACCTTGACCGCGTCGGCGCCCGCCTCCACCAGATCGCGAGCGGCGGCAGCGGTCGCGATGTTGCCGCCGATCACCTGCACCTGTGGAAAGCGCTCCTTGATCCAGCGCACCCGATTGAGCACGTTGCGGGAATGGCCGTGGGCGGTATCCACCACGATCACATCCACGTCGGCGCCCACCAGGGCCGATACCCGGTCCTCGGTGTCGCCACCGGTGCCGACCGCCGCCCCAACCCGCAGTCGACCCCACTCATCCTTGCAGGCGTGGGGAAAATCGCTGGACTTCTGAATGTCCTTGACCGTGATCATGCCCCGTAACTGGAAGTGGTCGTTGACCACCAGCACCTTTTCGATGCGGTGCTTGTGCAGCAGCGCCACGATTTCCTCGCGGCCGGCGCCCTCACGCACCGTCACCAACCGCTCCCTGGGCGTCATGATGGCGCTAACTGGGGCATTCATGTTGTGTTCGAAACGCAGGTCGCGGCTGGTGACGATGCCGACCAGATGCTCGTCGTCCACCACCGGCACGCCAGAAATATGATGCGCGCGAGTCAGCGCCAACACCTCGCGAATGGTAGTCGCAGGCGTGGTTACGATCGGGTCGCTGATAACACCGCTTTCGTATTTCTTGACCCGGCGAACTTCCTGCGCCTGTTTATCAACCGGCATATTCTTGTGGATAATACCGATTCCGCCTTCCTGCGCCAGAGCGATAGCCAAGCGCGATTCGGTGACGGTATCCATCGCTGCCGACAGCAGCGGGATGTTCAGGGTAATGGCGCGGGTTAGTTGCGTCTTGAGGCTCACGTCCTTAGGCAGCACCGTGGAATAGGCCGGCAGAAGCAGGACATCATCGAAGGTCAGGGCTTCTTGAACGATACGCATGGCGGGCGGTGCCTCCAGGCAACTTTTCGATTAAACGGGTAAGTATAAACTTTGCCAATAGATAGATAAAAGCATCGCAAATAGTTCCATGATTCTGACTAACGCCCCGCGCGACACCGGTTGCATCCATACCGTTTCTGGCCTTAACCAAACGGTTCGTACTTTGCTGGAAGCCGAACTTCCCATGCTTTGGGTCGAAGGCGAAGTATCCAATTTATCTCGCCCCTCCTCCGGGCACCTCTATTTCTCACTCAAGGACGCCCACGCTCAAATCCGCTGCGCGCTCTTTCAAAACCGTGCTTTCCTGTTCCGCGACTGTCCCCGCAATGGCCAACAAGTGCTGCTGCGAGGCCGGGTCAGCTTGTACGAACCGCGTGGCGACTATCAAATCATCGTCGATTATGTCGAGGAAGCCGGCCACGGCGCGCTACAACGGGCTTACGACGAGTTGCGGCTACGCCTGGAACGGGCAGGCTGGTTCGCACCGGAACGCAAGTATCCCCTACCCCGCTTCCCCCGCCAAATCGGGGTCATCACGTCGCCCACCGGCGCCGCGCTCCGCGATGTACTGGCCACCCTGCGCCGTCGCTGTCCTGGCCTGCCGGTGCTGATTCATCCGGTGCCGGTACAAGGAGAGGGAGCGGCAGCACGCATCGCCCAAGCGATCCAACGGGCATCCCAGCGCCGGGATTGCGAGGTGTTGCTCCTGGTACGCGGCGGCGGCTCGCTGGAAGACTTATGGGCCTTCAACGAGGAAATCGTGGCGCGCGCTATCGTCGAGTGCTCGATCCCGGTGGTGACGGGCATTGGGCACGAGACCGACGTTACTATTGCCGACTTCGCCGCCGACCTGCGCGCCGCGACGCCCACAGCGGCGGCGGAACTGGCCAGCCCCGACCGACTGGAATGGCTGGGCAACGTTCGATCCCTGGACGAGCGACTGCAACGGGCCATGCGACAAGCCTTGAATCGGCGGAGACCAGAGATCGACCGACTGCGGGAACACCTCAGTCGGTCGCAGCCACGCCGCCGATTGCAAGATCATAACCAGCGATTGGACGAACTAGAGCAGCGGTTGCAACAGGCATCGCGCCATCGGATCGACCAAAAATGGCTCCGACTGGTTGGATTGGAGGGGCGCTTGCGCGCCCGAACGCCCGCTATCCACCTGCGCGAGGAACGTCGCCACATTCAAGCGCTCGCCGAGCGCCTGCGCACCGCAACCTGTCACCGCTTGCACACGGCGTCCCAACAGATAAAAATTTTGAGCGGCAGCTTGCACGCACTGAGTCCCCTCGCCACTCTAGATCGCGGCTTTGCAATCTTGCGGCGGCCTGCCGACGGCGCGATCTTGCGAGCGCGCGAAGCGGTCGTCGGGGAGTCCGTGGAAGCCCTGTTGAGCGAAGGTCGCTTACTCTGCGAAATCAAAGCCATTTCTGCGCTAGACTCATCAGATTCAGGCCTATCTTTCCACCGCTAATCGCTCAGGATCGCCCTTCCATGACCGCGCCATTGGCAGAATCCGAAAAACGTGAATTTTACCGACTCAAATTCCCGCCCCCGGAACGGCCCTGTTTAGTCGTCGGCCGGCAGAAATACCAGGTCTTGGACTGCTCGGCGCGCGGCTTGCGCTTCGTTATTACCCAGCAACCAACACCGTTGCTTGGCGAACTGGTCGAGGGGTGGCTGCACTTTCGGCGCAACGCCAAGGCACCGATCCGGGGTTTGGTCATCCGCATCCAAAACGGCGAAATCGCACTCCACATGCCCGATAGCGAGATCCCTTTCACGATCCTGCGCGGTGAGGAACGCTATCTGCTTAACCACTATCGGATGTGGGCAAGATAGCTTCCCTCGTCAGTAACGATTTACCGATGATTCCGCCACTGAGTCAAGAATTACGCCAATTTCACCGCATCCGATTTCCGATTTCGGAGCGGCCAATCTTTTTGCATGAAGGGAAGTCGCTTACCGTCATCGATGTCTCGGCGTGGGGCTTGCGCTGTGCGGCGCCTGGACAACCACTTCCCCAACTACAGGATCCCATCGTTGGCCTCCTCCGCTTCCGTCGCGGGACGCAGATCAAAATCGAGGGGGTGGTGGTGCGCATCCAAAACGATCATGTCGCGTTGCAACTCACCAAGGAAATCCCCTTTTCCATCCTGCTCGCCGAGCAACGGTACCTGCACGCGCGCTATCCCATGTGGTCGTGATCCGAGGTCAGGAACACCAGGCACGGTGCCAGACGACACCGAAATCGACTCGACGCACCGCAGGACAACCATCGGCATCAAGCGTTCACCGAAGTAAACGTCTATCGTATTTTCCTTCGACCGTTCAACCATCCGACAGGAAACCCTACCATGCACTTGGATATGGTCAGCCGCTATCCGGAAACAACGCCCAAATCGCCCCCGCTGTTGTTCCTGCACGGCTCGTTCTCTGACGCCCGCATCTGGGATGAATACTTTCTGCCCTTCTTCGCGCAAAATGGCTATGAAGCGCACGCGTTCAGCCTGCGGGGCCACGGTCAGAGCGAAGGTCACCAATACTTGCACACCTGGCGGCTGGCCGACTACGTTGCCGATCTAGAGAAAGCCGTCGCGACCATGCCGCAGCCGCCCGTATTGATCGGCCATTCGATGGGCGGCATGGTGGTTCAGAAATATCTGGAAACGCTCCCGACGATCGCGGGCGTCGTGCTGATGGCTTCAGTACCGCCACAGGGTCTGCTGCCTTCCAATTTACACATGGCGATGCGCCATCCGTTCCTATTCCAGCAAATGGTGCTGTTTTTGCTGCTTGGCCCCAGTTACGGCTCCACCGACATGATGCGGCGCCTGCTGTTCTCTCCGGACGTATCGACCGCGAAGCTGCACGCATTCTTCGACTATGTGCAGGCCGAGTCGCAGGTGGTCTCGCTGGATATGATGGGCCTGAACCCGTTGCGGCTGAAACCGGATCAGGTGCGAGCGCCGCTGCTGGTGCTAGGCGCGCAGAACGATGTTTTCGTTTCGCCGGCGCTGGTCCGGGAAACCGCGCGTTTTTACCGGGCGGAATGCGAAATCTTTCCCAACATGGCACACGCCATGATGCTGGAATCAAACTGGCGCGACGTGGCGGATTATCTGCTGGCTTGGACCGAACGCGTGGTCGAGGGCCAGTCGCAAGCCGCTATGGCCTAAGCGAACCTCCCGCGCCCAACTTCGTTCCAAAAGGCCAGGGAAGGCTGCCTAGCCATCGCGTAATAGTCGACGCAGAATTTTGCCAACGTTGCTCTTTGGCAGTTCCGTGCGAAACTCGATCCGGCGAGGCACTTTGTAGCCGGTCAAATGCTGGCGGCAATGGTCGATCAACGCCTCGGCGGACAGGGCGGGATCCTTGCGCACTACCACGATCTTCACCACCTCGCCCGATCTTTCATCCGGCACACCGACAGCGGCCACTTCCAGCACCCCCGGATGCAAGGCGACCACGTCCTCAATCTCGTTGGGGTAGACGTTGAAACCGGACACTAGAATCATGTCCTTCTTGCGGTCCACGATCCGGACATAGCCGCGCTCGTCCACGTAACCCACATCGCCGGTCCGCAGAAACCCGTCGCGGGTCATGATCTTGGCAGTCTCCTCGGGGCGGTTCCAATAGCCACGCATGACCTGCGGACCACGAATACAGATCTCCCCAGCCTGATCCTGACCGATACCCAATTCCCGATCTTCGTCGTCGCGGATCGACAGCTCGGTCGAGGGCAGCGGCAGGCCAATACTGCCGTTATATTCCTTGACGGCCAGCGGGTTGCCGGTAACCAGCGGCGAGGTCTCGGTCAGGCCATAACCTTCGATCAGCGGGGTACCGGTCACCTGCCGCCAGTTTTCCGCCACCGCCCGTTGTACCGCCATGCCACCGGCCATACTCAGTTTTAGGGCGCCGAAATCCAGCCGGTCGAAACCCGGCGTGCCCAACAACCCATTGAACAAAGTATTCACCCCAGTGATAGCGGTGAAACGGATTTTACCCAGCTCCTTGACGAAGCCAGGCATATCGCGAGGGTTGGTGATTAAAACATTGTGGCCGCCCGCCTTCATGAAGGTCAAGCCATTAACGGTCAACGAAAAAATGTGATACAGCGGCAAAGCGGTCACGATGATTTCCTTGCCCGGTGTGGACACTGAGCTCAACCAAGCCGAGGCCTGCTGCAAGTTCGCCACCAGGTTACCATGGGTCAGCATGGCGCCCTTGGAGACGCCAGTGGTACCACCGGTGTACTGTAGGAACGCGAGATCGTTGCGGTTCAGCGGCACATCGGTCAAGGTCTGACCAGCGCCCGCCCGTAGCGCTCGCCGGAACGGGACAGCGGCGGGGATTTTCCAAGCAGGCACCCGCTTTTTGAGATACTTGACCACAAAATTGACCAAGGTACGCTTGGGAAATGGGAACAGATCGCCCAGTTGCGTCATCACCACGGTTTTCACCATCGTCTTATCCAACACCTGTTGCAGGGTGTGGGCGAAATTTTCGACGATAACGATGACGGCTGCGCCGGAGTCGTTTAGCTGGTGCTCCAGCTCACGCGGCGTGTAGAGCGGATTGACATTGACCACCACCATACCCGCCCGCAGCACCCCAAACAACGCCACTGGATATTGCAGCACGTTGGGCATCATGATGGCGACTCGATCCCTCTTATCTAAACCGAGCCCTTGCAAAAAAGCAGCGAAATCGCGGCTGAGCCGGTCGATATCGCGATAGCGCAAGGTAACGCCCATGTTGGAATAGGCTGGCGAATCGGCAAAGCGCTGACAGCTTTTCTCCAGAATATCCTTTACCGAGGTAAACTCATTCAGGTCGATTTCGGCCGGCACACCCGGCGGATATTCCTTCAGCCAGATTTTTTCCACGCCACTCACCTCAATAGATTGCTCGCGTTCCGGTCCTGATCATCGGGACGATCTGTTGGAAAATAGACCATGCTCGGTCAAAATGAAAATGGCATTGATTCCTGCCTTTCATCCGAACCGGCGCTGGCCCCATGAAAACCCGTGACCGCATCCTGCAAACCAGCTTGCAACTTTTCAACGAATGCGGCGAACCTCGCGTTACCACTAACCATATCGCCGATGAGCTGGACATCAGCCCCGGCAATCTCTACTACCACTTCCGCAATAAGGACCAGATCATCTCGCTGCTGTTCCAGCAGTTCGAGCAGCGGATGGAAGCGGCTCTGCAAGTGCCGGAACGCCGGGTGCCAGACCTAGAGGATATGTGGCTCTATCTGCACCTGGTGTTCGAAAACATTTGGGAATATCGCTTCCTTTATCGCGATCTCGACAATATATTGAATCGTAACAAAAAATTGCGGACCCACTTCCGTCGCATTCTGGAACGCAAGGTCAACACAGCCGCCGCCATCTGCAAGGGTCTGACCGACGCCGGCGTCATGGAGGCCAGCCCGAAGGAAATCGCGGCACTGGCCCAAAATATCGCGGTGGTTGCGACCTATTGGTTGAATTTTCAAGGCATCCGTGCCAGCACTACTGCCGGTGGTGATAGCGCCAACCTAGCACTTGGTGCCTATCAGGTGTTATCGCTGGTCGTGCCTTTTCTGAAGGGAGAAGCGCGAAGCCTGCTTCAGCAGCTCAGCCTCGAATACCTGAGCTAATGGGAACCGGCAACCTTTCATCAGGCTCGGCCAAGCAGCCCTGACTCCACGACCCCGCAACCGATCTGGCGAGGCGAGCGTGCGGTCTGACTAGTGGGGTGTTTGGTTTCTCATCGCCATAACTAGCCGTCCGGTTGCGACGAAGGCGGCAGACCCATAACGGCGGAACCGCCCAAGCGATGGCGTCGTTCCCAGTCCTGCTGGCGCCGATCGGCGCGCTTGCCGCCCTACTCGAAAGGAGTAGGGGCTCTATTCAGCTGCACCCCACCGCCTCTAGCCAGGTCATAATTTTTCGGGATTCTCAGGGTGCTGTCCCGACATGCGGCTCATCAAAATCCGCCGCATCGACTCGGCCATATTGACCCGGATTTTGGCCCGCTGGAGAAGCGTGCCGATACCTCTCGTCCTGCCGCATCTGGCTCTGCTATATCATTACGTGGTGGGCTACCAGGCTCAATGGGATAAGCTCTTATTGGTAGTATCGTCGAATCCTATCCTGCCCAACGCCCGCGGCGAGACCGATTTCGGGAGCTTTTTACAACCGCCTGGTCAAACCTCGACGTAGGAATTCGCGCGACCACCTCCCAAGTGATTAAACCGGTTCAGGCATATCCGTACACCGGAACCGGCAGCGAGTTTAGCCTACACTTTTTGTAAAACGACCCGAAACCAACCCGTAATTATCCGCGAGAGTACGACAATGAAATTAAAAATTGGCGATCCTGCTCCGATGTTCACCGCTACCGCCACCGACGGCAGTCCAATCAAACTGTCTGACTATTTCGGCACCAAGCTGATACTCTACTTTTATCCCATGGACGATACACCCGGTTGTACTAAACAAGCCTGCTCCCTACGCGACCACAGTGCGGAAATCCGCGACAAAGGAGCCGCCATACTCGGCGTCTCTACCCAGGATGTAAAGTCACATCAAGACTTTACCGAAAAATACAATATCAACTTCCCCTTGATAGCCGACACCGACGCCGCCGTGGCTCAAGCTTACGGTGCTATCGGCAGCGGTAGCAGCTTGACGGGGCTGGCAAAGAGCTTGTTCGGAGTGGCCAACCGGATCACCTTCATTATCGATGAGAGCGGTCACATCGCCCACATCATCGATACACCAAACTGTGCCAATCACGGGGAGGAAGTCCTCAAGCTGTTGTAATCTCAACGCCAAGTGGCTTTAGCAGCGATTGGCTGGCCAAAACGACGGCTCGGCGGATTGCCTCCCCCTACTGCTGGCAACATAATTGCTATATCGCAAGGATCGAACGCATTTGTCCCGTTTCGCGTCAATCGAATGGCGGGCGACGTCCGATAGCCCCATTACCTATTGTCAACCTATTGGCGAGGAGTCCAGAATGCCCGGACGATGTGCCTGCGACACTCACCACCTTGCTAAACCGGCTCTGCTTGAGACGGTCGGGACTCGCTCGCTCCTGGTGCTCCTTGCGATATCCGATCCCCCGCCGGCCGGCACCGGCCCCACGTTTGTCCAACCGCTGGAGATACCAATGTGACCTTCTCCAACCCGGTCACCCCTCCCAAATGGAATCGAGGAGCCGCCAGCCAGCAAGGGGGGCGCCACGAACAGCAGGATCGATGGGGTATATTTCAACCTCCCGACCAGAAAGGCTTGCTAGCAATCGTAGCCGACGGGATGGGTGGCCACCTCGACGGCGCCATCGGTGCTCAAATCGTCGTCGACACCGCGCGCCATTTCACCCAACAGTCGGCCAATTCGCTACGCGCCGAGCCGTTGGCGGCCCTTAATCAACTGTGCCGGCGAATGCACGATGCTATCAACAACCAATCGGAAACAGCCCGCAGCACCGTGGTCATGGTCTGGCTCAACGGCAGTCAGGCGCATTGGCTGAATATCGGTGATAGCCGGTTGTACCATTTCCGACGTGGTCGGCGTCTGATGCGCACTCGCGATCATTCAGCCGTGCAATTGCTGATGGATCTGGGAGAGATCGACGAATCCCAGATGGCGAACCATCCAGCCCAAAACCGCCTTTACCGCTGCTTGGGGGGAGAAGATGATCCCAAGCCCGATATCGGGCATTTCACGATCCAATCCGGTGACTTGCTGGCCCTATGCTCGGACGGCGTCTGGGAGTATGTGGCCGAGCCCGAACTGTGGAGCGCCACGCTCGCCAACGGCCCCGTTGACGCTGCCCACTCCCTGGCCGAACAGGCTGTCCAGCGCGGCGGCACCACCGCCGATAACGCTACCTTGATCCTGCTTCGCAGAGAGACCGAGGCCGGCATCGCACCGCGTTGGCTACAGCGAATTTCGACCGGACTCGCATCGCTGTTCGACCGTGGTCGCCGCTAGTACCCCGTTGATCCACTTCGCCCTACTTTCGCACCCGCGCTTAATAAACCGAAACAGGGAAGCCCGATGACCGAAGACACCAACGCGCTGCCCATGGGCTTTAGCCTACACCGTTACCTCGTTGAAAGCGTCTTGGGGGCAGGCGGTTTTGGCATCACCTATCGGGCGATCCACGAAGCGTTGCAAAATCAGGTCGCCATCAAAGAGTATTTCCCCGCCGAGTGGGCCTATCGCGATCGCGACGGCACCACCGTTCGCCCCAACGCCCAAGGGCAGATCCCGGCCCGCAGCGGCGAACCGGCCTGTTACGAGTGGGGCCTGCAACGGTTTCTGCACGAGGCCAAGGTCTTGGTGCAGATCAACCATCCCGGCGTTGTGCGGGTGCGCGATTACTTCGCGGCCAACGGTTCTGCCTACATCGTCATGGAGTATGAAGGAGGCGAGTCGCTGAGCACCCTGCTACAGCGGGGCGGCATTCTCCCCGAACACGAACTGCACCATCTCTTGGACGACGTGATGCCGGCACTGGAAGCCGTACACGGGCAAGGCTACCTGCACCGTGACCTCAAACCCAGCAACCTCTACATTCGTTCGGCCGACGCCCGCGTCATGCTGATCGATTTCGGCGCCGCCCGCCAAGCTCTGGGACAACGCACCCGCAGCGTGACGAGTGTGGTCACACCGGGTTATTCACCCATTGAGCAATACGTCACGGTCGGCGAGGATTACGGCCCCTGGACTGACATCTACGCGCTCGGTGCCGTACTGTATCGCTGCATCACCGGAGCCCCCCCCATCGAGGCGCCGGGCCGGGTGCTCAAAGACCCGGTACTGCCCGCTGTCGAATGTGGCGCCGGCCTGTATTCCCACGGGCTGCTGCGAGTGGTCGACCAAGCTCTGGCTGTCCGTCCCGAGGATCGCTTCCAGACCATCGCCGCCATGCGGGAAGCTTTGCGGATCGCGGGCCGGTCAAGTGACCCCGTCGATTTTCCCCAGGCTTCGCAACCACCGTCAGAGCTGCTGAACCTGAATTCGTTGCGAGAGGATCTCCGTCTCGATCTCCCATCCCAACCCCCCAAACCCCCAGAAGTATCGGGAGCCAACGACCCATGGAGTGACGTCGGCCGAATGGAGCGCCAGTCGCACTGGCGCTTCGAGGAGGTCGCCCTATCCCCCGCTACGCCCTCCCAGCCCTCAAACCGGGTGGCCGAGCGCGTTTCCGCGCCCAGCGAAAAGCTCTCCGGATGGACGCTTGCCGATTTCGACACCCAAAACCCAGCCCCCGCCGCCGCGCCCGCGCCCGCGCCCGAACGTTTCGCATCCGAGGGACACGAAGCATCTCTCTCCATGCTGGAAGATGTCTGGGACCAGCTGGATCGACCGGCCTCGCAACCAGCACCGCCCCCCCTTGAAGAACACCCGCTCAGCCAGCCACGATCCCAACTCGGTGATCTTTCGCCCGATCGTCCATCTCGTCTTGTGGTGGAGCCGTCGAAACCAGTTTCCTCGAGCAAGTCCAGCCCGATTATTCGAACCGAATTGGCCCGACCGGAGACACCCCTACCCGCCTCCAAGCTGATCAACCGTTTCGAAGAATCCAACCGCGAAAGGCCGCCGCTACAAACCGAAGCTCAGGCAACGCCCGAATCTGAGGCTATCGCGTACGGCCACCGTCGGCCGATCAACTGGAAGTGGGTGATCATCCTTGCGGGCGTGATCTCGGCTCTGTCAGGTGTCGCGCTCCTCGGCTACTACGAATACACCAGGACTGCCCAAGAAGCACAGCGTCGGCTGGAGACCGCAAAGCAAGAGCAGGAAGAAATCGAGCGGCACGCTCGAGAAGAGGCCCAGCGCCAGGCGGCGGATATCGCCGATCGGACCCAAAAATTCCGGAGTAACCTCGCCAACAAGAACCTGATCGCCGCCGAACTGAACCTGGAGCGAATGGCGGAAGCCTATCCCAATCACCCGGCCCTGGAACTCCTCCAGTCAGAATTTCGCGCGGCCCAGGAGCAAGGCATCAATGCTAAATCCTGGACCGAAGAAAAGACGGGCATCAAGTTGATCTGGATCGATGGAGGCTGCGCGAACATGGGTAGTCCGCTCACCGAACAGGATCGTGGCAGCGATGAATCCCTCCATCAGATTTGCGTCAAAGGTTTCTGGATCGGCGCCACGGAAATCAGCAATAGCCAATATCGGCGCTTCAAACCCGATCACGACAGCGGATCCTTTCAAGGGCGTCCCCTGAACCGCGATACCCAACCTGTCATCAACGTGACATGGAACAACGCAAAAGCCTTTACCGAGTGGCTGTCATGGGAAGCGGGCACCGGCAAACGTTTTCGGTTACCTACCGAGGCCGAATGGGAATATGCCGCCCGCGCCACCACCACCACCCGCTACTATTGGGGCAACGACATCGACCCGCGCTATGCCAATTTCTCCGACCGCAATGATCCGTCCGGCGCGTCCGTCCAGAGTCTGAACGATGGCCAAGCGGTTACCGCGCCGGTCGGCAGTTACCTATCGAACCGATTCGGACTGTCGGATATGGCTGGCAATGTCTGGGAGTGGACTTGTTCGGAATACGATCGCAACTACAGCGGCCAGGAACAGGGCTGTTCGGACAGGACTGCCAACGAGGGCTTGCGGGTGGTCCGGGGCGGTTCCTGGAACAACGGCCCCGGTGACTTGCGCTCGGCCAAACGTCTGTCCCGAAAACCCGACTATCGCGACGCGATGACCGGGTTTCGGGTGGTCATGGAAGAGTGAAGCGACCTGGAGTCGTTCGCATACCTCTCTGTGCTCAAGTCTTTGGGTTGCGGCGACTGACCAGGAAAGCGGCGCTCCCTTCGACCACGATCTTGTCCTGCACGGTACAGACGGTGTTCATCACTACCCGGCGGCGCTCCTGATTGATCTCCTGGATGGTGCAAACGGCAGTGACAGTATCGCCGATGCGCACCGGCGCCACGAATCGCAACTTCTGGTCCACGTACACCGCGCCCGGTCCAGGCAGACGGGTACCCGCCACGCAAGAAATCAGGCCAGCACAAAACATGCCGTGGGCGATGCGGCCTTTGAACCGGGTCTGGGCAGCGAACACCTCGTTGCAATGGACAGGGTTGTTGTCACCGGTCAGGCCAGCGAACATCACCACATCGGTTTCGGTGACGGTCTTGGCGTGAGACGCGCTCATGCCAACGCTCAAATCTTCCAGGTAGTAACCGTGGATGCTATCGTTATAGCCTTCGTGAGTGGAGTACATTCATTAATCTCCGGTTGGGGTGGTTACCCGGCATCTCCCGACGCCAAAAGGGCGCATAGCCTACACGACCGAGCGCGCCAGTGGGAAATTCGGTTCGTCGTCTAGGCGTTCGGATCGACCACGACCCGGCCCCGAACCTGGCCCGCAAGAATCGCCTCTGCCAAGCGCGGCACCTCCATCAGCGAGACCACCTCGGTCATCCGTTCCAGGACGGCGGCAGGGAGATCGCGCGCCAGCCGTGCCCAGGCCATCCGGCGTGGTTCGGGTGGACACAGCACCGAATCCACTCCCAGCAACTTCACGCCGCGCAGGATAAAGGGCATGACCGTGGTGGGCAGATCGATCCCGCCGGCCAAGCCGCAGGCCGCCACCGCGCCGCCGTAGTCGGTTTCCGCCAGCGCCCGGGCCAGCACTCGACCACCCACCGTATCCACCACGCCGGACCAGCGCTGCCCCTCCAGTGGTCGACAGGGCTGATTCATCGTCTCGCGATCAATAAATTCGGTCGCGCCCAGCTCGCGCAGATACGCCTCGTTCTCCAGCCGGCCGGTCACGGCGGCGATCCGGTAGCCCAGCTGAGCGAGCAAAGCCACGGCGACGCTGCCGACACCGCCGCTAGCACCGGTCACCAGCACTGGCTTGGCCCCATCCGGCTTGACGCCAGCCTGTTCCAAGGCCAACACGCATAGCATGGCGGTGAAGCCGGCGGTGCCGATGGCCATGGCCTGACGAGTGCCCAACGAGTCGGGTAACGGCGTTAGCCACTCGGCCTTAACTCGTGCCCGCTGCGCGTAACCTCCCCAGAAACTCTCACCCACCCCCCAGCCGGTCAGCACCACCCGGTCGCCCGATCGATAGGCGGAACTGGCCGACTCCAGCACCGTCCCAGCCAAATCGATGCCAGGTACCAACGGAAACCGGCGAACAATCTTGCCCTTACCGGTCACCGCTAACCCGTCCTTATAGTTGAGGGAAGAATAATCGACTGCGACTAGCACCTGCTCAGGCGGTAGATCGGTGTCGGTCAGTCGGGTCAGCTCGGCAACGGTCTGCCCGTCCCGCTGATCCAGTACCAGTGCCCTGAAAGTTGTCGGATCCGTCATAGTGCTTACTCCTCGAAAATCGTCGTGCTCATCATGGGATTAATGGATCGGTGCGATGGATTGGCACCGTGAAAACCGTGGCGGAGCCAACAAATGCATTGCATCGCCAGTGGGGACTAAATACCATAACTTGACAGGAGTTAACTGGGGAATTGATGGCCAGTCCTGCTCGGTGCGCGCTCAACAACGTGCCCAACAACAAAACCTCAACACCCAAGCCATCCCATAATATAAGGTGAACAATGAAAATTTTAGTCGCCGTAAAACGGGTCGTTGACTACAACGTCAAGGTTCGGGCGAAAGCTGACGGTTCAGGCGTGGAAACCGCCAACGTCAAGATGTCGATGAACCCGTTCGACGAAATCGCCGTCGAAGAAGCGGTCCGCTTGCAGGAAGCTGGCAAGGCCGGGGAAATCGTGGCCGTGTCCCTGGGCGTTGCCGCTTGCCAGGACACCATCCGTACCGCGCTGGCCATGGGCGCCGACCGCGGCATTCTGGTAGAAACCGACACCGAACTGCAGCCCCTAGCGGTCGCCAAACTGCTCAAGGCCATCGTCGAAAAAGAAAAACCTGACTTGGTAATCCTGGGCAAGCAGGCTATCGACGACGATGCCAACCAGACCGGGCAGATGCTGGCCGCGCTGCTCGGCTGGCCGCAGGGCACCTTTGCCTCCAAGGTTGAGATCGGCGGTGCCGGGATCGAGGTCACCCGTGAAGTCGATGGCGGTCTGGAAACCGTGGCGCTCAAACTGCCGGCAGTGGTCACCACCGATCTACGTCTGAACGAGCCGCGGTTCGTCAAGCTTCCCAACATCATGAAGGCCAAAAAGAAACCGCTCGACGTGCTGAAACCAGCGGATTTGGGCGTGGACGTGGCGCCGCGACTGATCACCCTAAAGGTGCAGGAACCGCCTAAGCGCCAGGCCGGCATCAAGGTCGATACCATCGCCGCCCTGGTGGACAAGCTCCGCAACGAAGCGCACGTCATCTAAGCCCGTGAGAACCGAATCATGAGCATTCTGGTCATTGCCGAACACGACAACGCCGTTCTCAAGGCGGCCACCTTCAACACCATCACTGCTGCCGCCAAGCTGGGTAGCGACATCACCATTCTGGTGGCCGGTCACAACTGCGGCGCGGTCGCCGAGGCCGCCGCCAAGGTCGTCGGCATCAAGAAAGTCCTGCTGGCCGACGCCCCGCATTATGGCCACCAGCTCGCCGAAAACGTCGCTGCGCTGGTGGTCAGCTTGGCCGGCGGCTACACCCATATCCTCGCTCCTGCCACTGCCGCCGGCAAAAATATATTACCGCGCGTGGCCGCCTTGCTTGATGTGGCCCAGATTTCCGACATCATCAAAGTGGAAAGCGTCAATACCTTCATGCGGCCGATTTACGCCGGCAACGTGTTGGCTACCGTGCAGTCCAAGGATCCGATCAAGGTCATCACCGTGCGCGGCACTGCCTTCCCCGCGGCCACTGTCGGTAGTGGCTTCGCCGTCGTCGAGACCGTGACCCCGGCAGCGGACATCGGCGCTTCCAGCTTCGTTGGCCAGCAGTTGACCCAATCCGATCGACCGGAACTGACTGCCGCCCGGATCATCGTTTCCGGTGGGCGCGGGATGGGCAACGGCGAAAACTTCAAGTTGCTGGAAGAAGTGGCCGACAAGCTGGGCGCAGCGGTAGGCGCCTCTCGCGCGGCCGTGGATGCCGGCTTTGTCCCCAACGACTACCAAGTCGGCCAGACCGGGAAAGTGGTTGCCCCCGATCTCTACATCGCCGTCGGCATTTCCGGCGCCATCCAGCACTTGGCCGGCATGAAGGACAGCAA
>ERZ724514.545-NODE-545-length-16954-cov-4.846618_pt1 | contig 16954 bp, 12 predicted proteins | sample MGYA00376047_ERZ724514 | MGnify/ENA primary metagenome ERZ724514 (study PRJEB28724, sample SAMN07190883) | activated sludge metagenome | isolation source: activated sludge of sewage treatment plant in Hong Hong | place: Hong Kong | collected 2016-03-17 ...
TAAAAATGTTGATTAATTTCAACAAAAATATATTTTTTGTACAAAATAAACAACATAAATTATTTTGAACCGGTTTTCACCTCCGCCATTCTTTCCTCTTCAATTGTTGTTTGCAGGAATTAAAATAATGAACTCGGTTCCCACGCCCTCCGCACTTTCCATTTTCATTTCCCCGCCATGCCCTTTTGTGATGATGTCGTACGCCAGTGAAAGGCCCAGGCCCGTACCCTGCCCCGTCGGTTTCGTGGTGAAAAAAGGCTGGAAAATTTTGGCTTTAAGGTCGTCGGGAATACCCGTGCCGTTGTCTTTGATGCGGATTTCAACTTTACCTTTTTTCAAGAGTCGGGAAGTAACCGTAACTGTCGGTTCGTAACCATCAGGGTTTTGGGTTTTCCTTTGGGTGACGGCGTAAAAGGCATTGTTGATCAGGTTGAGCAGCACCCGCCCCAGGTCCTGCGCCACAGCCTCGATCTTGCCGATCGCCGGATCGAGGTCGGTTACCATTTTGGCGTTGAAACTCTTGTCCTTGGCACGCAGGCCGTGGTACGACAACCGCAGGTATTCATCAGCCAGGGCATTGAGGTCGGTGGGCTCCTTCTTGCCGCTGCCGGCGCGGGAATGCTGCAACATACCCGTGACGATGCTGGCTGCCCGCTTGCCGTGGTGGTTGATCTTTTCCTGGTTCTGCACCAGATCCTGCATCAGGTCGCGGATGAGGTCCTCGTCCCGCTCCGGTTTTTCCAGTTCGTCGCGGAGTTCGTGGGCGAGTTCGATACTCAGTTCTGAAAAGTTATTGACGAAGTTAAGGGGGTTCTGGATTTCATGGGCGATACCGGCCGTGAGTTCGCCAAGCGAGGCCATTTTTTCGGAATGGATGAGTTGGGCCTGCGCGGACCGGAGTTCATCCAGGGTTTTTTCCAGTTCTTCTTTTTGGGTAGTCAACTCCGTAGTGCGCTCCACCACGAGGTGCTCCAGTTCCGCTTTTCTGGCTTCCGCCTGGCGCAGCTGTTCTTCTTCCTTTTTCCGCTGCTTGCGTTCCTTATTGACTTGTGTGAAAGCGTAGATGCCGAACCCGATCAGCCAAAGTTCGGAGAATTCCCGGGCTGAATCGAAGTAGCCCCTGTTGTCTTCAAAAAAACCGGGTACAACGAATGAAAGCAGGGTATTGACCGCAAAAATGGCGGCATAAGGCAAAACAGCCAGGATAAACAGCCGGGTGGAGCGCTGATGTCTTAAAAGGTAAAGGGTTATGAAAAGCAGGAGCATTACTATCTTTCCATACCAGTCTGCAAGAAACCCCATGCCCGGAAGGAGCGTCAGCAGGAAATAGCCAATCGACACGATCCAGATAACGGAAAGAAACCGGTCCCATTGGGGCAGCCGTTCCTTGATGTCAAGGGTCTTGCGCAGGACCTGGACGATGCCTGCTGTGAGTAGTATGAGTGGTACGATGCCCATTGAATGCTGCTTTTTTTAAGGCGTGCAAGGTACTTATAGTTGGTTACCGCTCAGTTGGCGCCCACCACATAATACATATCCATCTCCACTTTATTCTTCGTCGCGATCTTGCCCCGGTATTCCCACTGAAATTCATGCTGCACGGCTGCCTGTACAGCGCCGCTGACGTTGACGCGTCCCGCCGCGCTGGCTTCTTCCATCCGGGCCGCCGTGTTGACGGTATCGCCCCAGATGTCGTAAGCAAATTTTTTGGTGCCCACCACGCCCGCCACTACCGGTCCGAAATGGATACCGATGCGCGCTTCGAAGTACTGGCGCCCTTCGGAAATGCGCTTTTGCTTGAGTTGCCGCAGGAAGTCCTGAATCTGCAGGGCGATACGGATCATATCGGCGGGGCTTTCGTTGCGGTCGGAGAGTCCGCTGGCACAGATATAGGCATCGCCGACGGTTTTGATCTTTTCCACCCGGTTGCGCCCGATGATATCGTCGAAGCGGGAAAAGCAGTAGTCCAGTTCGGCAATCAGTTCCTCGGGTTGCATGCTTTCCGCCGTTTTGGTGAACCCCACAAAGTCGATGAACATAACCGTGGCGTGTTCGTAGCGGTGTGCGGCGACTTTGTTGCGTACCGTAAGTTCAGCAGCCACGGCAGGCGGGAGTATGTTGAGCAGCAGTTGTTCGCTGCGGCGGCGCTTTTCCTCGATCATGGCATTTTTTTCGGCGAGTTCGCCCCTGACACGCCGGTTAGCGCGCTGCCGAAAATAATAGAGCAGGGTCAGTACAATGGCCATAGCGGCCAATGCAGCCAGCAGGATGCGGTCTTCACGCGCTTGCTGTTTGGCCAGACTGGCCTGGGCGGCTTCGTGTTTCAGGCGCTGCTCATCGGCATAGCGGCGCGATTTTTCCTGCAGCAATGCGGCGCGTTCCCGACTCCATTCGAAGGCAGTTTTGAAATCGCCTTGTTTGGCGGTCATTTCCTCGAGTTTTTCCACGGCTTGCAGCGCTGTTTCGGGCAGGGCTGCCGCCGCCGCGGCTGTCCGGGTCTGGCTGTACAACATCAGGGCGTCTTTTTGCCGGCCGTCGCGTTCGGCGATGTCGCCGCATATCCAGGCCGACTCCGCCTCCCGGTGTTTGTCGCCGCGCTCCATCGCCAGATCAAGGGCGTTGTGGGCGTATGTACGGGCCTTGCTGCGGTCAGACATCAGCCAGTTCTTGGCCAGTTTGTAATTGAGTTCCCATTTTTCATCCTTCGACGTGCTTTCCCGAAGGCGCGCTTCGAGCTCGGGGATAGGCTGTGCCGGCAAGACAGATGCGCATGCAACAAGAAGAAACACGACAAGAGCGGCGTGGGCGCGTAGGGACATGGTCGGGTGGTACATGAAAGGGATAACAGCCAGCAAAATAAGCGAAAGAAGTGCAACTCCATGCGCGAATTGCAGCCATTTCTGCATTTCATTGGTGTGAAAAGGATGGCCGGGATGTCCAGATTCGAACAGCAGTGTCCAGATTCGTACTTATTGGTCCGGAAAACGCACACACAAAACACTGATAATCAATTTTATAAAAAAGTGGCACAAGGATGGCGGGTATGCTTGTCGGACCAGATCGTATTGTTTTTACCGTAAACCTTCAAATCAATATGGCTTTCATAGCAGTTCCCATCCCGTCGCTCCCCGGAAAGCAGGACATCGAGATCGAAGTAACGATCAACGGACAAAAGCAGCAACTGCATTACCGGGTTGAACTTTTTTACTGGGAAGATTGTGCAATACCCAAGATCGACCGCGCAGAATGTATCCGCCAGATGCTGTCGCGATACGACGACGACTGGACCCTGTACTATATCGGCGCGCCGACCGACGATTTCGTGCCCATCACTTTTGTCAAAAAGGGCGATATCGCCATCCAGCGCAAATTGATGCGCGGCGAACCGGTGTGAGAAAATGCGGTCTTTAAAGTGAGACGCCTGCACTGTACGCGAAGTGCAGTGTTTGCACAACCCCGGTTCAATCATCCAACTGCCATGATCCGAAATATTATAAAACTGGCCCTTCGCAACCTCTTCAAGAGGAGCGGTTACTCGATGCTCAACCTCGCCGGTCTTACCACGGGCATGGTGTGCAGCCTGTTGATCCTGCAATACGTCTTGTATGAGCGTAGTTACGATCGCTTTCCGGCAGACGCCGACAGTGTCTATCGCCTGCGGCTCGATTGTTATCAGAAAGGGGAACTGGCCTGGCGTTCGGCAACCGTATTTCCGGCCTATGCACCCTTTATGCAGCGCGATTTCCCGGAGATTGAAGCCGTCTGCAGGCTCTACGATGCGGAAGCCATTTTCACCAATCAGAAGCGCGACCTGCACTTCGCTGAACGCAAAGGGTATTTCGCCGACGCCGGTTTTTTAAAAGTGTTCGACCTCCCACTGGTGCAGGGCAATACCGAACAGGCGCTGGCGGCGCCGTCGCAACTGGTTGTCTCCAAACAATTTGCACAAAAGTATTTCGGTACGACGGATGTGCTGGGCCAAACGCTGTCTGTCAACCGTGACGGCATGCCCGTCGATATGCAGATTACCGGGGTTTTCGACGCTTTTCCGGAAAATTCCCACCTGATCGTAGATTACCTGATCTCCATGCCGTCCCTGGCCAATATCGTGGCCGCCAGGGGCGATACTACGCGCCCCCTGGAAACAAGTTGGGGGTGGTACGATTTCTACACCTACGTCAAACTGAACCCGAGGGCCGATGCCGGCGCATTTGCCGCCCGGGTACCGGCTTTCACCGATAAATACGTCAATTCCATCCCGCGACGGGTACAAGCCGGCGTGCGCTTCGAAACCCTGCTCCAGCCGCTGACCGATATCCACCTGTGGTCGGATATCAACCAGGAGGCCGAACCCAACGGCGACGGCAAGACGGTGGGTTTGCTGTTTGCCGTAGCGTTTTTTATCCTGCTCATCGCCTGGATCAATTACATCAATCTGTCCACAGCCCGCGCCGTGGAACGCGCCCGCGAGGTGGGCGTGCGCAAGGTATCGGGCGCCACGCGCGGACAACTCATCGGACAGTTTCTGGCCGAAAACCTGCTGCTGAATGCGGCCGCACTGGCGCTGGCGCTGCTGGTTGTCTGGGGCGCCACCCCGGCGTTCGGCAATTTTCTGGGCAGCCGTGTACCCTTCAGCCTGCTGTCCGGCGAGTCGCTGGCCTGGATGACGGGCATCTTTTTCGCCGGCACCCTTTTGTCCGGACTTTACCCCGCGCTGGTTTTGTCGGGTTTCCAGCCTGCAGCCATGCTGAAAGGCGCTTTCAAGGGATCGTTCCAGGGCGCCAACCTGCGCCGCGGACTGATCGTGGGCCAGTTTGCCATATCGGTAGCGATGCTGGTCGGAGTACTGGTGGTTACCCGACAGGTGGCCTTCATGCGCAGCCAAAACCCCGGTTTCGACCGCACGCAGACGCTCGTGCTGGAGGGGGCAGCCACCTTGCAAGACTCCCTGTACACGGGCGTATTCGAGGGATTCAGGCAGGAGGTGCTCCAACTGCCGGGCGTACAGCGCATGACAAGTTCGTCTTCAGTGCCTGGCGACGAGATATACTGGACCGCCGGTTTTTCCCAATTGAAAAACATGGAAGGCCAGCAAAGCACCCTGTTTATTCTCGGGGTAGATGCCGGTTTTGCCGACGCATACGACCTGAAACTCGCCGCAGGTCGCAACTTTGAGATCACGGACAAAAAAACGGTGATCCTCAACGAATCGGCTTGCCGGATACTGGGATTTCCATCACCGGAAACAGCCGTCGGTACATATATCGCCCGCGGGCGGAACGATACCCTGAAGGTATGCGGCGTCGTACGTGATTTTCACCACCTGGGTCTGCAAAAAAGCGTCGACCCCATGTGCCTGCAATACGGGCCCGACCACAGAAACTACTACTCTCTGAAGGTCGGCGGGACCGATCTGCGCAAAACAATGGCCGGTGTGGAAGCTGCCTGGCAGCGGCATTTTCCGGCCGACCCGTACAGTTATTTCTTCCTCGACGCGTTTTTCGACCACCAGTACAAGGCGGATATGCTGTTCGGCAAGGTGTTCGGCCTGTTCACCCTGCTGGCCATTTTCATTTCCTGTCTGGGCCTCTTTGGTCTGGCATCCTACACGGTGTTGCAGCGCACCAAGGAGATCGGTATCAGGAAGGTGCTCGGCGCTACAGTGGGCAGCATTACGGGTTTGCTAACCCGCGATTTCCTGCAACTGGTTTTTGTAGCCATCCTGATCGCCTCACCGGTGGCCTGGTATATCATGAACAACTGGCTCTCCGATTTTGCCTTTCATATCGACATGCAGTGGTGGATGCTTGCGGCCGCGGGCCTGGCAGCCATCGCCATCGCCTTTCTGACCGTGAGTTTACAAACCATAAAAGCCGCACTTACCAATCCGGTAGAGAGCCTGAAAAACGAATAACCTTCAATGAGAAAATTAAACATGAAACTTCCCGGGATATGTACGCTATCAACCTGAAACTCGCTTTCCGGAACCTGCTGAAAAACAAAACCTTCAGTGCCATCAACCTGTTGGGGCTCACCACCGGAACGGTTTGTTGCCTCTATATCCTCTTGTACGTGCAGGATCAGCGCAGCTACGACAAGCATCACCATGAGGCGGGCAACCTGTTCCGGGTCACCACGGAACTTGATCTGCCCGATGGCAACGATTTCAAGCCAATGGCCACCTGTTCGCCGCCGATCGCACCTGCCCTGGGCGCCGAGTTTCCGGAAGTGGAAGCCGCCGCCCGCGTTTGCAGTCCGCCGGGTGTGGAACAAAACCACTTCCGCGTGGGCGAACGGGTTTTTTCGGAGAAAAAGGGCTACTACGCAGACAGCACCTTTTTCCGGATATTCGACTACCATTTCCTTGCCGGCGACCCGCAACACGCACTCGACGAGCCCTATTCGGTAGTGATTTCCGAACAACTGGCCCAAAAACTGTTCAATACAAGCGATGTCCTGAACCAAACCGTCGGTATCGGCGGAGAGTCGGGCGAGGAGAAATTCAAAATAACGGGCGTCTTCAACGGCGCGCTCGGCAACACACACCTGATGCCGGCCTTCTTCAAGTCGATGAACTCCGGCGGTATCGGAGGGTTTGTGCGAAGCGACGACTCCTGGGCGGGCAACAACTTTATTTATGCTTACCTCCGCCTCCGCCCCGGTGCCGATGTACAGGCGCTGGAGGCCAAACTGCCCGCCTTCCTCCAGCGACACGGCGGTGAGCAACTCAAACAATTGCATATCGGCAAAACGCTGCACCTGCAGCCCGTACCGGCCATTCATACGGATGCGAGCCTGATCTCGGATATCGGTCAGAATACCAGCGAGGGTTTTCTGAACATGCTGTTGCTGGTCGCGGGTTTTATCCAGTTGGTGGCCTGCATCAATTTTATGAACCTGAGTACTGCACGCGCTGCGCGCCGGGCACAGGAAGTGGGCATCCGCAAATCCGTTGGAGCGGGCAGGAGTTCGCTCATCGGTCAGTTTTTGAGCGAAGGCATGCTGCTGGCAGTACTGGCCGTCGCACTGGCCTTGCCGCTGGTGTATTTGGCACTGCCCTGGCTCAACCAACTGACCGGCGCCGAGGTGGTACTCCATCTGTATCAGAATGCATCCGTCTGGTTCATGGTGGCAGGCATGGCGCTGTTCACCGGTCTGGTGGCAGGCAGTTATCCGGCTTTTTACCTGTCGTCGTTCCAGCCCGTCAGCATCATGAAAGGCATCACTTCCATGAAAAGCGGGAAAAATGCGGGATGGCTTCGGAAAGGCCTGGTTGTCAGTCAGTTCGTGATCTCGGCGGCACTCATTATCGGCGCGCTGGTGGTACAGTCCCAACTGCACTATATGCTGAGCCTCGACCTGGGTTTTGAGCGGAATCAGAAGATCGTCATCCCGTTCCGTTCCGAGGAGAGCAGGGCCCGACTCCAGGCTTTCCGCAATGAACTGGTCCGCTACCCCGAGGTGCGCTCGGCCTCGGCAATGGCCGTTTGCCCCGGCCAGATGATCTACAACGACGTACCGATGTACAAACCGGGTGGCGATATGCACAACGCCATTGATATTCGGTATACCCAGGTCGATGAGAACTATCTTAAAACACTGAAAATCAAACTGCTGGCAGGAAGGTTTGTTACCTCCGCCGACACTTCGGCAGTCATCGAAAAAGCCCGGGTGGTCCTGAATGAAAAAGCGCTGAAGCAACTGGGCATACCGGTAGACGAGGCGCCCGGCGTAGTGCTGCAATCGGATATTATGGGCCGGCACCTTGAATTCACCATCATCGGGGTAATGCAGGATTTCCTGTACCAGAACCTCGGCAAGGCACTCGACCCCTTCATGGTGATGGCCGCCGCGCCGTCCGAATTCGCCCATGTCGTCGTCGATGTAAATACGGAAGACTACAGCGCGTTCCTCGCCAAAACGGAGACTGTCTGGAAAAACGTCCTGCATGATGCCCCCTTCGAATACTCCTTTCTCGACGAAGACTTTGCCAGGCTGTACAAAACGGAACAGACGCTTTCCCGCATCATCAGCGCCTTTACCCTGATGGCGATCCTGATCTCCTGCCTGGGCCTGCTGGGCCTCTCCATTTTTACGGCCGAGCAACGCAGGAAAGAGATCGGTATCCGGAAAGTGCTCGGCGCGAGCGTGGCCGGCATCACCAGCCTGCTGGCCAAAGACTTTCTGAAACTGGTGCTCCTGGCTTTCCTGATCGCCTCGCCGATTGCTTGGTATGGCATGAACCGGTGGCTCGAGGATTTTGCCTACCGCATCGACATCGAGTGGTGGGTATTTGCCCTTGCGGGCACAGTCGCCGTCGCAGTGGCATTCCTGACGGTGAGTTTCCAGAGCGTGAGAGCCGCACTGGCGAACCCGGTGAAGTCGCTGCGGAGTGAGTAAAGCCGCCCCCCTTCCTGTTGTCCGGTGTGTTTCGTTCAGAAGCGCACGGGATTTGTCCGAAATTGAACAGGGCAAGGGGAGCGTATTGTTTGCAAATAACTGATAATCATTTATTTGAAATTCCGGCATGACATGTGAGGCTGTTTTGTACTATGATCCGGAACTATATACAAACTGCCTGGCGTAACCTGCTCAAGTACAAGGGTTACAGCCTGATCAATATCCTCGGGCTTGCCTTCGGTATTGCCTGTTGTCTGCTCATCCTGATGTACGTAGCCGACGAGCACAGTTTCGACCGGAACTGGCCGAACGGCGACCGCATCTACCGCATATCGCTGGAACGCATTTACCCGGACCGCCGTACGGGATATGCCATCATTCCCCCGAGTTACGCGCAGTCGGTAAAAAACGATTGCCCCGAGGTGGAAGAAGCCGTCCGGCTCTCCGATTTCAGCGAGGGCGGCGTTGCGCAGTTCAAGCGCGGCAATGACGTGTTTGAAGAAAGCAGGCTGATCGGCGCCGACTCCACTTTTTTCCGGGTGTTTCAAATCCCGCTCCTGTACGGCAATCCTGAAGAGTGTCTCACCAATCCGGACGGGCTGGTGATGACGGCCTCCACCGCGCGGCGTTATTTCGGCACCGCCAACCCGCTGGGACAAACGGTCCAGTTGCTCGGCGGCGAGACACCGCGGCAGTTGACCGTTACCGCCGTTTGTGCCGACCTGCCGGAAAACGTTCATTTTGCCTTCGATTTGCTGATGTCGACGAAAGGCGTGCGGTTCCTCAATGAACTCAACCATATCAGTTTTGCTGCCAATACCTATCTCCTGCTGCACCCCGGCGCCGACCCGCGGGCGCTGGAAGCAAAATTTCCCGGTATTGTCGAAAAATACGCCGCAGGGGAGATACAGCGCAATTTCGGTGTCTCCTGGCCCGAATACAAGGCCGCCGGCAACGGGTACCGGTACTACCTCACGGCCCTGCCCGACATACACCTGAACAGCAACCTGGAGTTTGACCTCAAGCCCAACGGCAACGCGACCATGGTTCGCATTTTTACGATCATCGCATTTTTCATCCTGCTCCTCGCCTGCATCAACTTTATGAACCTCGCCACCGCCCGCAGCGCCGAACGCGCGAAGGAGGTCGGCATACGCAAGGCACTCGGCAGCCTGCGCCGCCAGGTGGCAGGCCAGTTCCTCGTGGAAGCCGTGCTGACCAGCGCCCTCGCCGCTGTGATCGCCGTGGGACTGGTGGCCCTGCTGCTGCCTTCGTTCAACGATCTGGCCGACAAACACCTGACCCTGGGGGCTTACGCCGACAGACTGACCATACCCGGCTTCATCCTGATGGCCCTGTGCACCGGATTGCTGGCAGGCAGTTACCCCGCCGGCGTGTTGTCGGGCTTCCGGCCTATCGAGGTACTGAAAGGTCGCTTCTCGACGCAGAAAAAAGGCATCTGGCTGCGCAACGGGCTGGTGATTTTCCAGTTCGCCATTTCCGTGGGCATGATCATCAGCACCCTGGTGGTATTCAGCCAGTTGCACTACATTTCCAATAAAAAACTCGGCTTTAAGAAGGACAATGTGATCATGGTGGAAAACGGTTTTGCCCTGGGACCGAAAAATGAAGCCTTCAAACAGGAACTGTCCAAAATTGCCGGTGTGGAAAGTGTGGGCGGCGCCAATGAAATGCCCGGCGGCACAAACTACTTCGGCATCTCGTTCAAAAAACCGGAAGACCACGAGACCGTGACCGGCCGCGGCTGTGTGGTCGACGACCAATTCGTGCAGACCCTCCAGATGGAAGTACTCGACGGGCGCAGTTTTTCCCGCGATTTCAACGATTCCCTTTCCGTGGTGCTCAATGAACGGGCAGCCAAAGACCTGGGCCTGGGGCCGGACCCCATCGGCAAACGCGTCATCCAGACCGGCGCTTTCTTTGACACAAAAGAGTCCGATGTGGCCTTTACGGTGATCGGCGTGGTCCGCGACTTTCACTTTCAGAGCCTGCACGAGCCTATTGTGCCCCTGTTCCTGATGTACAACAAGGTCTTCCACGGCGTGGACAATGCGGTGGCGGTCAGGGTGCAGCCGGGACAGATTCAACCCTTCCTGGCCGAAGCCGAAAATCGCTGGAAGGCATTTTTGCCCGACCAGGCGTTCCACTACTCCTTCCTCGATGCGAACCTGTCGGCACTCTATGCCGCTGAGCGAAGGGCACAGCGCATTTTCGGGCTGTTTGCCATACTGGCTGTATTCATCGCCTGCATCGGCCTGCTCGGTCTGGCGGCATACATGACGCGGCAGCGCACCAAAGAGATCGGCATCCGCAAGGTACTGGGCGCCGGAACGGGCAGCATTATTGGCCTGCTGGCCAAAGACTTCATGCGGCTGGTGGCGGTTGCCATCGTATTGGCCTCCCCGCTGGCAGCCTGGAGCATGCACCGCTGGCTTGCCGATTTTGCCTACCGCATTTCGCTCAGTTGGTGGATGTTTGCACTGACTGCTGTACTTGCCGCCGGCATCGCGTTTTTTACGGTGAGTTTTCAGAGCCTGCGCGCCGCACTGACCAACCCGGTAAAAAGCCTGAGGTCGGAATGAGCCTGCGCAACACGAATCCTATTTTTTAAACCGCGCCTCTTCTACCTGCTTCGTATCCGCGCCCAGTGCCCGCCAGCGGTGGCGTGTCGCCCAGCGGTGGGTCTGGCCTTCGGCGGTGTCGGCGATCAGGTCGCCGAGTACGGGGCCCATTTTCAGCGCGTGTCCGCTGCCGCCCGCCGCGACGGTCAGGCCTTCGAGCGCCGGGTGTCGGTCGATCCAGAAATGCCCGTCGGGTGTATCGCTGTACAGGCATCGCCGGGTGAATACGATCGGGTCGTCGGCCAGCGCGGGCAGGCTCTCGCGCAGGAACTGCCGGAATTGCCGGGTGTCTTCATCCGTGACCACCCGCCTGTCGCGTTCGGGGTCGATCTGTAGCCCGATGCCGTGGTTGGCGATCTTGACCACGCCCTCCCGCGGATGCAGGGGGAATCCGTACCAGCCCGTGTTGGATATGTCTGCCGTGAAGACCGTGAACCCGGGTGTGGTAAAAAGTTCAGGCCGCGAGGGTTTCAGGTGAAAAACCGGGTGTCCCGTGCTTTTCAGGAACGGTTGGAGTTCGGGCAGCAGGTGTTGCGTATAGGCGCCTGCGCACAGCACGACGTGCCCGGCCTCGAAGTGCCCGCCCTCGCGCGTATGCACGCCCGTCACCCGCCCGCCCGTCTGCGCGAGGGTGTCGGCCGTCTGGCCGGTATGTATATCTACCCCGAGTTCGACGGCATAGGCGGCCAGCGCATTGACCACCCTGCCCGATTCGGCGAAGCCCGCCCTGGGGTTGAAAAACGCTTCGGAATAGTTCCCCGTGCTGAACGCGTGAAAGCGCTGCCGGATGGCTTCAGCGTCGAGGCGTTCAGGCTGATAGCCCTTGCGGATCAGGTTGTGGTAACTGCTCATTTCAAAGGCCTCCGGCCCGGGCGTCTGCCGGCAGAGCATCAGAAAGCCCACCTCATGGTACAGGGTATCGCCGAACTGCTCGTTCCAGGCGTGCCAGCCGTCGATGGCGGCCTCCACCATGTCCATGTACTCGCGGTCGGCGCCGTACTCCATGCGCACCACCTTGCTGATGTCGGTCGATGCCGCCAGCGGGTGCGGTATGGTATCGGGATTCAGGATACCGACCCGGTATTGCCGCCGCCGCAGCGCAATGGCCGTCGTGACGCCGAATATGCCGCAGCCGATAATGAGGAAGTCGTATTTTTTCATGTCAGGTTCAAGGTACCGCCGGCTTCAGCCGGCGCATGGTGTACACCTCTCACTACCCGTGTTTTAACGGGTAAAAATAGTATACTGGTGTGGTATGCGCCGGCTAAAGCCGGCGGTACCGGGGGTACCACTAATTACCACACCAACACACCCACAAAAACACCCCGCTAAAATATGCCCACAGCATGGAAAACACAATATGCACGGTTGTTTCAAAGGTTTTACCGCGCCAGAGTTTCGGAGAATAACCGAAAAACTGGATGCACAGGCGAACCGTCCAGAACAGGCCCAGTCCAAGGGTTACTTTTTTGCCCAGTTCGGTGGTTGTCAGGTCCTTTGATGCCGTCAGGCACAGGAGCCCCATGAGGGCAACCACGAATGCAATAAAGAAGGTGTGCACATACATCATCTGCCTGTTGATGAGGCTCAGCGATCGGGTCTCTTTTTCCCAATTGAAATACCTGGGAAAAATGACGTGTATTGCGGCCAGCATAACCAGAAGGGCGCCAATGATCTTAAGATGCGTCTCCATGTTTTTTGAGGATAAAGGTTGAGATAAACGGGGTGATTTTGATTTCGTTTTCCAGGCTTAGCCCCGACAACCGGAAGGTCTGTAACCAGGTTTTTTTCGAATGAAAATGGAGAAAACCAATGGTATAGGCCAAAAAGTTGGCGGTATCGCGCAGGTGCTCCGTCACCACGATCCGTCCCGCCGGTTTTATGGCCCGATGCAGTTCCCGGAAGAACGCCACCCGCTCCGCGTTATCCCGGATTTCGTGGGCAGCCAGCAGAAGCAGGACCATATCTGCCGAGGCATCGGCCAGCGGCAGACCGGAGGTGTCGACCTGTATTGTGCCGGGATAAGGCTGCCGGACTTTTCGCGCCCTTTGGATGGATATTTCGGTGTGTTTTTCCGGGTTGTAGAAGTCGAGGACACGGAGCGTTGCATGGGGAAATTTATGTTGCAGCAAAACACTTGTCTCATCGAATCCGGCGTGGATATTCACGATGTATATACATGGACCCGTTTGCAGGATATCCAGCCAGTTGAGTTGGTATAGGTCGGAGTAATCGTAAATATAACCCGAGACCAGGAGGGAAACAAGCAGGGCGCCGCCCCCGAGCGCGCACCCGATACCGGCGTACAGGTGAAAGGGCGCAGGCAAGTGCGGGTACACGAGTGCAACCAGCAGCAGCAACCCGCATGCGATGGCATAAAAATGCCAGTTGAACCGGACGATATTCCACATCCCCGGCAATCCTGATCTCATCCGTTCCATATTTCGGTCCTGCCTTTTTTCCAGTGATACGGGATGTTCCTGATGATGAAGGCGTTGGCCAGCACGCACTTGTCGGGTAGCAGGCCCGCCAGAAACGAAATATGATGCTCTGACACGGCAATGGGTTTGGGCGTCCAGTTTTGCCTTACGCCCTCTATGATCAGCACCTGCCTTTTTCCGGGATTGTAGGTAAAGGTAAACGGCAACGGACCGGCAAACCGACGCGCCTGACTCCAGTCGGCAAAAGGGGAACCCGCCGGCAGGGGAGTGCCGTCTTCCTGTGGCTCTTCGAAGGTAATATCAAGACCGGAGCGAATGGATTTGATCGTTGTACGGGTACCCGCGACGGTCTGCGTTATATCCGTGGTGGTGTATCTGTACTGCGTAAAAATATTCCCCAAAACCTGCATTTTCATTTTATCGGTTTCGGATTTAAGGATGTACAGTCCCCTCAATCGTTTCCCGCTGTTGCTGGTGTAGCGGACAAAAATCCGGTAGCCGATGAGAAAGAAATCATGACCCGAAAATGCCGGAAACCCTTTTGGCCGAAGTCCGGTTGTCCGGACCATCGCGACCGCAATAAATGCCCATTTGTCGTCGAACGTATCCAGGGTCAGGCAAGCAGGGATCATATCCCCGAGTGCCGCCTGGGGGACCGCAAAAGTCAGGACGATGGAGCGTTCAAAAAATGCCTCGACGGCAAACGGGTGGTTTTTTAAAAACGACAACATATTATATCTGGCGCACTGGTTGGGGGTGCTGAACAAATTCATTCCAGTACACGACCAGAATGAAGAGCAGGGCAAACAACGCATTTGCCCTGCCCCAAAGCAGCAGGTCCGGTACCAGCATAAACTCCAGGATATTCATAACGGCAACAACCGCGATCTGGACCACTGCATTCCACCGCGTTTTGATCCCACTCACAATCCAGAGGGCCATGAGCATTTCCGCCACACCGATCAATCTAGTCAATGGCGCAGCGTAATCCGCCCCGATAATCCGGGCGACGATCTGCTCGTGCCTCGGGACGAGGTGCAGCACTTTACAAAACAAGCCATTGGCTATCCAAACGGTTGCCATTCCATAGCGGAGCAACGTATAGATTTTTTTGTCGGGCATGGTAAGGAGGGTAGGTTCAAAACGGTTTATGTTGCAGCAAATCTAAACAATTGGACACTGGTTGGCGGCGGTACGCATGAATAATGTGTCGCAGGTAAAGACTCGGTACAGACTCGGTACCGCCGGCTTCAGCCGGCGAAACACAGGCACCTCAAAAGTTAGTTGGAGCCATCCGATGAATAAAGGCGTCGCAGCAAAAATACGCCCCAGCCCCCTGCATCATCCCTAAACCACTGTCCGAAAGCGTACACCCCCGTCCGCTTTCGGGCATTTTTATCGGACAAAATATTTTACAACTATCTGATATATAATCACTTGGCGGATTGGCAACGGAATTGCAACGGTTCAGGTATCCATTCATTGTTCAAATAAACAAGCCCGGCCATGTTTCGTATTCTCCTGCTCCTGCTGATCGCTGCCACGCTGCAGAACTGCCAGACGACCTCCACCACCACCGAGGAGGATCTTTTTGCCGAAAGCAAGGCATACATCCCTTACACCCCTTCCGACCTGCAGAAATTGCGCTGGCTCGCCGGTGCGTGGAAAGGCGAAGAGAACGGCAAAACCATCCGCCAACTCTTCCAGTTTCACAACAACTCCTCTCTCGAGATCATGTGCTTCGGCGAGGATGGCAACCTGAGTTCCTGTGTGTTCTCGTGGCGCGACGGTCGTTTCTACTACGGCGACAACCGCCAGTGGGTGGTCACCTGGATCGGCGAAAAAGATATTCGTTTCGACCCCGTCGGACCAAACACAGACCCCATGACCTGGACGCGCCTGAACGACAGCCAGTGGCACCTGGTTCGCCACGCCGCCTCGGGAGACAGGGCTTCCCTGATGGAGCGTACGGAAGATATGACACCCTGATCGCCCCGGCGTGGAGAATGAAGGGCGTTTGACTCGGCGTATGTATAAATTGCGGTTACCAGTACACCTACGGCTATGATACAGAACTACCTTAAGATTGCGTTCCGCAACCTGCGCAAAAACAGGTTGTACTCCTTCCTCAATATCTTCGGATTGTCGCTGGGGATCGCGGCCTGCCTGCTTATTGTGCTCTATGTCGTGCACGAACTGAGTTACGACCGCTGGAACCCCAATGTCGAGCGCATTGTGCGCCCTGCGGCAGATATCAATTTCGGTGGGAACCACATGCAACTGGCCGTTGTCGCCTCGGTTGTTGGCCCCGAGGCAAAGCAGGAATTGCCGGAAATAGAGGCGTGGTGCCGTTTCCGCGACTACGGCTCCTACCTCGTAAAGCGCGATGGGGAGGGACAGCAAAATATCCGGGAAGAACGCGTGCTGACCGTAGACAGCAGTTTTTTTGAAATCTTTCCGCTGAAAATGGTGGAAGGCGACCCACGGAGTTGTCTTGTGCAACCCAAAACAATGGCCATATCCCGCAGCCGGGCAGAGAAATACTTCGCTTCGCCACAGCAGGCTATTGGCCAGACCATGGTGCTGGAAAATGACCAACGCTGGCAGGTGACTGCCGTTTTTGAGGACATGCCCGGCAATGCCCACTTCCGAGCCGACCTTTTGCTGTCGATGAACGGCAATGAGGAGATAAAAAACGACCCGCCTTTCTGGGTTTCCAACAACAATTTCCACACCTACTTCCTGCTGCGCAAAGGCACGGACCTTACGGCATTCGGTCAAAAATTCGACCGGCTGTCGAGAAGTAAAATCGGCATAACGGCACAGCAACTGCTCGGCTTGTCGCTCGAAGACTTTGAAAAAACGGGGCAGTACGCCCGTTACTACCTGCAACACCTCACCGACATTCACCTGCGCTCGGACCTTATCGCCGAACTGTCGCCCAACGGCAGCATCGGATACGTGTGGGGTTTCAGCGCCATTGCAGCCTTTATCCTGCTTATCGCCTGCATCAATTTCATGAACCTTTCCACGGCACGCTCGGCGGGCCGCGCCAAGGAGGTGGGCGTCCGCAAAGTACTCGGCGGGGAGCGCAGCGCCCTGATCGGGCAGTTTCTGAGCGAGTCCGTGCTGTTGTCCGCCTTTGCCGTGTTGCTCGCCGTTTGGCTGGCCGCGCTGGCCATGCCCTGGTACCGCGACCTGACGGGCCGCGACCTGTCCATGCCCTGGAGCAGCCCGGTGTTCTGGTTGTCGCTGCTGACTTCCATCGGAGTCGTTGGCATACTGGCAGGGAGTTATCCCGCGTTTTTCCTTTCCGGATTTAACGCCATTCGCGTGATGAAAGGCCAGGTAACCGGAATTGGCAAAGGCGGCGGTTTCCGGAATGTACTGGTGGTATTCCAGTTTGTGATCTCGGTAACGCTCATTATTGCCACCATGCTGGTTTTCAGGCAGTTGAATTTTATCCAAAAC
>ERZ724514.548-NODE-548-length-16932-cov-4.627777_pt1 | contig 16932 bp, 7 predicted proteins | sample MGYA00376047_ERZ724514 | MGnify/ENA primary metagenome ERZ724514 (study PRJEB28724, sample SAMN07190883) | activated sludge metagenome | isolation source: activated sludge of sewage treatment plant in Hong Hong | place: Hong Kong | collected 2016-03-17 ...
TAAATCGAGGTCTTCCAGATACTTCAGTTTGGCAAATTCATCCGGAAGGTCAACCAGTTGATTCGCGCCGGCATCAAGGTCAATCAGGTTTTCCAGATTGCCGATCCCGGGTGGCAAACGGGTCAGGCGATTGTCTTTCAAAGCCAGGTTGGTCAAGTTGCCCAATTTGCCTATTTCAGCCGGCAGTTCCGTCAACTGGTTGGAATTAAGTACCAGTGTCATCAGGTTTTCCAGGTTGCCGATCTCGGGTGGCAGACTTCCAATCTCGTTCTTAGCGAGGCTCAGGTTGGTCAGGTTTTGAAGTTGCCCTATGCCCGGCGGAAGGTATTGCAGGTTATTGTTATTCAGCCACAAGTATTTTAGACGGGGCAGTTTCCACAATTCATCGGGCAATGATACCAGGCCATTTTCCGACACGTGCAGGTGTTCCAGGTTTTTCAAATCGCCGATCTCCTTCGGCAGGCCGGTAAACTGGTTGCGATCCAGGTTCAGGTGTACCAGGTTATTAAGGCGTCCGATTTTGGGCGAAAGGTTTTCGAGGCGGTTGTGCGTCAGCAGGAGGACTTTGAGCGGTTCATGGTCGAATACCCTGGCGGGGACCCCGCTAAACGGATCGAGCACTTTAAATGCCGTGACATCGACGTCCAGGTCTTTGGTTTTTTCGGCAAAACGGTAGCGATTCCCCTCAAAATCCAGCAGATAGTTGTGCAGCTCATACTGCTCATATTTCTGCACCCGGGCGAAGTCGGTATACCGGTCGAACGGCTCCGCCTTTTCCCAGCGGCCGAGGTGTCTGACCTCCTCTCCGTTTTTGTCAATAAAATAATAGACATAGGGGTAGGCATAGGTTTGTCCCTCCGCACCGTAAGTCAGGGCATATCTGTCCAGATAAAAATAAGAAGCGTTTACCAGCCTGTTTGCTTTTTCCAGGTTGCTCTGGGCTTTGCGCTTGGCTTTTTCAGCATCGACGAGGGCCAGCCGGGTAAGGGAGTCGCTTTCGATCGCCTTGTGCAGGGCGCTGTCGGCGCGAAGTTTTGCACGCCCGGTTTCTTCCAGGGCCTGCCGGGTTTTGCGCTGTTCGTTCTGCACCTGGAGCAATGCATCTTTTGCCTGACTTTCCGCTTTCCGCGCCAGCACCCGCTGTGCGTCCACTTCAGCAAAGACTTCCAGAATCCTGCTTTTGACCTCTCCATCTTTCTCCGGCCTGCACTCCCGTGCGGAGAAGAGTTTGTTGATCGCCTGGCTGTACAATCCGTCCTTTTGAGCCGATTTGGCCTCTTTGAGCAGGGTTTGGTAGTCTTCCAGGCTGCATTGGGCAGAAACAGCCAATGGCAGGGCGAGAATAAGAAATACAAGAGCCTGCTTCATTGTCGGGGATTTATCTGGTACTTAACATCGTCGATTTTCCGGAGCAGCGCCCGCTTTTTATCCAGCAGTTCAGGATCGTCCGGGAATCGCTCAAGAATACTGTCGGCCTTTTGATAAAACCGCAGGGCGAGTTTGAAATTATAGGAATTGGCAAATACGTCGCCGGAACTGACGAGGTTGTCGGAGTTCAACAATTCTTTTTGTCGCTCTTCCTCGATCTTGTCGTTCAGCGCTTTTTCGGCGATCTGCTGCTGTTTGATCGCGTCGACAGCGCTGGCTTCGGCTTTCTTTTGCGCGTCGAGCGCCCAGAGGGTCGTCCCGATGGAGGTCAGCAGCATCAGCGAAAGCACCAGCAGCGCCCCGTTGCGCAGACGGATGTTGCGCCGGTAGACCTTGATTTCCTCGTCATTCAGATCCTCGGGGTTCACACCTTTCAGCCGGGCTGAAAGGGCATTAATCTCGTGCCGGTACCGGGGAGTCTGGAGACCGGTGTCTGCAGCACTTTTTGCCCAACGCAAATCTACGTACAGGGGAATGGAGGTGAGATATGGTCGCAGCAGATGTGGCAAGGCGGTGGTTTGTTCCCAATCGATACCATCGGTGCCGTCCAGTACGATGTTATCGCCAATCAGGACAATAATGAGGTTTTGCGTGCGGTTGAGCATTTCCGGATTGCACCAGTATTCCAGTTCCTCGCCGCACCACTGCGAATCGGCAGATGCCTTCTCGGCTAGAAAAATCAGGAATTCCGAATTGTCGAGGCCGTTGCGGATCAGTTTTGGCAGATTGAGGTCGGGCTTCATGTGCTTTTCGTCGCGAAAGATTTTCATGGGTTGCGCCAGGGTAGGCTTGGCGTAGCGTTTCAAAGCAGTTTCGAGCGCCACGGCATGCCGTCGGCCGTTTTCGGAATGGCGGTAGGAGATAAAGGCTTTATACATCCTGGTTAATGGAAGGATTTTCGGCGAAATATATTTCCATTACGCGGAATTGCATACCACCAAGGCCAAATCTCTTTCGAACGGGAAAATCCGATGCGGGCGACAAGTTCATGTACAGCGACGCCGATTCCTTATCCATGTAGCGGCACAATAAAAAAGCGCCTTTCAGGCAGGTCCCTTTCATAGAACCAGCCGTAAAAGGCGCTGTTTACACCGCAATTAATTTTTGCTCAATCCTTACCTGCAACAACGAGTTTACCCGCCGCCAGTGCGCCACCCGCCGTATCAAGCCTGAACAGATACACCCCGGGCACAAGCCCCGTCGCGTCGAATTCGAAGGTATTGGCGCTAAACGGCTGCGTCCGCACCTGTCGGCCTTGCAGGTTGTACAGGTACATCATGCCCTGCTCCGTCGAACGCGATTGTATGGAAAAGACCGCTTTTGTAGCCGTCGGATTGGGAAATACGGCCAGTTCGATACCGGGCCGGAGGGCAGATCCGGAAACACTCAGGTATTGCTCTCCGACCGTGTGCAGCGTGCTGTTGGTGATGACCGGTTCATTGAAATCGAAGTATATGGCCGCGTCGTTTTCAATAGTTGTCAGGTTGGGCAAGCCCTTGCGGGGCTTAATGGCGAATTTGACAAAGCCGTGCGAGGCCGGTTCGTTGATATTGCTGTCGGGCAACATGATGTTCTGGAATACAAATTGTGCCACGCCCGGTCCGGCCAGGCTGAAATTGTAGGGATGGCTGCTGCCACCCGGCCGCAACGAAGCCCAATCGAGCGATGGCGACAATGTATCCAGTATTACAATGTTAAAAGCCGTATCGGTGCCCGTGTTTTGAAAACGGATCAGGTATTCGATCTCGGTTCCCTGTGGTATGTAATGTTCCGCAAAAACGCCTGTGGGAAAGCCCTGCTTGTCGTTCGGGTCGAATGCGCCCACGTTTTGCCTGCAATCGATATCCGTATACCCGCCGTATTCATTTTCCGGGTACTGAGTGAGAAAGCCGAGACTGAACGTGCCTTCGGCATTTTCCCCGCAACCTTCGATGGCGGCAGTGATAAAAGTATTCCAGGGATTTCCCGGCACCTGCGGCATTTCCAGGCGCCAGGTGGAGCCATTGGCAGGAACGGAAATGGTGTGGACTTCCCCGCTGTCGAGCAGGATCGTGCCGCCGGTCATCTGGATCATAATATCTTCGATCACAATATAATCGAGCGGGGCTGTCATACTACTGCCCGTATTGGTTATGGTGAAGGTCACCTCATCATCCTGACAAACGGCGCTAACTTCAAGGTTTGCCCCGTTCCAGAGCGCAGGTACGGGCGCGCACAGGGAGTCCGGATAGATATGCGCCTCGGTACAATGGGTTTGCCCCAGAACGGCGTCGCAACTGAGGGATACGATGACATTAAAATAGCCGCAGTCTCCGGCAGCCACGTCGCCCAAATCAAAGGTGTAGGTATTGCCGTTTACCGACGACCAGGGCAGGGAGCTGCTCATGACAGTGAGGAAAGAGTCGAATTGGATCTCCACATAGGCGTTCTCGGCGGTAACAGTGCCGTTGTTGCAATAATGTACCCCGTAGTAGTTCTGAAAACAACGCCGCAGAAAACTTGCGGCAATATCCACATCCATTTTTGGGCAATCCGCGACTGCCTGCACTGAAAAATCAATCGAAGTTGCCGTATCCAGCAACATGGCCGGTATGCCGGTCAGGGTATCGACGCAAGCGGCCCAGAGGTTATTGGGTTTGTTCAGCCACACGTCGTAAGTCCCGGAAGGCAGGTAGATGGCGTAATTGCCGTTCTCACTGGTCGTGCCGTAAAAAGCACCCAACGGCCCGTTGGCTACGACGGTCCAGTCTTCCAGCGGCTGCTCGCCGGTTGAAATGACACAATCATTGTCGCTGTCGATCCGAATACGGCCCGAGATGCCCCTGTTGTACAGACTGTCGATATCGACGCTGAAGTTCAGGTCACCGGCTTTTATTGCCCAGAAGTCGCGATTGATGACATCGCCGGACAGGTTGTTGATCGAAATTGATTCCGGAAATGGAAACGGGCTCTGGGGGTCCGGGAATTCATAACCCACCGGGACAAAACGCCAGGAGCCTGTATTGGGCAAAGTTGAGATGGTCCCCACAATCAACTGCCGGGTCAATAAAGAATCCATTCCGTTAACCTGGTTATCTCCGTTCACATCTGCAGCAATGATCTGAAACGGAGAAAAAAACTGGAACTCTCCGGACAGGTAATTCCCGAGGTATACCAGGTCAAAGGTGCTTACGCCGTAAAGTGGATTGAGGCTATTATTGGGCTTGACCGTGTAGGAATCTCCTGTTGGAACGGTGATGGAATAATATCCTCCCCCATCGGTCAATTCGAAATAACTGGTACCCGAGGCGCTTGTGACCTCTACGGTAGTTTCGTCCAGTCCCTGGCCGAACAGGGTGGTTATCCTTCCGGAAATGGTGGCCTGTTGCGACCACATAGCCGTGAGGTTCATTACGGCAAAAAAAACGGTTACTGCGGCTTTCATTCCGAAGCGCAATGGTTGCGTAGTCATATTCATGAGATGCCTGTTTAGGTGGAATAAATTTTTCACGATACAAAAGTGAATGATACGCAGCAGACGGGCAAAAACAAAAATAACAGTTTGTAACAAAAAAATACGTTTGTTTTTTTTTATATTTTATTGAAAATCAGTTGCTATAATCATAATTTTGTCTATTATCTTTTCATATTTCAAAGATAAATTTACTTTTTACCGCTATGGAAAAAAGCCGGCTGTTGAAACTGTTGCGCACCCTTTCTCCAGAGGAGTTGCGCGGCCTGAAAAAGTTCGTGCATACGCCGTTTTTCAACCAGCGCACCGAAGTGACTGCCCTGCTTGATCTGCTGGAAAAATCCCTGAAAAAGAACACCCCGGCGCCGGAAAAGCGCGATGCGTTCGTACATCTGTTCGGTAAAGCGGACTACGACGACCACCGTATCCGCATGGCCATGAGTTTTTTGTACCAGATTGCCGGACAGTTCCTGACTGTCAGCGAATTTTTGGCTGACAAGCAGCAATACCATATCCGCCTGGCCAATATTTTCCGCAAACGGCAGTTGCCCGACGCCTTTACCGGCGCCTGGCAGGAGGCGGATAAGGCGCAATATGACAAGCCGTACAGAAACGCGGATTTTTTCGAGGAGCGTTACCGGATGCTGCTGGAAAAATATCGTTTCGAGGTAGAAACCCAATCAACGGAACACCTTGATTTTCAGGAACTATCTGACCAACTGGACAGCGCCTTTCTCGCCCGAAAACTCTGGCAGGCGTGTTTCATGCACTCGCACCAGACCGTACGCAACTCAGCCTATTATTTTGGTCTGCTGGACGCCGCCCTGCACCATATCGAACGCGCCGGCATCTCCGGCAACCCGGCAATCAGCCTGTATTACCACTGTTACAAGGCGCTGGCAGAACCGGAAGAGAAGGCACATTTTCAGCAGTTCAAGGCCTTGCTTACCCAATATGGAAACCTGTTCCCCGCTGACGAACTTCGCGATTTGTTTATCCTCGCGATCAACTTCTGTATCCGGCAGTACAACGCCGGCAACAACGACTACCTGGCAGAACAGTTCGACCTGTACAAGGAAGGCTTCTCAAAGGATTTCTTTATTACCAATGGCATTTTGTCGCGGTATACCTACCAAAATGCCGCAACGATCGGCCTGGTCATGCGCGATTTCACCTGGGTAGAGCGCTTTGTGCACGATTACCGCATGACCCTCAGGGAAGAGCACAGGGAGGGACTGTTCTGTTTTAACCTCGCCAGACTGGAGTATCAGCGCAGCAATCCGGGAAAGGCATTGCAGTTGCTCCAACGGGCGGAATACAAAGACCTGTTGCTCAACCTGGCGGCCAAAACCCTGCAAATGAAGATTTTTTATGAACTGGAAGAATACGACCTCCTCGAATCACACTTGCAGGCCATCGGCACGTTTATCCGCCGAAAGAAGGTCATGGGATATCACCGGGAGAATTATCTGAGCACCGTCCACTTTACCCGAAAATTATTGGAAATCAATCCGTTGGACAAGTCTGCCCGAAGCGCGTTGCACCGGGAAATAGAAGCCGCCAGGGCCGTGGCTGAAAAGGAATGGCTACTGGAGCAGACCGCTGGATAGTCAGCGCTAAAGAGGCCCTTCCGGTAAACGGCCCGCCCGGAGCGCCGCCACTTGTTCCCCGGTAAAGGGGGGCTTCAGCAACTCGGGACTTTCCTCGTAACAACGGAACAAATCGGCAATATAATGGATGCGGTCCGGCAAATCAGCCCAGTCTACCGCGCCGGAACCCCGCAGGCTGTCGGTCGTAGGGTCAATCTGTTGCAACAGGGCCACCAGTTCCGGATTCGTCAGGTGTTTCAGCGTTTCAGGAAACCCGGCACGCAGGTCATCGCCAAGCCGCATGCGGCCAACAGGAAGTTCCAGTACCATCATGTATTCCGTTAGAAACAACCGTATTCTATGGCGAACGGCCGTGAAAAACCGGTTGATCGCGGTATCCAGTTTGCTGGGAAAGCCCAGTTTGCGCATTACCCACCAGGCGCCATAGATCATCCAGCCGCGATTGGGAAACAAGGCATCGACCAGTCGGCGTGAAAACACATAAGGATCCACTACAGAAGCTTCGAGGGCTTCAGCAATCTCGGGTTGCAGACGCGTTTGTTCGTGAAATCCGATCTGAAGGTTGGCCAGCAGGAGCAACTCGACGCGTGTTTTGGCATCCGTTTCAAACAAGGCATCGTAATAGTGGGTGAATGCCGAATTCAGGTACCGCTGTCCATCGGGTGGATCGCCGGGTTTTAATCCGGCGCAAAAACGGGCAATTTTCCCGGCATCGGGCGCTATGTCACTCTGGCATTCCGCCGCAAAGCGGGCAAATTCGTGGCCGATCTCGGCGAATACTTTCTGGTTGCCGCGTCCAACGGCATCGCCGGCGCGTTCCATGGCAGCCTCGGGCCCCAGGGCATCCCACACCATTTGCCGGATTTGGTCCACAGTGCGCCCCTTGTCCTCGCCCCTGACAAGGTCAGATATCCGGACGAGCATTTCATTGATATCGTCCGCATTGGCCAGCACCTGCTCCAGGGTGCGGAGAAGGTCCTCCTTGCGGATCGTCTGCCCCGCCTGTTTGGATGCCCATGTCGCAAAAGTGCACCAGTTGGCTACCGGGCCGGTGCGCGCAGCGAAAGCGGAGGACAATTCCCAGTAACTTTGGGTAATGTGGAGATTGCGGATTACCGGGTCGGATTGCGCGGCGATACCGTCAATTTCAGCGATCGTGGGAGATGGATTCATCAGCAGGCTTCATTTAGTATTACAGGGAATTATGCACCGAGACCAGGTACTGCCGAATTTCCGGCAAGCAAAAAAGAATGACAAATGATGATCAATGACGAATGGCACCGCCGGTCTACCCCCTTTTCCGCACCATCGTCAAAATCGTTGCTACCGCTACCGTCTCGCCGGTTTCGTCGTACACATCCACGAGCCATTTGACTATGCCGCGCGGGATGGCCGCTACGCCTTCGCGGGCCGGATCGCTTTCCTGTTCGATTTTTTCCTTCACGGTCAGTTTCACCCCGATCGTCATGCCCGGGTACACGGGTTTGGTAAAACGACATTCATCCAGACCATAATTCAGCAGGACCGGACCTTTTTTGGCGTCTACAAACAACCCGGCTGCCTTGGACAGCACAAAATAGCCGTGCGCCACACGCCGGGTGAAAGGCGTTCCCTCGAGCGCCGTTTCATCCATGTGGGCATAAAAGTTATCGCCGCTTACATTGGCAAAATTATGAATATCTGCCTCGGAAACCGTGTGTTTGGCGGTAATCAGGGTTTCACCGACAAACAGGTCGTCAAAATATTTTTTGAACGGGTGAACGGGTGTTTCCGTTTGTCCGGCGCCAACCTGGAATTGTCTGGTCACGGCAGTAATATCGGTCGGATGTCCCTGAAGCGCTGTGCGCTGCATGTAGTGGAGCACGCCGCGCATGCCGCCCATCTCCTCGCCGCCACCGGCGTGTCCCGGTCCGCCATGCACCAGCATGGGCATCGGCGAGCCGTGTCCGGTGCTTTCCTTGGCAGATGTCCGGTTGAGGATCATGATACGGCCGTGAAACGCTGCGGCCTCGAGTATATAGGCACGCATGATCCTGGGGTCGAGGGTGCAGATAGTGCTCACCAGCGAGCCTTTGCCCATATTCGCCAGTTCGATGGCCTGATCAATCGACTGATACGGCATTATGGTGGAAACCGGACCGAAACACTCCGTTTCGTGGGCGAGTAGTTTGCTGAAGGGTTTATCGTTCAGCAGCAGCACCGGCGGCATGAAAGCGCCCTTTTCCCGCTCGGCGCCCACCAGTTCGAAGGTATCCGGATTGCCAAAAACGACCTGGTTTTCGCCGGTCAGCAGGGCCAGTTTTTCCCGCACCCGCGCCAGTTGCTGCCGGTTGATCAGGGCGCCCATCCGCACGCCCTCTGCCGCCGGGTCACCGATCACCGTTTGGGCCAGTTCCTTCGAAAGGGCCTCCTGCACCTCCGCAAGCCTGTTTTCCGGCACGATGATGCGGCGGATAGCCGTGCATTTCTGCCCGGCTTTGGTTACCATTTCCCGGCGACACTCCTTGATGAACAGGTCAAATTCGGGGGTGCCCGGAACAGCGTCTTCGCCCAAAATGGCCGCGTTCAGGGAATCGGCCTCAACCGTAAAGGGAACGGAATGCCGGATGATGGACGGGTGCGCGCGCAGGATACGCCCCGTCTCGGCAGAGCCGGTGAAGGTCACCACATCCTGGCTCCCCACCGGGTCGATGATGCCGCGCCCTGTTCCCACGACGAGTTGCAGGGCGCCTTCCGGCAGAATACCCGATGCGATGATGTCGCGCACCATGGCTTCCGTGAGGTAGGAGGTCTGTTCGCTGGGTTTTACCACTGCGGGCACGCCGGCCATGAGGTTGACGGCTACTTTTTCCAGCATGCCCCAGATGGGGAAATTATAGGCGTTGATGTGTACGGCTATACCGTGTTTGGGGACCAGGATATGATGCCCGATAAAAGTATTCTCCTTCGAGAGGCGTATGGTCTCGCCTTCGACGTAGTAGGGCTCGTCCGGGAATTTTCTGCGGAGGCTGCTGTTGGCAAAAAGGTTGCCGATACCGCCTTCAATATCGACCCATGAATCGGCTCGTGTAGCGCCGGTCTTGTGGGATACCTGATAGTATTTTTCCTTGCGTTCGAGTAGATACAGGGCCAGGGCTTTGAGCATACGCCCGCGCTCGGGAAAGGTCATGCGCCGAAGCACCGGGCCGCCTGTTTTGCGGCCATAATCGAGTATAGCGGCATAATCCAGCCCTTCACTGCTGGCGGTACTCACCAACGCGCCGGTGATGGCGTGGTATTGCGGCACGCCGTCGCCGTCGCCGGGCGCCCATTGGCCGAGGATATAATTGTGGAGTTTTTGCATGGTCGGGTATGGTTAGTGTCGATATTGTTGTGGCGCGGCAAAAGTAGTAAAGTTGTCCGGGGAATAGCGCCATTCGATATTATGCAGGATTGGTATAAGTATTTTCCGGCCCGAATTTTGACCGGAGTGGGCAACAGGTTTTTTTCTTCAAAACCGATACAATCCACCTTTCCCGCCTCCCGTTGGTAAATAGCGTTGTTGTGGTCACGCATCTGCGCAGCCTGCACCCCGGATTTCGATCATTTTGTTCAACGGTAACCCTGATTTATTCATTAGGCATGTCAATTCGCTACTTACGTTTGCTGTGGCTTCTGCCGCTGTTGTCCCAAACCCTGGTTTTGTCCGGCCGTCCGGTTTCCACGGAGCCATTGCCCGGAGCAGCCATTTGTCCGCAACCCGAACTGCTATCAGCCAGCCAGATCACCGATTCCAGCGCCCGGCTTACCTGGACCGATGTGGGCGACCTGTATGAACTGGAGATCAGGGAAACAGCCCAGCCACTGACCGGGAATCCGACACACGTGGTCAATGGCGCGCCGCCGCTCGTGTTGACCGGACTTACACCCGGGCAACTGTACCGGTTTCGCGTGCGTACGGTTTGCCCGGACAGTACCCGGAGCGACTGGAGTGCCCTGCGCAGTTTTGCCACCGATATCAACAACGCCCGGCCGTGTCCACTCAATTTCGATCTGCGGGATACCTCCTGCGCGAGCGGAGGGCAGTTTTTCAAAATCCATGTAGATGATGCTCCGGGCAACACATTGGGTGGCGATGTTTCGCTGTCCGGCATCCGGCTTGTGATAGAGCATCCCTGGCGTTCCGACCTCAGGGTCTGGCTCTGGTCGCCCGACAGTACCAGGGTACAACTTATCGGCGGGTTGAATGCCGGAGACAAAAACATCGGCAATCCGGAAGGCACACCCTGTGCCCAGTTTGTCGAATTAAACGAACAACCGGGTGCATTGCCACTTTCGGCAGCCGCAGAACACGATAATTTTACCGGTTACTATATCCCTTTTCAATCGCTCGCGCCTTTCGCCAACGGCCAAAACCCGAACGGGGTGTGGCTGCTGGAGGTATGCGACAACAAAACCAACGATAAGGGCAAACTCCGCCTCTTCGGGCTGGTGTTTTCGTCCACGGCCTGCCCGGCAGTGGCTAACGTTTCCGTTGGGAATATAACCGCGATGTCGGCAGATATTTCCTGGACGCCCGGTGCGCCTGGCGACAGTATACTGATAGAGTATGGACCGGCAGGTTTTTTCCCGGGAACAGGCAGTACCGCAGGAATCGGGGGTATAGCTGTTGCATTACAGGAACCTGTGATGCAACCCTTTACCCTGAACGGGCTTTCGACTTTAGTGCAATACCAGGTGTATCTCCGCCGCCAATGTGCACCGGGCGTCTGGGGGCCCAACAGCAACATGGCCGGCTTTTTTACCAATTGCACCCCTACCCTGCTCGAAAATGCCGATACGCTGATGACCTGTACAGCGGGGTGCGCCGACCCCTGCCCGCTTCCGGGACTCTGGCAAAACGTGCCCGACGACGACTATGAATGGAAGGTGTGGACAGGTTTTGGTCTGACCTATCCGGTAGCCGGCCCGCCGGCTGCACCGGAAGGAACTGGCAATTACCTCTATTTCCGGAACTCCTGCTCGCCTACGGGCGCCAATGGAAAAAAAGCGATCCTGCGAACCCTTTGCATATTGGTGGATGCGCCAACGTCGCAGCCCTGCCACTTCTCGTTCGACCTGTATATGAACACCAAAACCGGACTGATGAGCAGCCTGGCCCTGCAGGCATCCACCGATGGCGGGCAGACCTGGTTGCCGGTAAAAACCTGGTCGGGAAACAGGGGAAAACAATGGCGCCGCGAATATGTCGACCTGAGCCCTTATGACGGACAAATTGCGCTCTTCCAACTGGTTGCAACAGGCGTATTCGGCGCCTACGGCGATATCGCCATCGATAACCTGACCTTCTACGGCTCCATGGAAGCCGGCACCCCTGATTTTGAATATTTCCGCGATGTGGACGGCGACGGTTTCGGCGACCCGGCGCAACGGGTCATCCTCTGCAACCCAAACACACCGCCGGGCTATGTCCTGAATGATACCGATTGTGACGACAGCGATGCCACCAGTTACCCGGGCGCCGTAGAGATTTTGTGCAACGGTAAAGATGAAAACTGCAATGGCCCGGCCGACGACAGTTTTATTGCTATGCCAGCTGGAACCGGCGCCGTGATCTGTGCCGGATTGCCCGTAACACTCTCGGCAAGCGGAATACCGGCCGGCCAGTTTTTCTGGTTTGACAGCCCTTCGGGCGGTGTCCCGGTCGCAACAGGGAGTACCCTGTCTATCAGCAACCTCCAGACAACTATGACGTTCTTTCTGCTCGACTCGATCGTTGCTACCGGCGGCGGTTGCGCGAGCACGCGCGCGGCCGTTACCGCAACCGTAAATCCGACACCTGCACTTTCGCTCGTCGCGGCCCCGACGCTGTGCAGCGGTGGCGTGCTCAACCTGGGCGCCCTGCCTTTGACCGACACCGCCGGTGCAAACGGAGCACTGACCTACTATTTTGCGCAGCCGCTGGTTCCGGGCAACCAACTTTCTTCGCCGGTCATCGTACCGCCGGCCACCACGACATACTATATTTTGAGCACGACGGCCGCCGGATGTAAAGACACGGCATCTGTAACGGCAACGGTTTTCCCGCCACCGGTCGCCCAAATCATGCAGGGCGACTCCATCACTATTTGTCGCAATAAAACGCTGAACCTGACGGCCACGGCTACTGGTGCATCCCCCTTTACCTATGTATGGAGCAACGGGCTTACTTTCCAGACCATACCCGTACAGGCGAGTGCCATGCCCGGAACCACGACAACCTATATCGTTACCGTGACGGATGCAAACGGATGCACGGCTGTACGGTCAATCAAAGTGTATACCCAGAACAATGTAACGCAAACAACAATCGAAAGCGTTGTAAATCCCGGCGTATGCGGCGGCATCGACGGCAGCATCACCCTGCACCCCCAGAATGGTATCCCGCCGTACACCTTTTCGTGGTCGGGAGCGAGTGCGGGGACTCTGCCGGGAATCACCGGCTCGGGTACCATAACCGGATTGAAACAAGGCGGGTATCGAATTACCATAACGGACGCCTCCGGCGGGTGTTCCATGACCCTGCCGCAGATCGTGCTCAATGCTCCCGGACTTACTGTCGAAGTGGATACAATTGTCGGAGTGAACTGCCCCGGCGATGCCACAGGCAGCATTTCCCTGAATGTAAACGGCGTTGCGCCGGTATTTCAATGGAGCAACAACCAGTCGACCGCCTCGATCACCAACCTGCCCGGGGGCATGTACTCCGTAACGATTACAGACGGCAGTTGCACCCAGGTCGTCAATAACCTGGAGGTCACTGCACCCACCCCCATTCAAATCATACAAAACAACCTGCACAACGTCGGCTGTTTTGGCGGCAATTCCGGACTGATCGACCTGGCCATTTTCGGCGCCACACCGCCATATCAGTTCAACTGGTCGAACAGCGCCAACACGGAAGATATCCTGAATGTAGCCGCAGGCACCTATTCGACGACGATAACGGACGCGAACGGCTGCACGTTTACCTCACCGGTATATACCATTGCACAACCTGCACAACTACTCGCTTCCCAAAATACCATACAGCATGTAAAGTGCTTTGGCGGCAATTCCGGCGCACTGTCGATCAATATTTCAGGCGGAACAATGCCTTACCAGGTATTGTGGAACAACGGCGCAACAACAGCGGCATTGACCGGCCTTACTGCCGGGAACTATACCGCTACCGTAACGGACGCAAACGGCTGTACAACAACATTTTCCACTACAGTTATGCAACCCGCAGCGTTGACCCTTGACGAACTGCTGAAAACGGACCCCACCTGTATCGGTTCCAACGATGGTCGCATAGAAGCCATCATTGGAGGTGGCGTCATGCCCTATCATTATAGCTGGAATACCGGACAATCCAGCACCGGGCAGAATATACTGAACGACCAGATCGCCGGTTTGTACGGTCTGACGGTTACGGACGCCCAGGGTTGTAGTCTTGTCTTGAACAATATCGCCCTTGATGCGCCGCAACTGCTGTCGCTCTCCCTGAACGGGATCACACCCGTCGCTTGTTACGGCGACAGTACCGGGCAAATCGACGTAGGTGTTAGCGGCGGAGAAGGAATGCTGGAAGTGACCTGGAACGGTGCAACCGGGAATCTGCCATTGGCACTTGCTCCTGCCGGACAGTATATTTTGCAGGTTCGCGACAGTCGCGGCTGTGCGATCAGCGATACCTTTTCGATCGAGCAGCCAAAATCTCCGCTGGGAGTGACCCTGATCGGCCAACAAAATGCCGCCTGCGCCAAAGAACCGAACGGCAGCATCGATATCTACACGACAGGAGGTGCGCTGCCCTATACCTTTGCCTGGAGCAACGGGGCGGTAACGGAAGACCTGCCCGCCATCCCGGCAGGCACCTTTACGCTCACCGTCACCGATGGCAACGGTTGTACCTATCTGTTCGGGCCATTGACCATCACCGAGCCGCCGGCATTGATCGTGGTTCCGACTGTTACGGACATCCCCTGTTTCGGCGTGCTGACGGGCAGTATTACCCTGGCTGTTTCCGGGGGCATTCCACCATACCGTTATTTCTGGAACACCGGCGACACCACCCAAAACCAGTATTTTCTTCAGGAAGGGGCCTACAGTGTGACGGTGCTCGATGCGATTGGATGCGCACAAATCCTCAACAATTTGACGGTGATCGACAAGGGAAAATCATTTTCCGTACAAACGATCGAGGTGCAGCCGGTCACGTGCCCCGGTACCGACGACGGCAAGATTGTGGTCATGGCCTCAAACGGGACACCACCCTACCAGTTTGCCTGGTCGCCACCAATAGGAGTACATACCAATGTTCCGGTGCCCACAGATCAGGCAACTGCGCTATCGGGAGGTGTTTACGCCGTAACGATCACGGACGCTTCCGGCTGTGTGGCAGTTTCGGAACAGTACCTGATCGAAGAATCTCCAGTGATTCTTTTCAACGTCGTCTCGCAAACCAATGTCGCGTGCAAAGGCGACAGCACCGGCGCCATCCTGACCCAACTTTCAGGCGGATTACCGCCCTTTACTTTCCTTTGGAATAACGGCGCCACGACGCAGAACCTGAGTCATATACCCGCCGGGACTTACATACTTACCGTCACCGATTTCAGGAACTGCAAGGTGGTATCGCCGGCGGTGGTCATTTCCCAGCCGGCGCTGGGCATCATTGTTACCCTCGACTCTATTGTTCAGGATAAATGCGGACTGGAGCAAGGCGCCATCTTCTTGCACATCAACGGAGGAACGCCGCCCACGCAATACCAATGGAACAGTGGTCAGCAAACAGCCTCCATTACCGGGCTGCCTGCGGGAAATTACCAACTCACCGTAACCGATATTGCCGGCTGTACAAAAACGACACCTGTCTACGAAATTCAGGCGCTTGCATCGCCGCTTCAATTGGCCGGGGCGGCAACCGACGTGCTTTGCTTCGGGCAAAAGAACGGCTCGATTACCGTGCAGGCCAGCGGAGGCACGCCGCCTTACGGTTATTTCTGGAGCAACGCCCAAAGCGGCGCGCAATTAGAAAACCTGCCTGTGGGAAACTATACCCTGACCCTGACCGATGCCGTTGGGTGTTTTAACTACTATCCGTTTACAATCGGCCAACCGCCTGTGCTCGCGGCAACCTGGACGGTTGATTCGGTTGCCGGCGGCTGGACTGTCGCGCTCGATATTTCGGGTGGTACGGCGCCCTACGACGTCGTCTGGGATGCCGCCAGCGGCAACCAGACCGGCCCCATAGCGACAGGGCTGGCAACAGGGCATTACACGGTGTCGATTACGGATGACAACGGGTGCAAACTGGTACTGGAGGTTTTTGCAGGTACAACAGGCACCTCGCAACCGGTGGTTTGGAAGGGCCTGAGCATTGCGCCTAACCCGGCAACGGGTACGGCATTGCTCAGCCTGGAAACGACACATACTTCGGCGCTGGATATTTCGATATACGACCAGTTGGGCAGGCAAGTGTACGACCTTGGAGTAGATACACGCAGTACGGTGCACGCCGTTCCGCTTGATCTCGAGCGGTTACCGGCAGGCCTGTACTTTATCCGAATCAGGCTCGAAAGTGGTGAGGCCCAGGCGCTCCGGTTGATAAAATCACGGCAATAATGCAGTTTTTCACCATTCTCATTTGCCCTTTACGCGCTTTTGTGGAACTTCGCGCCTTATACTACTTCCTGTGCTGAGCCTGTTCCGCAATAACCAGTTTACCACCGCGATATTTCTGGCAATTTATGTCGGATTGACGCACCTCGCCGCCCTTACCGGCTATTGGCCGGCGCCGGGTGAAGATGTGGTAGACAGCGGGGCATTGTATCGCATGTGGTTCGACTGGCTGGGTCATCATCGCCTTTATTCGGCCATCAGTGCGACGGTGCTGGTATTTATCCAGGCACTTGCGGTTAACATGCTGGCGGATGAATTCCGGTTACTGGGCGACCGGAACTGGCTCCCGGGGCTTTTCTATGCATTGGTAGCCGTTTGCCTGCCCGATTTTCTGTACCTGTCGCCACCCCTGGTTGCCGTGACATTTATTCCGATGGTGCTCCGGCGTATTTTCAATACCTACAAACAGCCCAATGCCACCGGCCTGATCTTCGACGCGGCTTTTTGGACCACAGTGGCCTCCCTGTTCTATCCTCCGGCCATTTTTCTGCTTGCGGCCGTTTTTGCAGGGATCAATATCATGCGGGCTTTTAATTTCAGAGAATTGCTCGTTTTGCTGACCGGGGTAGCAACGCCGGTTTTTCTCGCCTGGTTGTGGTATTTCTGGACAGACCGGGGCGGGGAGTTCTGGGGTATTCAGTTCAATGGATTGTTCCATCGCTACCAGTTTGATTCCAGTTTCAATTATTTTACCATAGTCGAAAGCATCATGATGGGTTTGTTATTTCTCATCGTGCTGCTGAGTTACGGCACCTATTC
>ERZ724514.554-NODE-554-length-16873-cov-15.664407_pt1 | contig 16873 bp, 16 predicted proteins | sample MGYA00376047_ERZ724514 | MGnify/ENA primary metagenome ERZ724514 (study PRJEB28724, sample SAMN07190883) | activated sludge metagenome | isolation source: activated sludge of sewage treatment plant in Hong Hong | place: Hong Kong | collected 2016-03-17 ...
TTGACCGGACGTTCCATTCGAACGGAGTCAGGCACGTCAATCTATGCACCAGGACCGCATCTATCAGATCACTGCCACCGGCGACGGGATCAGCCTCGACGGATTTTTGCGAATTCCCGATCATCCCAAAGGGGTGGTGGCCTTTGCCCATGGCAGCGGAAGCGGGCGCTTCAGTCCCCGCAATCAATACGTGGCCCGTGTGCTCGAAACCGGCGGTTTCGCTACCCTGCTGCTGGACCTGCTCACTCCCGACGAGGCTGACGATCGCCGGAAAGTGTTCGACATCGATCTGCTTGCCGACCGCCTGCTGCTCGCCCAGACGTGGCTTGCCACGCATCGGCCGACCAGCGGACTACAGACCGGGTATTTCGGTGCGAGCACAGGAGCCGGGGCAGCCCTGCAGGCAGCCGCACGCCGTCCCGAGGCCGTGAATGCTGTCGTGTCACGCGGCGGGCGCCCCGATCTGGCCGAGGCCTCCCTGCGTCGGGTTACTGCACCGACTCTCCTGCTGGTAGGCGGAGACGACGGCCCCGTGATCGAAATGAATGAAACGGCGCTCGCGCAGCTGACGTGCCGAAAACAGCTCATCATCATCCCTGGCGCGAGTCACCTTTTTGAAGAACCAGGCACCCTCGAACAGGTGGCTCGGGAAGCCTTGCAGTGGTTTGAACGGTATCTGAATCCTGCATCATCCGCGTAAAGGAGTCCCCATGAAGACCCTGCTGGCAGTCGATGGATCGGACCATTCTTACGAGGCCGTGCGAGCCCTCAAGTATCTCCGCCACGCCGACGAATTGCTCCTGCTCCATGTGGTGGATGCGCCGAAACCGGCCTACCCCATGATGGTACCCGAAGTCGCGCAGGAGCTGTATGCGCAATTGGAGCGCAGCCTGAGAGAAGACGGCGAACAATTGCTGACCCGCGTGCAGTCCCTACTTCCACTCCACGGTGGGCCAGTCACCAAACTGCTGGAGGTTGGATCCCCCGCGGAACATATCGTGTCGGCGGCTGAGTCGCGCCACGCCGACCTCATTGTCATGGGAGCCAGGGGACTCGGGCCGGTGAGGGAGCGACTACTAGGCAGTGTCTCTCATCGCGTCTTGAGCATGGCCCCTTGCGCCAAACTGATCCTGCAGGGTTCCCTGCGCGCCTTGAAGGAAGTGCTCCTGCCCATCCAAGGCCCCTCGGATGCCGAAGCGGCTGTGCGATTTCTCGCGAAACAGCCCTTTCACGAGCCCGTGAACGTAAACCTACTCACCGTCCTCCCGTCGACCCGCCCTCCCTGGCCGGTGGACACCACGGCTGCGGAACAACTGGAAACACAGGCCCTCCGTCATGCCCGCGACTTCGTCGAAGATGTTGCGGGAAAGCTTCGTGCGCTCGGGTATACGACCCGCACCGCAAGCCGGCTGGGTACGCCCCTCACCATGATCCTCCATGAAGCGGAAGGCCTGCGTGTCGACCTCATTCTGGTGGGCTCGCACGCGAGACGCGGCCTCACCAGGTTCGTCCTGGGAAGCGTGTCCCACGCGGTGCTGCACCGAGCCCCCTGTCAGGTTCTGGTGTTTGAGTAACGCAAGGGAATCAGCGGTAGGAGAACGGTCGGTAGTGATCGACAGGCACCGTGAAACCCCTCAGGCGGAGGCGCCACTCACGACAGTCAACAGGGCTGACCATTGAAGAGGCAGGGCTTGTACCGTGCGATGTCGAATTCAATGTTTTCCTGGTAGACCTGTTCGTTCCCGTTGACCCCGTCCTGATCGGGATCGTTGAACATGGTGTGGTTCCACCAGTAAAAGAGCGGGTGTTGTTCGGTGTAGTAAACCGGATTCCCGTAGTTGCTCCTCGTGTATTCCTGGACCAACCGGCCCGTCACGTAGTCGACCTTTCCATCGCCATGCAACGAATAGAGCATGATGAACATGCGCGACTCATGGTCGTAGAGTTCATCCAGGCGGCTGTTGATGTCGGGCTCCAGCGGGAGTGGGTCCATGGACCATCCGGGGACGGCCGGGAACAACAGCAGAAGAACGAAGAGGAAACCGGCGGCGAGGCGGTGGTTCGTCATAACTCCAACATCCGGCCGACACTGAGGCTCGGGCACGTCGTTCATGCTACCATTCACCTATAGCCTGTTCAAGTTGACGGGTTCAAGCACGAGACGCATATTTTCGCCACATCCTCACCTTGCCGATCGAACACCTGCCCTCTTATAATCGTGCACGATGTCCACCAGCACGCCGCGCGCCTCACTCCATACATTGGGCTGCCGCCTCAGTCAGTCGGAAACCGCCATGTTGGCCGATACCCTGACTCGTCAAGGGTATCGCTTGGTCGAGTTCGGAAAAGAAACCGACCTTCTGGTTCTCAACACCTGTTCGGTCACGGAACACGCGGAAAAGGATTGCCGGTATGCCATCCGCAAAACTCTGCGCCACTCCCCCCACGCCTTCGTGGCCGTGACCGGCTGCTACGCCCAGACCGGAGCCGCAGAATTACAAACCGTGCCGGGCATCGATCTCATCGTCGGCACCCAGTACAAAATGCACCTGCCCGAGTATCTCCCGGCCCCGGATAAGCTCCGGAAGCAGGCGGAGCCGGAACTCCGTCACAGCCGCACGATCGACCGTGAAGACTTCGTCCTCCCCGGCACCGCCTATTCGGACTCGACTCGGGCGCTGTTGAAAATCCAGGATGGATGCGACTTCATGTGCAGCTTTTGCCTCATTCCCTTCGCCCGGGGACGTGAACGCAGCCGCGTGGCGGAGGATGTCTTGCGGGAGGCCCGCGAGTTGGCCGGCCACGGCTACAAAGAACTCGTGCTGACCGGCGTGAACATCGGCCGCTATGCCTACAACGGAATGGAATTGGTCGACCTCATCCGCGAAATTGAAGCCATCCCGGACGTGGTTCGAATCCGCATCTCGTCCATCGAACCGACAACAATCCCTCCCGCGTTGCTGCACCACATGGCTGCGTCGACGAAACTCTGCCGCTATCTCCATATCCCCCTGCAAAGCGGCGACGATGGCATCCTGCAGGCAATGAACCGACGGTATACGGTCCGCGACTATGAAGACCTGATCGGCCAAGCCCTGGCGCTCATGCCTGATCTCGGCCTGGGCACAGACATCATGGTCGGTTTCCCCGGTGAAGACGAGCAGGCCTTCGCAAACACGCGGCAGACTGCCGAACGCCTGCCCTTCTCCTATTGTCACGTGTTCAGTTACTCAACCAGACCCGGAACGGCCGCCACGCGACTGGAGGACAGATTGCCCCCTGACGTGATCCGGAACCGCAGCAGGACGCTGGCGGAATTGTCCCGCACGAAGGCGCTGACGTTTTACCAGCGCCACATCGGCCGAACTGAATCCGTCCTGTTCGAACAGGGTGACCGTGATGGCTTTCGCACCGGCACAACGGGGAATTTCACTCGCGTCGCCGTCCCGGCCGGGTCGGCTGCAGCCGGCACCATCCATCCCGTCACCATTACCGGGGTCATGGACGGATTAGCCTACGGCCACCTTGCCGCTCCATCCGCCGGATCCGCACGTAGGTCACTGCTATGACTCAACCCAACAAACCCCACACCGTTCATATTGAGACCTTCGGCTGCCAGATGAACGAGTATGACTCGGAACTCGTCCGCAGCTTGCTGCGCAAAGCGGGCTTTGAGTTTACCGAAGACCGCGAACGCGCCGATGTCATGCTCATGAACACCTGCGCCATTCGGGAAAATGCCCACAACAAGGTCTACGGGCACCTGGCGGAGTTGAAGGCCGTCAAGGCGCAGCGTCCGCTGGTGGTCGGCGTGCTTGGCTGCATGGCGCAAAACCTGAAGGAAGAGCTCACGGAGAAGCAACCGCTGGTGGACGTGTTGGTCGGCCCGGACGGCTACCGGCAACTGCCCGGCCTGTTGGCAAAGGCCCTCACCACGGAAGAAGAACAGTTGACTCGCCGTGGGTTGGCGGTGGACCTGTCGGAGTACGAAACTTACGACGACATCCTGCCCGAGCGAGACGGCGGGGTGAACGCCTGGATCGCCATCATGCGCGGCTGCGACAACTTCTGCAGCTTCTGCGTGGTTCCGTACACGCGTGGGCGCGAACGTTCACGCAATCCCGAGGGGATCCTGCGCGAAGTGGAAGCCTCGGTGGCATCCGGCCATACCCAAATCACGCTGCTCGGACAAAATGTGAATTCCTATCACAACGATGACTGGGATTTTGCCCGCCTGATCCTGGCCGTGGCAGAGGTACCGGGTGTACAACGTGTCCGATTTACCTCTCCGCATCCGAAGGATTTTCCCCCGGCCCTGCTCGACGCCGTCGCCGGTCATCCGAACATCTGTAAACATATCCATTTGCCGCTGCAGTCCGGCAATGACCGTATTCTTGAGCTCATGAATCGCACCTACAGCCGGAAGGAATACCTCGACTTGGCCGCGACGATCCGGCACAAGCATCCCGGCATCGCCCTGACGACCGACATTATCTGCGGATTTTGCTCGGAGACCGAAGAAGAGTTCCTGGATACCTACCGCGTCGTCGACGAGGTGCAGTATCACTCCGCCTATGTGTTCAAGTATTCGGAACGTAAGAACACCATCGCGGCGCGCAAGTTTGCAGACGATGTGCCGGAAACCGTGAAAGGGGAGCGGGTCAGCCGCCTGGTCGATCTCCAACGTCCGATCACCGCGCGATTGAATCGTGACCTGATCGGCCTGACGCTTCCTGTGATGGTGGAAGGCGACTCGAAACGATCGGCCGACCAGTGGATGGGGCGCACTGATTCAGGGATCTACGTAATTTGGAACAAAAGCGATGCGCCGGCAACACTGGGCAGCATTCAACCCATCACCATTCTGGATGGTAGCGCCGCGGTACTCATGGGGCGGCGGGAGGCTGGTGCGATCCTCTCGTGAATGCCTCCTGCTTGGCCGACGCTGTTCCTGACCACTTCAGCTTCCCCGAGGGCGAGATCGCCCAAGTACTGGGCACATGTTGCAGCCTGCGGTGGACGATGGTTGCCCACTCGTGAACAATTTTTGCCAAATTTTAGACGCCACTTGCGTCAGACTGACGAAGGCTCCTGGAGCCGGTCCCGCTCCCGTTTCCGGGCCGCGTCGCAATCTGACTCTGACGTGCCTACCGATGGAGCGCTCGTGCCACCTTGAAACTTCAATAGCTTAGACGACCATTCTTGCTGCGTCGCGCCACGCAGCACGCACCATCACCATCGTAGTCATCGGTGCCATACCATCGACGATTCGCACTCCTCACGCTCATGGAAACAGGGCATAGGCCTTGCTTGGTCCACTCTGGCGACCAACAGCAAGGGAACACAATAATCACCGATCCGGCCAGAGGACGTCCCGCCATGAAGAAAGAGGTCACCAAGAGTCACGTAGAAGAAGTCCCTACGGGGATCAGCCTGGAAACCATTATCGCCGTCGGGGTCTTCGGATGGATGGCTCTCGGCGTCGTGATGATGGGCCTGGGGATCTGGTAGGCCCGATCCGTCTCCTCGCGACTTCGCCATGAAGCCGCGCCGCCCTGTTCCTGAGCGCATCAACCAGCCGAGAAGGACGACCGTTATGCTGACCTACGGCTCCCACTCCCCCCTGAGAAAGACCGTGAATGCCGCACTCCTCGGGTTGACCTTCCTGGGAGCGGCCGGCACCGGGTGCTCATCAACGGCTGCCTCCGTTCAACAGCAAGCAAGGCACCCACAGGCCTCTGTCCGGCTGGAAGAAGTCGCCGATTGGGAGTTTGAAGCCTCCCACCCCAGTTCCCTTGAAATCGCCACCCTGCGGGACCTGCTGCGGGCTGTCGTGATTTCGGATGCACCTACGGATTTGTCGAATCTGCCCGTGGATGGCAGCAAGCCGATGACAGTGTTCAGCGATGAGGATGTGCAGTCTCTTGCTCCCCTGCTAGCCCAAGCTTTGTCCCAAGCGCAACCCGAATACGTGGTCGCTTTCCGGCTCTCCTCATCGGCAGGGTCAGGCGTTGAACCCACCGCGGGCACCCTTTACGTTCAAAACGACCGGTTGTACCTCACCCTGACCGAACACCACGGCAGCCTCCAGAAAGTGGAATCGACGTGGTTCGAGAGCGGTCGACCGGCGCGCATTGTCACCATTTCCCCGGCCTCGGCCGGCCGAATCGAACAGGCTGTGCCTTCCACCGTCCAGGGCAAGCAGCAACTCAAATCCTTGGCGATCGATTACAGCCTGTTTGCTAAGAAAGCCGATCCCAGCCCGACCACTGCCAAGAATGTGGTCGCCGCAACGGTCACACCGGTTCAGACAATACCTGCACCGGCGATGGCAAGCGCGCTTCCTGAGGAACGTCCGGCGATCGTTCGTCCCGTCATGTCGATACCGCCCGCAGAAAACGTCGCTGCCAACAGCCACTTGGTTGGTGATGAGCGGATGAGTGACACCCTGCAGGAACTGCAGGAGGCCAGAGACGCCATGGCTCGTAAGGACGCCAAGATCAACGCCCTGCGACGGGATTTGGAATCCATGCGTGTACAGCTGGAAACGAAGGACAAGGAACTACGGGCGGTCAAAAACACTCAGCTGACACAGCCCAAACGCGACAACCGGAACAAGGCGGAACTCACCATTCGCTGACCGGTCCCTACCCAACCGTCAGTCACCCGACATCGATCAGCTCCGGCCTCAAGAGCACCACTTCGCGTGAATTCGGCTGTTTGAAATTCATTCGGCAATAGCAGCCATACGTGACATAGGTATCCTGTAGGCAGTAGAGGGCAATCTCCCGCCCCTGCCCGGCCGCCCACATCTGCGCCACCTGCGATCCACTTCCGGACTTGTTCTCCACATTCAACGCCCGGGCCAACACGTCTAATTTGACCCACCCACGGTTGTCCCAATTGCTCCAGATCGCCATGGTGTCATAGACCGGCTCCGTCCGAAACTTGGCCAGATTGATCTCCATGCTCGGTTTGACCTGGTGGATGATCGATCGTTTCTTGATGAAGGGCAGATCGAAGTTGAGTCCGTTATGGGTGATGAACAGCGAAGGACGCACCTGTCCCAGATGAGCCCAGAAACGTCGCAAAAGCTCCTGCTCGTTCCCGCCGTACCAGGAGGTGGCGCCGCGCGGTTCGAGGTTGTCGGAAAACTCCAGGAGGCCGATGCAGACGATCCTACTGAACGTCCCGTCGAAGGACGACTTCTCGTACAACTCATCCTCGAGACGCTGCTGAGCCTGCGCCTCTCCGACCGCAAACAGGTCGCCGCCCGTTTCATCAAAGGTAGCCTCTCCGGAGGTCAGCTGACGTCCGGCAATGCGGGCCCATTCATCCTTGGGCGACTGCACCGTTTCGATATCCAGTACGACCTTCATCGGGAATTACGCCTTCCCCGCTCGAAGCGCGGCGATCACCGGCTGGTCGGCCGGAGGAAACTCGAACGTCGCCATTTCATCAGGAGAGACCCATCGAACTTCCGCACAATCCAACGCCACCGCGGTCCCGCTCTCGATCCGGCAACAAAAAAAATGCAGCTCCACCACCTTCTCCGGATACTCGTGCCTGACGATCTGAAACGGCGTCGGCGCCCCGATACGAATGTTCAGCTCTTCCCACAATTCCCGGTGTAAACATTCCTCGAGTGTTTCTCCGGCTTCCCGCTTTCCGCCGGGAAACTCCCAGAACCCGCCAAGATGAGCGCCCGCCTTCCGGCGCGCGATCAGGTAGCGCCCTTCGTGTGCGATGATTCCTGCCGCCACTTCGATGACTTTCATCACGCTCCCTGACGCGTGGGCCACGAATCCGCCGCGACCAACACCTCGTCGCGGGACGAGCACGCTCCCGGTGCCCCGGTTACTTGGTCCCATCGAAGGGATACGTTTTACAAAACGTCTTCATGGGACAGAGCAGGCAATAGGGATTGCGAGCCGTGCAGATCGTGGCGCCGAAATCCATAATGGCTTGATTGAAATCATAGCCTTTGCCGCGAGGAATCAGCGCTTCGGAAAGTTCCCAGAGGGCCGATTTTTGCGCCTTTGGGTCTCCTTCGGCAATGAACACCCGGTGTAACACGCGGATCACGTTGGTATCGAGAATCGGCGCGTCCTCGTTGAACGCGAAGGAGCGGATTGCGCCGGCGGTGTATCGTCCAATCCCCTTGAAGGACAAGAGTTCATCCGCATCACTCGGCAATTGCCCACCATAGCGGGCGACTGTTTCACGCGCAATGCTGTGCAGCCGTTCCGGGCGAATGTTGTAGCCCAACGGATACCAGGTCTGCTTCACTTCGGCGACCGGGGCATCGGCCAGCTCTGCAAAGGAAGGGTATCGCTCCAGAAACTCATGGTACTTGGGAATGACACGATCCACCTGCGTCTGCTGAAGCATCACCTCCGAGACAAGAATATGGTAGGGATCCGAGGTCTTTCGCCAGGGCAGGTCTCGGCCGTGCTCCTTATACCACTTCAGCAACCGGTTCTGAAAACGCTGTTTCGGCCCGCGCGGGAGCGGAACGGAGGATTTCGATGGTTGCTTCTTGCGCCGCGAAGCTGATTTGGACGCGCGAGTCTTGGTCGGCATAACGTTTCGTGATGAGTGGCGGCATTCTAAGAGGCAGGGAACTGAAAATCAAATTACAGGAAGGGACTGGAGGAAACCGCAAGGCATGGGCTTCAGCGGTGGTCACCTGGCATGCCTTGCGGCACCTCACAACATCCCGCACCCATCGATTCGACTACTTGGGCGAAGCCTGGACTTTCGTCGCTTCCTTCACCGGTGGGTCGATGACGATATTCGGTCCCTGCACTTTCGGCAACACACCGGCGCCCGGTTTCTCCAGAACACGGAGATTCTGGTCGTTGCTCGGAAGTTTTTGCGAGACATGCCGCTCATCGAATGCGGCGGCTCCGGCTAACGCCGACTCCCCGCTCGCGTTGGTCCGCCCCGGATCATTGGCGAGGGACTGACCGTTGACCGGATCGCTCGCCTTGCCCATCGGATAGCCCGGATGTTGCGGCAGCAGTGCCGGATTCGCGAACGCCGGAGCAACGGCGAGCACCAGGCCGAGCACTCCTGTGTATATGAAGGATGAGGCTTTCATAACGACACCTCCCTGTTGATCGGTGAAACAACGATGCTTCCAACACAAACCGCTAAAAGAGGTATCCACGGACCCGGCTATAGAACAGGAGGGAAGGCACTCGACGGGAAGGATTGCCCCGGCTACCTGTTCACCGCCTCGGCTCTACTAGCTTGAGCCTGAGCTATAGCCCAGTCAAGCGGAGCCAATTCGGCCTTGCAGGCGGATTCACAGACACCATCATCGAGAATCAGCAGGGTCTTCGATGATAGTTCCCTGCCTAACAGCGGCACCTCACCCATCATGACCGTTGGTGAATGCTGTCATTCCGGCCTGTTGGGGACCTAGTGATTTTGCCAATGCCGAATGGTCGGAGACATTATCCTGATCGCACATGAACAGCCGGCGTGGTATGTCATTCTTTCGGAACAATGAACGTCCGCACGTGCTCCTCGTCTCTCACGACAGCGTCACGCGACAGGCCTCCAATATTCCTAGCAAATCTGGGTAATTGGCGATGGTGTCGACGGCGCGCCAGGCGCCGTAGCGCGACGCAGCCACAGATTGCAGCAAGGATAGATACACCCGCATGTCTATGATCGTTCACTATCGAGTGTCTCTCTCTCCCAGTTCGATCACCAACGGCGAAGGCCGGCTCCTGGATCTCTCTGCGGATGGCTGCCGGATCGAGACGAAAGATGCGTTACCGGTCAACACCTACCTCTCGCTCAGGTTGATGATTTCGCCTCAGGAGTTGCCGGTTTTAGTGGATCTTGCCGCGGTGCGTTGGTCCCGCGGGACTAACTGCGGGGTGCACTTTCTGGCCGTCCAACCACTCCAGGCGCAGCGGTTGCGAACATTTTTGGCTTCGGCCCGCTCGATACAACCACCGCCGCTTCCGCCGCACGACGAGTGACCGCTTCGACCACACCGACCGGCCCTAGACATTTCCCTTGTATTTTTACCGAAGCTCTCGCATGCTGCGTCCGTTTATTCTCCCGGGACGAGGCAGGTGTGCCCCGGGCCTCTTTCACCATCAACAGAGGACCAGCCCATGAATGAGGACAATCACAGCCGGCGCATCGACGTGTTGGCCATCGGGCTCTTCGGCTTGGCAGTAGGCGCGCTGACGCTCGGAGTGGCGCAGTTAGGATGGATTCAACACAAGAACATGGTCGGAGCGCTGGTTATCGCCCTGATCTTCGGCGGGGTGGTACAGGTCCTGGCCGGCATTACCGACATTCGTTACAACGAACAGTTAGGCGGCACCGCGCTGACGATGTACGGTTTCCTATGGATCACGCTCTGCACCGTGAAGCTCGTGAGCGCGAGTACCACGTTTCAGTTTGATGCCGTGCTCTATGCCCCGATCAATCTGGTTTATGCGGTCTTTTCCGGGGTCATGATCTTTCTCACGGCCTATCGAAACCTCACGCTCAGTGCGCTCCACGTCGTCATTACCCTGACGTTCCTTGCCACCACCTTTGCTCAGCTCGATTTCATCAGCGAACTGCTGCCGGGGTGGGGACATATCATCGTTGGATTGATTGCCTTTTATCATGCCGTCGGGAGTTTGACTCAGGCTTTCACGGGTCACGCCATTCTTCCGCTGGGCCCCCCGCTCCTGTTCCACAAGCCGAAATCGCTGCACTCGATCGCCAAGGTGGTATAGCGCAGGGTGACGACAATCAGCCGTCACCCTGGCACGGTTCAATGATGGTTGCGATGATGTGTTTCGGTGCGAGTTCTTCGTAGGCTGTTCAAAAAAGCAGCAGAGAGGTTCACGACGCGAAGAAGCATAAGCGTCATGTCTGCGGACGGGCGCGAGTCAGTGAGCGCCCAATGTCCTAGAGGAGAATCGTACGCTGCTCGCACGGTGAGCCTCTGAACGAAGCGACAAGGTCGCTAGCGGACTTTTTCAACAGCCGCCTACCAGTCCGCGCCCAAACGATCAACCACAATCTGGTGCACGACCGCTTGCGGACCGAGGCAAGCCAGGTACAGCGCGGTTTCTGCGATATCGAAGGGGTCGATCTTCTCACTCTCCGCACGTGCTCTCGCCGTCGCATCCACCAGTTCGTCCGCCACACCCCCCGGACAAATGGCACTGACTTTGATGCGGTGCTCTCGCCCCTCGTCGGCCAGCGACTTCGTCAGCGCCATGACGGCATGTTTCGAAGCACTGTACGTTCCGGTGCCTCTCCAAGCCTGCACCCCGGCCACGCTCGACATGTTGAGGATCGTTCCGCCGCCTTGTGCTTTCATCTGGGCAAACCCCGCCCGGCAGCAGAGGAAGGTGCCGCGTACATTGGTCCGCATGACCTCGTCGAACGCATCAGTGGTAGTCTCTGCAATCCGCCGCCCGCCGAAGATTCCGGCGTTGTTCACGAGAATATCCAACCGTCCATAACGACGAACGGTTTCAGTCACCAGGTGCTCGACCTGGGATTCTTCGGCCACATCGGTTTGCAACGCCAGCGCGTTCCCGCCGGCCGCGTTGATCTGCGCGACGGTGTCTTCACACTTAGGCAATCGCCTCGCCGCCACTACGACCGTGGCCCCCTCTTGAGCGAAGCGTAACGCGATCGCCTTCCCAATACCGCTGCTGCTGCCGGTGACGATCGCAATCTTGCCCTTCAACCGTTGCATCCTTGCTCCTCCCTCACCGCTACGATTCACAGGCCCTGCGGTCATACTCCACACGGCCCGCCGAACGCCCATCCACCCTTACAACGTATGCGCGACAAACGCGTGCTCCCCGATTGCCTCGCGCGCCACCTCCAGCAAATGGCGATGGTGGGTAAAGACCAGCACCTGGTTGCTCTCCGCAAACCTCGCCAAGGCCCGCAGGATGTGCGCCGCACGGCGGTCATCCGAGGTGATGAGCGCATCATCGAGCACCAGCGGCATCTGCGGATGCGCCGAACGCCGGACATCGAGGGCTGCCAGCCTGAGTGCAAGATACAGTTGATCCGCCGTCCCCTCGCTCATTTCATCGAGCGTGACGCGTGCGCCGCCGGCCCGCACCGCGCACAACATCGAGTGGGCCTCGCTCTCGTCGGTCATGACCCGTTCATAGTCGCCCCCAGTGACCAGTGAAAAATACGCGGAGGCTTTCATCATCATGGGGGCCTGCGCCCGTTCTCGGAAACGGCGTACAGCCTGTTGAAGTAATGCGCGAGCCAGCTTCAGCCTCATCCACGGTCTGATGGCTGAACGGTACCGGGCCGCAGCGGATTCCATGGCTTCCCGCGCCAATGCGGCGCGATCGGACGCATCAATGGCTTCCACTGCCCGGCGGGTCTGCTCCTCGGTCTGCCGGGCGACAGCCTGCGCTTCCTCGCTCGTTTTGATGTCAGCGCGGCATCGCTCCCGCTCGCTCTCAATGGTCACGGCGTCACGACCCGCCAGGCACTGACGCAGGTCCTCTTCCGAACGGGAAGAGGCTTGCGCCAGCTGCTGCCGCGCCTGAGCCAGCGATCTGGCCGCCTCACGTTTGCGCCACGCCGCCTCCTCGCTCTGCGGCAACGATTCGGCGGAGGTGACGCCGGCTGCGGCACAGAGTCGTGCTAACGTCCCCCGCTGCCCGGCCAGCTCCGATGCCGCACGCCGGCGCAGATCCTGAGCCTTGCGTTGATCGCGGACGAGGGTCCCGTGCTCTTGTTCTGAGGCCCGGGCTGCAATCATCCGGGTCCGCAACCGATCTGCAAAGTCGTCGACAACGTGAGGAGCCGCTTCCCCCAGCAAGGCGGCAACCTGATTGGCTTGCATCACTACATCATCGAGAATAGCCTGCGCTTGCGCCTGCCGTTGCCGCGCCTCACTCAACGCCGCCGCCTGACGCGCCAGACCGTCCAATTCATCAAGCCGCACCTTGAAGGCATCCGGAACCGTTTCAGGAGAGAGACACAACCGCACATGCCACTCCCCCAGCGCCGCACGATGACGCTGTAAGGCTGCCTCCGTCTCGGCAATCGATCGGATCACCTGTTCACGCTCAACCCGTTGGGCCTCTGCCGCCTGATTCTTCGCACTCCAGGCCGCATCCGCTCCCACCGCCTGCCGTTCCCATCTCATCGCCTCGTCGATCAGCGACGGCAGCGCGTGCACGGCGGACCCATTCACCTCGCCAACGGCATATCCAAGCTCGGACAACGCGCTCGCGAGTGTCGCTACGCCTTCGCGCGCCTCTTGCCGCAATCGCTCTCGATCATCCTGCATCGCGCTCACCCGCTCCGCCAACCGCAAGGCATCGATCCGTCGCCCCTGCCATTCCCGTAACGGTTCCGGAGCGAGGTCAGGCAGCCCCGCCTGTTTCAGGCGGCCTGCCCACGCGATCAGGATATCTTCGCGGCTTGTCCTCAGCGTGGTGATCTGGCGATCGATGTCCGTGCCTCGCGTTTCCATCAGCTCGATGCGCCCCGAGCATTCTTCAAGGCCGGCGGCACGTTTCGCGTCGGCTCGCAGCAGATCGGCCTGCCGATCCGCCTCACCCACCGCGGCTTCGAAGGCCTCCGGAGCAACCCTGGTCGCATCGAAACCCAGCGGCAGTTGATCCCGATCACGCACCTGGTCGATGTACGCCCTGCGGATGGACATCCAACCATCGTCTCGTCTGGCACGAGCCTGACGCAAGGTTTCGGCTGTCACCACTTCCCCTTCGGCAGCCAGTTGCCTGAGTCGCAATCGTTGTCCATCCAGGTCACGCTCCAGCAACTTCTGCTCTTCCTGCAGCGTACTGATGGCAGCGTCCACGTCCGCCAGTTCTTTCCTCGTCTCGGCAATCTGCGCATCCAGGAGCGGCTGAGTGGCCCGCAGCGCTCGATCGGAGGCGAGACCGACATCAGCCAACGCCCGTTCCAGCATCGACTCCAGTTCGCGGAGCTGACGTTCTCCCTCACTCTGCCGGCGGACCACATCGCCCAGCGACTGCGCGCCTCGAAGGGCAGAGGTGAGACGCTGTCTGGCAGCAGGATCACTCGGTGGGGCGACGACCTCCCGATCGGTGTGCACCGCCGCATCGAGCACCGCGGCACGCTCACGATACTGCTCAAGGCGGTCGCTCAATCGACTCACCTGCGCCAGATGCTCGTCCAACGCAAGCCGATCAGCGGCGGCAGGCACGGCTTCCAGTACCTGCCGTACCTCCCGTCCCGGCGCCAGCCGTGCAACGGACAAGGCAAGGTCGCTCTCAAGCCTGGTGATCACCGCATGGCCCTGTTGCACCTCAGTCCGGACACCACCCACGGCAGCCGCCGCCGTCACCACGCGTTCGATGGCTCCCGCATGTTCGATCAGCAACGGCTCCAACACCAGGTCCTTGAGCGCGACGGTGCATCGTTCCTCCTCGCTCTCCGCCTCTCTCAGATTCCGTTGTGCATGCTCGAGCGCCTGCAACGCCGCCAACCGTTCTTCCCTCGCCTGCTCGGGCAAATCGGGCACGCCGGCCAGCGAGACCAACAAGGTCGACGCCGCAGCAGATTCCCGCAACAGGGGTTCGACCGTCCGCAGTTCGGTCAACTCATGCTCTCGCCGACGCAATGTCTCCAACGTTCGAGTGACCTCGGACACCGCCGCCACCGCGGCATCATGCGCCCGATTCAGGGTCTGCCATTCCGCCGGTTTCGTTTGCGCATCGCGCCAGACCTGCCGTTGCTCATCCAGGCGCCGACGCGCGTCATTGATCACCGCGTTCTGCGCCCGGCCATGCGAGCTGTAGAGTGTTTTGGCGTCGACCTCCAACGCTTCCAACAGGGCCGCGATTCCGCTTGTTCCCGCGCTGGCTTCAAACAGAGCCACCCCCACATCTCCCTCGCCGCGCAGCAGGATCTTCCCCCCTTCGCGCAACCGGGCGTGGTTGAGGCCAAACATGGCTTCGAATTCGCCTCGCTCCATCCCGCCGGTCAACTCCCGTTCAAGCCCGGCTGCAAGGGGGTGCGCCGCATCCGGCTGCTCCGTGTCGACATTGAGCCGCGAGAGGGTGACACCCTTGCCCTTGCGCCGCACACATCCGACCCGTTCCCCAGTTTGCGTGAGGAAAATCCCGCCGATGCGGAGATCGCTTGCCGCGTGGACGAAATCATCCGGACTGCGCAGGGGAATGCCGAATCGCAGGTCCATCATGGCGCGTAATGCCGACGACTTTCCCGCTTCGTTGGGTCCGTACACCAGGTGCAGATCGGTGCTGCCGCCCGACACATCCAGCGTCTTGTCGGTGAAGGGGCCGAAGGCCTGGAGCAGGAGTTTGAGGAGCTTCATCGCTCTGTTCCGGAATTGGTCAGGCGCGCCAGAACGGTCGCCTCGGCATCCATCACGAGGGTCTTCAATTCGGTCAGGTCGTCGAGCCTCGGCACATCGCCGGCCGCCACCTCTTGCGGGATGGAACCCAGCAGATTCCCGACTTCGTCCTGTACCAGCCGAAGCAATTCCACCTCATCCCCGACGATCGAGTCCACGAGCCGCACCAATTCACCCACGGCATCCTGGCGCTCCGCGGTTCTGGCGCGATCCAGCGGCGCGGCCAATTCCAGCCGCACCTGTTCGATCCAGATTTCCGCCTCACCGATATCCTGGGCCGCGCCATACATGGCCGCAGCCAGAGTGCCGGGTTGGTTCGCTTCCACCCGATGCAGTTCCGTGGATCCCGTCAAGGTCACACGCACGGCATGCAAGCGATCCCGAGAGCCGGCGAGCGCCGGTTCGAGCGCGCGCCGAAACGCCTCGCCCAAGCCATCGAGCCTGTGAATGCCATCCAGCGACACGGCCACCTGACTCCACCGAACGACATCAAGCGCCAGGAACTCACTCTCGATCCGCCCCGCCTCCACCGTGACCAACTCACAGCCCTTCGCGCCGGTTTCCTTCGCATGACGGCCTTGCAGGTTCCCCGGAAACAGAACACGCGGCCGCTCGCACAGAAGTTCCCGCGCATGCACATGGCCCAGGGCCCAATAGTCGTACCCTTTGTTCAGCAAGGTCGGCAGGTCGGTCGGCGCATAGGTATCGTGGCCGGCCCGCCCGGTCAGACTCGTATGCAAGAGACCGATGTTGAAGAAGCCAGGCACGGGAGCGGGATAGGATGGAACCAGGTCTTCATCGACCGCCCGTTCCGGAAAGCTGCGCCCGTGAATCGCCGTCGACAGGTCGTCGAGTCGAACCGTCTGCGCGGTGCGTGAGGAGAACACCGTCACATGCGGCGGCAGGGCCAACTGTTTCGAAATCACGCCCTGCGCATCATGATTGCCCTGGACGATGAACACTCGAATCCCGGCCCGCCCGAGGCGCACCAGTTGCTCACGAAAAAACAGGCCCGTGTGGAAATCCTGCCAATCGCAGTCGTAGATGTCTCCGACGATCAGGACGAAATCCACCCGTTCAGCCAGCGCCCGGTCCACCAACCGCTCGAACGCGCTCCGGGTCGCGGACCGTAGCCGCGCAACGGGCGCACCGTCGTACCGATCGAGGCCGCGCAGGGGACTGTCGATATGGAGATCAGCTGCGTGAATGAAGCGCATCGAGCCTCAGCATCCCACTTCCTGTCAGCACATGCTGCCCGCCGCGGAGCCTACCATACCGGGAAAGAACTTTCGAACCGGACAGTGGGCCATGGAAGCCCTGTACTACACACGGGTCGACAGCACATCCGTCGGTCGCCGCCAGGTCGGCAACGGCTCATTCCACCATCTCCCTGTGACATCGCCGGCCATGGTGCAGATCATAATGAAAAAGACTTCCCCGACGATCGAGGGTGATTCTTGCATTTAACGCAACCGCACCCGTATGCTCGACCCA